>Ga0210406_10000896_pt1 | contig 38739 bp, 36 predicted proteins | sample IncBWC30MmetaG_FD_155454 | JGI IMG/M metagenome (GOLD analysis project Ga0210406, IMG submission 155454) | Forest soil microbial communities from Barre Woods Harvard Forest LTER site, Petersham, Massachusetts, United States - Inc-BW-C-30-M | ecosystem: Environmental > Terrestrial > Soil >... | reverse complement strand
GGAAGTGATGGCGGCAATCTCCTTGTAGGAGCAGCCTTCGAGTTCGCGCAGAACGAGCACTTCGCGAAAACGCGCGGGAAGCTCTTCGAGCGCGCGGGTGAGGCGCTCGCGATTGTCGCCGGCAATGGCCAGCGCTTCGGGCGTCACGCTGGGCTGCGGGTGCAGTTCTTCGTCGAATTCGGTCGTCAAGTCCACGGAACGATTTTTCTCCAGCCAGGTATAGCAGGTGTTGCGCACGATCTGCAAAAGCCAGGCGCGGGCGTCGCCACCGTGAAAGCCGCGGAAAAAGCGCAACGCACGCAGCAAAGCCTCCTGCGCCACGTCCTCCGCATCGGCACGGCCGCGCATGAGCCAGCGCGCAAGGTTAAAAGCAGCGTCGCTATGCGGCAGCACGAGCTGCTCAAAGCGCGCCCGATCCTGCGAATCCAACACGTCCAAACCTTCCCCTCTAACACCTGCACTCATAAAGGGAACCGCCCTGGCATCGATTTTATTCCCAGTTTATGTGAATGACGCAGCGAATTAAAAAATTCAGCGATTTGGAATAAGACCGCCGGGTGCCTGGTCTGCACAAGTGAAACACGTCCCAGAGCGGCGCGGGCAACCCTGCAAATACAACTCAGCTCGCGCCGTTCTGCAAATGCAAAGGGACGCGTTTCCAACTCGAGGACAGGTTAGGGAGAACAGAATGACGAAGAATGTGAAAGATGAGATTTTGCACGATCACAATCACGATGGAATCGATCGCCGCGGGTTTCTGAAGTGCATGGCGTGGGCGGGAACGGGCGCACTGTGCGTGATGCAAGGGGGCGTACTGAAGTCGTACAGCTTGAGCCGGCTTTCGGATTTGGGAGGTGGTGCGGCCGCCGGGGGCGAGCTGAGCTTCGTGCAGATTAGCGACAGCCACATGGGATTCAACAAGCCGGCGAATCCGGACGTGGCGGGAACGCTGAAAGCGGCGGTGGACAAGATCAATGGGCTGTCGGCGGCGCCGGAATTCATGCTGCATACCGGCGACATTAGCCACCTTTCAAAGCCGGAAGAGTTCGACACCGTCGACCAGATCCTGAAGGGCGCGAAGCCAAAGGATGTGTTCTACGTGCCGGGCGAGCACGACGTTTTGAATGATGACGGAAAACAATTTCTGGAGCGCTACGGCAAGGGCAGTAAGGGCGGCGGTTGGTACAGCTTCGATAAAAAGGGCACGCACTTCATCGGCCTGGTGAACGTGATGAATTTGAAGGCCGGCGGGCTCGGCACGCTGGGACACGAGCAGCTCGAATGGATAGAAGACGACGTGAAGCACCTGAAATCGAGCACGCCCATCGTGGTGTTCGCGCACATTCCACTGTGGAGCGTGTATCCCGAGTGGGGCTGGGGCACGGAAGATAGCGCGCAGGCACTGGCGTATCTGAAGAAATTTGGCTCCGTGACCGTGCTGAACGGGCACATTCACCAGATCATGCAAAAAGTGGAAGGCAACGTGACATTTCACACCGCTGCTTCGACAGCGTTCCCGCAACCGCAGCCGGGCAAGGCCGATTCTCCAGGGCCGATGAAAGTGCCCGCGGAGCAACTGCGAAGCATCTTGGGAATTACCGACGTGAATTATGTTCGCGGGCAACATGCGTTGGCGGTGGTCGACTCTTCGCTGGCTTAGACGCCCCGAAGAGCGGCACGCGACGAATACCGTCCAGCAAATTAGATCTGAAAATTAGAAAGGAAACGAAGTCATGAGGAGACGTGTGTGGATTTTAGTTCTGGCGGCGCCGGTGATCGCGGCGGCCGTCCTGTTGGGAAGCGATTCAAGAGGTCTTGCGGCGAGTGCGAGACAGGCCCAAGCGTCGAGCGTGGAGGTCAAGATCGACAACTTCAGCTTTGGGCCGGCGACGCTGACAGTGGCGGCGGGGACTACGGTTACGTGGACCAACCGCGACGACATACCGCATACGGTAGTCAGCGATGACAAGGTGTTTAAGTCGAAGGTGCTGGATACGGACGAGAAGTTTTCTTACACGTTCACGAAGCCGGGAACGTACGGATATTTCTGCTCAATACACCCGAAAATGACCGGCAAGGTGGTCGTGCAATGATCGGGGTTGCGAAGGCGTTCGATCCCGGCACGGTGTTGCTGGCCAAGCACGCGCAGCACGTGGTGTTGGTGCACTTTCCGATCGCGCTGTTCCTCACCGGAGTGGCGTTTGACTGGGTCGCACGGTGGACGAATCGCAAGGCCCTGGCGGAGGCGGCCTACTACAATCTGTTGCTTGCGGCGGCTTCGACATTGCCGGTTGTTGTTACTGGCGTTCTCGCCTGGCAATTCCAGTTGGAAGGCGAGAGGCTGAAGGGAATCTTGCTGCTGCATCTGGTGATGGGCTGGGCTTCGACAGTGTTGATCTGCGCGGTTTGGTGGGTGCATTTCCGGGCGCGGCGGCGAGGGACAGTGGCGCCGGGATATCTGAGGGTCGTCGAATGCGTGGCGGTGGCGGCGGTAGCGCTGACGGGGCATTTAGGCGGCTTCTTGAGCGGGGTCAGCGGCGGCTGACTATCTGTGTAAAGTGCGTGTTTTCAATTACATAGAAGGAACGCCCCTGGCCGTCGGGACGAGTAGAGCCACAGTACCACGACCTGGGTACCCTGCTTAGTGGCTCGGGTGGCCCATTGAGGCGTGCGAACCCGATACGTAGTGTTCGAAGAACGGGTTGGGGGCCGCGCGGGGACAGCGGCCTCGAAAGGGGTCGTGTGCGAGCTACCCAACCCGCCAAGTTCTTCGGTGCCAAAAGTTCTTCCCTCCAAACGTTCACGCCAGCCACTAGGGTTGGCGTGAAACCAACAAGAAACACGTATCTGTGAAAAGATAGGAACGCGAAATGCCGTTGCCATGAGCGGAGGCTCGCCTGGGCGACGCCTGAGACGAGCGTTTTCAGGGACTTGCGGGACGAGATGCTTCGCGTGACTGAGCGATTTGCGGGACACCTGGCGGATGTTCAGGACATTTTGACGGCTGCGATCTGCCTGTTCGTCGCCATGGTAATGATGGCGCCTGGGCTGGCAGCGTCGAAAGCAGCCGCACCCGCGCCAGATTTGAAGCCGGACACCATCGCAGTATTCAACGAATATGTGAAGTTGACCGAGGCACGCAACGATACGGAGCTGCTTCGCGGGACGAATCTGCTATGGATCGATGGCTTGCCGGAGGGGGAGCGCGCCTCGGCGTACGAAGCGCTGAAGCGCGGCGAAGTCAAAATGCAGAAGCTGGAGACGCTCGAGAACGGAGAGAAGATCCGCTGTCCACGCGGGATGATCCACCATTGGGTGGGAGTGGCTTTTGTTCCAGGAGCAAAGCTAGGGGACGTGTTGGGAGTGCTGCAGGATTACGACCGTCAAGCGCAGGTTTACGCCCCAGACGTGGAGCGTTCGAAAATCGAATTGCACGACGGGGATCATTTTGTGGTGTTCCTGCGCTTTCGGCGGCACAAAGTGACTACCGTGGTGCTGAACACGCGCCACGAGGTGCGCTATTTTCGCGATTCGGAAACGCGGGAGCACAGCCGAAGCTCGGCGGTGCGGATTGCGGAAGTGGAAAATGCCGGGAAGAGCGACGAGCGCGAGAAACCGCCGGGCGAGGACGGCGGATTTTTGTGGCGCATGGAGACGTGGTGGCGCATGGAAGAGCGCGACGGCGGGGTCTACGTGCAGAGTGAAGTGGTGTCCCTGACGCGAGACATTCCCACTGGATTGGGCTGGCTGATCGGGCCGTTCGTGACCAGCATTCCGAAGGAGACGCTGACGTTTACGCTGCAGGCGACGCGAAGAGCGGTCGAAACCAGAACGAAGCAATAGAATCGGTGAATCCGCATCGGCGCTAGGAATGCTCTTTGAAGGCGCAGACCAGCACGCCGCCGCTATTGAGCAGCGGATGAAACCAGCTGGTGCTTTTTTCGCCAGCGTTGGTGGGAATCAGGACTACGCGATCGGCCCAGCGGGAAACCAGGTCATAGGAATCGTAGATGCTATAGGAATACGCGAGACCGTCGCCTTCGGTAATGGAGTAGCCTTTCCCGCCGGTGCGGAGAAACGTATACACGCCCCAGAGCTTGCTCTTGCAAAGAAACAGCTTCAGCATCCGCGCGGCCCGCGGACCCTGTCCAAAGCGATTGCTGTCGCAAAGAAAAACCGCCTTCCTGGCGACGCGCAGCATTTCCTTGACGACGGCATTGGGGTTCGCAGCGTGGTGCAAAGTGGCGAATTCGCAGACGGCGTCGAAGCTGGCGTCGGCAAACGGCAGCGCCTCTCCGGTCGCGCAAATCATTGAGACATAGGATGCGTTGTTATCCTTGACAGATTGTTCGACAAGAGCGGTCACAGGTTCGACGCCGCACACGAACAAATCGGGCAAGGCGCGCTTCAAATCGCTCGTGCCGCGACCGGTAGCGGCGCCAACGTCGAGAACGGAGCGCGCCTGCAGCATGCGCAAGAATGCGTGCACGAACCGGGTTATCGAGGGATCGTTAGCCCCCTCCTGTTCGTGCATACAGTCATAGCGAGCGGCGCTATCGGTGTAATATTTTCGCTGAATCTCCACTGCGCGACTCGGTTTGACCACCACGCGACCTCTTCGAGTTAGCCAGCGTTCGAAAGGTGAAAGGCAAGCCTATCGGACGAAGTTGGTTGCCGCTATCTTTTTCTCCGCGGCGTATTTCAACAGCTCCCAAATTTCGGCAGCATTGCGGTCCCACGTCCACTGTTCGGCGGTCCGGGTGGCAGCTTCTGAGATGCGGTTCCTTAATGATTCGTCGACGTACAGGCGCTCCAGCAGTTGCGCGAGCGCTTGCGAATCACTTGGATCGCGAAGAATAAAGCCGTCTGTTTCGTCGGTAATAACTTCGGCGACTCCGGCAAACGTCGACGTAATCACCGGAAGGCCGCAGGCCATGGCTTCCAGAACGGGCAAGCCGAACGAATCCTCGCGGCTTGGACTCACATAAAGATCGGCGGCGGCATAGAAGTCCATTACATCACGTTGCGGCGGTGCGCAATGGAACCGTGTAGAAACGTTCAGTCGTTTGGCCATTTCGCGGAACGGCGCAACGGCGTCGGTGCCAACGACCAGAAGATGCAGCGGGAGACCCGGGACAGCTGCCATGGCAGTGAGAATCGTCGGAACACCTTTCACAATCCAGTCGTTACCAAGCAGCAGCAGGACAAAATCCGTACTCTGAAAGTTGCGTTTAAGGCGAGCCTCGCTGCGCCGTGATAAACGAAGCGAGGGAGAAAATTGCTCCGGGTCGACGCCGTTCGGAATGACGCGAACGTCGTGCCGTTGGAAATAGCGGGCGAGAAGGTCAGCGGTGCGCCGAGAAACGCAAGCCAACAGCACGTTGCGATCACCGTAGATGCGACGCTCCAGCGCCACGAGCAGCGCGTAGTAGGCCCGGCGATGGATGCGGCGAAAGAATCCTGCTCGTGCGTCTGTGTGCGCATTTTGTTCCCGCGACATCTCCTGAAGACGGTGGAATAGCGCGTGCACCACGACGACATCCGCGTGGAGACTGTTAATGCCCGGGGAGATGACCAGATCGTAGGGAGCGGTGCGCAGGGGGCGGTGGCACAAACGCAGAAGGCTGTTTGCCGCTAGCCACGCGACAAATTGAAGAAGATGCGGCCCCGGCAAGCGGGGAACCCTGCGCCAGTAGATTTCTCCCGCCTTTTCGGCGCGCCCGGCGGTGGGAGCGCAGACAGCAATATCCTCGACGCGTTGAGAGTAGAGATGAATCTCGCAATGGTGGCGCTGTGCTAATCGCTCGAGCAGTTCGGCCAGGGCGCGTTCGGTGCCGTGGCTGCGATCCACGAAAGGAGAAATTACGGCCAGGCGCAACTCAGCGAATCCAACGGGGGCCAGGCTGCAAAGCAGCAGAGGCGCCAAATTGAGCGTCAAGCGCAATCTCGGGCAACCGGAATAGCACTCCCAGGAGAAGCCACAAATAGGCGTTGAGAATAAAGTCTTGGTATGCCTGCATGCCCTCGTAAGTCAGAGGAAGCAGCAAAAGGAACGCGTACCAGAAAATCATGAACGCCAGCGGGAACCACGGAGATCCTTTCAGCTTTCTGACGACTTTCCATGCTGCCGCTGCGATGGCTATGGCCATGCTGATCCAAAGAAACAATCCTACGATTCCCATTTCAATTATGATTGCTCCGAAGCCACTCTCGACACTCCCCACAGCAGGACTCGTATGGAAGAACCTTGTAACATACTGCCCACCAAGCGACACAGTGCCAATGCCATAACCGTACGGCCAACGATCATAGTCAAACGCTGCCAAGAAGTTACGCAACGGGTAATCGCGCGTACGATGAACCAGCTCATTAGCTGGGCTTCTGGGGTCGAGAGTCTCCGAGAAAACAGCGAGTCGGTCAAGAAGCGCATCTGGATAGGTAAGTAACAACACCACAACGGCAAGAGCTACACCAAGAAGCGCGCGCTGGAGCATCCGGAAAATTCTCAGGGCTTCGCCCTGACGCCAGGGTGCACCCCAAATAAAGGCGGCGCCACCAACCAGGGCGCTGCCCAATGTCCACATGAAGACTCCGCGTGAAGTCCCCATGACGGAAGCCACGGCGGTTACTCCCAGCGAAACAAAGACAAATATCCTGCCCCGCCGATGGCGCAGCAAAAGATATCCGCTGAACCCAAAAACCAGCAGCCAAGCGACGATGACTAGGTCCTGGAACCGTCCGGCGCTAACAAACACGGACGTAGGCCTGTACACCATCACGCCTGTTATTGGAGTTTCCCGATAACTGTGGCTCAAAAGGCGGATATCTTCAGCCATAACTTCGGGATTCAGAAATTTAGGTCCGACGATTGACTGGATGATCCCCAGGGTGATTATGACCAACATAAGGCCCAGGTTGACGGTGAAAAATTTGCGCAGCTCGCTTTCCGATGTAATCAGGGCGTAACCGACGAATATCAACGGCACATAGTAGAAATATAACTTCATGCCTAAGAGGCCATAAAAAATGTGAGTGGAAGCAGGGTTGAAAACCTGCATCGCCCCAAACCAGACAAACGCCAGCAAAATCCACAGGAAGGGCGGGCGAAAGGTTTGCAGACGGGGATCTTTGCGGCGATAGGCGATGAAAAATGCCAAGTACACGACGAGAAGAAGCGCGTCTTTGGCGAAATAGAGGGCCATGTTGTTGCCGAGGAATTTGCGGCCGAGGTCCTCGAATAAGAGCCAAGCCAAGAAAAGATAAAGGCCGGTGCGCCAGTCATGAAGAATAGCTACCACCGCGGCGCCCATGGCATACGCGATTCCCACGTAAGCCAGTCCCACGAGGTCGCCATTCACAAGGTACATGCTCGTCTTGTATGCGGTGACCCCCGCGAGGAGAAGAAAAACTAACAAAGCAATGGGACCGCGGCGGAACTGGCCTGGAAATGATTGGACCAGGGATCTCATCCTAGGGCCTCGAGCACGAGCACATGATGATCACCGGTGATCGCTTTTCCCCGAAATGCCTTCGACGCAAGCTGAAGTGTCCAAGCTATCGGTTTTCGCGTTAGCTGATGTCCGTTCGGCGGAAACAAGAAGTGCTCCTTAATCCTCAAACCCGCGCGGGGTAAGAATTGCCGGAGCAAGAGATCGGCGAAAATGGGAGAAATATGGGTGGGATCGCTGCGTTCGTCCATCATGCGGAGTTTGCCGGCAAGCAAGAATTTCAGCCGAGCTGCCAGGGAATCGACATTCGGCGTGGTAATGACGGCAACACCGTTTTTTGCAAGAAGGCGGGCCACGTTGCGCAGAAATCCGATAGGACTTTCGACGTGTTCGATCACTTCCACGGCGACTACCAAATCAAAGGCTCCGATACCCAAAGCGTCGGCAAAGGAAAGCCCATCGAAATCCAACGCGACAAATGGATCTTTGCCCTGGTAGACAGCCGAGTTTCTGTCCACCGCAACGATGTCCATGCGCAAGGGTTCCGCACGCTCGCCCATGGCGCCTGGACCGCAGCCCAGATCCACCATGCGAGCACCCGCGCTGGCATAACGGGCGATGATGCCCGCCGTGAATTCGTGCAAACCTGCTGGAGTCGCGGTTGGTAGCATGAAGCTCAAGGCGCCAAGCAGTTCATCGTCCGGAGTCGCCAACCGGACGTCTAGCATGATATACGCTCGGTGGAAGCTTAGTGGATTCGACTTGTCGGCAAATTTTGTTTGGCCCACGTTGTCGTATTGGCCGTAACCTCTCGATACACGCGCCGGTGATCGTCAACCATCCGCCGGCGAGCGAATAAACGGATCGCGCGCAATCGAGCTTCGCGACCCATGGCATCCATCAGCGCTGGCTGATGCAAAACCCGGCGCATACACTCCGCCAAAGCAACCGCGTTTCCGGGGGCAAAGCGCAAGCCGGTGCCGCCAACCACTTCGCTCAGTCCGCCGATATCGGAAGCGATCACCAGTCTGCCGCACATCATTTGCTCGATGGCTGCTAACCCGGCCGTCTCTTCCCACACCGAAGGCATAACCACGACCTGCACGTCGCGGAGTGATTCAGCCAACGCCGACCCGGCCAGGTAGCCAGTGATGCGAACGTGACTTTCGAGCTTCTCGCGCCGAATCATGGTATCCAGCGTATCTCGTTCCGGCCCGTCGCCAATGAGGCGAACGTCAACAGTTTCGCCCTCAGAAACGAGTTGACGCACCGCCTCGAGCAGTATGGGAATGCCCTTTTCCGGGACGAAGCGGCCCACAAAAGCGAACAAGATTCTGTCTCGCGGATTGCCCGGGGAAAGGCTCGGATTGCCCTTCGCAAGCGGATCCTCGATACCGTAATACACCACTTCCGCGCGGGGGAGCCTATGGCGATCGCGCACGTGGCGCGTAATTGCAAGATTCCGCGCCGCCCTCCGAACAAGCCAGGATCGCGGGAACATCCGCAGCAGACTCAACAAGCTCCGTTGCGGCGATACTTCGCAACTCTGGCATCGCCAGCATTTCCAATAGCGCCGCTGTTGAAAGTGCCCAGGACATATCGTGCGGCCAGGCTGATAAGTCAACAATCCGTTCGGGCAAATGGCTTGATAGCCGTGATGCTCTACAACAACGGGTTTGCGTGCCAGAAAAGCAAGAAGAAGCGGCGCCAGAGAAGGCCCGGCGATGTGCACGATATCGGTCTCGCGAACCAGTCTCCAGAGTTTAGTAAGCGTTGGGCGCCGGACAACCGGAAAGGAGAATACGCTAGTGTCAGAAGCGCCCGCGGCAGTCTGCGTGACAAGGGTAACCTTACACCCTCCATTGATCTCGGGACTGCGCACTTCCTCTAAGCCCTCGGCGAGGGATTGCACGCTCTTCTCGACACCCCCGATGCTCGGCGAAAAAACATGCGAATAGATCAAAATCTTCATTCGGAAATCTTACGCGCCGAGCGGTTGCCGGCATTCGAGGCCACCAGAGGAGGAGAAGCGCCCCTGCCGATTCGGGATACCGCTTTTGTGATCGCGTTTACGGTTGCAAGGATGCTTTCGCGCGGTGACCATGACTGCATTCGAGCGCGCGCCGCGCGGCCCAGCTCAGAAAGGGGAGGGTCGTGGGTGGACAGCCGGCGCAACAGGCTCGCGAGCTCGCTCACATCCCCGCAGCGATAGACGAAGCCGGTTCGCCCAATCTCGATTAAATCGCGTACCGCGCCAACCCGGTCACTCGCGACGACGGGGCAGCCGCACAGCATGGCTTCGTTAATCACCAGACCAAACGCATCGTACTCCGAGGGAAGCACGAGTAAGTCCACGGCGCCGTAAATGGCGGGAAGTTGCCTCTGGTTGACGAAGCCCAGGAAGCGCACTCGCACGGCGACGCCCAGCGATGCGGCCGCCGACTCCAGTTCAGCGCGTAACGGGCCCTCGCCGGCAAAAACCAGCATGGCGCGCGGAAGCTCGGCCGCGGCAAACGCTCTCAGCAAGTCCAGCGGACGTTTCCAGGGCTGGAGTTTCGCGCAGAAGAGCACGATCATGTCTTCTGCGGAAGCTCCCCATGATTGGCGAACGGCGGTACGGTCGACCCCGGCAGATTGCGCAATCCACCAGTCATTCTCGACAATGTTTGGCGTTAAGGTGACTCGTTCTTCAGGAATACCGAGAGAGAGCATCAATTCTCGCGTACCGGAGGAAGGTACGATTACTTGGTCGGCCAGTCGAAAAAGCAGCGGCCAGGTAAGCCGTTTGATGGGACGTTTCCACATGCGGCCGTCCAAAGGGGTAAGGGTCACCGTGTCCGTGCCGAATAGAAATGCGGCGCGCGTCGTTTTTGCAGCTAGAAAAGAAATCCAAAATGTGGCGCGGAGATAGCCTGCATAACAAAGTATGGCGTCGAAGCGGCCGTTGCGAATCAGCTTCCACAGACCGGGATTGCGCAGACCAAAGAAGGACTCTGCGCCGGAACCATGGTTCGGTACATGGGTCCAGGCATAGCCGTCCAGGAGCGGAACGTCCCACTTCACGCTGTGCCCAAATTCCGGGTCGTGACCGGCTTCGGCTCCGCGCATGCCGCAATAGGCCACCTGAAAATCAATCTGCGGTTGCTGGGCCATCAACCGAAAAATCGGAGCGGCGTATTGTACCGGATGCGTGGCAATGGCCAGGACCCGGAGGCGGTGCTCAGACATGGCCATGCCCATGACGAATCGCTCGTCTGTTACCCAAGAAGTTGGCTATGCAGCTTTGGTAATGCAAGTACACGACGACCCCAGCGAAAGTATACTCGTTTCGCGGCGCAAGCGGCTGTGCTAAACTCCTTGGGTTCCGCAGGGTTTTGCAGTTCACTGGCAGGTCTCCGCATCGTGAACCGCGTACTGGCTGCGCGCTCGGGTAGGGCGGCAGGCGGGCGAACTTTCATCAGCGTAAAGTCCGGCGGGTCGCGAACAAGCTGAAACACGCGCCGATGGGCGCGAAAATCAAAAAGAGGTAGTGTCATGTCTGGGCATTCAAAGTGGGCTACGATCAAGCACAAAAAAGCGGCCACCGACGCGAAGCGCGGCCGCGTGTTTACGCGCGTCATCCGCGAAATCACCATAGCCGCGCGCATCGGCGGCGGCGATCCGAACTCTAATCCGCGGCTCCGCGCGGCCATTCTGGCCGGCAAAAATGAAAATATGCCGAATGAAAATATCGAGCGCGCGGTGCTGCGCGGCACCGGCCAGCTCGAAGGCGAGCAATATGAAGAAGTGACGTTCGAGGGATACGGCCCGGGCGGCGTGGGCATGCTGATCCAGGCGGTGACCACCAATCGCAACCGCGTGGTAGGCGAATTCCGGCACTTGATCAGCAAGAACGGCGGCAACCTGGCGGAAGCGGGCGCGGTTGGCTGGATGTTCCACCGCAAGGGCGAAATTGTGGTGCCCAAGGAGCAGGCCAGCGAAGACAAGATGCTGGACATCGTGCTGGAGGCCGGCGCGGAAGATTTGAAGGACGACGGCTCGGGCTGGTACGTGGTGACGCCTCCGGAAGCGATGGAGAAAGTGAAGGAAGCGCTGACCAAGGCGGGGATCACGCCGGCATCGGCGGAAATCGGCATGGTTCCGCAGAACTACATCAAGCTGACCGGGGCACAGGCCACACAAATGGTGCGGCTGATTGAGGCGCTGGAAGAGCACGATGACGTGCAGCACGTGTACGCTAATTTCGATATTGACGAGTCCGAGATACAGGCAGCGGTAGGCGCTAACTGACCTTTGCCATTGTGCGCGCCAATTTCCTTAAGCGGCCGCTGGGATTCCGGTGGCCGCTTTGCTTTGCAATACGTTCCCGCGAACAAAACAGAAAAAGGGTGGCACCACTGCTCTGTTCGCCTTAGACTGTGTTTCGATGAGTGCGACAAACGGCGGAAACGCGGGTTCTTGGATGCGCGTGCTGGGCGTCGATCCGGCATCGGCGGGGCCGACCGGTTACGGCATCGTAGACAGCGACGGGCGGAATTGCCGAATGCTGCATTATGGTGCATTACGTGTCCCGGCCGCGCGACAGAAAGAATCCTCCGGCGCGGTCTTGCAGGATATTCATGAGTTGGTCTGCCGGCTCATCCAGGAATTTGCGCCCACGGTGATGGCCGTGGAGTCCGTGTTCACGGCGTTGAATATGCGCACGGCGCTGCGACTGGCAGAGGTGCGCGGCGTGTTGCTGCTGGCGGCGGAACAGCATGGCCTGGCGGTGCACAGCTACTCGCCGCGGGAAGTGAAGGCTTGCGTTGCAGGATACGGCCACGCCGATAAGCGGCAGATGCAATTGATGGTACGCGCGCTGCTGTCCATGACGGAGACCCCGGAACCCGCCGACGCGGCCGACGCGCTGGCCGTGGCGCTTTGCCATTTGCAGGGAGAGCAGGCGCGGCTGCGCTATAGTCTCCCGGACGCGAAATCGTTGGCGAAATCTCGCGCGTTGCCGCTGGGAGCAAATCCCGTGCGAGGCGCAACGCGAGTCCCTGCATCGCGCATCGAATCGACACGATGAGAACTTCGCTTGGCCGCTTAATTCTGCTGACTTGCGTGGCTGCGCTCACCTCTAGCTCGGCGAGCGTGGTTGGCGCGAGTGGTTACGCTTCGATCGGCGCCGACAGTGCGATGCGAGCTGCTCCAGCGTCGGCCGGAGCGACACTGACGTTTCGCCGCATCTTCAAATCCAGCTCGCCGGAATTCATCGAAATCTCCGTGCGGGAAGATTCCGACGAGGCCAGCTACGAAATTCGGCAGCTCGACGACGATCCCGGAGCGACAAAGTTCGAGGTCAGCTCGGGGCTGCGCGCCAGGATGTTTGCGCTCGCGCAACAGTTGAATCGCTTCCAGGGACAGGATTTGGACGTGCACCGAAAAATCGCCAACCTCGGCGAAAAGACGTTTCGCTGGGAGCAGGGCCCGGAAACGCACGAGGTGAAGTTTAATTACACGTTGAATTCGACGGCCAGCCAGCTGCTGCAAATCTTCGAGGGCTTGGCCCGCCAGCAGGAATTGCTGATGCTGCTGGAACGCCGCATGAAGTACGACCGCCTTGGCATCAATGATGCCCTGTTGCAATTTGAGACGGAACTGAACCGCAAACTGCTGCCCGAACCCGAGCGCGCCCTCCCCACCCTGGACCAAATCGCCGGCGACTCCCGCTTCGTCGACATCGGCCGCCAGCGCGCCCGCAACCTCGCCGAACGCATACGCCACCAAAGCTGATCAACACTTCCTTCCCGCCCTCTTTATGTATTGATGCCCTTGTGCGTCAGGTGAAATGGACTGTAGCAATTCCATAACTTAGTTCTAAATCTACGAAATTATGGATGACATCCTAAAAGGTGGACGCGGAAGAGACATTAGGGTTGAGAAACTCTTCGTAAACGCAATATTCTACAAGGTTTATTTATGTTGCGACATGGTCAATCTCTTGCAAAAGTAAGACGCGAAATATCTGTCAATTAACGTTGTCTCGTTTTGTGAACGGTGTTTCTTGGCCGAATCAACTGACCATGGGCTCGCGGGTTTATGGGGGAACAACGGTCCTGGGGCTTGGGTAGGCATTGCCATCCAATGAAAACAATCGGCATTTCATTTGAAAATGGAGGATTAATGAGCAGCACGCGGAGAGTGTCACGACCATTCATCGTTGTCATGGCGATTATTGCGACGGTCAGCATCGGCGTAGGGTTAAACCTGACGCTGGCGCCAGTGGCGCAGGCTCAGGCAGGGCTGTCAACAGGAAGTATCCAAGGAACAATTCTCGATCCCAAAGGCTCGACTGTACCTGTGGCTAGAGTAACCATCACAAGCAAAGGAACGGGAGCGAAACTTGACACTGAAGTGTCTCCAACCGGCACGTACAGCTCGGGGCCTCTGGCTCCGGGTGACTACGTGGTACGCGTAGAGGCGGCTGGCTTTAAGGCCGTGGAGCTCCCTGCAACTGTACAGGTTGGGAACATCGTCAACGCGCCCGTGACGCTGGAAGTCGGCGCTACAACTACGGTCATTACGGTGGAAGGGACGGCAGTTTCGGTCAACACGGAGCAAGCGACAATCCAGGGTGTCGTAACTACCGACCAAATCGAAAACCTGCCCATCAATGGCCGCAACTTCCTGGATCTGGCGCAGCTCGAACCTGGCGTGCAGATTCAAGACGGTGGTGACTTCGATCCCACGAAGAAAGGCTTTTCGTCGATTTCCTTTGGCGGCCGCTTCGGGCGCACAGCGCGCATCGAGGTCGATGGACTGGACATCAGCGATGAGACTGTGGGTACTACCACGCAGAACATTCCTGTGAATTCCATCAAGGAGTTTCAGGTCAGCCAATCGAACCTGGACTTGTCAACGGAACTCACCTCGTCTGGCACGGTCAATATCACCACGCTGTCCGGCACGAACGCGATCCATGGAGAAGGCTTCTTTGCGTATCGCAGCGACGGCACCTCCGCTTCCATCGGCAATCCCGCGTCGGTCTTCAATCGCAAGCAGTATGGCGTGAACCTTGGCGGCCCGATCTTTAAGGACAAATTGTTTGCCTTTGGCTCCTGGGAGCGCACCACACAAGACCTCATAGCCTCCGTCGCCGTTCAGGCTCCTTTCGGCGGATTGTCCGGGTCGTTCAACAGCCCATTTCGCGATCAGCAATTCTTCGGCAGGCTCGATTACAACCTCAATTCGCGCATTCGATTCTTCTTCAAGTACTCTTTTGAGCAGAATCGCGACGTGGCCTCTTTCGTTCCAGGCACCTACCAGCCATTCGCCAATGTGGACTACACGCCATCCTTCGGTGGTGGTCTCGACGCAACAACCGGATCATTCACCCATAGCTTCCGCTTCGGCTACCTCAAGTTCCGTAACGGCATTACCGATGCGGTGACCGGCACCAGCATCATTAATCCCGCACCCGGCCTCGCACTCGCCATCGGCAACGTTTCCACATCCTGTACCGCTTCCGGTGACCTCTTCTGCTCCGGAGCGAACATCCTCGCTCCGCAGAAAACCTACCAGTCCAACAAACAATTTAAGTACGACGGCTCCAAACTTGTCCGCTCGCACATCCTTCGCTACGGCGCGGGTGTAAACCGCATTCTTGGCGGCGGCTTCGCCAGCTTCTTCGGTATTCAACCGGCAGTCCGTGGCGCATTCAGCCCGACAATCGAAGCCGCAGCCGCTGGAGGTCCGTTCGCGGGCGGCGCTGGCAACCCCTTAAACTATCCAGTAACCCGCATCATCCTGGGCAACGGCGAAGGTTGCTTCACGGAAATCGCACAATTCGGACAGCCCTGCGGTGGACAGTTTGACACCCGCATCCAGTTCTATGCGGGCGACAACTGGAAAATGAAGCAAAATCTCACGGTCACCTACGGCGTACGCTACAACCGTGACACCGGCCGCTCCGATAGCGACCTGCCTGCGGTTCCTCTCCTCGACCAGGTTCGCCCTGGATTCGGCGCCAAGGTGAACCAGCCCGACCATAACTTCGGCGGTACCCTCGGCTTCGCCTGGGATCCTTCAAAGCGCGGCAAGACTGTCATCCGCGCGGGTGCGGGTCTCTACTACGAAAATGGAGTGTTTAACAACATTCTGTTCGACCGGCCCGCTCGTCTGCAGACCGGACTGTTCAACGGCACCGCAAGCCCTTGCCCTAGCGGATCCTTCACTCTTCCTGACGGCACCGTGGTTACCAGCGTCAACGGAAAGAACATCGCCACGCAAATTTGCGGTCAGCCGATCGGGAACTCCGTCGCGGACATCGTTGCGTTGCAGAAGCAGTTTCAGGCCGCGACCTTGGCTGCTGGAGCTCAAGCCAATGGCGGTTATATCGGCAACGCCCTCTTAGCAGCGGCAAACATTACCGGCACTACGCTCTATTCCCCCAATTTCCAAACACCGCGCTCCTATCAGATGAACGTCGGCGTTCAGCACGAGTTGCATCCCGGAACGATCATCTCGGTGGATTATCTTCGGAACGTCGGTGTGCACACGCTGTTGGCGATTGACGAAAACCACGTAGGCGACGCGGCTTTCCTTGATCAGGCCGGCGCCTTGGCGGCCATTGCCGCCACCAACGCTGGCTTTACCGGCTGTTCTGGCACCAGCGCGGCGAGCATCAATTGCGCCATCGGCAAAGGTGCAACCATTGCCGATTACGCTGGCAATGGTCTGACATCGGGCACGCTTGGCGCGCCTGGCGGTGGACCCGCTGGCGTCGGAGCGGTGGCCTTTCCCGGCAAGAATCCCAACTTCGGCATCGTCCAGTTCTTGGAACCGGTCGGACGCTCGGTTTACAACGGCTTGGACGTGGTGCTGAAATCCGAACTCAAGAGTCCCCTCCATGCGGTGCGCCGCCTGAACGCGCAAGTCTCTTATTCGTTGTCACGCCTCGTCAGCCAGGCGCAGGACATCGATTTTATCAACGGCGCTCTAAGCTACAGGAATCCGGGCGCTTTCATCGGGCCGGGCAGCCTCGACAGGCGGCACCAGTTTTCCGCGGGTGTGATCATGGAATTGCCGGCGGGAGTCCGCGCGAACTTCATTACGCACTGGTATTCCGCTCTTCCGCAATCCATTTTCTACAACACCACTGGCAACCCCGAGGATCTCTTGCAACTTGATACGGTGGGCGATGGCCAGACCGGCATCGCTCCCATCCCGGGATCGAACATCGGCGCATTCGGCCGCGATGTCAGCCCGGGCGACCTAAACAACTTCCTGACGCAATACAGCACCAAGTTCGGCAACCAACTGACGCCGGCCGGCAGCGCCCTGGTCAGTGCGGGATTGTTCACGCAGACTCAGCTACAGCAACTCTGCGCGATCACTCCTTCCTTGACTCCGATTAACAACTGCGGCACTGCGTTCCCCAACCTGCAAATCCAACCGGCGCCCGCGGGACAGGTCAACAACGGCAACTTCTTCACCTTCGACGCCAGACTCGGCTGGTCGATCCGGCCGGTTCGTCGATGGGAAGGTTTGCACGTCGAGCCACAAGTTGCGTTCTACAACTTGTTTAACCATCGCAACTACAACAGTCCGACTTCCCTACTCAGCGGGATTTTGGACGGGGCTCCCGGCTCGATCAACGGAACCACCAAGGCGCAACGCGCCCCGAACGAGATCGGTCTCGGCTCGGGAGTATTCGCGCTTGGTGCACCGCGTTCGATCGAGTTCGGTGTGAAAGTGAACTTCTAACCTCCGAGCGTTTAGCGGTGCAAGCCGCGGGGAGCCACAGGGCTTCCCGCCGTTTGCGTATACTAGTTCTCGGTGCGCCTACATCGGAGTAAACTCGTGCAGGGTATTTAAGCCGTTCGCATGGAGGTTCTCATGTCCATGCTAACTGCATTTCTATCCCTGTCAGCTTTTTGTCTACTCCCGGAGACAAGCGGACGACAGGGCCGCCCAATTCCGCCGGGGATTCGGGAAGCGAATAAGCAAACCAACAAGCCGTTGGATCCTCCTCTGGTCGGGGCATCCGCACCCGTCCTCGATCCCGCAAAGCTCAAGCAAGAAGCCGATGAATTGGCGCAACTTTCGGCTGGAGTACCATCCGATCTTGAGCGAGTGGCTAAGGGGCAACTCCCCAAGGACTTGGCCGACAAACTGAAGAGGATCGAGAAGCTCGCCAGGAACTTGCGCAATCAACTGACTCCCTAGCCGTCTGCCTTTTCGTCTTCTGAATGGGCATTGTTTCGACGCACATCGTGGGGACAGCGGCGAGCCTCGATCCCGTCGAGGCACTTCGCTTCGAATAGATCTTCGTTGTCTTGCTGAGTGCTGCTGCGTAGACTCCTCAAAGACAGATACACATGGCTGGCGATCAATTTCCTGTGACGCGTTGGTCGGTCATCGACGCGGTGAAGAGTCATAATTCAGCCGAGCAGGCGCGGGCGCTGGACACGCTGTTTGCCGCGTACTGGAAACCTGTCTACAAGTACGTGCGCTTGCGGTGGAACCGGCCGGCAGAGGATGCCCAGGATTTGACGCAGGGATTCTTCGCGGAAGTGCTCGAACGGGACCTGTTGACGAGATATCATCCGGCGAAGAGCAAGCTGCGGACCTATCTCCGCTTGTGCGTGGACAGCTTTGTGATGAACCAGGAAAAGGCGGCGCGGCGGCAGAAACGCGGCGGCAACGTGACGCACGTGGCGCTCGACTTTCAAGCCGCGGAGGGAGAATTGGCAGGCGCCACCATCGACGCCAGCTCGATCCCATCTCCGGAGTCGCTCGAAGAATTCTTTGAGAAGGAATGGGTGCGTAGCTTGTTCGCGCTTGCGGTGGAAGACTTACGCAAGTTCTGCGCGGAACGGGAACGCGAGCGCACGTTCCGGCTCTTCGAAGAGTACGACTTGGCGGGCGATCCGGACATTTCTTACGACAAGCTCGCAGCGGAATACGCGATTCCTGTTACGGACGTGACCAACGCGCTTTCCTGGGCGCGCCGGGAATTCCGCCGGATTGCGCTGGAGCGATTGCGCGCGATTTGCGGAAGCGACGAGGAGTTTCATCGTGAAGCGCGCGCCGTCTTTGGCTCGGACGCAGCATGAAGTTTCTCTCCGACAAGGCGGTGGATCGCTTGCGGCAGAGCACCAACGTGCCGGACCTTTCCGGAACGCGCTATCAATTACTGGAGCGCGTGGCGCGCGGCGGCATGGGTGTGGTCTACGCGGCGCTGGATGAAATGTTGGGGCGCCGCGTGGCGATCAAGGTCCTCGATGTCCCTGTTGCGGACGGCGACCTCGCTCGCCGGTTGAATCGCGAAGCTCGCGTGCTCGCGCACCTGGAGCATCCCGGGATCGTTCCCGTACACGACGTCGGTACGCTGGCCGACGGGCGCGTTTTTTACGCCATGAAATTTGTGGAGGGCCAGCGGCTGGACAAACACATCGAGGCTGTCACTTCCCTCCCGGACCGGCTCCGCTTGTTCCTGCGCATTTGCGATGCCGTGGCGTTTGCGCACGCGCGCGGCGTGCTGCATCGAGACTTGAAGCCCGCCAACGTGATGGTCGGGGCGTTCGGCGAAGTCCTGGTGATGGACTGGGGCTTGGCCAAAATCTTGCGCGAGCAATCCGCCGAAATGCCTGAGGAAGATCCGGAAGCGACGATCCTTCATGCGCCGAGAGGGACCGACGCTCCTGCAGATGCTACGCAGGCGACGCAGGTCACAGGACAAGGAACGGTGCTGGGAACACCCGGCTATATGTCTCCGGAACAGGCCGCCGGCGATGTTGCGCACCTGGACGAGCGCAGCGATATTTTTTCGCTGGGCGCAGTACTGCGATTGCTGTGCACGGCGCCTGCGACTGCCAATTCACATTTGCGATGGCGGCGGGACAAAGCGCTGGAAGCAATCTGCGCGAAAGCCACAGAGAGCAATCCGGCCAGCCGCTACGTCAGCGTCTCGGAGTTGTCCGCCGATGTCTCTCGCTACCTGGACGGCTTGCCTGTTTCGGCGCGGAAGGAAACCATTTTCGACAAAGCAGCGCGTCTTTACCGACGCCACACCGTCGCTATCTTATTGATTGCAGTCTACTTACTCGTACGGACCTTGATTCTGCTTTTCTTTCACCGCTGAACTTAAAGGAATTCCATGGCCCGTTGTAAAGAACAGCAAACGGGTACAGAATCCCGGCTCGGAGGAGCCCACAAATGAACAAGATCTTGCTGGGTCTGTTGCTTGGAACGGTTCTCGGAGCGATTGACGGTTTGTCCGCTTGGTTCACGCCCGCGGTGCGCGCACAAATCGTTGGGATCGTTGTTGGATCCACCATTAAGGGACTCATTGCCGGCGTGGCCATCGGATTTTTCGCGCGCAAAGTACACTCGCTATTGCTTGGCATTCTTTTTGGTCTGGCGGTTGGCTTTATCCTGGCGTTCATCGTGGCGCAAATGCAGCACGGCTATTATTTCGAGATTATTCTGCCCGGAAGCATCGTAGGGATTATCGTGGGCTACGCGACGCAACGTTACGGCCAAGCATCGGCTGTACCCGCGACTCCGCGATAAGCACAACAATTTATTTGGAGCAGTGAATCGTGAAAACAGGAGAAGAGCCATGTCTCGAGTCGTACATTTTGAAATACCGGCTGAAAATCCCGAGCGTGCCGCAGCTTTCTACAAGAAAGCGTTCGGTTGGAAAATCGAAAAATGGCCTGGGCCGATGGAGTATTGGATGGTGAATACCGGCCCGGACGGCGCGCCCGGCATCAATGGCGGGCTGATGAAGAAAGGAAATGTCTCAACAACGACTAACACGGTCGGAGTGGAATCGGTGGATAACGCCATCAAGGCGGTCACCAACGCAGGAGGCAAGCTGATCATGCCGAAGACGCCAATTCCCACGGTCGGCTATTTCGCCTATTGCCAAGACACCGAAGGCAATCTGTTTGGAGTAATGCAGTCTGACCCAGACGCAGAGTAGATTTCCGGCAACGCAGGGCTCTCGCCCTGTAAATTTATTCTAAGGAGAGAAGCGATGAAAAATGCAGCACGAATTCTTGTGGCGGCGGCACTTGTGGCGGGGCTGGCAGGCTCGCGCCAAGTTGCGGCAGCGGGCGACAGCAGCAAAGAAGCGTTCGCCCAATTGAAGACGTTGGTGGGGCATTGGGAACAGCAGAAGGCGAGCGAGAACAAGGCCACGCTGGACATTGAATTGACCGCGGGAGGCACGACGCTGCTGGAGAAGTTCCGCATGGTGGAGCAAGGCAAGCCGGTGGAGATGGTAACTATGTACTACCTCGATGGTGGACAGATCAAACTGACGCATTACTGCATGGCCGGCAATCAGCCGACGATGCACGGAACTTATGCGCCGGAGACCAAGACGCTGACGTTTGACTTTGAGAACGCCACAAATTTGAAGAGCGCGAACGACGGGCATATGCATCGTGCGGTCTACAAGTTCATTGACAACGATCATTTCCAAACCACTTGGACGTTTCAGAAAGATCAGAAGGACGCATTCACCGAAGACGTGATTTACGTGCGAAAGTAGCGGCTGCGGTGAGGGGTACGTTTCCATTTCCTATGGTGGCTTGTCGGACGGGCGAATTGTCCGTCCCATTTCTTGTGTCCGAGTTAGAATGGCGGCATCGGGGGCACCATGGCCGACGCACAATTTGCCTCATTACAAGGACGCAAGTACCTCAACATCGAAACTTTTCGCAAGAATGCGCAAGGCGTGCGCACCCCCGTGTGGTTTGCGGGAGAGCCGGAGGATGGCGCGCCGGAGAAGTTGTATGTGTACAGCACCGCGGATTCCGGCAAAGCAAAACGCATCCGGAATAATGGCCGCGTGCGCGTGTCGCCCTGCGACGTACGCGGAAAGCTGCTCGGCGAATGGACCGACGCGCGGGCGGAGATTGTCACCGGCGCGGATGCGGAGCATGGCATGCAGCAACTGAATAAGAAATACATGCCGTGGAAGCAGTTGCTGGATTTCTTTTCGATTTTCTCACGCAACAAACGGGTGGTGTTCTTGATTCGCCCTGCGTAAACGGCTCGATAGCTGACGACGGCGCACTCGCGACACCGGCAATGCGGACAGCCAGAAATGGCTGTCCCACTTTTAGTTGCAGCCGCAGCCGCCACCGCAGCAGCTTCCGCCGCCTCCGGAGGACGAAGTGGAGGATTTGGCGGAAGCCCCATTGCCTCCTCCGTTGGCGGTGGCGAAGACTGAGAGCTGGATGCTGGCCTTCTTGCTGGCACACTTGGGGCAGGCGATTTCCTGCTGCTTGTTGAGGACAATCTTCTCGAAGCGGGTTTCGCACTCTTCGCACAGGTATTCGTAGATGGGCATAGCGGATGTCCTTTTGATCCGTTTGATCCGTCAGGCGTCGGAATCGATTATAGCAGGCGCGGCCGCATTCGGAGGGGCCCCCCTCCCCCCATTTTGCGTAAGTGCGGATTCTAAATGGGTTACAGGCGCAGATTTCGGAAGTGTTGCTGATAAAGGGGTTACGGGCGGACAATATCGGCCAAAAACCGGTAAAACGCGGAAAAGGCCTCTAACTGTTGAAACTGAGGCACTTACGGACAACCCTGCTTGACCGCTAGAACAGACGCACAATGATAACCGTGAAGCGCAACGACTGGGGAAATTAAGACGCAGAACTCTACGCCAAATAGTATACCGCACGAGTTAAGTGGATTGTGACACTTGGGGCAGAAAATACAAACCAAGAAAAAGCCCGCCTCAGAAGGCGGGCGCTACACCAAAGAGAACGCTTGTTTGGGGGCTAGGCGAATACACGGGAAGTCATGCCGAGATGGGGCGCAGCGGTGCTGCGCCCCTACAAGGATCGGAATCAGTCGCCGGCTACGGCTTCGGCGGCTGCTTCTTTTTTCGCGGCACCGTTGCCGTTGGAATGACCATTACCATTGGTGTGGCCATTGCCGTTGCCGCTGGCTGGGGCGATGCTTACCGGTTTGCCGGCGTTGGCGAAGTTGGCTGGGACTGCCTTGGCTATGTCGCTTACCGAGCCGATTTGGACTACCGTGGGCTGGGCCTTCTTTAGCACCAGCTCTTCGTAGATGGCGCGGACCTTGGCTTGCTCCTCATAGGCCTTCTTGCGGCGAGCGCGGTCTTCTTCCGCAGCGGTCTGCGGAATGTCGTGTTCGAGGTGGCGGACACGCGCGGCGTCTTCGGCGTCGATGTTCAAGGAGTGCTCGTAGGTGTTGAGATCGACTTTCTTGCCCTTGGCGTAAATCTCGTGCTTGCCGTGCGTCTTGTACCACTCGGCGACGGTCGCGTTCTTGTGCATGTTTTCGATGATTTTGCGCCAGCCGACGCCGGTGTTGTACGCGCAGAAGGAGATTTCGCCCTGCTGCGTGGCGTACGGGATGATGCACATCTCGGTGCGGCGGAAGTCGTAGTTGAAGAGATCCTGGAACCACATGCCGGCGATAAATAGGAAGTTCCACGGATCCTGGCGGCGCTTCATGGCGTCGTCAAACTTGCGATCCGGAGAAGTGCGGCCGTATTTCTTCTCGGAATCCTTGGTGAGTGCCCAAGTCTTGTCGAACTTCTTGAAGAGGTCGTAGAGGGTCAAACCCTTGGGGCCTTGGAAGGCCTTGTAATTCTTGAGGAGCGCCAAAGCCATCATGAAGTTGGAGAAGGCCTTGCCGCGCGCAGCGTCTGTGATGGCGGTGACATCCTTGACAAGCTGCTGGGCGTCGAGGAAGCGCGGAACGGGCGCCCATTCCTTGGTTTCCTTGTTGATCATGATCGCGGTGCCGACTCCGCAATTGGGGTGGCAGCCGCAAGAGAGCGCGCCCCACTGGGAATCCGGGCCGTGAACCAGATCAGAGAACCCCGCAAAGGTGGCGATGAACGAGATGGGGAACCAGTCTCGGGTAGGCTCCACCTTGCCGACCTGGCGGCTGACATCTTGCGCCAGATGGGAGAGGGTGTAGCGCTGGCGTAGGCGGCGTTCCGGGGTAATGTCTTCGTCGCGTCCGGTAAAGGAAACCGGCTGGAAGCTGACGAAGGCAATTTTTTTGGGGTTTTCCATCGCGAATTTGACGATGGCGCCGACCTGATCGTTGTTGACGTTGTTGACGATGGTAACGACCAGCACGATTTCGATGCCGGCTTCGTGCATGTTTTCGATGGCTCGCAGCTTGACGTCGAAGAGGTTGCCGACCTGGCGATGGCCGTTGGCGTCGTTGCCGATGCCATCGAACTGCAGGTAGGCGTAGCGCATGCCGGCTTCAAAGGCCTTCTTGGAGAACTCCTTGCTTTTGGCGAATTCGATGCCGTTGGTAGCGGCCTGCACGCTGTTATAGCCAATCTTGCGGGCATAGGCGACGGCTTCGAGGAAATGTGGGCTCATAGTGGGCTCGCCGCCGGAGAACTGCACGGACATCTGTCGGCGCGGCTTGATGCGCAGAGCGTTGTCGAGGATTTCCTGAATTTCATCCCAGCCGAGTTCGTGGACATAACCAACCTGGTTGGCGTCCATAAAGCAGGGGTCGCACATCATGTTACAGCGATTGGTGAGGTCAACCGTGAGCACGGAACCACGGCCATAGCGCACGGTGCTGGAGCCGTGCTTGTGAAGGTCTTCGTCGTTGTGCGCGGGAATATCGCGGCCAGGGAACTGCTTTTCGATGTGATCGAGGAATTTGGCGTCGATGGCCATCATGTCTTCGTAATGGCCGTGGATGGGGCAATCTTTGACCATCCAAACCTCTCCATCACGCTCGATAATTTGCGCCTTGATCTCGCCGACCTTCTCGTTCATGAGGTCGCGCCAGTCTTTTTTGCCGTGAATAATGGCTTCGCGAGCCTCTTTGACGCAATCGGGACAGAGAGAATCGGTCTGCCGCGGCCAGCCGAGGGTCGGCTTGGTCTTCTCCCACGACTTTAGAAGCGGTTTATCCGACCACTTTGGGGTGAACGATGGATTCGGATTGCGTTTGTTGAAAAACTGGATCGCATCGAAGGTGACACTGGCTGCTTTGCAGACCGCAGCGTCGACCGCCCGCATCACTTGAGTGCCTACACGATTCGGCATAAACCTCTACCCTCCACTTTCGCCAGTAAATTAAAAATTCTTGATGCGTTGAAAGAAGCCCGCTCAAGCGCCGTGCGGAACACGGCGATTGCCCCCGGGCTCCTGAATACCGTACCACGCCGGGTAGAAACGCCCAATAAGTCTTTGGGCCTGTACAGTTTAACCGATACGGGGCAGGAAGCCAGCGAGTTGCATTAAACGGCGAAAAACGGGGGTCGAATGGGGAAAAACGGGGGTCGAATGGGGATTGGGGCAGGGGTTACTTTTCGGTGTTTGAGGGCAAAAACAAGCCCGATTTCCTGGTTGCGGCAGAGCAATTTTCGCAGCTTTGGCGGAAGCAGACGTCAGTCGTTGAGCACGGGCCGCAGGACGGCGATTACAAAATGGGCGAAATGCGACGCGCCTTCGTCGAGTTGGAGATAACGGGCGACGCAGTGATCGGCGAGATATTTGGTGACGCGCGTTTCGGCGATGCCGAGATGATCCGCGAGTCTGGGTTTGATGGGCTCAGAGCCGCGGCGACTGGCGGTGCCGCGCAGAAAACTGCCAATGGCGATGCGTAGCGTCTGGCACGGTTCGACAAAATAGTACGTGGAAAGATCAGAATCACTGAGAAGGAGCACGCCGGGGCCGACGGGAGCACGATCGGCTTCGTTGAGCTTCAGCGGGGGGCAAGTCAGCAGGCGCCGGAATTGCATTTCCAGCAAGGAAAGGCGCGAAGAGAGGCCGGGATCGCCGTAGCGGCCGCGCACGGAGGTCGCGGTGTCCTGGACCGACTCAGAAGAAAGGCGAGGAGGGAGCGCGGATTCGGCGATCCTGCTAAAGCGAGGACCTGGAGAATCTTCTACCGTTGGAGGAGCCTCTTGACGAACCGGGGCCTCCGAGGAGGGCGCGGGAGAAAGCACCGGCGCTTCGGCAGTGGTGCGAGTTTTGCGTCGATTGCGGCCACCGCGACGGCCACGGCGGCGCGCGCCACGTTTTGGCGCGTCGGCGGCGGGAGCAGCTGTACCTTCAGCGGCGGGAGCGGCAACCTCTTCGAAGGGTGTAGCGGACTGATGTTCAAGGGGCAAGCCTGGTTCAAGCGACTCAAGACCAGACGAGGCAATCGAAAGATCGTCGAAGGGAACCGCCGGCTCCGTGGGAGACTGCCCGCCGAGGCGTACGGCAGCTTCCTGGGCCTTGGTTTTCCAATCGGCGCGGCGAAAACGCTCCGCGGCGGTGGAGTACCACTTGGCCGCTTCGCCGCTTTGCCCAGCGGTCTCAAAAAACTTAGCCAGCTCGAAAGCGACCATGGCGTCGCGCGTTTTCTGATAGAGGTTGGAGAGCTGCCCGGCGGGGTCTTTTCCGGTGCGAGCGCGGCGGATGCGAGCGGTAATCTGTTTCCAGTCGGCCATACAGTAAGGGCATTGTAACAGCGACAGAACAATGCCACCAGCCCAAGGGGTCTGCGGCAAATCATGCAGGGGTGCGACTTTGAGTACTTGGCCCGTGTTTACAGATTGACCGTTTATGGGATGACCTCTATTCTAGGTGTAGCCCTCATGGAGAAACAGATGCCGCGCGCGCGCGCGACCGTGTCAATTAGCCTATCTATATTATTATCAATAAGTTTACTAGCAGTGCCGGTTTTGGGGAACTCGCCTCTGGGATCAGGAACCGTGGTGTACGCAGAGAGCGCGCATATCGGGACCGCCGCAGCCTCGGTGGGGGCGACTGTATTTGCCGGGGACAAGCTCGACACCGAGCAGGTGCGTGGCGGCTTGCAGATTCGGGCCGGTGCGGCTCGCTTGCAACTGGCGGCTTCGAGCGGATTAGTCTGGGGTACAGAAGGGGGCTCGCCCAGCGCGACATTGACGCGCGGCACGGCGGCATTTTCGACAGCCGGCGCGAACGCGTTTGTGCTGCGCGCAGGGACGGCGAGTTTCCGGCCGCGTGGCGATGAACCGACCATTGCGAACGTTACTTTACGCAACCCTAAGGAGTTGGTAGTGCGCTGCTCGCGCGGAGCAGTGCTGATCGCGGTCGAAGATGACGTGCGGGTGATACCGGAAGGCACGGCGTATCGTGTGGTGCTGGACCCGGAAGCGGCAGCCCGATTGGGTGGGGCTCCGGCAGCGTCGCCGGCAGCGCAGAAAACGTGGGGCCAGGACCCGCCGCGAAAGCAGGGGAAGAGCAATTTTATTTGGTATGCGATTGGATTCACCGCGCTGGTCACCTGGTTTGCGGTATCTGAGGCGTTGGAAAGCCCGGACCGGCCGTAAAGAGTTCCCACCGATTGGTTTTGAGTTTCTTGTTCCTCAGGAAACATTTCCGAAGCCGCTGCTGAATTTTTCAACGCTCCTCAGGTAACGAAATAATTCCCTTCTCCGTTTCTGGTTGTAACCTTTCGCTTAGCGTGCGATTTCATCGGACCTGGTCCACAGATTAAGCCGCGGCGATCACTTCGATTTCCACGAGAGCGTCTTTGGGGAGACGCGAGACTTGCACGGTGGAACGCGCGGGGGGCGCGGCCGTGAAGTAGCGGGCGTAGACTTCGTTCATGGCGGAAAAATCGTTCATGTCCTTGAGGAACACGGTGGTCTTGATGACGTGATGGAGATTGACGCCGGCAGCTTCCAGGATGCCTTTGATATTTTCGAAGACGCGCTCGGTTTGCTGGCGGATGTCGGAGCCTGCCATTTCGCCGGTCTTGGGATCAAGGGCGACTTGCCCGGAGAGATAAACAAAACCGCTGGCTTTGATGGCTTGCGAATACGGCCCGATAGGCTTGGGACCGCGATCGGTGTTCACGGCATTTTTCATGGCATGGTCTCCTTTAAGATGAGAGCGGACGCGGCGGAACTTTCGTAGCGCGCGCGGAAATCTTCGGGAACGCCGGGATTCTTCATCCAAAGGCGGACAAATTGCGCGACGTCTTGATGCGTTTCCTGCTCGAATGCGGCGATGAGATCGTCCAGGTCGAAGCCGCCGCCGCGGCGAGCTTCGAGCATGTGGCGGAGCGCGGCGCTGAACACTTGCTGGCCGTAACGGTCCTGGAGACCGTAAAAGAACAGAAGGCTCTTGGCGCGGAGAACATCGCCGGATTCCGGCTGAGGCGGGTTGGGATTTGCAGGAATGGCGCGGAGCAATCGACGCACGATTTGCGCGCGAACCTGCGGGCCCTCGACGGCTTCGCGGCCGCGCGAGGCAGCGAATGCGGGCAAAGCGGAAAGCGGCGGAGTTTGCTCGAAGAAACCGGGATTCTGTCCGTAGCCAAGCCAACTGGAGGCAAGCGACGGAGCGGCGGAGGCAATTTCCGGAGCGCCGCCGCTCAGGTCGACCATAGCAGTGTCCTGCGAAGTCATTTCGGCAGAGGTCTTTTCGTTTGCGTCTGAGGCGAGGCGCGCAAAATTAGACGTCGTGCTGGAGAAGCAGCCGGCCACGTCGGGGCACTCCACAATCCAGAGGCGGTGAGAATCTTTGGGGCGCGCTCCGAAAGTGGCGTCGTAGGCTTGAATGGCGCGCACCAAGGCCTCGCTGGGCTGGCGCAGGGCTTCGGGATCTTGCGGGGAGCGCGTCCAGAAATTCACGGTTTCGTGGCCGGCCGTGAGCGTCGCAGCGATGTATCGTCCAGCGATGACAAAGGGATAGCCGTCTCTGGAAGTTTGCGGGATGCGAATTGTTCGTTCGGCCGCGTCGCGAGATTTTTTCGTTAATTGTTTGTTGGCCTGGCCGCTGACGTGAACCAGGAAATCACCGGGCACGCGCACGATAAGATTCCAGGATTTGGGTGGCACGCCGCCGCTGGCGAGAATGCCGCGCTCCGGCAGTAGCTCGGGGCTCCAACCTTGCGCGGGGAGGAAAAACGCGTCGGGAGTGAAACTCAGGGCCGTTACTTCGGAATCTGGGCGCTGGTATTCGACGGAGAGGCGCAAAGTGTGCTGCGAGGAGACAGTCCAGGGCTGCGGGAAGGTGAGAAGAACATTGCGCGGGTTGTCGGGCGAGGAAGCGAAGTCAAGAGCGGTCGTGTCCCACATCGCGCTGGGGCCCGAAAAATGAAACCGCCGGCGGCCCGGAAGGCGTAATTCGAGGGAAGCGAGAGGCTGATTGCCGGTGTTCTTAAGTTGATAGGCGCCTTCGATGCGAATGATGGGCTGCGGGGCGGGGACGAACTGTACGGTAATCTGTTGTTTGACAATGGTGTATCCGGGGCCCAGCGCGACCGCACAACCGGCCACGTAATAAGCGGCACCGGCAAGCAGCAAAGCACGAGACAGTCGAATTCGGCGGCGCAGTCGCAAGGCGCTACGATTGTAGCGAGGGAACTGAATTCCGGCAAAAGGGCTACGAGGTGCGCGGACTCAGCGGCGGGTAAACGAGGTCAGCGAGCCTTGCGGCCGCGGACGCGGACGAAGCCGGTGCCCGCATGATTGCGAGCCGCTTCGCGTGCGGAAACTTCGCGGTCGGCCTGCGCGTCGGTTATGCCAGCCTTAATCTTGTCTAAAATCTGCGTTTCGCTAAGACCGGTATTTTTCAGGCGGGCGATTTGCGAAGTGCCCAGCGTGTGATGTCCCTGAAGACGGCGCTGCAGAACGAACTGCACAAAGCTGTCGGATAGCCCGATGAGGCGGAGCGCGACGGCGTCTCCACTGATGGCATCGAGTTGATCGGCACGGGCAATTTCAAGAATCTGGTCTTCGGAGTAGCCGGCGCTGGCGAGATTGGCGGTCGAATCACCGCTGGTAAAAGGGTGCTTTCTCTCGTGAGCGGCGGCGACCAGCGCAACGCAAGCGTCATCGCTCAGGCGCGCTTGTTTGGCCTTAACGAGCTGGGAGACTTCGGAGTCCGAGGTGTTCAGCGCTTTGAGCTGCTCCAGGCCCGTAGACCACATGCCGGAGTGATCGAGCGGACGGTAATCGGTCAGCAGATGTTGTTTACAGCCGCCCGCGAAAAGGACACAGGCACCGAGAAGTAGAGCGCGGTACTTCATGTTTCCATGGTAGCGCGCGGCAAGAGGGACGGACTGGCGTGTGCCGTCGGGGGTACTTGTGCGGAAGGACAGGTGAAGGCCGAAACCGTTGAGAACGCGGCAGATACGAATTGAACCCGGAGGCGCTGAAAAGAAGAGCCTCCGACTCAGACCTGGTAAACACGCTCCACACCGTACACGCCGGCGACTTTGCGGATATTGGCCAGGATGGTCTCCAGCTGGCGACGATCGGCGATTTCCAGGCTGGCATCGATGCGCGCGTTCGAACTGTCGGGGCGGCTTTCCAGGCTGTGGATGTTCGATCCAGCGCCGCTGATGACCGCGGTAATCTCCGCCAAGAGGCCAGCACGATCGCGGGCGCGGATCATGAGCTGCACCTGGAAGGTGGCCGCTCCTGCGCCGCCCCACTCGACTGCGATGCGGCGTTCCGTTTGATACAGCAGATTTTGGACGTTTGGGCACGCGCGAGTGTGGACGGCGACGCCGCGTCCGCGGGTGATGTACCCGATGATGTCGTCGCCGGGAATGGGATTGCAGCACTTCGCGCGGTACACGAGAAGATCGTCATAGCCTTTGACGATGAGCGGCGCTTCGCCAAAGCCCAGCATGCGCTTGACGGTCTTGACCAGCGTCGGTTTCGCGTCTTCGGCCGGCGGCTCCGTGGCCTTGGCGGCATCGCCAAGAACGCGTGCGAGCACCTGGCGCGCCGAATATTTTCCGAAGCCCACCGCTGCGTAGAGATCCTCAATTTGTGACAGGCCGGAATCCGATGCGACCCGCAGCAGATCCTCCTCTGGAATTTTCTTGAGGCTCCGGCCGAAGTGGCGCGCTTCCTTTTCCAGCAGGCGCTGGCCCATGGCCATGGCTTCTTCACGCTCTTGCAAGTTGATCCAATGTCGGATCTTGCTGCGCGCGTGCGAGGACTTCGCAAAGCTGAGCCAATCGCGGCTGGGACCGTGACCTTTCTGGGTGAGGATTTCCACGACGTCGCCACTGACGATTTCGTGGCGCAGAGAGACCATCTGGCCGTTCACCTTTGCGCCGACACATTGATGGCCGACCTCGGTGTGCACCAAGTACGCAAAATCGACAGGAGTTGCGCCGCGGGGTAACTCCAGCACGCGTCCCTTGGGCGTGAATGCGTAAACTTCGACGGGAGCCAGATCGACCTTTAGTGTCGACAAAAACTCGCCGGGTTCTTCCAGTTCTTGCGACCACTCGATCAGTTGCCGCATCCAGGTGATTCGCTGGTCGTCTTCCTGCGCGGGCTTGCCGTCTTTGTATTTCCAGTGCGCGGCGACGCCCTCTTCTGCGATGCGGTGCATTTCCTGCGTGCGAATCTGCACTTCAAAAGGCTGGCCGCTGTGAAGGACGGTAGTGTGCAAGGATTGGTACAGGTTGGGCCGGGCCATGGCGATGTAATCCTTAAATCGCCCAGGGACGGGCCGCCAGATGTGATGCATGACGCCGAGGGCCGCGTAACAATTCCGCTCGGTATCCGTGACGACGCGCACGGCAAGAAGATCGTAGACTTGCTCGAGGCCGCGCTCTTGGCGCACGATTTTGCGGTGCAAAGAGTACAGGCCCTTGACGCGCGCTTCGAGCTCCGCAGGAATGCCGTTTTCAACGAGTTTGGAACGGATGGTGCCTTGAACTTCCTCCAAAAATTTCTTGTGCAGCGGAGCTTTGTCCAAAACTTCCTTTTGCAAAGCCAGGAAGGATTCCGGCTCGAGATAACGAAATGCCAAGTCCTCCAGCTCACCGCGAACAATGCCCATGCCCAGCCGGTGAGCGATAGGCGCATAAATATCGAGGGTTTCGCGGGAGATGCGCTGCTGTTTCGCAGGATCGAGATATTCCAGGGTTCGCATGTTGTGCAGACGGTCGGCGAGCTTGACCAGCACCACGCGAACGTCGTTAACCATGGCAAGAAGCATCTTGCGAACGTTTTCGGCCTGGCGCGCCTCCGGGGCCATCATGTTGAGCCGGCCAATTTTTGTTACGCCTTCGACCAAGCGCGCAACGTCCGCGCCAAAGCGCTCCTCGATACGTGAAACGGGGTACTCGGTGTCCTCGATAGCGTCATGCAGGAGGGCGGCAGTGAGTGTGGTGGCATCCAGACGCATGTCGGCGAGGATGTGGGCTACTTCCAGCAGATGGGTGAGATAGGGATCCCCGGAACTGCGCAACTGATCACGATGGCGCTCCGCAGCGATTTCGTAGGCGCGGCGCACCATCCAGGGATCCTCGGCGGGGCGATTCTTGCGCAGCTTGGCGAGTAGCTCGTCCAGACGGGCGTCCAGCTCGCGTTCGGTGCGGTCGCGGTGAAAATGGAGGGGTAAATTGCTGGGCGACGGCATAACCTAGTTTACGTCAGAAGAAGAGCGCGGCGCGAGGGTCGAAGGGACAGCAAAAGAAAAGAGGGCGTCCGCATGGACGCCCCCTTGGCAAATCGAAAAAGCTGAGGGCTCAGGATGTCGTCTGGGGCTGCTCGGAGCGCCGTTGCTTGATTTCCTTGACTTTGTCCACCAGATCGTCGGCTTGCTTCAACAAGGCCTCTCGCTCTTCCTTGCTTTCCACCATGTCCGCCTTCCGGCGATAAAGAAGATTGAGGTAAGCCATGGCGTCGTCGTAATCGGGCCTGAGGGAGATGGCCTTTTGCAAGTCTGCGACCCCTTCGTCGACCAGCGGGCCGTATTTGGAAGCATATTCGGAACGAATGGCTGGCGGGAGCGAATCGGTATCCTTGACCTGCTTCTTGATATTGTTCTTGTTGTAGTCCATGCGCATTTCGCCGTTGGCACGGAACGCCAGGGTCCAGTCAATCACGCCGATCCAGTAATAAGGCTCGGGATCGTCAGGCTTTAGCTCAATGTGCTTCTGATGATAGGTCTTGGATTCCTCAAATTTCTTGGGATCAAACGGCGTGCCACCCATCAAGAAAAGGATTGAGCCAATCTGGTCGTTGGCCGAGAGATTGTTGGGTTCTTTCTCCAAAATCTCCTTGAATTCCTGGATGGCCTGGGTACCGCGATCCTGGTTCTCTTTCGAAGGTGCACCCGGAATATACAAGCTGGCATAAGCGGTGCCCAGATACAGGCGCGCGTTCAGAAGATCGGGGTCGGCCTCCTTGGCCGCCTTGAAATCTTCGATGGCCACGTCGGACTGCCCGTTCTTAAAGGCATTTACGCCCTTGTTGAGCAGGTCGCGAGCCTTCAGCTTGCTGCAGCCGGAGGCGGCAAATGCTGTAACCAGGATGGCGGCGAGCGCGGCAACCCTGCGAGCAGTTATTTGAAGCGATGCATGAGTCATGAAGCGTCCATCCCCACTTCTACGCGGAACGGCCTTAGCCGTTACCCGCGCTCGAATTCAAGTGCGTCCTGCGAGAGGCAATCTAAACCGTTTCCGCCAGTTTTTCCAGCGAAGGTGTATGGCCCAGAAGAATTCTATTGGCCAGCTTCTAACTTGGCGGTGATCAGGCCGACTTTATCGATGCCGGAGCCGCGCATGACATCGATGGCGCGCGCGACTTCGCCAAACAATACATCGCTATCGCCCTTAACAAAAGCGATTTTCTCGGCGCGATCCTTGAAAATTTGCTCGAGGCGCGGGCCGAGCGCGTCCCAGGTGGAGTCTTCGTTATTGATTTTGACTTTGCCGTTGGTCAGTACCTGGACGACCACGGTCTTGTTCTCGAGCTCCACGTCTTGCTTCTGATTGGGATTCGGCTGCGGCACCAGGGTGTCCAATCCCTTCGGCGTGAGCGGAGTGATGACCATGAAAATGATCAGAAGCACCAGCAAGATGTCGATCAGCGGAACGACGTTCATTTCCGCCATCGCGCCGCCTTTATTTTCACCTACCTGCATTCCCATTAAGCTTCTCCTGTCGGCCCGCCCCTAGCGAGTATCGCGGGCCGTTGTGCCGCGCCGTTGTGGGAAGCGGCGCGGCGTTGAAACTGGCAAAAAACCGGAGCAAACGAATGATCGCTTCGCGCCCCTGCCACTAATCCGCCTGCGGCGGAGGCGGCGGAGGCGTGGCCTTCTCGTTCCGGTCGGTCAGCAGGCCGACCTGGTCGACCCCCGCCGAACGGATTTCGTCGACGACGGCAACCACATCGCCATACTTGGCCCGCGCGTCGCTTTTCACGTATACGGTCTTGTCCAGACGATTCGCGATGCGGTCCTTGACTTGCGAGGTGATCTCTTCCTTTTTGATCATCGTAGTGCGAAGGAAGATGTTACCGTCGCGGGTCACGGCGATGACGATGGCGTCATCTTTGTCGGCATCCTGCATGTCCTTGGCGGTATTCGTTCTGGCCAAGTCCACCGGATGGTCCTTCTGCAACATGGGCGTGACGACCATGAAGATGATCAGCAGCACGAGCATGATGTCCGCCATGGGAATAACGTTGGGAGTCGACATCTGGCTCCCGACTTGCGGCCTGTAGCGCTTGTGACCCGTTGCTACATCAGACATGGTTTACCTACCTCTTCGCGCCACGACGCAAGATGAAATAATTGATGAGCTCCATCGAGGAGTTGTCCATCTCGACGTCGAACGCCTCGACTTTATTGGTGAAATAGTTGTACGCCCACACAGCGGGGACGGCGACGAGAAGACCCAGCGCGGTGGTTACCAGCGCTTCCGCGATACCGCCGGCGACGGCCGACAGACCGGTAGCCTTGCTCTGCTCGATGCCCTTGAAGGCGTTCAAGATGCCGACCACGGTGCCAAACAGCCCGACGAAGGGTGCGGTGGACCCGATAGTCGCCAGAGCCGAAAGGCCGCGCTTCATTTCCGCGTGCACGATGGCTACCGAGCGTTCGAGACCGCGCTTGGCTGCTTCTATGACGTCAGCATCGGAAACCTGCTGCGAAGCGGACTGAAACTCCGAAAGCCCCGTGGCAACGACCTTGGCGATGTGGCTCTTCTTGTTGCGCTCGGCGATCGCAATGGCTTCGTCGAGCTTGCCATCCTTCAGGGCACCGGCGACCTGCTGAACGAAGACGCGCGACTGCTTGCGCGCTGCGCTATACATCAGGGCGCGGTCAATCATCACACCGAAGGAATAGATAGAGAGAACGAAAAGAATCACGACTACCGAACGAGGCAGGGCGCTCATCTGGGACCACATTGAGCGAAGGTCCCAACTGGACGCGCCTGGGTTCCCCGCCTGTAAGAACAGGATCAGGTGAACATAGAGAGTAGCTACCATTCGTTTGCTCCTTAGAGTGTTTGCGAATCTTATTAAGGCCCCGGAACGCTGCGCCGGCCCCACGACCGAAGCAGCGCGCCGTACTACTGGTTAAGCGAGAAAATGACGTCGATCGTGGTATCGACCTCCACCGGTTCGCCGTTGAGCAACGTCGGTTTGTACCTCCATTGCTGCACGGCGTCCATCGCGGCGCGCACCAGCAAGGGATGGCCGGAGATTACTTCCAGAGACTGAATCGAACCGGACTTGGAGATGATGGCGTGCAAGCGCACGGTGCCGGAGATGCGCGTCTGACGCGCGAGCGGCGGATAAACCGGCTGGACTTTGTTTACAAGCAACGCCGCCTGCACGCTGCCTCCCTGGCGAATGCGATTTTGCACCGGCTTCGGCGGGGGCGGAGCACCGCCCATGCCGCCAATTACGCCGCCAATCACGCCACCCATGGAACCGCCGGCGACGCCACCGGGAACGCCACCCTGCATGCCGGCGTTCACGTCCGGAGCATCTTCCTTGATGATCTTGATGTCTTTAGGGATGACCTTGGGCTGCATGAGTTTGCCGGCGTCCATTAAGTGGACTTGCGGCTTGATGTGTACGACCTGCGTCTGCACCGGCGGGGGTGGTGGCGGAGGCGGCGGAGGGGGAGCAACGAGCAGAGTCGCCATCATCGTCTTCGGCAGCGCTTCCGTGTAAATCAGAGGAATAAGGATCAAAATGGCAAGGAAGATCGACTGCGCGATCATGGACACCACCACGGTCCATGGCTTATTGGTTTTCTTCGGGTTCGGACTCGAGATCACCATATCTTCAAACATGGGTGACTACCTCCTCCCGGCAGGAGCGAGACGCGCTGGTGCGCTTTCGCTGCTGCGGGTTTTGTTGCCGGCTGCGGGTCCGGGACCTGCCACCGCTCCCTGGCCGCGCCAACGATTCCACGCAACCACCAGCGGAGCAGCAATACCGAAACTGGAGTACGTTCCTACCACAATCCCTACCACCAGAGCAAAGGAGAAAGCGCGAAGCACCTGGCCGCCCATCAGGAACAGGACGAGCACGGTAAGGAAAGTCAGACCGCTAGTCAAGATCGTTCGCGATAGGGTTTGATTGATGGACTTGTTCACCACCGCGGCGAACGACTCGCGGCGCAGCAGGCGGTTGTTTTCGCGGATGCGGTCGAAAATGACGATGGTGTCGTTCATCGAATATCCGACGAGTGTGAGAAGCGCCGCAATAACGGTGAGCGAAATCTCAAAGCGAAGTATCGAAAAAAAGCCCAGCGTAATTAATACGTCGTGAAAAACAGCCAGGACGGCGGCGGCTCCGTAAACCCACTCGAATCGGAAAGCAATATATACCAGCATGCCTGCCAAAGCATAGAGGGTAACTAAGATGGCCTGGCGCCGAAGCTCGCCGCCTACTTTGGGGCCGACAATCTCCGCGCCACGAATGGCGAAACTGCCCAGCCCGAAGTTGTCTTTCACAGCAGCGATGACTTGGGGCGTCACGCCTTGCACGTTGGACAGCTCATCGAAATTGATGAGCACACCGCCTTTGGTGTCGTCGCGGTAGTCGAGGATTCTTTTGGCGAGTTGCTGATAGCGGTCTCCCGCATTCGTGGAGAGATTGAGAGGATCGCGTGTGGTCAGGGCGGCAGCTAACGATGAAGGCGTGGCGGCATTGAAGTCTGGCTTGGTCGCGTCCTTCACGCCGTAAATGGCGTTCAAGGCCTTTAGCACTTGCGTCTTGCTAGTATCCTCCGCCTCGGTTTGACCCTTTTGCTCCACGAAAATCAGAACTTCGCTGGAATTCTTGGCGATCCCATTCCTGCTGCTGCTTTGAATTTCACTGTTGCCCAGACCTTGCGCCGAGAGACCTTTCCGAATGTCATCAATATTGGGAGGCTGCGCGAAGACCACGTCGACGTCAGTGCCGCCCTTGAAGTCGATCCCGTAGCGAAGGCCGTGATTCAGGAAGACGGAGGTCCAGCCGGCGACGAGGAGAATACCGCTGAGGGCGTAGAAATACTTCGCTTTACCCATCCAGTCGATGTTGGGTTCTTTGAAGAACTCGATCATGCCACAGGTACTTCCCTTCTTTAGACTCCAGCGGGTATTCCTTTGTTCCCGGAACCGCAGCCGCCTGAATTTCGATGGGCGAGTGGTCCCAAAGTACCCGTGTCTGGATAAATCCGCGCCAGTTCTAGTACGAGATCAGATACTGAGTTCCGCCTGCCGATCCATTTTCGTCAGGTGATATTCGAAAATCGTCTTGGAAACGTAGATGGCCGTGAACACGTTGGCGATCAAGCCGATGGTCAAGGTGATGGCAAACCCACGGATGGGTCCAGTGCCAAACAAGAACAGGAAGAAGGCGGAGACGACCGTCGTGACGTGAGTGTCGATAATCGTCAAGAACGCTTTGTCGAAACCGGCCTGCACAGCGGATGCGGGGGATTTGCCATTGCGCAATTCCTCGCGGATGCGCTCGAAAACCAGAACGTTGGAGTCGACACCCATGCCGATGGTCAGGATGACACCGGCGATGCCCGGCAACGTCAGAACGGCGCCAAAGGCGGCAAGCACAGCCAAAAGAATGACCAGGTTCAGGACCAAGGCGAGCACCGCGTTGCCGCCGGACATTCGGTAGTAGACCAGCATAAAGATCATCACGACCAGCAGGCTGAGAATCGACGCTTGCACGCCGTGGCGGATGGAGTCCGCGCCGAGCGAAGGGCCGACAGTGCGCTCCTCCAGATACTTAATAGAAGCGGGAAGGGCACCGGCGCGCAGCACGAGAGCCAAGTCGTGCGCCGATTCCTGACTGAAATTGCCCTCGATGAAGCCCTGGTCGTCGATGCGGCTGTTGATTACCGGAGCGGAGTAGACGCGATGCTCGAGCACGATGGCCATTTGCCGGTGGACATTCTGCTCGGTGAAGGGACCGAAACGTTGCGCGCCTTCCGATGACAGCGAAAAATTAACCTGCCATTGGCCGGGATTGTTAGTGTTGCGATTTTCCGTGGCGCCGCGCAGGTCGCGGCCAGTGACAACCGGCGAGCGGCTCAGCAAATACCAAACTTCTCCGGTGTCCGCGGGATTGCGGCTGTCTGAGCGGCCGGGGACAATTTCCGTTCCAGGAGGCAGCACGCCGCCATGCGCCGCAAGCGCCGCGGCCTGCGAAGGATAAGGGCTCGGATCTTCCACCAATTTCAGTTCCAATTGGCCACCGGCCTGAATCACGGCTTTCGCGCGCGACGGATCGCCTTCCCCAGGGAGTTGCACGAGGATTTCATTGTCTTTGCGTCCGTGAAGTTGAATCGTCGGCTCGGTCAGGCCAAGGGCGTTGATGCGGCGCTCGATGGTTTCGAGCGACTGCTGCATCGTTTGTTCTTGAATGGCGGCAATGGCGCTCTGCCGAAGGGTCAGCGTATAGCTGGAGGGTTCTCCCGCCGTGGGCGCCATGTCCCAGGAATTTTGCAGCTGCGCCGCCACCAGGTCGCGAAACTCGGACAACTGGTCCGATGGAACATTGCGGACATCGATGTGCGTATCGTCGACGCGGCGAACTTCATCGTAGCGAATATTTTTCGCGCGCAATTGGTTGGTCAGGCGGTCGACCGTCTGATCGGTCTCCTGCGCGATGGCTTCCTGCACCTGCACCTGCAAGATCAGGTGCGTGCCGCCTTGCAGGTCCAGCCCCAGCTTGATCTGGTGCGCGAAATTCGATTTCAGGTCCGCCGCCGAGGTAGGAAACGTCGGCACGGCAAACAGGCCATAGATGCACCCAAGTATGACCACGAGGATGAAAACAGCTTTCCATTTCAAATTAGGATTCATAGTCAGAAATTACGGCGCTTCATCGGAACGCTGGCGGGCTTATTTTGCATCTTCCGATGCCTCCACCTGCGTAATTGCCGAACGCGCGATGCGGATTTTAACCGGCGACGAACCCGTGTCGGCGATTTTAAGGATGATCGTGTCGCCGTCAATGCCATTGATAACGCCATAGATGCCGCCATTGGTGATCACTTTATCG
>Ga0210406_10000895_pt1 | contig 38747 bp, 31 predicted proteins | sample IncBWC30MmetaG_FD_155454 | JGI IMG/M metagenome (GOLD analysis project Ga0210406, IMG submission 155454) | Forest soil microbial communities from Barre Woods Harvard Forest LTER site, Petersham, Massachusetts, United States - Inc-BW-C-30-M | ecosystem: Environmental > Terrestrial > Soil >... | reverse complement strand
GCCAGCCAGCAGCAGACTGTCCGTCGCCGGGTCGTAATTCGACATATTGTTGCTGGCTTCCGTCCAAGGGGACTGGAATTCGTATCGTATGCCGCCATACAGTGTCAATTTCGGCGAAACTTTGTAGGTATCCTGGACGAAACTAGCCAATTCCCAGGCCTGCGTGTGGGGGTGCGTCAATTGCAAGCCCATGAAGTTCTCGAAAGGTACACCTATTAGCAGGTCCGCGATATCGGAACCGCCGACAAACGAGGGGCTGGAAGTGGCGGCGAACCCTTCACAGCAAAAGTAGAATTGAAAACCAGTGGGGAAGAGGGAGAAATCGGGATGCGCATTGAGCCGCCGGAAGTCGCCGCCGAACTTGATCTCATGTCTGCCGGAGATAATCGTCATGTTGTCCGTAAACTGGAAGTTATTATCCAATTCGAGAAATGGCTTGAAAGTAGAGCCGCCAGTAAAGTAGCCCTCACCGCCCAAATCGATGTACGGAAAGGCGTCCGTTGCCGGGAAACCGGGCACATGGATATTCTGTGCGCCGTATTGCGTGGAATAGTCGTGGCCGTTCATGAGACTGAACAGGTTCTCCCGCAAGCGGGTATAACCGAAGCGGGCTTCGTTTACCTTGCGGGCGTCGAAACTGTGATATTCCGAAACCGAAAGGCCCTGGTTCCGCAGTACTTCGTTGTTCCCAAAATCGTTATCACCACCGTTAGGAACGACGGTGTGACCGTAATAGATGCCGTTCTCGAGTTGGTTGGAGTCCCCGTAATGGTAGACGACCGACAAGCGGTCCTTGTCGGAAAAGTTGTGGTCATACCGCGCATCCCCAAGGTTTCCAGTGAATTTAGTGGGAACGTAAGTCTGAAAATTTTCGAACCAGCCGTTTGTGCCCGGCTTTCCAGGCACATTGGGGGTGGGAAAGAAATTCTCCAGAGTGGCCAAACCAGCTTTACTGACGCTGGCTGCGGGAATCACATTTAGGACTCCGTTCGACTGGAACTGATTGCCGGTGTATGGATCATAAACCTTGATAAGATTCGCAGGTAGATTGCCGTTCTGATCGTAGAACTTTGTCAGGTCAACGTCGCCGTTCGGAAGAACGGTAATTTCGTTCTTGGGGGGTACGCTGACTCTAGAGGAATAGGCATCTCTTTTTTGCATGCGTTCGAACGAGAGGAAGAAGAAGGACTTGTCTTTGCGGATTGGCCCTCCGACTGTTCCCCCAAAGTTGTTCTGGTTCAACGCTGAAGCCGGCCCCTTTATACCACTGAAAGAGAAAGGCCGTGCGGCGCCGAAATTGGGGCGATAAAACTCGTACGCGCTTCCATGCAGGCTGTTGGACCCGGACTTGGTCTGGATCGAGACGACACCGCCAGCAGCATGCCCATACTCCGCAGAAAATGCCGACGTCAGAATCTTGAACTCCTGCACTGAGTCCACACTCGGCGTTAACGTGATGTCTTGTGTGCGGTTGGAGGTGGCCTCCACACCGTCAATCATGATGGAATTTGCATACTCGCGCTGCCCGTTAACGCTTATATCAAAAGCGTTCACCTGGTGAGCGCCAGAGACCACTCCCGCAGTTAGTGTCGTGAGATCAAGGAAGTTTCGGCCGAGGAGGGGCAAGTCAAGAATGTCCTGGGTATTGATGACTTCGCTAGTCTCCATAGTTTGGGTCTGTAGGGCCGTCGGAGCGCCACTGATGGTGATAGTGTCGGTGACAGCTCCGACAGTCAGTTTGAAATCCAGCAATTGCTTTTGGTCAATGTTCAAGACCACATCTCTTACGGTCGTGATTTCAAACCCTGGCTTGGTGACTCTGACAGCATAGGTGCCCGGTGGCACATTCAAAATACTGAAATCACCGTACTCATCCGTTGCCGAGCTATAAGCAACGCCGGTAGCCTGATTTATCGCAATCACCTTCGCGCCGACGACAACGGCGTTGGAAGGATCGGTCACTCGTCCCACGATCGAACCGGTCGTCGCCTGTGCCCAGAGCGAGCCGGCGGCCAACAATTGAACCATGCAAATCAAAAGGATTGCTTTACGCATTCCACCTCTCCTCAGCCATGCGGGCGGGCCGCGAGAAAAGATTCCAGTCTCGACGGCGTCCGTATAGCTTATTCACCCCGCCGATGGCAGCACCCCAGCCCTGCCAGTTCGGCTTCTAACAGTCCCAGTAATCGTTTACCGCGGAAGAACGAAGCATCGGAAATTCGAATGTAAACGATTACTTCAATGCAGGGAAATTTAAACTCCTCTTTGCGCGTTGTCAAGGCCTGTTTTTGGGAGAGTTTTAACGCGGCCTGGAATATCATCATTGTTACTGCAATTACGTGTTTTATCAGGGATTTAAGGAAACAATCATGCCGCTGCGTTTTCAGGATTCAGGGTGGTCCAATTTCCTGGTGGCCGTGGTACGCCCTGCATGTCAGCCGATCTCTGTGAGTAATCGTTTGCTTAGTCTGCACTTGTGGGAAAACCGAGTACCCGCGGCAGAGTGGCTGCCGGGGTCCGCAGTTTTTTGGTTCCCTATCCTTTTGTGGAGAGGAATGAATTCTTCCGGTGTGGCTAATACTCCACTTCGTATAGCTGGCTCTCTAATCGGACGGGGTCTTTCTCTGCTGAAGAGCAGCGGATGGTGATTGGCCGGCCGGTGAGGAAATCCTTGTGCTTGATTTCTCCTGCGCCCCAGGAGAGGCCGCTCCAAACCAACTTGTCGTAGTTAATTTCGATGGGCAGGGGCTTGCCGTCCTGCTCCGCATAAATCTTCAGCACTTTGCCGACGGATGTTCCATCCGGCGGACCGCCCGGCCAGCTCCGCATGATATCGCCAGCTTTTCCGTGCTGCTGGAAGATGATGCGCAGGTCTCCCTTCGGCGGCGCCGCGATGCTCGTTTCGATTGTGTTCGGAGTCGTGGGAAGGAACTCCGCCTCGAGCCGCGCGATGGATTTCGGGATTTGCACGTCCTCCTGAATGCCGAGGTCGTACTCCCGCGACGCATAACGTCCGAAGCCAACCGCGGCGAGTTGACCTGGGCCCAGCGTGATTCGATTTCCGTGCAACACCGGAATAAATCCGGCGTCGCGGAAAATGATTTTGCCTTCGGCCTGGGCGCCTTGCACACGCGACAACGCCGGCAGATCGATTTCTCGCACCGCCTGCGCGGGATTCACGACCGTGTAGACCGCGCCGCCCTCGGTCAGCGATCCGAAGCCGTAGGGTTCCACGTCGCCGGGAATTTCGCCGAACGTCTTCGTCCTGCCCAGGGCTTGCAACGGTTCGTAGATTCGCTGCACGCGGGCGAACCAGCGAGCTTTGTCTGCATCCAGGAATTCCAGATTGCCGTGGATGGTATTCACCCAACCGCCGCGCGCCACCATCAGCAGCAACATCCCTTTCCAGGCGTTGGTTTTCCGGTAGTAGATGGTTCCTGTGTTGCCGATCATGAAGCCTGTGGAATCAATGCGTTCGAGCGGCAAGCCGCTTTGTTCGTACCGCCGGACCATGTGGTCGCTGTAGATATCCATCGAGCGCCAGAAATTTGTTTCGGGAACGTCGGAGGGCCGGGGATCGCCGGAATAAATAGAGTCAAAGACTTCGAGCCAGCGCAAATCGATAGGCTTGCGGAACGGAAAGGGCCCGGCGGTGGATTCCACGTCGCCGCCAAATCCGTTGAAAGCGACAAGGACAGCGTTGGGATTTTTTGCCCGAAATTTTCTGAGAGCGTCGCGGAAGGCCGCTTCATTGCGCGCGTGAATCTCTTCCGGGGATTGGGTTTTTCCCGCTTGAGGAGTGGCGGCGCCAAAATCCACGAAATCAAATTTGAACATGCGGATTCCGCGGTCGTACCAATATTGCATCGCCTGCATGAAGTCCGGCAGAAAACCGCCTTCGTAAAACGACATTGACCCGGCCTTGGCGTTGAGCGAGTCTCGCCACTGCGGCGCGGCGCCAATTTTCACCAGGGTGTTTGTGCTGAACCAGAGACCTGGAAGAAGGCCGTTCGCTTTGCACTCGGCGATCCAGCGGTCCGGGCCATTCGGCCAATTGGGCGTTCTCCATGTGCGGTACGCGCCATCTTTTGCAAACCAGAAGGCGTCCATCATGTAGTAATCGAAGTGCACGCCCAGCTTGTGCAACCGGATAATCTCGCCCAGTTCTTTCATTGCCAGCGATTCGGTCAGTGGGATGTTGTCGGAGAGTTCGTCGTACGCAGACCAATCGTTGTAGACCCAGATTGGATCGCGAAGCAGGGGGGAGCCCAACTTCGATGGCGTCCACGGTGCCGCGGCAGCAGGCGAGACGCTTTGCAGTTTATTTTTATCTTCGGTCTGCGAGGGAGTCCGGATGGCAGCAGCAAGCAACGCGAGCACCAAGCACACGACCAGAAAAGCCGTTGAAGATCCGGTTGGTGTGTTTTTCTGATTTGATCGCATCACTTGCGGCCTCCAGGGCATGAGTCGGAACTACTTTTTTGTCGCACAAACTTTGGAAGCATTCACTTGGTCGCGGCGGATTGCCCGGGCCAGTCGTCGGTGCGGAACGGGGACGCCGGCAGGCCTTCCTTGTTGTATAAATTGCAGTCCGGACTACTAGCCCAGGCGTAGCGCACTGCGACGGGTGCCTTCACGTCGCGACTTGAAACTACGATGGTGTCGCCTTCGATCCGCGCTTCCGCCCAATGAAAAATATGGTCGCTTCCGGCAATCGCAAAGCCTTTCAGCGGACCGCCGCGCGCTTCCAAGCCAGAGCCGATGTGCTGAAAGCGCAGTCGCACACTCTCCCCTTCGATTTCCATCGAATCATAGAGAGGGCCGGAATAGACGATCTTCTCGCCGTACGTTGTGCCCAAAGCCCACAACGCCCAGCGGTGGCCAATCTCTTCTTTTCGCGGCGGATGAAGATCTTTGGCCTCGCCTACATCTATGGAAACCGCAAGGCCGGTATTCGGTACAGTTCGCGCGGTCAGAAATTGAGATTCGCGGAGTTCCGCCCAGATTGAATCGCCCAGCTCCGGACTTGATCCATGGTTCGGCAATTGCGCGATCAGAAAAGGAAAGTCGCCTTCTCCCCAGCCTTTGCGCCAGCCGGAAATCATTGCGGGCAGTAATTTTTGGTACTGGTGAGCGCGCCAGGTGTTTCCTTCCCCCTGATACCAGAGGGCGCCGCGAATTCGATATTCCTGCAATGGCGCAATCATTCCCTGAAAAAGCCCGGAGGGAGGCCTATCCGGATCGCCGGCGGAGGTCATGTTCAGAAGTTGAAAGCCGGTGAGAGATTGCAAAGTCAGTGGTTTCGAAACTCCCCACCCAGCCTGCTTCACGTCCTTGAACAAAATCGTGACCTGCTTCCAGTCCGGCGTGGCGCGCATAATTTCCGCCGCGTAGTTATCCCAATCCGAAATTGTGGGTTGCAGAGTCTCCAACTGGAATTGGCCGTTTCCGCGCACCCAGAATCGAATGCCGGAGTACCGGCTCATATCCGCTGAGGAAAGGTCCGCATGAAAATTCGCTTGCAGCCGGGAAGAGCTCACTTCATCGAGTGTCCCTGAGACACGCGCGGTGTAGCCTTTACCACCCCTTCCGGGGGACACAAGCTCAAATGCCGCTCCGGGAGAATTCTTCCAACTGTACGTCCACTGGCCTCCGGTGGAGATGCGGGAAGTTCCATCGTCGAAATCGCTGATGGGCATTGGCGAATTGGTTTCGGCGGGCTGCGGCAGCAGCTCAAAATCGTCAAACTCGAGCGAAAATTCCATCGGCCGCGCCGCAAGCGATTTTGCGCTAGCTGGAGTGGCGTCCCATGCCTTCAGGATGGATTGGAGAGCCGGGTCGCGGCGCAGGGCTTCGGGATCGGTCCATTCCTCCGCTGCCGTGCCTGGCCGCGCGGTTAAAATTATTCCGACGGGGACGCCCAAGGCGCGGTACACATCGCGCGCAAAAAAATAGCTCACGGCCGAAAATGTTTTTGCCGATTCCGGCGAGCACACGAGCCATTCCGCCGGGGAAGTATCCGATTCTGGGGTGAGCGAAATTTTCTGGGGCACGGTGAAGAACCGGATTTCCTCGAAGGCCGCTTTGGGAATTTCCTCGGCGGCTCCCGTGGCCCCGCTCAGTGCATAGGTCATGTTCGACTGGCCGGACGCGACCCACACTTCCCCAATCAGCACGTCTTTAAATTCCACTGCCTTTTCGCCCTGGACGCGAAGAACAAAAGGGCCGCCAGCCCGCAAGGCTGGGAGATTAAGCTTCCAATGACCCTGGGCATCGGCGCTCGTGGCTTTTGTATTGCCCGCGAGGCTGACGGAGATTTTTTCGCCCGGGTCGGCCCAGCCCCAAACGCGAATTTCGGAATCTCGCTGCAGCACCATGTGGTCGCTGAACAAATGCGGCAGCACTGGCTCCGCATGCATTTGCGGGGTCAGGGTGGCGCACAAAAACACCGCGACTGAAATCCGCAGCCAATTTCCGAGTGGGTTATTTCCATTCAAGAAAACGCCGATCAACGTTTATCCCCCGAGCCCGGAGTGCAGTTTTTTATTCGCCATCCGTGCTACCGATTTGAAAATTTGAAGACCGTTGTGGAGGCATATTGGCCGCCAGCCCTGAGCACTGTGGAGGGGAAATTCGGCTGATTGGGCGAATCCGGAAAGTGCTGGGTTTCCAGGCACAGGCCAGAGCGCATGCCGTAAACCGCCCCTGCTTTGCCCGGCACGCTGCCATACAGAAAAGTGCCGCTGTAAAATTGGACTCCCGGCTCGGTGGTAAGGATTTCCATGATCCGTCCCGATTGAGGTTCGACAAGATTGGCCGCAGGGAATAACCCTCCATTAATTCCCTTATTTAGGACCCAATTGTGGTCGTAGCCCGCTCCGAATTTCAATTGGGCGTCCTGTCGATTGATTCTTGAACCGATGGTTTCGAGCCGCGTGAAATCAAACGGCGTGTGGCTCACACCGCGCAATTCACCGGTTGGGATCAGATTTTCGTTCACGGGCGTAAAGCGATCGGCATTCAGGTGGAGCTGATGCAGCAGGATGTCGCCTTCCGCGGCGCCCCTCAAATTGAAATAAGAATGATTCGTGAGGTTTAAGATTGTGTCTTTGTTTGTGGTGGCAGAGTATTTAATTTGAAACTCATTTTCGTCCGTCAAAGAATATTCCACTCGAACATCCAATTTTCCCGGGTAGCCTTCCTCTCCATCTTCGCTGAGGTATTCCAAAATCAGGCGCTCGTTCTGAGTGTTGGAATCTTCGCGCGCCTGCCACACGGCCTTCTCGAATCCAAATACTCCGCCATGCAGGTGATTTGGGCCGTTGTTCCGGGCAAGCGTGTATTCGTGTCCGTTCAGTGGAAATTTCCCGCCGGCGATGCGATTCGCGTAACGCCCGATGGTCGCTCCGAAGTGCCATTTGTCCGCTTCGTAACTGGCAAGATTGTCGTATCCGAGCACGACATCGGCCATCTCGCCGTGGCGGTCGGGAACCTTTAAGGAGACGACGATGCCGCCGAAATTCGTGATTTCAATTTCCACATTTTTCGAATTTTTGAGTTGGTAGAGATCGACTTCCTTGCCGCCGGACGTTTTCCCGAATGGACGCTTCCGCATTTCCCGCTCTCCGCCGTGTGCAAGCAACACCAGAACTTTGCCGACTGGTGCACTCAGGATGATACAGGACTTCGTCTCCTTCAGTCAGGTGAGGCGAATCAGGATGTGCTGAAGTGGAGAGAAAGATTTAACACGGAGCGCACAGAGAAAGAGCAGAGAGGGCACGGAGAAAAGAACGAGCACAGCCTAGGAATCATCCCGCAAAAAGCGCGGGATGGGGCGGAGGTGGCTGTGTCATGGGAGGCGCGTTGGGTTAACGTTGGGAGGACGTGGTTGGTTGGTGGGTTAGGTTTAGTGCGCAAAAGCGGAAGCTTCGCTTCCGCACTCAAAAGGAAGAGCGGCCTGTTCCATAGAAAAGATTGCTGGGCCTTGAAAGGGGCGGCTACGAGGGCAAGAGAAAGGAAAGAGGGCGGCGTAAAGCCGCCTCTACACGGAGGGGACGGGGAGGGGGATGCGCTCGGGGAAGCCGCGCTGGTGCCAGTAAGGGTAGGTGGGAACGAAATCGCTGGCGGCGTCGAGTTTGGCGATTTGTTCGGGCGTTAGTTTCCAGCCGGCGGCGGCTAGATTTTGGCGGAGTTGGTCTTCGTTGCGGGCGCCCAGAATTACGCTGGAGACGGTGGGGCGGCGGAGGAGCCAGTTGAGGGCGATTTGCGGGACGCTCTTTCCGGTTTCTTTGGCGATGGCGTCGATGGCGTCCACTACTTTGTAGACGTATTCGTCGGGGACTGGCGGGCCGGCATCGGAAGTTTTGTGAAGACGGCTTTGTTCGGGGAGCGGGTGGCCGCGGCGGATTTTTCCGGTAAGGCGGCCCCAACCGAGCGGACTCCAGACCAACGCGCCGACTTTTTGATCGAGGGCGAGAGGCATGAGTTCGAGTTCGTACTCGCGGCCGATGAGGGAATAGTAGACCTGATGGGCGACGTAGCGCGCCCAGCCGTAGCGCTCGGAAATGGAGAGAGCCTTCATGAGGTGCCAGCCGGAGAAATTGGAGCAGGCGATATAGCGGACCTTGCCGCCGCGAACTAGCGTGTCGAGCGCTTCGAGAGTTTCTTCGATGGGAGTTAGCTGGTCGAAGCCGTGCATGTGGTAGATGTCGATGTAGTTGGTGTTGAGGCGGCGGAGACTGGCTTCGGCGGCGCGAACGATGTGATAGCGGGAGGAGCCGACGTCGTTGGGCCCCTTGCCGAGACGAAAAGTGGTTTTCGTGGAGATGAGGAGATCCTGGCGCTTGCCTTCGACGGCTTTGCCGAGGATTTCTTCGGACATCCCGTTTGAATAAACATCGGCGGTGTCGAAGAGATTGATTCCCGCTTCGAGACAAATGTCAATGAGGCGCTTGGCTTCGTTGACGTCAGTTTGTCCCCAAGCGCGAAAGAATTCAGTACCGCCGCCGAAGGTGCCTGTACCGAAGCTCAGCTCGGAGACTTTGAGGCCTGAATAACCCAGCTGCCGGTATTCCATGATTGTGGGTGTTCCTTTCCAATTTTAATGGCGAATACTTGATTCCTTGGGGAGTTCCGCGGTGCTCCAGCCGCCGCCGAGGGCTTTGATGAGGAGGACGCTGGCGTCCATGCGGCGGCGTTGGATGTCCACGTTGTTGCGTTCGTTTTGAAGAGCAACGGTTTGGGCGTTGATGACCTGGAGATAGGTATCTACGCCGCCCTTGTAGCGATTGGTGAAAAGCTGGAGAGAATCTTTCGCCGAGGTGGTGGCTTCGGTTTGCTGCTGACCTTCGTCGTTGAGGATGCGCAGGGCGGCAAGATTGTCCTCCACTTCCTGAAACGCGGTGAGGGCGGTCTGGCGATAGGTGGCGACGGTGCCGTCGTAATTCGCGACGGCGGTTTCGGAATTAGCGCGGCGGCGGCCACCGTCGAAGAGAGTTTCGGTCATTTGGGGACCCACGGCCCAGAAGCGGCTGGGCCAGTTTAGCCAATTCAGGAGAGAAGTTCCTTCGAAACCCGCAGAGGCGTTAAGAGAAAGTGTGGGGAAATAGGCGGCGCGAGCGATGCCGATCTGTTGGTTGGCTTCCGCCATGCGGCGTTCGGCGGCGGCGATATCGGGGCGGCGTTCGAGGAGTTCGGTAGGAAGAGCGCCGGGAATTACTGGTGGTTGGAGATCGAGCGGAGCCGGAGGAATGGTTAGTTCGGCGGGAGGCTTGCCGATGAGGATGGCGATGGCGTGTTCGAATTGCGCGCGGGCCACCGTCACGTCGGTGTCCTGGACGCGCGTGGTGTCGAGCTGGGTTTTGGCTTGGGCGACGTCGGATTTCGGAGCTACGCCGCCTAGAAAGCGATTGGACGTTAGTTGAAGGGCGTCGGTGTAGGCCTTGACGGTGTCGTCGAGGATCTGCTTCTGAGCGTCGGCGCTGCGGAGTTCGAAATAATCGATGGCGAGTTCGGCGTGGAGGCTGAGGCTGGCGGTGGCGTAATCGGCAGTGGTGGCTTGGGCCTCTTCGCGGGCGGCAGCGACAGAGCGGCGGATGCGGCCCCAGAGATCGACTTCGTAGGAGAAGTCGATGGGGAGGACGAAATCGCCGGTGTTGCTTGTCGTGTGGATGTAAGGCCGATTACCTGAAGCGTGAAGCGAGTCAATGCTGGGGCCGGCGGAGATGGTTGGAAATTGGGCGGCGCGGTTGAAGCGGACGGCGGCGCGGGCTTCGCGGAGGCGAGCTTCGGCGACTTTGAGATTCTGGTTGGAGACGGTGAGCTGTTCTTCGAGAGAGTTGAGCTCGGGGTCGCCAAAGATTTCCCACCATTTGCCGCGGAGGACCTGGTCAGCGGGTTGGGCGGTTTTCCATTGACCGGCTTCCTTGAAGGAGTCGGGCGGCTGTTCCTTAAAGTTGGTGGAAGTCGGCGCGGTTGGGCGAACGTATTTGGGGCCGACCATGCAGCCGGAGAGAAGCACGGCTAGCGCGACGGCGACGATTGGGCGAAACGATTTCATGAGTTAGTCTCCTGCGTGCTGGTCCGCGATCTTCACGGGCGTGCCGCTAATCAGAGAATCGGGAGGGCTGACGATGACGGAATCGGAGCCTGTGATGCCGTCGAGGATTTCGACAGAATTGCCGTAATCGCGGCCCATCTTTACGGAGACGAGTTGGACTTTGCCGTCGCGGACTACACCGACTTGCAGGCCCTCCTTGCGAAAAAGAAGCGTGTTGGACGGGATGGTGACGGAGGTGATGGATTCCGGAAGTTTGAAATGGACAAAGACGTAGGCGCCGGGGCGGAGGCGGCCTTTGGGATTGTCGACGTCAACTTCGGTGAGAAGCGTGCGATTGGCAGCGTCGAAAGCATTGGCGTTGCGAACGAGGGTGCCTTTGAAGACTTCGCCGGGAAATTCGTCGAGGGTGAGCGTGGCGGTGGCGCCGTTGCTGGCGGCGCGGGAATAGACTTCCGGAATGGCGACGTAGACGCGGAGCTTGTTGATGGACGCGAGGTGGAAGAGTTCCTTGGGAGCGCTGGCGCCGGCATCGATGAGCTGGCCGACGTCGGTATTGCGTGCGGTGAGGATTCCATCGAAGGGGGCGTAGATTTTTTCGAAGGATTGCAGCTCCTGGAGGCGGCGAACGTTGGAAGCACTGGAATCAGCGGCGGCCTTTTTGGCGGCGAGATCGCTTTGGGCTTGATCGGTTTCCTGCTGGGAGACGGAGCCGGTGCTGACGAGGAATTCCCAGCGGGAGGCGGTAATTTTCGCGATGTTGTAATTGGCCTGGGCAGTTTCGAGGTCGGCGCGGGCTTGTTGCAATTGTTGGTCGACTTCGGGCGTTTCAATTTCGGCGAGGAGCTGGCCCTTTTTGACGGGAGTGCCGATGTCGAAGTACCAGCGCTTGAGATACCCGTTGGTGCGGGCGTAGATGGGAGCGTCAATGAATGCGACCGTGTTGCCGGGCAGAGCGATTTCCTGGGATGGGGCGTCGGCGATGGGATGCACGACGGTGACGACGGGGATGGCGGCTTCGTGGGTGGCGCGCGTGACGTTTGCATCGGCATTCACGCGGGAGCGAATGCCAAAGAAGATGGCGAGCGCGACAACGGCGACCGCAGTGGCGGGAATCCACCAGGAGATGCGCGGCGCGGGAGGCAGCGGAGCGGCGGCGGGCTGGGCCGCGGCCACCGCTACCGCCGCCGGGTTGGGTGATTGCGTTTCCGGCGTTTCCACGTTCGCTGGTGTTTCGAGATTATTGCGATCGGCGTTCATTAGTGGTACCCCCTTGGCCCTTTATGCGTGAACTTCTTCGTGCGTTGCTTCTTCCGAAAGACCTGGTGCACCCGGGTCGCGCTTCGAATGCAAGAGACTGAAAACCGCGGGAACGAAAATCAAAGTGGCTACGGTGGCAAAAAGCAAACCGCCGATGACGGCGCGGCCTAGCGGAGCGTTCTGTTCCCCGCCGTCACCAAGGCCGAGAGCCATGGGGATCATGCCGATGATCATGGCGAGAGCGGTCATGAGCACGGGGCGGAAGCGGGTGAAGCCGGCTTCGGTGGCGGCGGCGACGGGGTTGCCGTGATGCAGGAGGCGCTCTTTGGCAAAGGAGACGACGAGAATACTGTTCGCGGTGGCGACGCCCATGCACATGATTGCGCCCATGAGAGCTGGGACGCTGAGCGTGGTGCGCGTGAGGAAAAGAAAGATCACGATGCCGGCGAGAGCGGCGGGGAGCGCGGTGATGATGATGAAGGGATCGAGCCAAGACTGGAAGTTCACGACGATGAGCAGGTAGACGAGGATGACGGAGAAGACGAGGCCGCCGAGGAGGCCGGTGTAGGAGGTGCGCATGGTTTCGAGTTGGCCGCGGACGCGGATGAAGCTGCCGCGCGGGAGTGCGGAGGTGTTGGCGGCGACGATGCGATTGATGTCGCGGCCGACGGCGCCGAGGTCGCGATCCTGGACGTTGGCGTAGATATCGAGGATGCGGCGAATGTTGTAGTGATTGATGGATTCCATTTCGCTGGTGCGATGGATGGAGGCGACGTCGGCGAGGATGGCGGGACGTGTTGCGCCAGCGGCGGTGATGGGGATGTTCTGCAAGTCCTGCAAGGACTGAACGGCGTATTGGGGAGTTTGGGCGACGAGGTTGTAGCTGGTGCCGTTCTGATAGTTCAGGAAAAACATGGGCGTGATCTGGAAGCTGCCGCTGAGGGAGTTCAACATGCTGTTGGCGACGTCGCGTTCGGAGAAGCCGGCTTGCGCGGCTTTGGTGCGGTCGATGGCGATGTCGTATTGCGGATAGTCGAAAGGCTGCTGGATGCGCGGGTCGGCGATGCCGGGGACCTGGCGCAATTCGGCGAGCATCTTGTTGGCGACGCGGCGATTCCCTTCCGTGTCCGCGCCTTCGACCTGAATGTCCACGGGAGCGGGAAGGCCGAAATTCAGGATCTGGGTGGTGATATCGGCGGGGAGAAAATAAAAGGTGGTGCCGGGAAATTGCGCGGGCAATTGTTTGCGGAGTTGACTCATGTAAGCGGCGGTGGAATGGTGATTCTCGTTGAGGGAGACGAGGATGTCGGCATCGCCGGCGCCGATGAGGCCGGAGGTGCTGTGCATGTAATTGATGCTGCTGTAGGGCAGGCCGATGTTGTCGGCGATGGAGTCGAGTTCGCGTTCGGGGATCGAGCGGCGGATGGAAGTTTCGACCTCATCGCTGAGCTTGGCGGTTTCCTCGATGCGGGTTCCGGTTTTGGCGCGGAGGTGGAGAATGAACTGGCCGCTGTCCGTGCTGGGAAAGAAATCCTGTCCGAGCCACGGGACCAGAAGGAAAACGGCGAGACACGCGAGGAGGAAGACCGGGATGAAGATGCGACGGTGGTGCACGAGGCGTTCGAGCAAGGACTGGTAAGAGTCGCGGAGGCCGTTAAAGGCGCGCTCAAAACCGCGCTGGAATCGGACGAAAGGATTGCTGGAAGACTTCGCCGCGTCTTTGTGCTCTTTCAGGAGGTACATCGCGAGGGTGGGAACGAGAGTGCGGGAAAGGATGTAGGAGGCGAGCATCGCGAAGACGACGGCTTCGGCGAGGGGGACGAAAAGATAACGAGCGACGCCGCTGAGCAGGAACATGGGCATGAAGACGATGCAGATGCAGAGGGTGGAGACGAGCGCGGGAACGGCAATCTGGGCGGCGCCATCGAGAATGGCTTCGCGCTTGGCGTGGCCTTCTTCGAAGTAGCGCTCGATGTTTTCGATGGTGACGGTGGCGTCGTCGACGAGGATGCCGACGGCGAGGGCGAGGCCGCCAAGGGTCATGATGTTGATAGTTTCGTGGAGGAGACTGAGGACGATGACGGAGCTGAGGATCGAGAGTGGAATGGAAACGGCGATGATCACCGTGCTGCGCCAGCTTCCGAGGAAGATGAGGATCATGATACCGGTGAGGCAGGCGGCGATTACGGCTTCGCGGATGACGCCGCTGACGGCGCTGCGTACGAAAACAGACTGATCGGCGAGGGGACGGATTTTGAGTTCAGGAGGAAGGGTTTGCGCGACGCGCGGAAGAAGAGTGCGGACACCTTTGACTACGTCGAGAGTGGAGGCGTTGCCGGCTTTGAGGATGCTGAGGAGGACGCCGCGATTGCCGTCCTGGCGGGCTATGTTGGTCTGGGGAGCGAAACCATCGCGGACGTTGGCGACGTCGCGCAGATAGATCGTGGAATTGCCGACTACTCTTATCGGGATGTCGTTGAGTTCGGGAACGGTGCGCAAGCTGGAGTTGACACGGACATCGTACTCAAACTCGCCGATTTTTGCTGTGCCGGAGGGCAAGATGACGTTTTGCTGCTGGACGGCAGTAAGGACGTCCTGCGGCGAAAGCCCCTTGGCTTGAAGAAGCGTTGGGCTGAGATCGATCATGACCTGGCGCTGCTTTCCGCCGTAGGGAAAAGGAATCACCGCGCCGGGAACGGTGACGAGTTGCGGGCGGAGGAAATTCTGGCCGAGGTCGTTCAATTGTTGCTCGGAGAGTCCTCTGCCGGAGAGGCCGAGCTGGAGAATCGGCACGCTGGATGCGCTGTAGTTGATGATGAGGGGAGGAAGAGCGCCCGGGGGCAATTGGCGAAGAATCGTTTGAGAGACAGCGGTGACCTGCGCGTTGGCGTTTTCCAGGCTGGAATTGGGCTGGAGGTAGATTTTGACGATGGCCTGGCCGTTGACGGTGGTGGATTCAATGTGCTCGATGTTGTCAACGGTGGTGGTGAGAACGCGCTCGTAGACGGTAGTGATGCGGCCTTCCAGCTCTTCGGGGTTGAGGCCGGTGTATTGCCAGGCGACGGCGATGACAGGGATGTCAATGTTGGGGAAGATGTCGGTGGGCGTGCGCAGGATGACGACCGGGCTCATCAAGAGGATGAGCAGGGCGAGAACGATGAAGGTGTAAGGTCGATCGAGAGCGACGCGAACGATCCACATTAAAATTCTCCCTGTAAGCCGGGGGAGTGCGGCCTACGAACAATGTGACAGCCGGGCCACTGGAGAGCAGCGAACTAGGTGGCGCTGGCGGAAAAGGCGACCTGAAACGTGCCGTTGCGGGCGGCCTGCGAACGGGAAAACAAGGCGACCGAGGTTTTGCCTGCTCTTGCGCCGAGGCGTTTGGCAATTTTGTCGCGCAACAAGCGACGGGCGCGAAAGGTTCTGGCTTTGACGGTTCCGACTCTTACGCCCAGTGTTTCCGCGGTTTTTCTGGTGGAGAGTTCACCAATTTCGGAGAGGTTCACGACGGTTTTCAGGATTGGCCGGAGTTCTTCGATCGCGCCGGACAAAACGTTGCGAATCTCCCGCTGGCCATATTGCTCTTCAGGCGTGGCAGCCTGGTCTTTGATTTCGAGCGTGAAGCTTTCCTCGTCAACCGTCTGATTGCCCTCAATCGAAAGGTGGCCCGGACGGCGCTTGCGGAGAAGCATCAAGGCTTCGTTGATGGCGATGCGGGTGAGCCAGGTGGAAAATCGCGATTGGCCCTGAAAACTTTTCAGATGAACAAAAGCCTGCTGGAAGGTCTGCTGAACGGCGTCCTCGGCGTCCTGCGGATTCTGGAGCCGGCTGAGGGCGACGTGGAACATTTTTTGCTGATAGCGCTGGAAAAGAGTTTCGAAGGCGGCACTGGAACCGCGGACTGCTTCGGCGACGAGCGTCTCGTCTTTGGCGCTGAGGTCGATAGGATTCGAGGTGTTTTCGGTGGTTAACTTCTGAGTTCGGCTTGTGGGTTCGATTCGCATTCTTGCTTCTCCTTCGAGAGTTGCCGCTGCTGATCCTTGAGCGACACCAAGATGTGCTTCATATAGACCCTGCTTGCTCGGAGAGCGGCTCCTTCCCTCGCCATTTGAAGCAGCACGCATTCGCCATCGCCGTCGACGGAAATAACGTCTTCAAGGTCGACAGCGCACTTACGACCTTCCCGCGTGCTCCTGGTGGAGTTCCATTTTTCTTGCAGGTCCAGCGCCCACACGCCGCAAAGGCGCCCCTGCAAAACCCAAGTTTGTTCGAACGGCGTGTCGGTGATCATCGTCCTAAGCACGGGAGTCTCCTCCGATCCTTGTGCTTACTGTCCAGAGGCCATGGAAACCGCGGGACTAGAACTGGTGGTGAGCAGATCGAGCTGGATCTGGACTTCGTTGGCCACGAGCCGGCTGGAGTCCGCGTTCTGGTGGTGGCGCGAGGCTGAGAGGGTCTGCCCCGGATCGGTGATCAAGAACGGATCGGCTTGGGTGCAAACTTCGCCTGCGAAGTCTTCGCCGACCGTTGCCGGCGCCTCACAATGGAGATCTTTCCGAGCTGCAACATCCACGCGTTCACCGGTGCAGGCTGGTCCAGAAAAATCCTCGCCTATGTTGGAAGGCATCGCGCAGCGCTCGTCAGCTACAAAGACGGGCCAGACCGTCGAGGAAACTGCGTTCAGGAGTTCAGGAGAGTCTTCACCAGGAACGGTTGCAGAGGCAGTCCATTTGCCGTTGCCTGAATTGCCAGAGGCAGTGACCCGGCGAAACTCAAAGGTGACTTCCCGATTCTCCGAGTGAGTGATCGAAGGGCCGTAGGTTGGGCCGGAATAGCCTTCCGACGGATCGAAGGAGGCAACACGCTGAACGTACGTTGTGGTCAGGTCTCCGGTGACGCGAAAGGTGTCTTCCCCCAGAGAAACGGCGCGGTGGGATTTGAAGCTGATGACAGTGTAATCAGGCGTCTCACCGCGACGGCGTGTTTCGGAGTTGGCGGGAGAAGACTGTTGATCCGCGGGATAGATGGTGAAATCGAAATCGGGAGTCGCGGACTCGCCGGGGTTCAGCTTGATCACGCCAGAAGTGCGGGCGACACCGACGTTGACGCTGTCGTTGGGATTTTTCGAAGAGGCCAGGTACAGACGCGCGGTGGAGTGCTCGGAGTCAATCTGGGAAATGGAGTTCTGCGCGAGAGCCGGGGCAACGGAGATGGCTCCGGTGAAGGCAACAAGAGCGAATTCGGCTAATTTCTTGAACATCGGATCTTCCTTCTTTCTACCTGTTTTCGTTAGCGACCTGCGACGCTGGCAACTCTTTCGAGCTGAATGAAAAACGCCACAGGGACCTCACGGTTCGGAGCGCTGCATCATTCGGGGGTGATAAAGGCAAGCCTTGTGCCAACCGGGGAGGAAGGGGGAAAACCGCGGAAGTGATTGAAAGAAAGGAGTTTTAGGCGAGGTTGAAAAAATGACAGACGCGGGGTGTCACGGTGTCATAGAGGTTTGACAGTGTCAATCATCGGTCGCATGACACCTGCGGAATTGATGCGAAGGCGCTTCATGTGGGCAATCAGGGTGGTGCGTTTCAAGCCGAGGCGGGCAGCGGCACCATCGGCGCCACCCACGCGTCCGCTGGATTCGCGCAGCGCTTGTTCGATTTGCTCGCGGGTGAGGGGAGGCACGGTGGAGCGCACTCGCTTTGGGCGAACGGCAGCGGAAGCGATATCCGGGCTTGCCGGAATCACGCCGGATGTGGATCTGAGTTCGGCGGGGGAAATACGGAGCACGCCGCGCGAAGAGAGGATGACCGCGCGTTCGATGACGTTCTGCAATTCGCGGACATTGCCGGGCCAGTCGTAGCTCATGAGGGAGCTCATGGTGTCGGCGGGAATGGTTTGAATGAGCTTGCCCATGCGACGGCTGAAGATTTCGGCGAAGTGGCGGACGAGCAGCGGAACGTCTTCGGGGCGCTCGCGAAGCGCGGGAACGCGGATGGGGAATACATTCAAGCGATAGAAAAGGTCGGAGCGAAATTTGTGCTCAGCGACCAGCTCGGAGAGGTCGCGATTGGTGGCGGCGATCAGGCGCGCGTCGGTGCGGAGGGTGCGAGAGCTGCCGAGACGCTCGTATTCGCGCTCCTGGAGAACACGTAGAAGTTTGGGCTGGAGTTCGAGGGGAATTTCGCCGATTTCGTCGAGGAAGACGGTGCCGTGATGAGCGAGTCCGAAGCGCCCGATGCGCTGGGCAATGGCACCGGTGAAGGCGCCGCGTTCGTGGCCGAAGAGTTCGCTTTCGAGCAGGCCGGTAGGGATGGCGGCGCAATTCACTTTGACGAAAGCGTTGGAGTGGCGAGAGCTCAGGTTGTGGATGGCGCGGGCGATCAATTCCTTGCCGGTGCCGGTTTCGCCGAGGATGAGAACGGTGGAATCGGTGGGGCCGACGGTTTCGAGCTCCTTGAGGACTTTCTGCAACGCACTGCTTTTGCCGACGATCTCGTCGAACATGGAGGTTTCGTCGATTTCCTGGCGAAGGGCGACATTTTCCTGGAAGAGCTGTTCTTTGAGAGTGTTGATTTCGACTAGAGCGTCTTCGAGGGCTTTTCGCGCAAGGCGCTGCTCGGTGACATCCACATGCGTGCCGATGAATTCGGCAACCTGGCCGTCGGGTTTTCTGACGGGATGGCCGAGAACGTGGAGGTGGCGAATGGAGCCGTCGTCGAGAATGATGCGGTAGTTCAATTCGAAATCGCTGGAGTCGCGGATGGAGTTTTGAATGGTTTCCTGAACGGTGGGGCGTTCGTCTGGATGGACCCGACCGAGAATCATGTCGAGAGTGACGTTGGTGCTTGGATCGAAGCCAAAAATGCGGTGACTTTCCTGACTGAAGAAGACTTCGCCGGAGGTGACGCAACGGGCCCAACTTCCAGTGTGGCTGAGGCGCTGGCCTTCGGAGAGATAGGCTTCACTACGTTTGAGCGCCTCTTCGGCCTTCTTGCGCTCAGTGATGTCGCGGTAGATACCGTAGATTTCAGGTGTGTTCCCTTCGACCTTCACGGGAGCGGCCGAGAAGGATACGATCAGGCGAGAACCGTCTTTTCTTTTGCGAGCTAATTCGGCATCGACGCGCTCGCCGCGTTGGAGCGCTGCGCGCATTTTTTCCGACTCTTCCCGGTGGCCTTCGGGAACGATCAGATCGGTGATATTGCGGCCGAGCGCTTCCTCGGCAGTGAAACCATAGAGATTCGTGAATTCGCGATTGACGCGCAAGATGCGGTTTTCAAAATCACGGAGAACGATGGCTTCGGGAGCGAGTTCGAAGAGCTTTTCGAAATGGGCTTTTTGCTTGCGGAGTTCCTCTTCGGCCTGCTTGCGCGGGGTGATGTCCATCGTGGTGCCGATGAACGCGGTGAGATTGCCAGCGGCGTCGAGGACCGGGCGGCCGATGCCGCAGACGTGCTTGAGTGTGCCGTCGGGAAGAACGAGACGGAACTCCTGCTCGAATTCGTGTTTGTCGTGAACGGCCTGGTCGATGAGTATTTTGAGCGAGGACTGGTCATCGGGATGAACTCTGGTCCAGAAGAGGGGCTCACCGGGTTTATCCTTGTCGGGATCAGTTCCGAGGATGAGGAAATGCTCGCGCGACCATTTGATCTCGCCGGTGATGAGGTTCCACATCCAACTGCCGGTGTGGCTAAGCTTTTGGCCTTCTTCGAGGAAGAGTTCGCCGGTGCGTTGCGCTTCGTCGCGGAGGGCGTTGTCGACGGCCAGAGCGACCTGGTCGGCGACGAGCGAGAGATAGCGGACCTGGCCGGAGGAGTAGGCATTGGGGTGGCGGGCACCGAAGCCGAGACTGCCGAGGCGGCGATACGCGGTGGTGAGGGGGAGGATGCAAGTAGACTGTAGGCCAGACTCCTCGTAAAGCTTCATCATGCGAGGGAAGCGGGCCTCCGACTGCGGAGAAGAGATGAGTACAGGCTCCTGGTGATGGTAGACCCACCAGGTGACTGTCTCCTCGGCGCGAAAGTCCGGAGGGATTTGGAAGGCCGGCCCTTGCATGATCTCGAGCAAGGGATTGTCGATTTTATTTGTGGCCGGGTCGTAGAGATAAATGGCGATGAAATCAAAGTCCACTACCTGGCGGAGTTCTTTGGCGAGAACGCGGAATAATTCTTTCGGGTTGCGATAGACGCTGATGGCCTGGGAGACGCGGAAGAGGGCTTCCTGGCGCGCCGGGAGCGACTGCTCCATTCCGGATTGTTGCGTTTCGGACAACCTTTCCTGTACCTCGATGTTTTTCACCTTAACCAGCCTCTATTTTGGCGGCAATTTAACTGTAGCTAACGGACCGCCTGCACAGCAAGAATTCCGGTTACGCACGCGAATGTCAGTTGTTGGATGCGCGAGGGGGGAGAATGGGTCCGGTTAGGGATTGGGGGAGGATTGACGAAGAGGGATTCACCACAGAGGGCAGAGAGAACACAGAGACAGAAAACCCAATAGTTCAACGAGGAATCATTCAGTGGAACGTGAAGAAAGGCGAAGAGCCCACGTGCAAAAACGGCACGTGGGGCACCCGGCGTTTCGTGCGTCAGTTCCCTTTCGGTTGGTTGGAAAGTTCGAGTGGGCGAAGGGTTGGGAGGGAGTCGCGATAGGCGCGGTAGGCTAGCCAGGCGAGTGTGGCGCACATGCCGAGCCAGCCGAGACTGCGAACGAACTGGCCGATTTCTAGGTCGGCGGCGAGCAGACCCCATTGGCCGAAGAGGATGGTCCAGTCACCGATGTCGCCGTTGACGAGTGGAAGGGCTTCGGCGCGGGCGTCCTTCATGTACGTGCCGATGTAGAGAAAATTCTCGGAAAACCAAAAGGCGGAGAAGGTGAAGCCGTAGGTCTGGCCGTGGAAATAGAAGTACAGGCCACAGAGGAGCGGGACGAGAAGTTCGCCGAGGGTGCCGCCAAGGAGCATGAGGGTGTGGCCGCCCCAACTGAAGAAGAGATGGCCGGCTTCGTGGATCATGAGATTCACGAGATCGGGAAAGAGAAAACCGGAGGTATCGCGGAAGGCGTGGAGGAGGAAGAGAGAATAAGCGAGGAGCCAGGAGATGCCGGCGTAGCGGGAGATACGGTCCCAGGGTTGGGTTTCGGGGAGAGAGAGCGGCATGGAGATAGAGTAGCAACGGAAAATGTGGTGAGAGGGCCGATGCGCGGGGAGCTTGCGCAGGGGGAACGTGGGCGATTGAGGCGGGTGGAGGATTTGAGGTTAGGGTTCGGAGAGAAGAGGAAAGAATTAACACTGAGGACACAGAGGTCGGAGCGCAGAGGGCCCAGAGAAGAGAAACCCAAGAGGGTGGGGCGAGCCCCTCCCCTACAAATGGGGAGGTTTGGAATTGGGGCGGGGAGTGGGCAGGTCGCTGGAGAGTTCGCCGGTGATGAGGCGGGCGCTGCGGCTGAAGGTGAGATAGAGGAAGCCCCATTGGATTAGGACGATGATGCGGCTTTGGAATTCGACGATGTAGAGCAAGTGGATGAAAAGCCAAATACACCAGGCGAAGAAGCCGGAAACGTGGACGCCGAATACGTTGGCGACGGCGGCGGCGCGGCCGATGACGGCCATGTCGCCTTTGTCGAAATATTTGAAGGGAGGAAGAGTACGGTCTGCGAGGCGAGCTTTGATCAGTTTAGCAGCGTATTTCCCGCCTTGGATGGCGACCTGGGCGACGCCGGGGAGAGGGTTGCCTTTCGCGTCGCGGGCGAGCGCTAAATCGCCGAGGACGAAAATTTCGGGGTGATTGGGCAGGGTGAGATTGGGACTTACTTTGAAGCGGCCGGAGCGATCGGTTTCGGCGTTGAGGCGCTGGGCTACTTTGCGGGCGAAGGGAGTGGCGGTGACGCCGCCGGCCCAGAAGACCGTGCGCGCGGGGACGGTGCCAGAAATTTCGCCGTGTTTGTAGCTGACGCCGTCGGCATCAATGTTGGTGACGAAAGCGCCGAGCATTATTTCGACACCGAGGTTCTTGACGAGTTTTTCCGCTTTGGCTGAGAGGTCTTCGGGATAGGGAGGGAGAACGCGCGGGCCGCCCTCCATAAGAATGATGCGGGCTTCCTGCGGGCGGATGCGGCGGAAATCGCGCTTGAGCGTATGGTGGGCGATTTCGGCGAGAGCGCCGGCAAGCTCGAGTCCGGTGGCGCCGGCACCGACGATGACGAAATTGAGCCAGGCGCGTTCTTCCTCGACGGTTTCGGCGCGCTCAGCGCGTTCGAAGGCGTAGAGAAGCTTGTGGCGCATGGTGGTGGCTTCTTCGACGGTTTTTAGGCTGGGGGCGTTTTCGCGCCAGTGGTCGTTGCCGTAATAAGAGGATTGCGAGCCGGTGGCGATGATCAAGGTGTCGTAAGGAAAGACACCACCGTCGGCGAGATGGACCTTTTTCGCATCAGGGTCGATGTCGACGGCCTCGCCGAGGAGAACTTCGACATTTTTCTGGTGGCTTAAGACCGCGCGGATGGGCGCGGCGATTTCGGCGGGGGAGAGCGAGCCGGTGGCGACTTGATAGAGGAGGGGTTGAAAGAGGTGGAAGTTGCGCTTGTCGAGAAGGGTGATTTCGACATCGGCGCGCTTGAGAGTTTGTGTGGCGACGAGGCCCGCGAAACCTCCACCCAGGATAAGGACGCGGTGTGGATCGGGCATGGAAAGGATTGCTCCTTTTATACAGTGCGAGACTTAGATGTTCAGGAGGCTCCGTTGATACCATTATTAGTAGAACATAATTGGGGGTGAAGAGGATTAGGAGGGGAAAAGGGGAATTTAACGCAGAGGACGCTGAGAGCGCAGAGGTCGCTGAGAAGAGGGAGAGAAAGAAAGAGCACAGGCAAGAGTGCCTGTGCCACAGGGATTGGGGAAAATGGATAAGGACGAGGAGTTAACACAGGAGCGGCAGGCTTTGCGGCTGCTGTGCTCTAATTTGATTCGGGCGACTACGCGAGTGGAGCTGTGCAATCTGCTGGACAGTTCCGTGTTTCAGGATGCGTTGCACCGGGTGGCGTTTGAGGAGATTCGAACGGCGGGGACGGTTCCTGCCAAGAGGCTGCGCGAGGAGTTGCCGGGCCGCATAACGAACCGCGGATTCCCCGATTTTGAGCTGATGGAATTTCTGGGGAAGGACCTGGCATCGGAGGACGAGATCGAGCAACTGTTCATGAGCGTGTTGCGGCTGATTCAGATGCGGCATGAAAGCGACGGGAACGAAGTGGAGAATTGATGCCGGAGGAGCGGGCGGGGCAGAAATGGTATTTGGCGGAGGCGCTGTGGCTCGCGGCGCTGGTGGGAATGTACATCTGGAAATGGCAGGCGGCCTCGCCGCGGTCGTGGTGGATATTGGCGGCGTGGATGGTGGTGAGCGCGGTGCTCCGGCACGACACGCCGAAGACACTGGGATGGCGGGCGGATAATTTATGGGCAGCGACGCGAAAAGCAGTTCCCTTTTTTGCGATCGCAGCGGTGACGATTTGCGGAGCGGGACTTTTTTTGGGGATGTTGCAGCGTTTGCCAGCGCACCTGGTCGAACCGCGGCGATTTACCGGGTATCTGGCTTTTTGCCTGCTGCAGCAGGTGGCGCTGAATTCTTTTTTGACGAACCGGTTGATGAGCTACTTTGAGAAGGCGTGGCCGGCGGCGGCGGTGGCCGGCGTGCTGTTCGCTGCGCTGCACTGGCCGAATCCGGTGCTGGTGCCGCTGACGCTGGTGGGCGGGGTGGCGATGTCGTGGCTGTTCGCTCGGGAACGGAATATTTTGCCGCTGGCGTTGGGGCAGGCCATTCTGGGTGCGCTGGTGTGGTGGGCGTTTCCGCTGGCGTGGCATCACTCGATGAGGGTGGGGCCGGGGTTTAGAGCGTTTCACATGTAGGGGAATTGAGTTGGGGACGGCGTAGGGATTCGAAAGGCGAACAGATAGCAGCGATCAGATAGCAGGAGGCGGAGAGGGGCGTGGTGGTTAGTTCGAACTGTGCCAAAAGGCGTTCGTTGCCAAGGTTCCTCCCCCCGGTGACGCGGACGAGATGCAATTATGGCAGTGCTGGGGCGGCGCCGCAGCTGGGCGAAAGAAAGATCCGGCCGATTCGGCCGAGTTGAGAGATACTGAGATGGGGCAACCCAAGAACCCACGTGCAAAGTCGGCACGTGGGGCACCCGCCAAAGGCTGACTTTTCAGTGAGTTAGTTTCCTCCACATGTTGCTGTGATGAAATTCAGTAGTTTGCAATTTTCAAAATAGCTATGAAGAGAAGCGGATGGCGGAGCTACTGCCCTCCATATTCAATATAAGGTTGGAACTTTTGGGCATGCCCTGGCGTATTGGTAGACAAGGAGTATGCCATGAAGACTTTCAGGGGATTCCTCGTTTTCAGTTCCATAGCAGTTTTGGCGGCTAGCATCTTCCTGCCTAGTGGCGCGGCTGCACAAGACACTACGACGAATTCGAGCGGCAAATCGGAGCAGTGGATCCACGTGCGCGTGGAGAGCAAAGAGGACCATGGGGAGACGGTGCGCGTGAATGTGCCGGTGGAGATGGCGGCGAAGGTGTTGCCGGCAATCAATAAGAGCAATTTGCACGATGGGAAGGTGCACATCGATTCGATGCACACGAACGATGTGGACCTGCGGGCGATTCTGGATGCGGTGCGGAGTTCGCGCGACGGCGAGTACGTGACCGTGCAGGGGAACGACAACGATGTGCGGGTGGCGAAGAGCGCGGGATATTTGTACATCCATGTGACGGACAAATCCGATGGCAAGAAAACAGTTGCGAAGGACGGGAAGACGGGAGCGAAGGCCGGGGCGGGGCATGAATCGAAGGTGGAGATCAAGGTGCCGATGAAGGTGGTGGATGCGCTGTTTTCGGCAGGCAAGGATGAGCTGGACATCGTGGCGGCGCTGAAGGCTCTTTCGGCGCATGGGGATACGGAACTGGTGACGGTGAAGGACGACCAGAATACGGTGCGGATCTGGGTGGATTCGAAGAACGTGGCGGACTGAAAGACAGAAGATTGAAATTGGAAATTAGAGCGGAGGGCTGGGCCACTTGAAAGTGGCCGCTACGTTCAGGAGGGGAAGATGTTGATACTGGCGAAGGCGGCGTTGGGTTTGGGCGCGACGATGGCGATGGCCGGGGTGTATGTGTTTCATGAGGGAGTGATCCAGGTGGATGTGGACGAGCACCGGACGGGCGGTTCGCATGTGCATTTCTGGGTGCCAGCGACGATTGTGGCGACGGGGATGCATTTTGTGCCGAAGGATCAACTGAATCACACGACGCAAGAGATGCGGCCATTTCTTCCGGCTTTGCGCGAAGTCGCTAAAGAGTTGGAGAAGTATCCTAATGTGGAGCTGGTGGATGTGACGGACGCACGGGATCACGTGCGGGTGGCTATGGTGGATGGGAAATTGCGGATTGATGCGGTTAGCGGGGACGGGGATGTGGTGCATGTGAGTGTGCCGGCGCGAGTGCTGCGGGATGTGGCGGATGAGCTGGAGATAGATAACAGATAGCAGCGATCAGATAACGGGAAGCAAAGAGCCGCGAGGTAATCTCTTCGAGTTGTGGCTACGAGCGTTGGTTGCCACGGTCCCTCCACTCCGGCCCGCAAAAGGCGCGGGCCTCCGGTCGGGATGACAGAATCGGAAAAGGCAAACCCAAGAACACAGGCTGAAGCCTGTGCCACAGAGAGCACAGTTAGGAATCATCCCGCAAAAAGCGCGAGCTTGCGGTCGGGATGACGAAGTAAGAAAAGAGAAAACCCAAGAGCACAGGCAGAGTGCCTGTGCAACGAGAGGGAATGGATCAAGCGCCGGGGGGCGCGGCACCGGGTTGGAAGTAGACTTCGTCCTGGATGGCGTCTTTTTTCCAGCCGGCGCGGGAGAGCATGCCGCGGCCAGTCTCGACCATGCCTGGGTGGCCGCAGAGGTACGCCGTCGTGTCAGCGGGCGTGAGATTCCAAACTTCAAGGTACTTGCGAATGAGGTCGTCGACGCGGCCTAGTTCGCCATGCCAATCGGGGTTGTCCCGGTGGCGGCTGATGGAAGGGACGTATTTCAGCCAGGGCGCTTCGGCGGCGATTTTTTCGAGTTCATCGCGATAACCAAATTCGTGGACGTGGCTGGAACCCTGCACGCAGAAGAGGCGATGCTCGCCGGGCATAGGTGTGCCACCCTTTTTCCAATCCTGATAAATCGTGCGGATATAGCTGACGTAGGGAGCGACCCCGGTGACGGTGGCGAGGAGCAGGTGATTCTTGTGGCCGCTGCGGAGGTCGAGGGTGAAGCGGCCTTTTGCGAATCGACGGAGAAGGAGCTGGGTGTCTTTCTTCATTTCGTAGAGGAGGGGAGAGAGCTTGCCCTCGGGGACGCGCTCGACGAAAAATTCGAGGACGGGTTCGTAGGGAGACGAGGCGATGGAATACGCGCGCTCGAGGGGCCTTTCGGTCATTTCAACGCCGAGCGTGGCGTATTGGCCGGCGAGATAGGTGTAAGGGCCGCCGGGATCGATCTTCAGGATGAAGAGGTCTTCGGCGATTTCGCGGCGATCAAGGATGCGGGCGGGAAGGAATTTGTCTGGACTAGCGACCAAGAGAGCCCCCATTGGATAGGATGCGCAGATTGGAGAATCGTCACGAGCGGAAAGGTGAGGCGTTCCGCTTGTGAAGAGATAAAGAGTATGAACCAAGAAAGGGTATTCAGGACAGCCCGCAACAAGCGCGAGCGAGGCCAGAATGGCGAAGAAGAACCAACAGCGGTTCATTTATTCCCCTTCGAGGATGGCGAGTAGACCCGAGAGATGGGTTCGGGTGGCTCCGGTTGCTTCTCTCATATCAGTTTCAACGTGCGGAAGCAATTCTGGGATTGTGGAAGAATGTGCAAAAGAGCAGAGGGGATTTTTAACACAGAGGACACAGAGAAAGAACACAGAGGGCACAGAGAACAGAGCTATTCGTAGGCCAGGGCTTCGACGGGATCGACGCTGGAGGCGCGGAGGGCGGGGATTGTGGCGCCGAGGGCGGCGCCGATTAGAGCTAGGCCGATGGAGCCGAATACCCAGCCCGGAGTTAGAAGAATGGAGAGGCCGGGGTTGGTTTGTTTGAGGATGGCTTCTGTGAGGAAGGTGATGCCGATGCCGAGGAAGCTGCCGGCGATGGTGAGGAAGGCGGTTTCGCCTAGAAGCATTTTGACGATGTCGAGGCGGGAGAAGCCGAGAGCTTTAAGGATGCCGATTTCGCGGGTGCGCTCGAGAATCATGGTGTGCATGTTCATCAGGACGACGAGGAAACTGATGACAATGCCGAGACCTACCATGGTTTTGATGAAAGGTTTTAGTTCGGGCAAGTTCGAGGAGTTCATGAGCGAGACGTATTCGGACATGGAGCGGATGCGGTTTTGCGGGTCGAGCTGCAAAATTTCGGCGCGAGCGGCTTCGGTATCGCCCTTGCTGCGGACGAAAACCATGGAGATGTGATTTTCAGCGCCGATGATGTCCTGTCCGGTTTTGAGAGGGATGAAGAAGCGCGCGCCTTTGCCGTGGGCGACGATGCCCGAGATGATGAAGGAATGATTGATGAGCGTGACGGTGTCGCCGACTTTGATGTGGCGGGTCTGGGCGATGATGTCGTCGGCGAGCGCTTCGTCGGGTGCCTGGAAGGGGCGTCCGGCGCGGAAGATGAAACCCTGGCTGAGGGCGTTGAAGCGTTTGTAATCAATGCCGTAGACGACGATCATGCTTTTGGGATCGGAGAGGATGATCGTTGGAGCGGATTCGTCGACGTCGGGGAGCTTGGCGATCCGGTCGCCGAGGGATTCAGCCATCACGGCGCTGGAAAAAGCGAAGAAGATGGAGGAGTTGGGCGGCTGGACGAGGAGATCGGCACCGACGCCTTCGACTCGCTTGCCCCACTCTGCAACGACACCGCTGGTGAGGCCGACGATCATCAGAATCAGAACTACCTGGATGGCGATGGCGAGGATGCTGAGCGCACAGCGCAGAGGACGTGAGGCGAGATTGCCCCAGAACATGCGCAAAAGAGAAAAAGGACCGTCGTAAGAGTCTGGCATAGAGAATTCAGTAAGTAGGAATGTAGCATCGGGAATGGAACAGGTCAAAAGTGAAACGTGCGGTGTTGTAGCACGACAGATGCCGAAGTGCAGCACAAATTATTTCTGTGCGATGAAGTTTTGCACATGAATGTTGATAACCTTGTGGAAAGAAGAGTCCCCGGAGGGGTTAACTCCGCAAAATTCAACACGATGATGCGGATTGCACTATTTTAGTGCAATGAGCGACGAATGAAGCGCGGACGGGGAAAACTTTTCGCGTGGAGTGACGGAGGACACAGAGTTGTTGACAGAAAAGCACAAATTGAATCGCGGAGAAGAACTTTGAAGGGGAAAACTTTTGCAGTTTAGAAGAAATGGAAAGAGAAAACCCGTGGAACATTCGCGTGAAACATTTTTGAATGGCCGTTTGGCGAACTTTAATACCACTTAGGCGGGCGATCGAGATGAATCTTGACGACTTGCTTGGAGTCGGTGATGTCGTACCAGTGGCCGTATGGCTTCCAGCCTTCCGCGACAACTTGAATTAGGACGCGTCCCACCGGCGGTTGAGGGACGTGGGCGATGCCTTGCATGTTGGTCTTGACGTTGAGTTCGGTCTTTTTGTCTTTGATTAAACGATCCTGCTGCGTTTTGAGATAGACGCTGGCATTTTCGATGGGCTTGTCCGCGTCGCCTCCGGTGATTTCGATGGTGAGACGGGGAATGGTTGCGGGGGCTGGAGTTTCTTTTGGAGGCGTCGCTTGTTGCGCGGGCGCAGAAGCCCACGCGATGAGGCAGAGAAATGCGAGGCAAGCTGAGCGGGAGAACTTGGGAAGTTGCATGGCTGTTTCCCGAATATGTTGGCTGGAAATGGTGCGCGGGTCAAGTTCGTTGAGGGGTTGGGAAAGTGAACGCGGAGAGTTGGATAAGTTGTTGAATTGATTTGCGCCAAAGGCGCACTGGAAAATTTGACTCGCCATGCGGGGTCTTGTAAGTATGGTGGGCTACGGAGCGCAGTAGAAATTGAGGAGAAGACATGGGATTTGCCACGAACGCGATACATGTGGGCCAGGAGCCGGATCCTTCGACGGGAGCTGTGGTTGCGCCGATTTATCAGACGTCGACGTATGTTTATGAGGAGCTTGGGAAGTCGAGGGGCGGATACGACTACGCGCGAACGAATCATCCGAACCGCAAGGCGCTGGAGCGCACGGTAGCGAAATTGGAAGGCGGGCACGCCGCGTATGTTTTCACTTCGGGGATGGCCGGGATTGACGCGGTGTTCCGGTTGTTGCGGCCTGGAGATCACGTGGTGCTGTCGGAAGCGGTGTATGGCGGCGTTTACCGGTTATCAACGCAATTGCTGGTTCATTTTGGATTGGAATTTAGCTTTGTGGACACGACGGACCCGGCGGTGGTGCTGGGAGCGATGCGGCCGAACACGAAGATGCTGTATATCGAGACGCCGACGAATCCCACATTGAGGATTACGGACATCGCGGCGATGGCGAAACTGGCGAACGAGCGGCGAACAACATTGGTGGTGGACAACACGTTTATGACGCCGTATTTGCAGCGGCCGATCGAGCTAGGCGCGCACATTGTGGTGCACTCGATGACGAAATATATGAACGGGCACAGCGACGCAACGGGCGGAGCGGTGGTGCTGACGCGGCCGGACGATGCGGACAGGATCTATTTCACGCAGAAGTCGGCTGGGGCGGGGCTGGCGCCGATGGATTGCTTTCTGGTTTCGCGCGGGCTGAAGACACTGGCGGTGCGGATGCTGCAGCACAACGCGAATGGATTGGCGGTGGCGCGGCATCTGGACGCGCATCCGAAGGTGCGGAAGGTTTTTTATCCGGGGCTGGCTACGCACCCGCAGCATGAGTTGGCGCGAAAGCAACAGAAGGGTCCGGGGGCGATGATTGCGTTTGATTTGGGCGACGAGGGAGCGGCGCGGCGGTTTTTGAACCAGGTGAAGATTTGCGCGCTTGCGGAGAGTTTGGGCGGGGTGGAGTCGTTGATTTCGCTTCCGGCGCAGATGACGCACGCTTCGATGCCAAAGGAGATGCGGGAACGCGTGGGGATTACGGATAGTTTGGTGCGGTTGAGCGTGGGGATCGAGGATGTGGAAGATATTATTGCGGATCTGGATCAGGCGTTGTTGTATGTGTGAGTGGTATTTCGCCCGCCTGGCGGAGGCTGATTCATTCTATGGAATGGCGTCCGGCAACAATCGAAGAAGTCAAAGAGATTGTGGCTGCTGATCTTGCGAACTGCGATCCGGAGCAAACAGCCGCATTTCGGAAATATGCCGTGGAACCCTTCCAGGCATCGATTCTGCGGAATAGACCACAGGAAAGTGTTGTCGTAGTTGCTCAAAACTCCCAGGAGGTTATGTACTGGGAAGATGTGGAAGAAGGGTTCAACATTTCTCTCTTAGGATCAGACGGCAGCATTTTGGAACATTGGTGTAATCAAGACGAGCTCGCGATTGCTCTGAATCGTTGGCTTCACGCACAGGGCTGACAAATCGGTTTTGGATAGGGTTGAGAAGTTGCCATGGTCCCTCCGCTCCGTGGCCGGCGCGCCGCGGACGGCGCGCGAGAAAAAGCCGGCCACTCCGGTCGGGATGACAGCGCAAGACAATGGAAAGAGAAAAGCAAGAGTGGCCGACCTGAAGGTCGGCCACTACAGTTTGCAGGAGTCGGAGAGCCAGCGGAGGTAGGCGCGGGAGACGGCGGAGATGGGGAGGACTAGGAATTCGGGGGTGTCGTAGGAGTGGAGGCGTAGGACTTCCCTTTCGAGGGATTTTAGGCGGCGGGTGGTGGTCTTGATCAGGAGGAGATGTTCGTGGGCGGTTTCGATTTTTCCTTTCCAGCGGTAGATTGATTCGACAGGAGTGGTGTGGATGTTGACGCAGGCGGCTAGGTGTTTTTGGAGGAGGGAGCGGGAGATTTTGCGGGCTTCGGGGAGGGAGGGGCAGGTTACGAGGACTAGGCGGAATTGGGTGGTGGGGGGCATGGACGCGGAAAGATTGTAGCGGAATTTTTGGGTTGGGACGGAGAGGAAGGGAAAAAGAAAACGCAGAGAACGCCGAGAGCGCAGAGGGCGCTGAGAAGAATAGGAAAAAGAGGAAGAAAATTTGAGATGTCGGGTCGTAAGAGCCCACCCTCAAGTCCGGGTGTTCGGAGGCGTAACGAAGAGCGTAGGCAGGAGTGCCTGTGCCACAGGAGGCGGCGTAAAGCCGCCCCTACACGGAAATGGGGAGTGTGAGTAGAATGTGGAGATTATGGCTACTACACAGATGGGGTCGGTGATTAAGTTTGGGACTAGCGGGTGGCGAGGGTTGATTGCGGATGATTTTACGTTTGCGAATGTGCGGCTGGTGGTGCGGGCGATTGCGGAGCATTTGACGGAGAAGAAGAAGCACGCGAAGGTGCTGGTGGGGTACGACACGCGGTTTTATTCGGAGGAGTTTTCGGCACTGGCAGTGGAGATTTTGCAGGAGCATGGGATTCACACTTTGCTGTGCGAGACGTTTACACCCACACCGGCGATTGCGTATGAGATTCAGCGGCGGAAATTGGATGGGGCGATCAATTTTACGGCTAGCCACAACCCGGCGCAGTATCACGGGTTGAAATTTTCGAGTGCGGATGCGGGGCCGGCGCTGCCGGAAGTGACGAAGGACATTGAAGCGCGGGTGGCGCGGATTCTGGCGAAAGAGGGAGCGAGCGCGGGAAGCGCGGGGCACGACGGCCACTCGAAAAAGGTTGCGGGCGAGAGCGTCAATTTGAAGGCGGAGTATTTGAAGCGGCTGAGCGAGATGGTGCGTTTTGAGGTGATTCAGAAGGCGAAGCTAAAGATTGTGACTGATGCCTTGCACGGCGCTGGTGCGGGCTATCTGGACAAGACTCTGACGGATCATGGGATCGCGGTGACGGCGCGGCGGACGGAAAGGGACTGCTTGTTTGGCGGGAGCGGGCCGGATGTGGATGAAAAAAATCTGGCGCCGCTGGGGAAAGCGGTGAAGGAGATCGGCGCGAAGGTTGGACTGGCGACGGACGGAGACGCGGATCGGTTTGGAATTGTGGATGGCGATGGGACGTGGATTCAGCCGAATCTGATTCTGGCGCTGGTGTACGACTACCTGGTGGAGACGCGCGGGTGGAAAATGCCGGCGGCACGCAGCGTGGCGACTACGCAGATGGTGGACGCGGCCGCGAAAGCGCACGGGCAGACGACATATCAGACGCCGGTGGGATTCAAGTACATCGGGCAATTGATTCGTGAGGACAAGATTGCGCTGGGGGGAGAAGAGAGCGCGGGGTTGACGATTCGCGGGCATGTGCCGGAGAAGGACGGAATACTGGCGTGCCTGCTGGTGGCGGAGATGACGGCGGCGCGGGGCGCTTCGATCGGCGAGCAGGTGCGGGGGATGTTCAAGAAACTGGGGCGAGAGTTTCATCCTGTCCGGGAGAATCTGCATTTGTCCGACGAACAGAAGGCAAATGCGATCCGCAAGGCGGCGGTGGACGCTACGACACTACTGGGAAGGAAAGTTGTATCGGTGGACCGCACGGATGGAGCAAAATTCGTGTTTGGGGATGGATCCTGGATGTTGTTGCGGTTGAGCGGCACGGAACCGCTGCTGCGTTTGTATGTGGAAGCGGAAAGCGAAGCAGCAACGGCCAAGCTGGTGAAGGAAGCGTCCGACTGGATCCTGAAAGATTGATGAGCGAGCTACGGAAAAAATCGAAGAAAAGTTTGCTGCACTATGCTCCCTACCTGATGGGCGTATTCGTGGCGATACTGCTGGTGCACGATATTTTCGGGACGCATGGATACCTGGCGATGCGGCAAAAGCGGCAGGAGATTCAGAAGATCAGACTGGAACTGGAAAAGCTCAACAAGGAAAATCTGGAACTGCAGCAGGACGTGCAGGATTTGAAGAGCAATCCCGAAACGATCCGGAAGATCGCGCGCGAAGAATACGGCCTGGCTAGGCCGAACGAAAAGATCATCAAGCTGCCGGCGCCGAAGCCGGCTGCGCCACCGGTTGGGCAGCGTTAGACCTCATTAGTCATCCAGTGTTTTTCCATTCATACCTAGAGGCTCTCTTGCTTTTGCATTGTGCATAGATTTGCAGTTGAGGTCCTTCGCCTATCCTTGTCGGATAGCCTCAGGATGACAAGTTATCTATGTGGTGATGGGGATCGCGGGAACTTGATTGAGTTGGGGATTCGGAGCGGACGTTTTCTTTTTATAGCGCGTGCGCAGGATTGACAGCGCCAGCATCGCGAGAAAAATCACAAATAAACCGAATGTGGCTTTGGGGATGGAACACCCGCGCTTGGGCAGGATCGAGAGGCGCCCGTAGACGAACTCGATGTGCACCCAGTAGACGAGGAGCGAGGTGGTGCCGAGTTGGATCACCGGGCTGAAGCCGATTTGCGCGAGGCCCCAGCGGCACCAGGCGTAGACGAGGAACACGATGATGAGGAGAATGCCGCAACGCATCAGGAGGAAATTGGGATTGGAGTGCCAGTAGTCGTAAACGGCGTAGAGATGAACAGACGATTCGTCGAAGAAGCGGGAGAGATAGCAGGCGCCTACGCCGGCGAGGCCGAGGAGAAAGAAGAAGAGGGCTTCGTTGCGTCGGGCGAAGGATGTGTAGACGAGGAAGCCCACCGCGAGGCCGGCGAAGGCGAAGGCGGCCCAGGGGAAGAGCGGGAAGAGCCAGTGCTGCGGTTCGGGAAAAACGTGGACGCCGTTGATGTAAGACTCGAGGGGCCAGGGGAGGAAGCGTGGGCGGTGGGTGGTCCAGAGCGGCGGCGTGAGCATGGCGATGATGGTGGCGACGAAGAGGGCGCCGGTGATGCCGCGGGCGCGGGCGGCGGCGATTTGGTCGGCCGAGGTGAGCCAGCAGAGGAGAGCCATCAGGATCATGGAGAGGCCGAGGATGTTGAGGATGTCGACGCGGAAGAGGTCGGTCCAGGGAACCCATTTGTAGCCGAGAGCGTATTCCTGGAGACGAAAAAGAAGGCCGAGGGCGAAAATTTCCGCGCCGCGGAGGACGGTTTGTTTCGCGATCGTGTTGCGGGCAATTCCCTTTTCGCGGAGACGTTCGGTGACGAGCGCCATGGAGATGCCGGCGAGGAAGATGAAGAGGGGCGCGGGGAGCGTGCCGCCGAGTTGCGACCAGTGATACAGAGCGGAATCGTGGAGATCGGGACGGAGCCAGGAATCGTAGCAGTGGGTTTGGAACATGAGGAGGCAGGCCAGGCCGCGGAGCCAGTCGATGTAGGCGAGGCGGGAGGGTTGGGCGGTAGGCGGCATGGGAACGAATAGTGATCAGTAATCGGTAATCAGTAAGAGGATAACAGCGAACAGATAACAGTTAGCAGGAAGCTGGATTCGATTGCGACTATTCCTGCAACTGTTGGAGAGCACGGGCAGGAGTGCCTCCGCTACAAACACGAGACCCGTTGCAGCGTTAGAAGACCCGCGTGCAAAACCGGCGTGGGGCACCTCACTGGAAATCAGTGTGAAGAAGTTGGACCAGAGGACTGAATGGAGAAATTGTGAGCACAGGGCGTTGAACGATTAGAATTGGCTTGGCGTTGATGGGCGATGAGGCAAGATTTTCGGCTGAAAACTGAGGAGCGGATGGCGGGATGAGGCAACTGAATGTTTGGGCGATGCTGGGGATTTGGGCGGGGTTGAGCCTGGGCGCGGCGCTGTATGCGGCTTGGGAGGGATATGAGGGCCGGGCGTTTGCGGCGACGGTGGCGACGTTTTCGATTTTGCTGCTGGTGATGCTGACGTTTGCGGCGCGCGGCGTTGCGGAAGGACTTGCGGAAAGATTTGGCCCCGCGGGGGGATTCCTGCTGGGCGCGTGTGTGTTTGTAGCGTTTGTGATTTATCTGGTGGGGACGGGCACGTTTGCCGTGGAGCGGGCGGCGGCGATGGCAGCGTTTGTGTTTGTGCCGTTGGGGTTGGCGGTTTCGGCGGGCGGGGCCGGGGCGGGAAGCTGGCAGGATTTTTTGATCGTGGCGGGCGTGTGGGTGTTTGTGAAATTTGGGCCGACGCATTGGATGTGGCCGTATCCGGGCGGACGGCTGGCGTACGTGTTTACGCTGCTGATGGCCGTGAATGTGGCGCTGGCGTGCTTCCTGCTGGTACGGCGGGCGAAAGGCGTGGGGTATTCGATCGGTTGGGGGAAACGCTGGGGATTGTATGTGCTGGGGAGTTTCGTGTTGTTTGGATGCGTGGCGATTCCTCTGGGCATCCGCATGCGGTTTATTGAGATTGATCCGCACTGGGGAAATTGGCGGGGTTTGCTGGTGGGTTCGTTGGGGATTTTATTTTTGACGGCGTGGCCGGAGGAGTTGCTGTTTCGCGGGTTGCTGCAGAATTTTCTGGCGCGGGCGTCGAAGAGCGAGTTTGCGGGGTGGTGGACGGCGTCCATGTTGTTCGGGCTTTCGCATATTACGAATTTGGGATTTCCGAATTGGCGGTACGTGATTCTGGCGGCGATTGCGGGACTGTTTTATGGCTGGACTTGGAGGAAGACGGGATCGATTTTTGCTTCGGCGTTGGTGCATGCGGGGGTGGATGTTACCTGGCATTTTTTGTTTCGGACGATGTAGAGGGCACGCCCGACAATCGGAAAGCGCCCGCCTCGGAAGGCGGCCTCTACAACGACAAGAGGGCGGGGCGAGCCCTGCTCCTGCAAACGAAGGGGGCGGCTAGTCGGGGAACCAGTTGCTGCGGTAGGCGATCCACCAGCTTAGGGCAAGGATGGGAAAAGTGGCGATGACGGCCCAGAGGAAGGGGAGGGTGAAGTCTGCGACTAGGCCGAGAGCGGCGAAGAGGAGCCAGAAGATTTTGCGCTGCATGGTAGGAGTTTAGCGTAAGCGCTGGCATATAAGAGCACAGCCAGGAATGGCTGTGCCACAAGAGTTCTGGGCGACCTGAAGGTCGCCGCTACAGGTGAAAGAGCAACCCAAGAGGGCGGGGTAAACGCCGCCCCTACAAAACCTGGAGGTAAGGCGCTAGGCAAAGTGGGGGAAATGAGGTACAACCCGAGGCACGCTTGAGTGGGATTTGTGCGGCGACGGAGGGTTAGGATGCCAGGGAATGACGGCGCGAGTTTGGCGCGGGGATTTCGGGTGCAGCGGCGAGAGGTGGAGGACGGATGGGTGGTGGAGTGTTATGGAAGACTGACTACCGAGAATGTGCCACTGCTGAAGGAAGAGATGCGCGAGGCCTGCGGCAACAAGGGGCGCATCGTACTGGACTTGAAGGAAGTTCCGATGATGGACAGTTCGGGATTGGGGGCAGTGGTGACGTTGCATGTTTCGGCACGGACGCGGGGATGCCGGCTGGAAGTGGTGAATGCCAGCAAACAGATCCGGGAATTGTTCAGTATGACGAATGTGCTTTCGCTGTTTGAGGCGACGGGGCGGCATGGCGGAAGGATGATGTGAGGGCGAACGACAAGCAGAGATTCGGCTGGCGGGGGCGGAAAGCGTGACTGAGGAAGAGCGGGGATTGATGGCAGAGCGCGTGGGGTACGCGTGGAAAAATTTTGAGGACCAGCAGGCGACTATCCGGGCGGCGGATTTGAAGGCCGGGTACCTGGTGACATTTTTGTTGTTTTTTGGGGCGAGCACGATTCCGCTGGGGAAAGAAGTGTTGCCGGCGCTGCGATGGGTGAGCGGCGGCGAGATTGCGGCTAGTGCGTTGTATGCGGCGAGTTATCTGGTGTTCGCGCTGGGATTTGTGCGGGCGCTTTACCTGATTTCACACGTACTGACACCGCGAATTGCGCGGCATCACGCGCGGCCGGCGGATGGGCGCGAACTGCTTTATTACGAGCATGTGGCGCGGTATGAGAACAGCGCGGCTTATTTTGAGGCGATGGCGAAGGTGAGTCCGGAGGAGATGCTGCGGAATGTGACGGACCAGGTGTATGAACTGGCGATGATCTGCAAGGCGAAGGTGGACAGTTTGCGGGCGTTTTCGCAGGCGTTCAAGATTACGTTGGTGGCGTGGTTTATTAGTACGGGCGTGGGATTTTGGATTATGACTTGGATGAAGTAGAGAAGAGAGGGAGAAAGAAAGAAAAAGATAACGCAGAGTTCGCCGAGCGCGCAGAGATCGCAGAGAAGAGAAACCCAAGAGCACAGGCAGGAGTGCCTGTGCCACATGAAAGTTGGCGTTGAGCTAGTCGGCTTGTTTTAGCTTGTCGAGGTAGTTGGTGTAGGCGGCGCGGAGGCGGGCGGGGTCGGGGGCCGCGGATGGGTGTTCGACCAGGAGGCTGACGAACTGATCCATGGCTTTGTCTAGTTCGTCGAAGAGTTTCTTGTTGGTTTTGGAAAGGGCCGTGTCTCCACCGTAGTCTTCCGATTTATCCCAGGTGCGTTCGAGAATTTTCGCGAGGGTGGCGGCGGTGGCGTTGTCTCCTTTTTGCGAAGCGTTGAAGGCGAGAGTCGCGAGAGCGCGGTAGGGACCCATCTTGGTATTGTCCACGCCAGCGGTTTGGGGAGCTTTTGTTTGGGCAGCTGTGGAATTGGCGAAGAAAAGCAGGAGCACGAGTGCAAAGAGCGAGGCCGAAACGAAGTTCAGAGTAGAGATACCCGTTGAGCGACCTGTCATAAGCCGAGGTTCCTCCTTGTTTTTGCGAGCAGTGAACGGTCGGGCAAGAGTGTGCGGCGGGAAGCCGATGACCCTTAACGAGAGGATATAGCGTTTCGCGATTACTTGAGTGAGAACGCACCGCAAAAGTTAACAGGCCGGCGGGTTGGGGAATGCATCACATGAATATGGAAGCCAGGCTGAATCAAGATGGGGTGGAGTAAGCGTTTGGGCAAAAAATCATCCCGCTAATGACCGGCTGCAGCTGGATGGGCTACTATCCGGGCAGATTCCTGGAGGACCTATGAAACTCAAGCTACTTGCCGCGGTCTTGTTCTTGAGCACCGGTTGGACCTGTGGGGCGCAACAAAATCCGGCGGATGCGCCAGCGACGAAGGAAGACGTGCATAGGTATCTCCAAATCATGCATTCGCGAGAAATGATGGCGAAAATGGCGGATGCGATGTCCAAGCCGATGCACCAGATGGTGCACGACCAGTATTTGAAGGATAAGGAGAAGCTGCCGTCAGATTTCGAAGCACGGATGAACAAAATGACGGACGACATGTTCAAAGCGTTGCCATGGGACGATATGCTGGACGCCATGGTGCCGGTGTACCAAAAACATTTCACGAAGGGTGACGTGGACGCGCTGGTGGCCTTCTATTCGACACCTACAGGGCAGAAGCTGATCAAGGAACTCCCGGAGATTACGGCGGAAGCGATGCAAAACATGATGCCGTTGTTGCGGAAGAGTATGGACACGATGAACCAACGCCTACAGAAAGAAATCGCGGCCATGGAGCAGAGACAGGACGGAAAGAACCCAAAGACGGCACCGCTGATTAATAATTGAAGCCGCACGCGCAGTAGCCGATCTGAAGATCGGCCACTACACCCCCAAGAAGCCCCGCCCCGTAAAACCGTTCGGGGTGCAAAATGCGCACCTCGGAAGGCGGGCCTTACAAATACAAGATAAAACCAGAGAGCAGAGCTGCGTTTAGTTAGCGGACGACGCCGGTTAGGGGGCTGGAGGCGGAGGCGTAGAGGCGTTTGGGCATGCGGCCGGCGAGGAAGGCTTTGTGGCCGGCGATGATGGCGTCGCGCATGGCTTCGGCCATGAGAGGGGCGTCGGCGGCTTCGGCGATGGCGGTGTTCATGAGGAGGCCGTCGGCGCCAAGTTCCATGGCGATGGCGGCGTCGGAGGCGGTGCC
>Ga0210406_10000894_pt1 | contig 38785 bp, 39 predicted proteins | sample IncBWC30MmetaG_FD_155454 | JGI IMG/M metagenome (GOLD analysis project Ga0210406, IMG submission 155454) | Forest soil microbial communities from Barre Woods Harvard Forest LTER site, Petersham, Massachusetts, United States - Inc-BW-C-30-M | ecosystem: Environmental > Terrestrial > Soil >... | reverse complement strand
GAGTTCGCAAAGCTGCCGTAGAGCGCACCGATCAGGGAATAAACCCTCCCATGCCGAAGTCTCCACGGTAACGGGACAAGCCTGCCGCGGAAGGCGCTCTCGACCGGCCATCACGAGAACAAAACGAAATTGAAGGAGATATCTATGCTGAGATCACGGGCCTCGCTCGCACTCATGTGCGCTGCGCTTTTTGTATGTGGCGCCTCTTACGCTGCCTCTGCGGCGGCATCGACCGACGCGGTAGTACCATGGAACCAAACGCTGTTGAAAATCGTCCGCACGGCGGGCGCGCAACCGGCGACCGTACATCCGACCCGCAGTTTCGCGATCATGCACGCCGCGGTTTATGACGCGGTGAATGCGATCGACGCGACCCATAAGCCTTACCTGGTGCACATTGAACATGTATCGCCGCATGCCTCGCAGGATGCCGCGGCCGCGGCCGCGGCGCATGACACGTTGTTAGCGTTGTATCCGGCGTTTCAGGCGGCGCTCGATGCGCAACTCGATCAATCCTTGGCACTGATTCCCGACGGCGTCGACAAGACCACCGGCATCGACGTCGGCAAGGCAGTTGCTCAGGCCATCCTGGCATTGCGCAACGATGATGGGTCGGCCGCGATGCTGATCGCTTTCGCCCCCGGCAATGCGCCCGGAGACTACCAATTGACACCGCCCAATTTCCCGACGCCTGCGTTCACGCATTGGTCGAAGGTCACTCCCTTCGCCCTGGAGCGCGCGAACCAATTCCGTCTCGGGCCGCCGCCGGCGCTGACCAGCGCCACATACACGGCCGCCTTCAATGAAGTGAAGTCTCTGGGCATGCTGGGCAGCACGACAGCCACGGCGGATCAGAAGCTCATCGGCCAATTCTGGGGCGGAGCGATTCAAAACTACTGGAACGAAATCACTCAGACGGCGGTTCAGGCACATCACCTGACGACTGCACAGAGCGCCCGGGTGTTCGCATTGCTCAACATCACCCTGGCAGACGAAGTGATCGCATTTTACGACACCAAGTACACCTATGCCTTTTGGCGGCCGGTAACCGCGATTCGCGCCGCCGACACGGACGGCAACCCCGACACATTGGGGGATCCAAATTGGCTTCCGCAAGCCACCAAGACCGCCGCTGATCCGTCGTATCCAGGCGCGCATGCCACGATCAGCGCAGGTGCCGAGTTCGTGCTGAACGCAGTGTTCGGCCGAAAGCCATTTAATTTGGTCGTCACCTCAGAAGTGCTTCCCGGGACCACGCGCTCCTTCGACAGTTTCGCGGGCGCCGAGAACGAGGCCAGCGCCAGCCGAATCTTCGCGGGTCAGCATTTCCGCACCGATGAGAATGCCGGTGAAAGTCTCGGCAGGTCGGTGGCCGACTTTGTCGTCGACAACTTCCTGACTCGCGTCCACGACCGCGACGATGGGGACCACGAGGGACGTGATCACTGATTGATGCAGCGCCGCCGATAGGAGGTGCTGTAAAGATGAAATCTCCCTGCGCCGGCGGTGAGTGCCGGCGCAGGGCTGACAATAACAGGCATCGCGGCGGATCCAGCCGCGATTTCGCTGCAACCTGCAGCGAACGGCCTATTCGCTGCAGCCAGCGGCGTCGCCATTGAGCGTGCGCTGAACGATCATTGGCACGCGAACTCATCGCGTACCAACAGACCACAAGGAGACGAAAGCACCATGAACCGCAGAGAACTATTGCAGCGGTCGGCTGCCATCGGCGCAGTTGCCGCATTGGCGAGCTCGACAGGCACCGTGCTCGGCGCGGATGAGTCCGCTCCTTCGGGCCCCTCCTCTCCCCTGACGCCGCCGGGCGCCGCCAGCATTCCGGTCGCCTTCGTTCTGGCGAAAGATGCGGTCGTCATTGATTTCGCGGGACCCTGGGAGGTGTTTCAGGATGTCAGCATCCTCGGCCGTAAAGAGAACGCGTTCAGCCTCTACACAGTCGCGGAAACGATGGACCCGATCACGGCCAGCGGCGGTATGAGGATAGTGCCGAATTACTCCGTCGACACGGCGCCGGCGCCGAAGATCATCGTGATTCCGGGTCAACAGGCGCCCAGCAAACGATTGTTGGACTGGATTCGCAATGCGAACAAGGCAACCGACCTGACCGTGTCGGTCTGCACCGGCGTGTTCGTTCTGGCGGCGACCGGTCTGCTCGCCGGCCGATCCGTAACCACGCATCACAACGCGTATCGCGAATTTGCCATGGACAATGCCGACATTGCGGTGAAGCGCGGCGCGCGATTCGTCGAAGATGGAAAATTCGCCAGCAGCGGCGGGTTGTCCTCGGGCATCGACCTGGCGTTGCACATTGTCGAACGCTACTTCGGCCGCGAGGTTGCAAAACAAACCGCATTCCAGATGGAATACCAGGGACAGGGATGGCTGGATCCCGGGTCGAATCGCACGTATGCCCAAGTTCATACGTCGCCCGGTATGGCGACATGCCCCATTTGTACGATGGACGTCGATCCAAAGACCAGCGCGACTTCGGTCTACAAGTCCGAGCACTACTACTTCTGCATGCCGCCTCACAAGGCGCGCTTCGATGCCGCGCCCGAAAAATGGCTGGCGCTGGTGTAGTGATTCCGCTCGGCGGCGTTACTGCTTGGCGCAAGGAAGCGCCGGCAGAATGTATTTCTTGAGCATGTCCGCCGTTTGAGCCGATGTGCCCCGCACATTGTAGGCGGTGCGCGTTATCACGACGACGGCGCGCAAATCGCGCAGCACCAGAATTTGGCTGCCGCCGTTGCCGGCCATGTACCACACCGGTTGTATGCCACAGGCCGTTTGATAGTCTTCCTCGAAGATGAAATATCCGTAGCTTTGACCGGGGCGGCCGGACGCCCGCCGGATGGTGAGCGCCGCCTCGATCCAGCTTGCGGGAACGATCTGCCGCCCGCCAACGCGCCCATTGTTGGCGACCATCCAGGCAATTTTTCCCAAGTCGCGCGAACGCAATTCAAGACCGCCGCCGGTCATCACTTCATGCGCCGGCGAATAGGACCAGTTCCAGTGGCTGATGCCGAGCGGCCGCAAGATCTTATCTTCGGTGTAGCGGTCCACCGGCATGTGCGTCGCACGCTGGATGATTTGGCCGGCGAGAAAGGCGTTCGTGGTGCAGTAGCGCCAGGGACCGAATCCCGAGGCGTCGCGGGCGTAGCCCTGCATCGTCGGCAGATCCACACCCCACCGCGTCCAGTTGGTCTGCGGATGCATGTTGTCTTCGTTGCCGGGGCTGTTCTCATCATTGTCGTCGCAGGCGAGTGCCGAGGACATGCTGAGCATATCCTTGAGCGTGATCGCTTCCTTGTCGGACGAATCATTTTGGAAGGGCTTCAAGTCCGCGAGATAGGCAAAAGCTGGAGCCTCTTCCGAAGGAATGGCACCGTCGGCGATGGCGGCGCCGAGCGCGAGGGTGGTCATGAATTTTGTCGCGGAGCGGGTGTTGTTGAGCAAGTCTTGGCTGCCTCCGCCGAAATAGTGCTCGTACGCCAGATCGCCGTTGCGCATGATCAGCATGCTGGTCGTCTTGGGGTAGTCCCCGCGCGCAACGGCCCGTTCGAGTTGCGAGAGAGGCTGGGCATCCAGGTCTGCAGGAGCGGCCTTCAATCCCTCGGCGGCGTGCGGCGCGCTGCCGCCCATAAGGCCTGCGCCGATGAGTGCGAGGAGTCGTGCAAGTGGTGCTTTCATGTGCGGGGTCTCCCTATAATGCGTGGTAGGTTAGCCTCACTTACAGGGCGTTGCGGCGCGTTCAGGATCGCATCAGTGCGGCTTAGCCGCATTCCGAGGGAAAATGCCGTGGACCGCATCGACCGCAAAATCTTGAGCGTTTATCAACACGACACCCGGCGGATCGCCGAATCCATCGGAGCAGAAGTCGGCCTGTCCGCGGCCGCGGTGCAGCGGCGCCTGAAGCGCCTGCGCGCGGAGGGCGTCATTGCGGCGGAGATTGCGGTGCTCGACAAGGCCGCGATCGGAGCATCCATCATTACCTGCATCGTGACCTTGAGCATGGCCGCGGCGCCGGTACCCAGAGCGGCACCCAGCGCGCATCTCGATCGCTTTCGCCGCCAAATGATCGACCATCCCATGGTACAACAGTGCTATCACGTAACGGGCACCAGCGACTTCGTCGTCATCGTGATCGCCGAGAGCATGGAAGCCTACGGCACCTTCGCACGGCGCTGGTTCGAGACCAATGCGCACGTCGCGCGCTATGACACGCACGTGGCGTTGGAGCGCGTGAAGGTAGGCCTGTCTCTGCCCGTCGATGCGGACGCAGGACGTGCAACTCGCGGTGCTGATCGATAAGTTGAAGGGCGGCGCCAATGAATTCAAAAGCAATGCCGGCGTGGCTACTGGTGATGGCGCGACTCTATCTTGCCGCCACGTTCTTACTCAGCGATCACGGCAACGGTGCGCCCGGAGAAATGCTGCAGTTGATTACGAGGTGGTCCGGAACCGCCCGCCTCTGGTACCGGCCGTTCCTCTCGAACATCGTCCTGCCGCATCTTGGGCTATTCACGAATCTCGTGCTGATCGGCGAGATCTACGTCGGCATCGCGATGCTGTTAGGCTTCACCACACGCCTGGCTGCGATGGTCTCGATATTCATGCTTCTCAATTATTGGTTCGCGAAATCCTCCGTCAGCGGAATTCCGGGACTCGACACGGCCGATCTGGTGCTGTCCATCATCGTGCTGGTGACAGCGGCAGGACGCGTATTGGGGCTGGACCAATTCCTGTATCGGCGCTTTCCACGCGTCCCGCTGTGGTAACGCGGGGCTTGTCCGCCAATGTCTGATCAATGGGTGTCGATCAGTTCCGACCAACTCATCGCCGAAATCGATCCTCTCGGCGCGCAGCTGTCCTCATTGAAGAATCGCGCGGCGCTCGATTTGTTGTGGAATGGCGACCCCAAGGTCTGGGCCGGCCGCGCGCCGCTGCTTTTTCCCATCGTGGGCGTACTCGTCGGCGGCACCTATCGACTGGGCTCGCAGACGTACCGGCTTCCCAGGCACGGATTCGCACGCGGCAAGCAGTTTGCAACCCAAAGCACCAGCGCGTCTGCCGCGGTATTCAGATTGACCGCCGATGAGTCGAGCCTGCAGGTCTATCCGTTTCAATTTGAATTGGAGGTGCGCTACGAACTCCACGGCGCGATGCTTTCCGTGACCACGTGGATTCGCAACCACGGCGGCACGCCGATGCCTGCGAGTTTCGGCTATCACCCGGGATTCCGTTGGCCGCTTCCCTTTGGACACGCTCGCGCTGCGCATTTTATCGAGTTCGAATCCGACGAGCCCGCACCGGCCAGACGCATTGACTCCACAGGATTACTGACCCCCGAACGCCACCCGACGCCCATCATTCAGCGGCGGCTGGCACTCGCCGATTCGCTGTTTCAGGACGATGTGCTGATCCTCGATCAGATCAACAGCCGATCGGTTCTCTACGGGAGCAACGATGGGCCACGCGTCAAAATCGGCTTCCCCGACGCCCCCTACCTCGGCGTCTGGACCAAGCCTGGGGCGCCCTTCATCTGCATCGAACCCTGGCACGGCGTCACGGACCCTGAAGGGTTCTCGGGCGATTTCAAGGACAAACTGGGCGTGTTTATCGTGAAGGGCGGTGGGTCTTTTTGCGCGAGAATGGACATAACGCTGGTGGAATCCTAACGCCTCCGCGAGGCGGCGTAGCCGTTCGCGACCCCGGAGCGCCGTTCGCGCCGCGGGACGGGCGATTTGCCGCAATTCCCGCGCCCCACGCGGCGTTTATTTACAGTCTCTCCGCGCTTCAACTTACCGGAGATGCCCATGAAAACCCTCACCAATCTCGCCGCCCTGTCCCTCTCGTTCGTACTAGGATTGATGCCCTTCGCGGTCATCGCAATGAATGATTTGGTCGCCATCAGGGTCTAAGTGCTCACCGCGAACGCCCTGAAATTCCGGTTATGCACCCGGGATGGAAGGGCGATAGACTTGAAGGCGAGCGCAACCTCAGGACCCGAATGAATAGCCATCCGCAAATTGAGCGCGAGCGATTTTCGCCCTTTTTCGATGAGACCCAGGACACGGTGATCGATTTTTTGCGTCGCCGGCTGCCCATGGTGCTGGCGATCAACACCGTCATTGCCCTGCTCATCGCATTGTTGCTGCGTTCCTGGGACGCGGTGATTCCGAATCTCGTCGTCTCTTACTGCATTGGCCTCACGATACTTGGGCTGATCGCCTCGGTGCGCTGCACCGTGATGCAGCGGTTTCGCGGCAGCTTCGGCCTGCGCTTCGTCATCTACTTCGTGTTGGTCGCGGCCGGCGCCATCGGCGGCGAACTGCTGTCACAGATTTTTTTGCACCAGCCGCCGAACTTCTTGAAGGATCGTTACACCTGGTTGGTCGCGATTGGTTTCTCGCTGGCCGCAGGCAGCATGGCGCTTTTCATCAACTTCAGCTGGGTTCAGCTGGCGCAAAGCAAACGCGATGTGGAACGCGCCGAACGGGCCGCCATTGAAGCGCAGCTGCGTGCCTTGCAGGCGCAGATCGAACCGCATTTCCTCTTCAACACCCTGGCGAATCTCGATGCGCTCATCGCGGTGGACGCGGGAGAGGCGCGCAACCTGCTCGCCAATCTGATTCGCTATTTGCGGGCGGCGCTCACGCATGCGCGCAGTGAGACCGCCACCCTGCAGACTGAAGTGGAATTATTGAAAGCATACTTAGGGATAATGGCGCTGCGCCTGCCCAACCGCCTGACCACAGAATTCGATTGCGACCCGGACTGCCTGCGGCTGAAATTCCCCGCAATGCTGCTGCAGCCGCTGGTGGAAAACGCCATTACGCACGGCATCGAACCGGCTTGCTTCGGCGGCAACATCCGCGTCAGCGTGCACTGCACCGGCGACATCTTGAAACTGTCGGTTGACGACACCGGCGTCGGCCTCGGCAACGCGAAAACTTCCGGCACGTGCGCAGGCCTGCAAAACATACGCGACCGGCTGCAGTCGCTGTTCGGCAGCTCGGCGCGATTGATCGTCGAACCCGGCGCGTCGCGCGGAACACATGCCGCGATCGAGGTACCGCTGAGTTTGCTGTCCAGACCTGCCGGATGAGCACGCCCTACAGCTACATCATTGCTGAGGATGAGCCGCTACTGGCTCGGGCACTTGCGAAGCAGCTGGCAGAGCATTGGCCTTCGGCCCGATGCTCTGGACTGGCCGCCAATGGCGCCGAAGCGCTGAAGCTGGCCGATGAATTTTCCCCTGACGTTGCTTTCCTTGATGTACGCATGCCGCAACTCGACGGGCTCGAGGCGGCCCGGCAACTGTGCTTGAAGGACCGTCCGCCGCTCATCGTCTTCGTCACCGCCTACGACGCCTATGCGCTCGATGCGTTCGAGACGGCCGCAATCGACTATCTGCTCAAGCCTGTTGAAATCGCGCGCCTTACCAAGTGTATCGAGCGATTGTCGAACCAGCTGGCGCGCGGCGGCAACGATGGTTCGGTCGGACAGATGGCGACTCGCATCGCGGAACTGCTGGGAGGCGGCGCGGGCCGCCGGGAAAAGCTGCGCTTCGTGCGGGCGGGCGCCGGTACGACCGTCAAACTCATTCCGGTGGACGAGGTTCTGTGGTTCGAGGCCGAAGACAAATACATCACGGTCGCCACACGCGAAGGCGACAGCATCATTCGCATGCCGTTGAGAGAACTATTGGAGCAGCTCGACGATACGATTTTCTGGCAGGTTCACCGCGGCACCGTGGTCAACTCGCGGCACATCGCACTCGCGAAGCGCGACGAGCTGGGACATTTGACCTTGACGCTCAAAGGCCGCAAAGACGAACTCGCCGTCAGCCGCCAGTTTGGGCACCTCTTCAAGCAGATGTAGGACGACGAGCCGATCTCAAAAGTGCAATGAGGCGAGGGCTATACTACGCGCCGGCCGCTAACGGAGTCCTCGTATGCTTTCAAGCCGATCCCTGTCGTTCTGCAGCATGGCGCTGTGCCTCGCCGCTCCGGCCTTCGCCGCGCAATCCGCGCCCGTCCGCGATGCGGTCAAATTGAACGAAATCCAGGTCATCGGCACGCACAACAGCTACCACGCAGGCCTCCCGCCCAGCGAAGGGAAACTCTTTCTCGACAGGAACCCGCAGGTGTTTCAGGCGCTCGAGTATCGTCACCGGCCGCTGGATCAGCAACTGACCTCCGGCGTGCGCCAGATCGAGCTGGACATTTTTGCCGACAGCGAAGGGGGACGCTACGCGCACCCGAAGGGCCCCGATGCGGTCGCCGCCGCAAATCTGCCGAAAGACCCGGACTTTGATCCCGAAAGCGTGATGCAAAAGCCGGGCTTCAAGGTCATGCACCTTCAGGACTTCGACTACCGCAGCACCTGTCAGCCCTTGATCGCCTGTCTAAAAATCGTGCGCGCTTGGTCGCATTCGAATCCCAGGCACGTGCCCATCTTCATCCTGCTCGAGACCAAGCAATCCGACCTGCCGCCGCAATATCACGCGAGCAGCCCTGAGAAATTTACCGCGGCGACCTTCGATGCCCTCGATGCGGAAATCCGCGCGGTGTTCGCGCAGAATGAAATGATCACGCCGGATCAAGTGCGCGGCAAGCACGCGACGCTCGAGGAAGCGGTTCTGCAGCACGAATGGCCGACGCTCGATGCCGCGCGCGGCAAGGTTGTTTTTCTCATGGACCAGCGGCCGGTCGGGCCGGTGTATCTCGAGGGTCACCCGAGCCTTCGAAAGCGCGTGATCTTCACCAACGCCGAACCGGGCCAGCCCGACTGTGCGTTTACCGAAGAGAACGACGGCACGCAGGAAGCCATCGCGGCGCTGGTGCGCAAGGGTTATCTGGTGCGCACCCGAACTGACGCCGACACGAAACAGGCACGCACCAACGACACCGCCCGCCGCGAGCTGGCGCTGGCCAGCGGCGCGCAGCTCTTGAGCACCGATTACCCCGCCTCTGAAGCCTCGCAATGGACCGGATATTCGGTGAGCCTGCCCGGCGGCGCCGTCGCCCGGTGCAATCCGGTCGACGCGCCCCCGTCCTGTTCCAATCGAGCAATGAGCGCTTCCGCGGGGAACTAAATCGGACGTGATCCCTCTCCTATGGCATGGGTGTAACATTGCAACGTCGGGGCCGTACGTACTGGTGGCTAAGTGACTCTTAAGAAATCAAGATTGGATCCGGCTTTTCTCGAGCGGCAAAAGCGCCGGCTCACCGAACTGCGCAAGCAGATTCTACAAGTCAGGCGCGGGCAATCGAGCGAGCAGGACGCTGTCAATGCAGAATCTAATGATGGCGCGCGCGAATTCGAGGACGATGCCCAGAAGCTGACGACGCTCGAGCTCGAGGGTAATCTGGCCGCGGCGGACGATGATCGATTGAGCAACATCGAACGCGCCCTGCAAAAGATTGCCGATGGTACGTATGGCTTGTCCGACGGCAGCGGCGCGCCGATTTCCGTCGAGCGGCTTGAGGCCTCTCCGGAAGCGCTCTATACCTTGGACGAACAGAAATCGCGCGACGTCGCGCGCTGATGTAAGGAGTGACAACCATGTCTGCACCGACTGAACGCGCAATTCTTGCTGGTGGCTGCTTCTGGGGCGTGCAGGATTTGCTGCGCCGCTACCCCGGCGTCGTTTCCACACGCGTCGGCTATTCGGGCGGCGATGTGCGAAATGCCACGTACCGCAACCACGGCACCCACGCCGAAGCGATCGAAATCATCTTCAATCCCAAGGTGATCAGCTATCGCAAGCTGCTCGAATTTTTCTTCCAGATTCATGATCCGACCACCCTGAATCGCCAGGGAAATGACCGGGGCTTGAGCTATCGCTCGGCCATTTTTTATACCAGCGACGAACAACGGCGGATCGCCGAGGACACCATCGCAGACGTCGAAGCGTCGGGCCTATGGCCCGGAAAGGTCGTGACGGAAGTCGCGCCGGCGGGCGATTTCTGGGAAGCGGAGCCCGAGCATCAGGACTATTTGGAGCGAATTCCTAACGGCTACACCTGTCATTTTATTCGCCCCGAATGGAAGCTTCCGGTTCGCGCCACCGCCAAACAGGCATAAACGAGAGACTTAGGATGCGCACACCGCGCGTATCTTATTGTATTTAAAGTAATTGTGCGCCCGGCGCGAGATCTCGCGATCCTTAAGCCCACGCCGCGCTCAATCATCTGCCCGCCCGTAGGGCCCTGCGCCCGGGCGGGCGTTTTGGGCTAAATTCGCTTGAAAGCCCCATGTTTTGGTATAAACCGTAGGTAATCGAAGGTCTTGCGCGCGTTTGTTCAATAAAATTCAGCAAGAATCGCATTCATTTTGGCTTTGAGGGACGGAGACATCATGGCTACACAGGCTCGATCGATCGCTTCGCTGACAATCTCATTCGGGCTTGTCGCCATTCCCGTGAAGCTCTATTCGGCGACGGTCTCCTCCGAAAGAATCTCCTTTAATTTGCTGCGTCAAAAAGACGGCTCGCGCGTGAAGCAGCAATATGTTGCCGTCAACGATGGAAAACTCGTTGAGCGCTCCGAAATGGTCAAGGGCTATGAGTTTGCCAAAGACCAATACGTGATGTTCAGCCCGGAGGAATTGAAAGCACTCGAGGATACGACCAGTCACGCCATCGACATCGGCCAGTTCGTACCGCTGGAATCCGTGGACCCGCTGTATTTCGACGGCACCTATTATCTGGCACCCGATAAGGGGGGCGCAAAGCCCTACACGCTGCTTGCAACCGCGCTGCGCAAGGCGCGCCAATGCGCGGTGGGACGATGGATCTCGCGCGGCAAGGAGCACATCGTGGTGATCAGGCCCATCGAGGATGGGCTGGCGATGCACCAGCTGCATTTCAAAGCTGAGGTTCGCGATCTCAAAGATTTGGGGATCGAGCCCGCGGTCGTGTCAGAGCCGGAATTGAAGCTGGCGCACCAGTTGATCGATCACCTGGCGGCGAAACGCTTTGACCCCAACGAATATGCCGATGAGCACCGTGCGCGCGTGCAGGCGGCCATTCAGAAAAAGGTCGAAGGCAAGGAGGTGTCCATTGCCGAGGGTCCGGTCGCCGCGTCAGGCGGCAATGTCATCGACTTGATGGCGGCCCTGCGCGCCAGCATCGATGCGCGCGGATCGAAGGCGGTGGATCTGAAGGAGCGCAAGCAACCGAAGCGTGCGGCCGCGCAAGGATCAGCCCGCAAAACCGCCCGACGATGAGATGCATGCCTACGACACCAAAGATCTCGAGCGACTGTTCGGATTACCGGCGTCGGCGGTCCGTGCACTAGCGCGCGCCGGCCACATTAATCCGGTCAGGCGCGGCAGCAAGCTGCACTATTCCTTTCATGACCTGGTGGTGCTGCGCACCGCCAGCGCGCTGCGTGCCGCGAAGATCTCATCGCAGAAAATCAACAAGACACTGCAGGAACTGCGTTCGGCGTTGCCCGCGGATTCAGCTCTCAATCAGGTCTCGCTGACGGCGCTCGGCAATCGAATCGCGATCCGCGAGGGTCAAACCCTGCGTGAGTCCGAGTCGGGCCAGTATGCGTTGGCACTGGAGATCGTCGAAGAGAAAGGCCGTCTACACGTGATCACACGGCAAGACGACGCCGCCGCAACCGACACGTCCGCCGAAGAGCATTTCGCCAAGGGCCTGGCGCTCGAGGAAACCGATCCACCGGCGGCGCGCAGCGCCTACGAAGCGACCCTCAAAGCGGATCCGAATCATCTGGAAGCGCGAATCAATCTGGGGAGGCTGCTGCATTTGGACGGCCGCCTGGCTGAAGCGGAACAAGTCTATCGATTCGGCGGTCAGGCGGAGCCGTTTCTGGTCTTCAATCTCGCCGTGCTGCTCGAGGACTTGGGCCGCGAGCCTGAGGCCATCGTCGCGTACCGTGAGGCGCTGGCTCTCGATCCGCAGTTCGCCGATGCCCACTTCAATCTGGCGCGTCTGTACGAGCGCGCCAGAGACCCGAAGTCCTCGTTGCGCCACCTGCTGGCATACCGGCGCATGATGGATCAGGGCGCGTGATGGCGAAGGGCGCGCTCAAGCTCTATCAAACCAAACGCGATTTTTCAAAAACCGCCGAGCCTTCCGGCGAGCGGCGCGTGGCGCCGTCTGCGCGCCTGCGCTTCGTGGTGCAAAAGCACGCCGCCAGGCAACTGCACTACGACCTGCGCTTGGAATGGGACGGCGTGTTCAAATCCTGGGCGGTGGCGCGCGGCCCCTCGAACGATCCGGCCGACAAGCGTCTCGCCGTGGAAGTGGAAGATCATCCGCTCGACTACGGCGATTTCGAGGGCACCATTCCGAAAGGCGAATACGGCGGCGGCACGGTTCTCTTATGGGACCGCGGCTATTGGACGCCGGAAGGCGCCAAGTCGACCGACGACGCATTCAAGGGCGGCGACCTGAAGTTCACGCTGGAAGGCCAAAAGCTTCAGGGCAGCTGGGTTCTGGTGCGCATGCGCGGCGACAAGTTCGGCGGCAAGCGAACCAACTGGCTGCTGATCAAGCACCGCGATGACAGCTCAAAGGCCGGCGGCGCCGAAGCGCTGCTGAGCGAGGACCGCTCGGTCGCCTCGGGCCGATCCCTGGAACAAATCGCAGCCGGCACGGGCAAACCTCCTAAGCCCTTCATGCTCGCCACCACCGAACCCGGCAAGGCGAATGCGGTCTGGATCGGCAAGTACCCCGAGGACGAACCCGCGTCGCGCGCGCCGGCAGGGCCGGCGACGTCAGCGACGTCGGCGACAGCGGCAAGGCAGGTTCGCGCGAAGCCCGTGATGGTGCGCGCCATGCCGAAGTTCGTTGAGCCGCAATTGGCCAAACTGGTTGACCGGCCGCCGGACCAAGCCGGTTGGGCACACGAGGTCAAATTCGACGGCTATCGAGCGCAGATCAGGATTGAACAGGGTCGCGCAGCGGTTCGTACGCGCAAGGGTCTCGATTGGACCGACCGATTTGCGGCTATCGCCAAGGACGCCGGCGAGTTGCCCGACTGCATCATCGACAGCGAAATCGTCGCGCTGGATGAGCATCAACTGCCGAAGTTCGCCGCGCTGCAGGCTGCGCTTTCCGAGGAGAAGACCGACGAGCTGGTCGGCTACGCCTTTGATCTGTTGTTCGAGGCCAAAGAGGATTTGCGCACGCTGCCCTTGAGCGAACGCAAGGCCCGGCTCGAAAAGCTGTTGAGCGGGCAAGGCCCGAACAGCCGCATTCGCTACGTTGCGCACTTGCAGTCGAACGCCGAGGCCGTGCTGGCCTCCGCCTGCAAGCTGGGACTCGAAGGCATTGTCTCGAAACAACTCAGCGCGCCCTACTTCTCCGGCCGCGGCTACAGTTGGGTCAAAGCCAAATGCCGCGCGGGACAAGAAGTCGTGCTCGGCGGCTGGACGACGGAGGAAGGTACGGTGCGATCGCTGCTCGCCGGCGTCAACCGTAACGGTCGCTTGGAGTACGTCGGCCGCATCGGCACGGGCTTCGGCCGCGAGGCGGTGAAAACGCTGCTGCCCAAGCTGCAGAAACTGACGCGCGAGACCAGCCCTTTCAGCGGGGCCAACGCGCCCCCGAAGGAAAAGAACGTCCGCTGGCTCAAACCTGCGTTGCTCGCGGAAATCGAGTTCGAGGGCTGGACCGGATCGGGCATGATTAGGCAAGCTTCCTTCAAGGGTCTGCGCGAGGACAAAGATGCGGAAGATGTCGTGGCGGAATCAGCGGGACCGGCACCTGCGGCGGGAGCGACCCCCGTGAAGCGCTTGCGCGCGACATCTGCCGGCACGTCGGCCAGGCCCAAGGCTCCTAAAGCTGCGGGCGCTGCGTCGGTATTCGGTGTGACCATCTCCCATCCCGACAAGGCGTTGTGGCCTGACGCCGGCGACGGCAAACCGGTCAGCAAACTCGACCTCGCTCGTTACTATGAGCAGGTGGGAGAGTGGATGCTGCCCCACCTCGCCGGCCGTCCCTGTTCGCTGGTGCGGGCACCCAACGGCATCGGCTCTCAGCAGTTTTTTCAGCGCCACGCCATGCCCGGCATGTCGGAGCTGCTCGACTTCGTCAAGGTGCGCGGCGACAAGGCTGCGTACGTGCAGATTGACCGCATCGAAGCGCTGGGCGCGGTGGCGCAATTTGCCGCGCTGGAACTGCATCCCTGGAATTGCGTGCCCAACGATCCTGAAGCAGCCGGCCGTTTGGTTTTCGATTTGGACCCGGCGCCGGACGTGAAATTCGATGCGGTCATCGCCGCCGCCAATGACATCCGCGAGCGGTTGGAGAAAGTCGGTCTGGTATGTTTCTGCAAGACCACAGGCGGCAAGGGCTTGCACGTCGTCACGCCGTTGCTCGAGGGCAAGAAGGCGGTCGCCTGGCCTATCGCCAAGAATTTCGCGCATCTGATTTGCGCGCAGATGGCGCAAGACAGCCCCACCCGATATCTCGACAACATGTCCAAGGCCAAGCGCTCGGGCCGCATCTTCCTGGATTATCTGCGCAACGATCGCACCGCGACGGCGGTGGCGGTGCTGTCGCCGCGGGCCCGGGAGGGCGCCACGGTGTCGATGCCGTTGGAGTGGAGGGATCTCAAAAAGGGGCTCGATCCCAAGGCATTCACGATAAGGACCGCGCCGCAACGGCTGGGCAAACTCAAACCGTGGAAGGATTACATCGCCGGCGCGCGCTCGCTGACCGACGCCATCAAGCGGGCCACCCGCGGCTAGGCTATCAGGGGCCCTATGAAGCCAAGTGCCGAGCATAAGCAGGTGATCGTCTTGCGCAAAGACCTGAATATGCGCAAGGGTAAAATGGTGGCGCAAGGCGCGCACGCATCCATGGCCGCGATATTGAAGCTGGCCGTCCGAGAAGGCGATCGGTTGGTCATACCGCTGGACGAGCGCATCGAGCCCTGGCTGCTCGGCAGGTTCACCAAGATTTGCGTGTCTGTGAACTCGGAATCCGAACTTCTCGCGATCCATGAGAAATCTCTCGCCGCCGGCGTGTTGACTGCGCTCATCTTGGATTCCGGTGTCACTGAATTCGGCGGCGTACCCACCAACACGGCGGTCGCTGTGGGCCCGGACCAGGTGAGCAAAGTCGATGCAATCACCGGCGGATTGCCGCTGCTATAGCCTTGAACGCCGCCGCTCCTCAATCCGTGCAAATCGAAGTCGGCGCTACGCGCGTCTCGGGACTCTTGCTGTCTCCGCCTGCACCTAAGGCCTGTTTCGTCCTGGCGCACGGCGCCGGCGCGGGCATGCTGCATCCCTTCATGGCAACGCTGGCGAACGATCTTGCGGCACGTCAAATCGCGACGTTGCGCTATCAGTTTCCATACATGGAAAAGCGCAGCCGCAGACCCGATCCGCCCGCGGTTTGTCACGCCGCGGTTCGCGCCGCCGTGGCGGCGGCCCACACGCTGCTTCCCGCACTGCCGCTGATTGCAGGCGGCAAGTCCTTCGGCGGACGCATGACCTCGCAGGCGCAGGCGGCGAATCCGCTCCCCCAAGTTCGTGGGCTGGCATTTTTGGGATTTCCGCTGCACCCGCCCAAGGAGCCATCCGATCAGAGAGCCGAGCATCTATCCAAGGTCAACATCCCCATGCTGTTTCTTCAAGGCGCGCGCGATGAATTCGCTCAAGGCTCACTGCTGAATCCGCTCATCGCTCGATTGGGAGCCCTGGCCACGTTGTGCATGCTGCCGGACGCGGATCACTCCTTTCACGTACCCGCGCGCAGCACGACTACCGCCGCGCAAACCAACGAAAGGCTGCTGAGCGCGCTGTCGGAGTGGACCGACGCGGTCACTCGCGCGTGACCCTGCTCGCCGAACTGGTGCGCGCGTCGCAGCGAGTGGGAGCAACCGCGGCGCGCAAGATCAAGGTGCATGAACTGTCATCGTTGCTGCGCACCCTGACGCCGGAGGAAATCGATACGGGCGTGCATTATTTGTCGGGCGAGATCCCGCAGGGAAAAATCGGCGTGGGTTATTCGGCGGTGCGCGCCGCCGCGTCGGCACCGGCGGCGGAAGCGGAAACGTTGGCTATATCAGAAGTCGATCAGCGGCTCGGCGAACTTGCGGCCATTCGCGGCGGCGGATCAGCGGCGCGCCGCGCGGAGGCGCTCAAGGAATTATTCTCACGCGCCACCGCACCTGAGCAGCAGTTCTTACTGCGGCTTCTGATCGGCGAGCTGCGCCAGGGCGCGCTCGCGGGAATCATGATCGAGGTCATCGCCGCGGCTGCAGAACTGCCGGTGCCGGACGTGCGCCGCGCAGCCATGTATGCCAAGAACTTAGGGAGGGTTGCGCAGGCGGCCCTGCTCGGGGGAAGCGCTGGAAGCGCCGCCCTTGCCGCGTTCCAACTGGAACTATTCTCGCCGGTGTCGCCCATGCTGGCGCAGACGGCAGCCGACGTCGGCGAAGCGCTGCGGGAAATTCGTGGCGACGTGGCGTTCGAGTGGAAAATGGACGGCGCGAGAATTCAGGTGCACAGGTCAGACGATGAGGTGCGGATCTACACGCGCAGTTTGAACGAGATCTCCGCCGCCATCCCGGAAATCGTCGAGCTCGCGCGTACCTTTGCGGAACGCACCCTGGTGCTCGACGGCGAGGCGATTGCTTTCGATTCATCGGGAAGGCCGCATCCCTTTCAGGTGACGATGAAACGATTCGGCCGCAAGCTCAATGTCGAGGCGTCGCGCACGGCACTGCCCATCCAAGCGTTCTTCTTCGACTGCCTGAAGGTGGGCGATGCGAGCATCGCGAGCCGACCCACCCAGGAACGCTTCGAGGTCCTGGCCAAGGCGGTTCCGGCAGCGCTGTTGGTTCCTCGGCTGATCACTTCATCCGAGCCCGCAGCCCGGGCCTTCTACGATGCGGCCATCGCGGCCGGTCATGAAGGCGTCATGGCCAAGGCGCTGGATGCTCCGTATGAGGCCGGCAATCGCGGCGCAAGCTGGCTCAAGATCAAGCGGGTCCACACCCTCGATCTGGTGGTGCTCGCCGCCGAATGGGGCTACGGCCGGCGCACCGGCAAGCTCTCGAATCTGCACCTTGGCGCACTCGATCCCGCAACAGGCGAATACATCATGCTCGGCAAGACTTTCAAGGGACTCACCGACGCCATGCTCGCCTGGCAAACCCGGGAGTTTCTGGCGCGTGAGGTGAGGCGCGATCAGGGCATCGTTTATATCCGGCCGGAGCTGGTCGTGGAAATCGCCTTCAGCGATCTACAGGCCAGTGTGCGCTATCCCGGCGGATTGGCGCTGCGGCTCGCCCGGGTGAAGCGCTACCGGGACGACAAGCGCGCGGACGAGGCCGACACCATGGATGCCGTGCGCAGGATTTACGCAGCTCAAGCCGGCGCACAGAGCGCTTAGTTGCCCATCTCTCGAGCCCCGGGCGGCAGCACGGGCGTGATCGGCTTGATCTCTCGCGGCCGGCCCGCAAATTCAAACAATGCGTCGATATCGCGAAATTCTGCGATCTCCTTCAGGATCGCACGCGTGGGAAACATCAGCAGCAATCGCCCGCCCGCGTGCTCGGCGAGCGCCTCGGCCGCCGTGCGCCACAAGAGCTCGGCCATTTCGTTTCCGGCAAGAGACGCATGTTGCTTCGGCGGTGCAAGAGAGAGGAAAAATCGCGTGTCGAAGCGCAGCCTGCCGGGTGGCGTGATCCAGTGGCTGAAGAATACGAGTTTATTGGCGGCCAGGCGCCAGCCCTGTGCCCTGCAAAGTGCGGCCAAACTCGTCCGGCCCGCGGACAGTTGCAGTCTCACCTCTCGCAAACGCGATTCATCCCAGCTGCTCAGATCGACCAGCTCGCCGCGCGAGTCGTAAGCCAGAAGCAAACCGCATTCCTCAAATACCTCGCGCACCGCGGCGATGAAAAAGCGCAGGCCGTTCGATGGCAACCGCAGCCGTTCGCTCGCGCCTCGATCATCCAATCCCTCGCATAGATCGCACGCATCGGCGCTCTCGTCGCCCGGATCGAGCGCGCCCCCGGCAAACACATACGCATTGGGCATGAAGCGCGCATGCTCGCCGCGCTTCAGCAACAGTATTTCGGGTTGAGTTGCCCGCGCGCGCACCACGATGGTGGTTGCCGCAAGCCTGGGCGTCACGTCGCGCTCCGCGCTCATTCGCGGCTCAGCATCTATGTCGCGCTCACGTCAGTGTGTCGCCAAACAAGGCAAAGAGCCGCTCCCAATGCCGCTCCGCAGCCGGCTTGTTGTACACAGGGCGTTGCGGAAAGGCGAATCCGTGCTGCGTTCCCGGGTAAATCTCCACCTCGGCATTGGCACGCTTGGACAGCAGTTCGACGCGCAGCGTGTCGATCATCTCCCGAGGCGCATGCTGATCGTTCTCGGCGCAGCCAAAGTACAGCCGGGCGTTGGTGTACTGCGGCGCGAGGTGCGGGCTGTCGGGCTTGTCGGTCACCAGCCTCACCCCATGGATCGAGGCCGCCGCGCGAACCCGATCCGGGTGGCGCACGGCCGCATTGACGGCGTATGGGCCGCTCATGCAGTAGCCGACGCATCCCATCGAGTTGCTCGATGCGGCGCGATCTTGAGCGGCAAAGGCAACCAGCGCATCGATGTCCTGCATCACCATCGGTATATTGATCGTGCCCAAGAGCTGCATAAACTTCTCGCGCGTGGCGGCGTGAGCCTCGCCGACGAACGGACCGAGCTCTTCGACGCCGGAGCGATAATAAAGATTCGGCAGCATCACATAGTAGCCCACGGTGCCCAAACGACGCGCCATGTCCCGCAGTTCTTCACGAATACCGGGAGCGTCCATGAGGAATAGGACCACGGGATGAGGACTGAAGCGTTCGGGATGGCAAATGAACGTGTTCATCCGTCCGGCTTCGGTGTGGATTTCGATCTGCCGCTCGATCATGAATTCGCTCCGGTTACTCCTGCGCTCCCGCGCCGACCGCAACCCACGCAAGATCCGCACTCGACACCGTTTCGACCTTGAAATTCTTGGCCGCCGCCGCCATGCGCGTCAGCGCCTGAGCGAGCGGCATCGGCGGTTTGGTATCGCCCTTCTTCGATTTGTGAAAGCGCACCGGATTGATGCGCGCCACCACGTAGCTGCGCAGATAGGGCGATTTGAAGCCGCGCTTTTGCAGCGTCTCGATGATTTTCTTCGCCCGAGCGTCGATTTCGAGCAGCCGCGATGCATAGCCTTCTCGCTCGCGCAAACTCGCGGCCAAGGTTCGCTCGCCAAAGCGGTCGACCTTTTTCAAAAAGGAACTGTAGGCGCCGCCGGCAAAGCGCGACGATTTTTCATACACGATGCCCAAGGTCAAGAGTTCGGCGGATTCGAACTCCGCGCTGTACTGCGCCTCTTTCGATGTGCCTTGCCGTTTTGCGAGACTGCGCGCCATGCGGATCACTTCGAGACTGCGATCACGCAGGTTGTGCGCCTTTTCGGTGTTGAGGGCGAGAATGCGATAGGCCAAGGTCTCATCCGGCGAGATCAGCGCCGTGATCTGTTTCAAACCCAGGACTTTCCCCGCGGCCAAGCGATGGCGTCCATTCGGCGTCCACAGCCGGCCGTCTTCGCCGCGCACGACGATCAAGGGATCGAGAAAAACCGCCGCCTCGTCGATTTTTAGCGCCAAACGCTTGGCGTGAGTGGGCGACAGATCGCGCTGGAAAGGCGTCGGTTGAACTGCGCTCAAGGGCAACGATGCCAGCACCAGGGGCCGCCCGCCCAAGGGGTCGCGATACGCGCCGATGGTGGCGCCGCCGGCGTTGCGCACCAGCGCCACCACGTCGGCGATCTCAGCGCTATCCATGGGGATGGCCACTTGCGCGGCATCCAACCCTCGTGCAGTCGCGCCCGGCGCCAACCGACCGCGGCTTCGCTTCAGTTTGCTGGTCTTGCGCGTGCGGGCGGTTTTAGTTTTTGTTTTTGCTGCTGCCATGAAGCGACAAGGTTCTCCTTTTATCGGCCCGGCGTAAAGAGCGGTCTGACGCGAATCCGAGTTTTGGCACTATACTTCAAGGCCACGAATTGCCAATCCACCCACGGAAGTACGATCATGGCAGCCACTAAACTCGCAACACGCGAGCCACCCCCATTTCAATTGTCCCTGCGTGTCAAGCACTCAGAATTTTATTTCACGTTTGCGCGAAGTCGGTCAGTGGCTGACTTTAAGTCCCCTTTCGCTTCCTGCAGCTTACCGGCGCGCCCTAAACCAAACGGCGGCATGTTGACATACACGTTCTCATAGCCGCCCGGCGCTATCTTGTAGGTCTCGTGCCAGATTCCCACCGACCCATCGACTCCGATGGCTCTATTGAACGCCTGCCAAGCCGGCAAATGCGCCATCTCCTTGGACTTCGCGTACGCCATCAGATGTTCCGTCGAGCGCCAATATTGTAGAAGTATGATAGTCCGCGCAAACCACATTTCCGCGTGCAGGAATCCAAGCTCAGGCTGACGATAAAGCTCCTTCAGCATACGCGGCATCGCAACTGCAACGGGCCACCATTTGTGGATGAGCAGCGGCCGATTGATTCTCATTCCAATGAGAAAGACCACGAAGCCGCCTTCCAGATTTGCAGTCAGCCGATCACGATGAATCATGATTGCGCCCCCACTTTAAGCAAGCTCGACGCGAGAGCAACAGCGATATTGAACACAATGCCACCGCGAATATCGACGTTGCACAGATAACGAAGCGAACAATCAATACAGAACCGTTGACTCTTCCGTCCACATTGGACATCTCATAGGCGACCGGCGTCGCCAAGATCATTGACGCCGCCACCAACCCAAACAACAGGGTATACCGCCAGCGATCGCTTGAAACGCGCGGAGTGGCAGGACCAATATCGACTCTTTTGAGCCATTTCACGTACGCCACGAGGACTACCAACAGTCCAACCAGGGTACTGCTGTGCTGAAGGAGTTCATACACGCGAACACTTCCATTGCCGAGCATCCATACCGACTCTCGCAGCAGCGGCAATTTCATGACCATGTACCCCGCGGAATGGGTAAACGAATCCCATGCGTTGTGCGTCATCGCGCCGATGGTGATCGAAACTCCGACCGCGAATATGACCGGCAGCGATATCAATCGCGGCACTTGCGGCATCGACAACAATGCCGATCGGTGCGGTTGAGGCAACAAATTCGCGACGGGATAATGCAGTGCTCGAACAAGCACGAATAGAACGAGACCCGTGGGGAGGCAAAGGATCAACAGTCCGGGGGTGGTATGCGCAATCGCCGCAAGATCAAACCGCCCAACGTAGTAGCCAATATCCGGTGCAACGCTCCCCACTACCAACCCGCCAAAAGACAGCCGATTGACACCTAACTTGCGTAGTGGCAAGACGGCGGCCGGATGAACGAAGGTCCAGGGCATATGTTTTGCTCAACTAGGCGAGGCGCATGCCTAGCGCTCTGCGGATATCAATTGCAAGGAATCGGCTATCTCAAGCAGCTCCCTACGTTGCTGCGCTATTGAAACGACGGATCCGAGTTTCAGTTGCAGCCAATAGCTCGCCATAGGCGTTTGCCAGTACAGCGTCGCCGGGGCACATGATCCTGCACAGGCTACTGGTATGAACCATCCTGGAGCTCCGCTTTGTAGTGCTACTCCTTGCGCCTTTGGCCGTTTAGACATATTCCGCATGGGCTTTGTGTCGCCGTGGATCTCCGCCAGTAACGCTGCGTTATTAGCCTCGCACGGCAGCGGCTCTGTTTTACCGTGCTCAGTAACACGTCCGTAAATCGAAATGCTGTAGCTGTCGCGTCCAGATTCCGAAAAGGCGCATCCGTCGATCGCCGCCGTATCCAAGCTTTGGAGCGATACCGGCACGTAAACTGCAATAGAACTGCGTTTGACCACGTCCTTCGCGGCGTCTGCGAAGAGCCTCTTAGTCGGCGAGTTGCTGCCCGCAGATGCAGACACGGCACTCGCCAGAACCAAGCCGACAACTGCGGCAAGCGAGATCCGCCGCCGTCGATCCGAGAGACGGCCAATCTGGAAAGGCTTGCCAAAAACTAGTCGACCCATTTGCAACATATTCACATGCATCATAGGAACATACCAAAATTCCAGCCGACGCTCAGCTCTTCGATTTCCGTCGCACGATCGAAGTGCACGGTACCGACGTATTCCCCCCGACCAAAGCTGATAACTGGTAACGGGCTCCCGCGAACGCATTCACAATGAATTCCTCGGTGTTTTCGGCCCCTACCGCATGGCAGGTGACCGAGATCTTATGGGCGCCAGGATCAACGGAGACTTTGGAGGTTCCAGAACCCACCTTTTTCCCGTCCACACTGTTGATCGTGACGGCAATAAAACTCCCGGGGAGAAATGAGAAGGCCCACACTTTGGAGTCGGCGGAAATAGTCGCCTGCGCGCTTGGCGTGCTTGCGCCACTTGAATTGATGTTCTGCGTCGCACACGCAGGCAAGATAACTCCGGCCACGACCAGCAAAAGACAGTTTATCGGGGATCCGGCATGTCGAAGCGCGGCGGCTGGGGCAGCTCGCACGGGCCGGTTGCACGCCTGCTCCGATCGTGCCGAACAGAATCGAAACCCACAGCACGACAGGCGCATCATGGCTCTTCCCACGCCAATTCAAATTCCGCCGCGCTCTGGATGAGCATATGACGCAGACTGACTGAGAAACTTCGCGCCACCGCGATGTCGAATACCGGCGAGCCTGCGGTATCATCCAGGCGCCAGAAGAGAATGCCGACGTGGCCGGCTATGGTTTCGGCAACATCGCCCACCTGAAAAGCGCGGTCATGAATATCGATGGGCACGAGCTTGCTCAACGCAGCTCGGAGGTGAGGTCCCATCAATCGGAAAACGCCGTAGGCGTCGCTCTGATCGGAAATGGCCGCGAAGGACCCGAGTAGCGGCTTTAAGGAACTCGCGAAGTCGTTGCCGCCGTTTTCGCGCATCGCAAGCCAGCTTCCCGGGCCCACCCCCAGCACGGCAATGTTGTTGCCGCACGTTCTGCGCGGCGAAGTCGGCAACGCGCAATTGAAATGCGCTTGAATGTGCTGCGCGAGCGCCGTGGCCGCGTTCTTGCGCACCAGGATCTTCGCCAGCCCGAGGCCCTGGCGCACCTGCGCGATCACGCCCGCTGAATTCTCTTTTGTCATTATCGATCAGATCAGCTCTTGAGCCGCTCTCCGTTGGGATCATAAAAGCAAGGACTCGTCACCCTAACCTCCACATCGGCGCCGCGGAGCGGATCATGACAACGAATGCGCTCGGCAACACGTGCCTCACCGCGGCTCAGGAACCCCAGGCCAATCCAGGTGTGCAACGTCGGCGAGAAGGCCACGGAGCTTAAAAAGCCTTCATCGTTCTCGAGCGTCGGCTGCGCCGCGATGCTCAAGAAATGCCCGCCGGCGTATAACCGGCTCTTGCGATTGACGGGTATGACCCCCACCAACACCGGCCGGTCAGGCGCGTTCAGTCCCGGCCGCGAAGCGAGAACGCGGCCGATGAAATCTTTCTTCTTGGACAGCAGCTTGCCCAGGCCTAAATCCGCCGCCGTCGTGGTGCCGTTGAGTTCGTTTCCGGCCGCGTGGCCTTTTTCAATGCGCATGACGCCCAACGCCTCGGTGCCGTAAGGCACAATGCCCAACGTCTCGCCGGCTGCCATGATGGCCTGCACCGCCGCCGCTCCCTGACGTGCCGGTACCGCCAGCTCATAGGCCAGTTCCCCCGAGAAGGAAATGCGGAAGAGGCGTGCGGGCCGGCCCTGCCACAAAACTTCAGCGCACGCGAGATAGGCAAACGCCGCGTTGGATACATCGAGCGCGTTGCCCAGCAGCCGCTGCAGTAGCAGGCGCGAGCGCGGGCCGGCGATCGCGTACTGCGCCCATTGCTCACTCACGGAGGCAACTTGCACGTCGAGCGCCGGCCACAGCACCTGGCGCGCATGTTCCAGATGCTGCATGACCTTGGCCGCGTTCGCCGTGGTCGTCGAGACGATGTAGTGATTCTCGTCCAGGCGCGCGACAGTGCCATCATCCATGACAATGCCATCTTCGCGGAGCATGAGCCCGTAACGAACCCGTCCGATGGGAAGCGTCGACATGAGGTTTGCATAGATGCGATCGAGAAATGCGGCCGCATCGGCGCCCTGCACGTCGATCTTTCCCAAAGTCGACACATCGCACACGCCCACCGCGGTGCGCACTGCGTTGACTTCTCGCACCACGCTGGTCAACCAGTCCGTCTCGCCCGCGAGCGGAAACCACTGTGCGCGCAGCCACTCGCCCGCCTCCACGAACTTCGCACCGCGCGCCTGCGCCCAGGCGTGGCCGGCCGTCAGGCGCACCGGCTTGAAATCGCGGCCGCGATGCGCGCCGGCCAAGGCACCGATGGCCACCGGCGTATAAGGCGGCCGCGACGCGATGGTGCCAAGATCAGCAGTCTCGCGCTGCGTGAGCGCGGCGATGATGGCGTGACCGTTGAGTGCGGAGGTTTTTCCCTGATCGGTGGCCATCCCCAACGTGGTGTAGCGTTTCAAATGCTCGGCGGATTTGAAACCCTCGCGCGCCGCGAGCGCAATATCTTCTCGCGTCACGTCGTGCTGAAAGTCGACGAACGCCTTGCCGCGCGACGCGCTGCCGATCCACAACGGATTTGCGTTCGAATGCTCATCATCCACCCGCCATTCTCGCGAAGCGGGCGCCTCGAATCCCGCCGCGCGCGCCGCTTCGCGGCCGGCTGCAGCTCCCGTGTAGAGCGCTCCAGCCAGTGAAAACTCCCCGGCCGCCGCGCCCACGATGCTCATGCCAGGCGATGCATCGCCTGGAACGAACGCGCTGATGTGCTCGGACCAGCGCGGGCGACTTCCTAAGTGAGTCGAGAGCGCGGTGTTGGGATTCCAGCCGCCCGACATCGCCAGGATGTCCGCGGCAACTCGGACGCTGCGCCCTCGTGCATCGCGTACTGCCAGGGCCCTCACGCCTCGCACGCCTTGAGTGTGAAGCACCTGCGCGCCCAACATGACGGGTGTATGCGTGCGCCTCGCCTCCGCCAGTAAGTCAGGGCGGACGTCGCTGCGGGCATCGACGATGGCCGCGACGTCGACCTGCGCGCGAGCCAACGCCGCGCCGGTAGTCCAGCCATCATCGCAACTCGTAAAGATCGCGATCCGCCGCCCCGGCGTGACATTGAATCGACTAAGGTAGGTTCGAACCGCGCCGGCCATCATGACGCCGGGCCTGTCGTTATCCGCGAACACCAGCGGACGCTCAATGGCGCCGGACGCCAGCACCGCGCGCTTGGCGATGATTTTCCAGAACCGCTGCCGCGGTTGATGAGGTGCCGGGATGGGCACATGATCAGATACGCGTTCCAACGCCGCGTAGGCGTTGCCGTCATACACCCCGAACACCGTCGTGCGCATCATCACACGCACCTGCGGCATTGAGGCGAGTTCGGCGTGGGTTCGCTGCGCCCAGAGCGCGCCGCCGTCGCCGTCGATCTCTCGCGCATCCGCGTTCAAGCGCCCGCCGCTCAAAAAGTCCTCGTCGCAAAGCATGACGCGAGCGCCGGATCGGCCGGCGCTCAAGGCGGCGGCGAGGCCGGCGGGGCCGGCGCCGATGATGAGCACATCGCAGAAGGCGTGGGCTTTCTCGTACGTATCGAGGTCCGCCTGCAAGCTGGCGCGGCCGAGGCCGGCGGCGCGCCGGATCGCCGGCTCATATATTTTCTCCCAGAACGCCTGAGGCCACATGAAAGTCTTGTAGTAGAAACCGGCTACAAAAACCGGCGCGAGCAGCGAACTCACGGCGCCTAAGTCGAATTTCAGTGAGGGCCAACGATTCTGGCTGCGGGCTTCTAGCCCTTCGAACAATTCCGTCACCGTGGCGCGCGAATTCGGTTCGCGTCGGGCGCCGCTTCCCAATTCGACCAGCGCATTGGGTTCTTCGGAACCCGCAGTGAGGATCCCGCGCGGCCGGTGGTATTTGAATGAGCGCCCCACCAGCCTCAACCCGGCCGCCAGCAGGGCCGAGGCCAGCGTGTCGCCCTGATAGCCCGCGAAAACCTTGCCGTCGAAGGTGAAGGAGATCGGTCTATTGCGGTCGATTGCGCCGCGGCCCTCGATGCGATTGGGGCTCATCCGAGGATTGCCTGTTTGGCCAGTCTCGCCGCGAGAATCTCGTGGGTTCGGGTGTTGCGCGCCACAATAAGCCAGGAGCGGCAGCCAAAGGCGTGATACCACAGTTCTTCGTGCGGCCCGGCGGGGTTGTCCCGCAAGTACACCGCCTCATAAAATTCCCCGAGATTCTCTGAACCGAGTTCCGGGCGGCGATAGCCGGCATCCCCGAGATAGGAAAATTCACTCAGGTCTCGCTCGCCGCAGAATGGACAGGGGATTCGCACGCGTTCGGTCTCAATGCAGGTTAGGTTGTGGACCCTGGCCCTTCTCATCGAGAAGATGCCCGGTGGCAAAACGGTCGAGCCGAAAGGCACGTGCCGTCTCGTGCGGCTCGCCGCACGCGAGCAGGTGCGCGAAACAATAGCCGGAAGCCGGCGTCGCCTTGAATCCTCCGTAGCACCAGCCCGCGTTGATATACAGGCCCTCGAGGGGAGCGCGATCGATGATCGGCGAGCCGTCCATCGTCATGTCCATGATCCCGCCCCAGGAGCGCAGCACGCGCACCCGCCCAAGGGCGGGCATCAGCGCCATGCCGCCCTGGCACACATCCTCGACCATGGGCAAATTACCCCGCTGCGCATAGGAGTTGTAGCCATCGATGTCGCCGCCGAACACCAAGCCGCCCTTATCCGACTGACTGATATAGAAGTGTCCGGCGCCAAAAGTGACCACGCAAGATACGAACGGCTTGATGGCCTCGGACACGAACGCCTGCAGCACGTGGCTCTCGATCGGCAAACGTATGGACGCCAGACCGGCGACTCTCGACGTGTTACCCGCCACCGCGATACCCACCTTTGAGGCTTGGATATCGCCGCGGGTGGTTTTAACGCCGGTGATCCGAGCGCCGTCTCGCAGGAAACCGGTCACCTCGCAGTTTTGGATGATGTCGACGCCCCGATCACTGGCCGCGCGCGCGTAGCCCCATACCACGGCGTCGTGCCGCGCAGTGCCGCCGCGCCGCTGTAACAAACCGCCTTGAATGGGGAACCGCGCGCCCTCGTAATCGAGAAACGGCAACATGCGCCGCACCGCCGCCTGGTCCAGCAGCTCGGCATCGACGCCGTGCATGCGCATGGCATTACCGCGGCGCGCGTAGGCGTCGCGCTGCGCGTCGGAATGGTACAGATTGAGTACGCCACGTTGACTCACCATGGTGTTGTAATTGAGGTCCTGTTCCAGCCCCTCCCATAGCTTCATCGACAATTCATAGAAGGGATTATTGCCGGGCAGCAGATAATTAGAGCGGATGATGGTGGTGTTGCGTCCGGCATTGCCGGAACCGATCCAGCTTTTCTCCAGCACCGCGACGCTTCGAACACCGTGCACCTTGGCAAGATAATGCGCGGTTGCAAGTCCATGCCCGCCGCCACCCACGATGATCACGTCATAGCTGCGCTTGGGCTCCGCGTCGCGCCACGCCGGCCCCCAGCCTGAGTGACCGGCGAGGGCTTGACGCAACAAATTGAAGATCGAATAGCGCATTTTTCTTAAACCGGACTTTCCACCGCCAGTCGCGCGTGACGAGTTTCCGGCGCCCATAAGTAGCACACGAGGCCGCCCATCACGAGCGTGGCAATGCAAATATCCAACGCCGCGCGCACGCCGTAGCGAGCCACGCACAGCGGCAGCAAGGAAGTGGCCGCGGCGGCGCCCAAGCGGCTCACCGCAACCGCGATGCCGAGCCCCGAGGCACGCACCGACGTTGGAAAGAGTTCCGGCAAATACACGTAAATCTGCGCTTGAGCGGCTGACAAGACAAACGAGAATACGGCAAAAGCCAGCACGGTGAGAAAATCCGGCAGATCCGCGCTGATGGCGGAGAGCAGCAACGCCGCACTGGTAACCGCAAAACTGCCGATGACGAAGACTCGTCGATCGAACCAGTCGACCATCAATAACCCGCCAACGGAACCCACCATCAATCCTATGATGTAGATGAGTCCCGCGGTTTCGTTTCCGCTGACGTTAAGCGCAGCCATGACTTGCGGAATAAAAGTGCTGACGGCGAAGTAAGGCACCACAAGACACACGTACAACGCGCAGGCCACGAACGTGGATCGCCGGTAGCGGCGCGACAGCAGTTCGCGCCATGGCGAAGCCGCGAGGTTCCGCAGCGGCGTGCTCGGCAGCCTAATCCCTGGTCCGTGCGAAGTATCGATGATGCGCTGTGCCTCCTCGCGGCGACCCTGAAGGACAAGCCACAACGGCGACTCGTGTGCCGAGAGCCTGAGCGGGATCGAAATCAGCGCGGGAATCGCGCTGCTTGCCAGAACGAATCGCCAGGCCCCGGGGTGGGTATTTTGCACACTGAAGCCGGCCACATAGGCGAGCGCGTAGCCGAGCGCCCAGGCAACGCCCATCAAGCTCAGCGCCCGGCCGCGGTTAAGACGCGGCATGAATTCCGCGAGCAACGTCTTGACCACGACGTAATCGGTGCCCAGCACCACACCCAGGAGAAATCGAATCGCCAGCAGCTCCGCCGCGGACCTCACCCAAAGTTGTAGCAGACTGAGCACGACGAATGCAATCATGTTGTAGGCGAAGATCGGCCGGCGACCGAAGCGGTCTGCCGCCGGCCCGCAGAAAAGCGCCCCCACCAGCAAGCCCGCGAGCGAGCCGCTGCCGAGCGCGCCCAACCACCCCGGCGAGAGGGCAAGCTGGGATTGCGCGCCGGCCAGCGCAATCCCCACCACGCCCAACGTGTAGCCATCGCTGAGATAGCCGGTCGTCGCGCCTATCGCCAGTTTCCAATGGACCCGTCGAAAGGGAGCGTCTTCGAAGTCGACCAGCCTCACGCCGCGCCCGGGCCCGATACCCCGCTCAAGCGAGACATGAGATGACGGCGGTACCAATCGATGAATTGCAGCGTGCCGGCCTCGTGAATGGTTGAGTACGGCGCGGGATCGTAGATCGGAGAATTCACGCCCCGCTGATTCTCCTGGCAGACGCGCCGATCCTCATCGTTGGTGGCACGCCAAACTTCCGTCAAGCGCGCCAGATCGTAATCCACGCCCTCTTCGGCATCGCTGTGCACCAGCCACTTGGTGGTTAATTGCGTTTCGGTTGGACTTAAGGGCAGCACGCGGAAGGTGGTCGCGTGATCGCCGAGCACATGGTTCCAGGTCGAGGGATAGTGGAACATCAACAGTGAGCCGACATTCGGTTCGGTCACCGACTCGCTCAGAGGACGCCGCACCGCCGCGGCGCCGTCCAGGGTAAAACTCACCGCGGTACCCAGAAGCGGCATGCGCACCAGGCGCGATTGACCGTTCGGCGAGAGCTGAAAGCGGCTCGGCAGACCTTGTGACTCCCACCGCTGCCACTGTTCCTCGACCCCCGGACTGTTGGTCGCCGCGCCGATACTGACCACCGTCGGAGTGGACGGATAGGTACGGCACAGCTCAGGGTGGTTAGCAGCGCAGTGATAGCATTCGCGATTGTTTTCCCAGACCAGCTTCCAATTCGAATGCTCGATGATGGTTGATTGGAACGCCACCTTCGCCTGATGCAAACGGTGTGGCAGAAGATAGGGCTCGGCGAGATTCGCGAATGTATCGAAATCCGGCGCCACCGCGCTCAAGCACGCGAAGATGTAGCCACCGACATGCGCGCAGTGCGCCGCTTTCAGGTGATATTGAGCGCGCTGAAAATCACCGCCCATATCGCGCGCCGCGATGAGCTCTCCGCTGAGCTTGTAGGTCCACTGATGGTAGGGACACACGAACCGCGGCACCGTACCGCGCTCCGCCGAGCAAATCCGCGATCCACGATGACGGCAGGTGTTATGAAAAGCGCGAATCTCTCCGCCGCGATCCCGCACGATAATGAGCGGATACTCGCCGATCTGGACGGTGAAGTAGTCACCCGCGTGAGGAATCTCGCAGTCATGTCCCACGAACAGCCAATCGCGATACCAGATGGTTTCCAGTTCGAGCCGGTAATCCGCCTCACTGGTATAAAAGTCGCGGGGCAGCGCGCTGATCGGCTGATAGCGGTCAAGACGGGCAAGCATGGCCTGTTGGATGTCCATTACACCTTGCGTTCGATAGCCCCCACTATCACGGATACTACCGTATCATCGATTCGCGCGTTTCATGCTCGTCGCGCGCACGGTAAGTTCGATGCCGCGTTTTGCTACTTGCTCCCTCGCTGTGCGCTATATACTGGTACCCGGGCTGCGTGCTCAATGAGGTGCGGGACGATCGTGCAAGTATCGCTTCCTGGAGGCACTATGGCATTTCAAGTACGACGCATCGACTACTTCTCCACAACCGTAAGAGACGATCCTGGAGAGGCGTACAAATTGCTGGCGATTCTCGCCAACGTGGGAGTGAACTTGCTTGCCTTTACTGCGGTGCCCATAGGGCCCTTGCATACACAGCTGACCATCTTTCCCGAGGACTCCGCCAAGCTTACCAACGAAGCAAAAAAGAACCGTCTCGTGCTCGATGGACCGCATCCCGCCCTTCTGGCGCAGGGCGACGATGAGCTTGGAGCCCTGGCCGAGCTGCACATGAAGCTCACGAGGGCCAATGTCAACGTGTATGCCTCTACTGGAGTAGCCGACGGCGGAGGCAGCTTCGGTTACGTTATTTACGTGCGTCCGGAACAGTACAATCTAGCGGTCACCGCCCTTGGCTTATAACCGCCGCATCGATTTTGTCTAGCGGGCGGAGCGTCATTTGTTTTCCGGACCGCGGTGACGACGCCGCGTAACGGCGGCGAACGCCCGCACGGGCGCAATGCGACGAGACGTCCGTCCTTGGGGAGCACTTTCAGCTCAATATACCGGCCCGCCTTCAGTTCGTCCTTTCATGGTGATCGACTTGAGTAATCAGACAGGCGCTGCGACTGCCGGTCATGTAAATCCACAGCCAGCTCAAGGCCACGGCGAGCCGATTGCGCAAGCCAATCAAGAAGTAGATGTGCGCCAACCCCCAGACCCACCAGGCAATCCAGCCCCGCAGTTTGCACCAGCCGAAGTCGATGACTGCCGAGCGCTTGCCGATGGTGGCAAGATCTCCCGCATGCATGTAGCGAAATGCCCGGGGCTGGGAATCGCCTGCCAGCCTGCGCTTGATGGTGCGCGCGACATGGACGCCCTGTTGCTTGGCGGCCGGCGCAATTCCAGGCGCCGGTTTTCCGTGCCAGACATTGATGGTCGCGGTGTCGCCGATGACGAAGATGTCGGCATGTCCCGGAACGCTCAAGTCGGCCGCGACTTTGACGCGGCCCGCATTGTCCGCCGGCGCTCCAAGCCATGCCGCAGCCGGCGATGCGCGAACTCCGGCCGCCCAAAGAACCACGTCGGCCGCAATCGAGCGGCCGCCCACCACCACACCGCCGGAATTGCAATCTGTCACGGCGGACCCGAGCTGTACCTCCACTCCCAAGCGCTCCAATGCCCGATGCGCATAAGCGGACAGGTCGGGCGCAAAGCTCGGCAAGATGCGCGGACCGGCCTCGATCAGCAGTACCCGCGCTTGACGGGTGTCGATGCGGCGAAATTCCCCGACGAGATTCTGATACACCAATTCAACAATGGCACCGGCCATTTCCACGCCGGTCGGGCCTCCGCCGACAATGACGTAGGTGAGCATCGCCGCGCGCCGCTTAGGGTCGGACTCCCGCTCGGCGCGCTCCAAGGACAGCAGGACTCTGCGGCGAATCGAGGTCGCGTCTTCCAGGGTTTTCAGCCCGGGCGCGAACGGCTCCCATTCATCATGTCCGAAATAGGCATGGCGCGCGCCGGTCGCAAGAACCAAGGTGTCAAAAGAAACGACGGCTCCATCTTGCAGCATGACGGTGCGGCTCTGCGCATCGACACCGCTGACCACCCCCAGCAACGTGGTGACCTCCTGGCGCTTGCGGACCAGGTAGCGAATCGGCCAGGCGATCTCGGAGGTTGCCAAGGCGGCGGTGGCGACCTGGTAGAGCAGCGGTTGGAATAAATGATGATTGCGCTGGTCGATGATGGTGATGCGCACCGCGGCGCCCGCGAGTTCCTGAGTGGTGGCCAGCCCACCGAAGCCGGCCCCGACGATGACGACATGGTGCAGGTCCATAGCTCTGGCAGCTTAGCGCAAACCTCTCCGCCGAATCCAACGATAGTCTTGCAAGTATGAGACGGTTCGTTGGACGATGGGTCTTTCAAATCCGACGAGGTACAGCCATGTCCGTGTCAGTGACGACGATCGATCGAATCGCCCTGATCCGCATGATGCGTCCCGAACGGCGCAACGCCGTCGATGCCTCGACCGCCAGGTCGCTCGCCGATGCGTTCCGCGCCTTCGATGCTGATGGGGCCCTCGATGTCGCGGTCTTCGCCGGCGCCGATGATGTCTTTTGCGCCGGCGCGGATCTGAAGGCCATTGCGGCGGGCGCGCGAGTGGAACTTTCCGCCACGGGCGATTCGCCCATGGGACCGCCCAGGCTGCGCCTATCGAAGCCCGTCATCGCCGCCATCGAGGGTCCCTGCGTGGCGGGAGGGTTGGAGCTCGCCCTGTGGACGGATATCCGGATTGCCGGCGCCGGCGCGATTTTTGGCGTATTCAACCGCCGCTTTGGAATTCCGCTGGTCGATCTTGGCACGATTCGTCTGCCGCGGATCATTGGTCACGGCCGGGCGATGGATCTGATCTTGAGCGGCCGCGCCGTTGACGCCGCCGAAGCGCTTTCCATGGGATTGATCAGCCGTTGCGTTCGAGATGGAGAAGCGTTGCCCGCCGCGATGGCGCTGGCACAGCAGCTGTCAGGCTTTCCGCAGACCGCGATGCGCCAGGATCGACTCTCCGTCATCGAGCAGTGGGGATTGAGTGAGGATGAGGCCATTGCGAATGAAATTTCGCATGGGCGGGTCACGATTGCATCGGGCGAGACAGCGTCCGGTGCGCAAACTTTCGGCGGCGGCGCGGGCCGGCACGGAAAAGCGGTCTGATCCCAGGGCGACGATGCCTACGGCGAAGAAGACGATGCCTATTGGCGCGCAGTGTCTGGAAGCCACGCAATCGGATCGGTCGACCCTTTTGGCAGCGACGCCTGAAAGGCGGGCCGCGCCCGCAAACGCTCGAGGTAGTGCGACACGCGCGCAAACTCGGCGAGGGCGATGAGGCGGCTCGCCAGATGCAAGCTATAGCCCACGCCAATGTCGGCGGCGCTGAATCCCGTTCGCAAAAGATAGTCCCGATCGCTGAGCTGCGTCTCCAACACCTGCACGGCCTTTTCCAAGCGGCGCCCCTCCAATTTGGCAATTACCGCCGAGCGATCCGGCGGTGCGATGAAATATCGCTGCTGCACGAGTGCGGCCGCGTGCACCGCCATGGTTTCGCTGTAATGGATCCATTGCAGCCACTCGTAACGCTCGCTGTCGCCGGCGAGCCGTCCCAGTCCGGCGTGCGGGTATCGCTCGCACAGGTATTCAGCGATCGCGCCCGATTCGAACAAGCGGAAAGCGCCATCCACCAGACAGGGCACCCGGCCCAGCGGATGCACGGACAAATACTCCGCCGATCGCATGATTTTCAGGTCAAACGGCATATCGACCAGGTCGAATGGAATCTCCAGCTCGTTGAGCAGCCAGAGCGAGCGCATGGAACGCGTCTCCGAGCAGTGATACAGCTTTAGCAAGTGCGCCTCATTGGTGGTGGTCTCGATCAGGCTTGCGGCTAGCGTCTATACTATCTCAGTGCCGGCGACACTCGCCGGCTGCGCAATGGGATACTTCGCAACGCATTCTCAGGGGCATCGGTAAATAGCATGAAAAAATATCTGCGGCCCACCCACATCGTTCTCGCCGTGCTGGCGCTGATGTACTTCATTACGTACTTGGATCGCGTCAATGTAAGCACTGCGGCCGCGGGCTTCGGCAAGGACTTCAATCTCTCCAAGACTCAAATCGGCTTTGTGTTCTCGGCGTTCGCATACCCCTATCTGATCTTTCAAATCATCGGCGGCTGGGTCAGCGATCGATTTGGCGCACGCCGCACCCTCATCGCCTGCGGACTGATTTGGGCGGCCGCCACCGCCATCACCGGCATGGCCACAGGGCTCATCTCGCTGCTGATCGCCCGCGTGCTGCTGGGTTTCGGCGAGGGCGCAACCTTCCCGGCGGCCACCAGCGCCATGTCGCGCTGGGTTGTCAAAGAGCAGCGCGGATTTGCGCAAGGATTCACGCACGCGGCCGCCCGCATCGGCAATGCGGCAGCACCCGCCGTCATCGTCGCCATCATGGCGTCGTATGGGTGGCGCGCATCATTCTATGTCTGCGCCCTGATCAGCTTCGCGTGGGTCGGCTTGTGGGCGACGGTCTTCACCGAGTACCCCAAGGATCATCCCGGGGTTTCGCCGCAGGAACTCGCCGAGCTGCCGCCGCCCAGGCCGAGAGTGGCGATAGCGGTGCCCTGGCCTCGCCTCATCGCGCGCATGTTGCCGGTCACAGTCGTTTATTTTTGCTACGGCTGGACGCTCTGGCTGTACTTGAGCTGGATCCCGCAATACTTCCTGCACAGCCAACATCTGGATTTGAAGCAGTCGGCGCTATTCTCATCCGGCGTGTTCTTCGCCGGCGTGGTCGGCGACACGCTGGGCGGAATCGTCACCGATCGTCTGCTCAAATCATCCAAGCGCCTGGAAGTGGCGCGCAGCTACATGGTCTGCATCTGTATGTTTTTGACGCTGCTGTCCCTGATTCCATTGATGTTCACGCACAGCTTGGGGCTATCGCTCGCCTGCCTGTCGGCCGGATTTTTCTTCGCGGAAATGACCATCGCTCCGATGTGGGCGATACCGATGGACATTTCCGTCGAGCACTGCGGCACGGCCAGCGGCATCATGAACACCGGTTCCGCGCTGGCCGCCATCATCAGCCCGGTTGTCTCCGGCTATCTGATCGACGTCAGCGGCAACTGGCAGCTGCCGTTCGTCGGCAGCATGATCCTCATGGGGATTGGGCTGGTGCTCTCCTTGCGCATGCACCCCGAAAGAAAATTCGTTGCCATGGTCGCAGCGGAGCCCACCGCGGCAAACTAGTGGGACAGGCGCTCGCCGTAGGCCGCCAGTTCCCGGGTGATCTGACTGTTGTCGCCCAACGGAACCGCGCGGGAGCCGGCGACCAGGGCTGCAAACGCGAATTTGACGGCACGGACCGCACGGCCCGCTGCGCTTGATTGCGTGCCGCCGGGACTTGGCTGCCGCGCCTGCCCTGGCTCTTGCTCAAACGTCGATGAGGCGGCTCGAGCCGGGTTGTCGTTGCTGTTTCGGAGCGACAGATAAATCTCCGGGTGCGTCAGACCCAGGAGGCCGATGGCGATATTTTGATATTCAGTCATGACGTTGGCCTTGAAGTTGAGCCGATTCGACAGCGATAGCTTGTGACAGGCCGACGCCGCGAACAAACGCAATGACTGAAGGCGCGTTAAGAAAACCTTAACGGCAAACTCAAACCGCCGAAGCGGCGCCGCGGCGCCGCGTTTAGCCGCCCACCCAGCTGCCGTGAAACCCGGCCGGCACGCGGCAAGGCAGCTCCAGCACCGCCTCAGGTTCGCCGGCAATGTCCTGCGCGTTGAGAATCAACAGGTCGCTGCGCATCTGCGCTGCGCGATGCACCAGCGCCAATATCCATCCGTCACCCTCCGGCGCCGCGGCGCTGCGCGGCACGAAAATGGGTTCGCCGACGCTGTCGTTGCCTGGGAATCTGCGCACCGTCTCGCGTTTGGTGCGCAGATCCATGTGAGCCAGCGAGTCAAACAGCAGCGTCTCGCGCTGATCGACATTGGCGGCCTGCCAATAGTGGCGGTAGGGCAGTCCTGCGAATCTTTCATCGATGCGTGGAAACTCTCCGACCAAATCGCTCAGGGGGGTGCGGGTGACGCGCGCCGCGCGATCGCCAAGATTGATGGTCCAGCGCACCATTCGAGCATTGACCGGCATGCGCCGGGATCCATCGGGATTGGGGAAAAGGGGCGCGCTCGGGTACTCCATCATGTCGCTGTGCAGGTAACCGGCCTCTTCGTACGCATTGGCCGGATGAAAGACATACACCGGGTCGACCTCGATCCAACGCACCGAATCGACGCTCGCCGCCCGCGCCATCAAGCCCACGAAGGCGCCTTTTTCCGGCTCCCAGGCGAATGCAGGCAGTCCTCGCTTCGCGCGCTCGATGTCGCCCGTCAAGGGCAATACCGGGAATCCGGTGTGATGTTGCGTCACGATGAAGTCGTGCACCATCGAGCAGTACGGCGCTTGGAATCGATCGCGGCGCGCGATGCGGCCTGATGCTTCGGAAATGCCGTAATCAAGGAAGGCGTTCAACGGTGCTTCACCTGTCGAGTAGGCGAACCACAGCATCTCGCCGCTTTGAGGGTCCACCTTTGGATGTGCCGTAAATCGGCCGCCCGTTTCGATCCAGCCCTTCGATGCCAGATTCGTCGGGTCCATCTCGAAGGGATTCGAGCCCTCCTGCAGCGCCATGAGTTTGCCGGCGTGGTAGACGATGTGCGTGTTCGCCCCGCCGCCGGCGATCTTTTCCACGGACGGATCAGAGGGCAGTCCCAGGCCGCCGAACAGCGGCCGCCCCGCCGCGTTCTCGGCCAGCCAGCGCGGCGTGCGAACGTAGCGATTCGCATAGCGTGCCCGTCCCTCGCCCAGCCAGAAAGCGTGAATCATGCCGTCGCCGATGAAGGCGTGATAGTTCGGGCCCGGATCGAACTGCGGATTGGGCCCGTTGCGGTACAGCGCACCGCGCAATCCTTCAGGGATTTTGCCGCGAATGGCGGGCTCCACATTCATTTCGCGACGCACGGGAGCCTGATTGCCGCTCAATTGCGGATGCGTGATGCGAGATTCGACTGCGACGCTGTTCATGATGCTGCGCTCCGCCGGTTGGATCGGCACACATAATTTATGTTGTAAATTTATCGCGTAAACTATACTGCTGTCAATGCCCAAATCCCTATCCCGCGCCGATATCGAGACCTTTCGGGCCCGCCTGTGCGATGTGGCCGAAGAACTGTTCGCAGCCCACGGCCCTGACGCGGTCACCATGCGCGAATTGGCCGACGGACTGCACGTGTCCTCGATGACGCCCTATCGATATTTCAAGGACAAGGACGCCATCCTCGCCGCGGTACGCACACGGGCGTTCAATAGATTTGCCGCGGCCATGGAAGCGGCCCGCGCCGGCACGAAGAAACAATCGGGCAATGCGTACCTCGACTTCGCCCTCGCCAATCCTGCCGCGTACCGCCTGATGTTCGATGTCAGTCAGCCGACCTTTGCCGATTATCCGGATCTCGTGAAGGCCATGGACCGCGCACGCCTCACCATGGGAGATGGTTTAAGAGAGCTCGCCGCCGGCGGACGCTTCAAAGGCGATGTCAAGTTGGCAGCGTACGTCTACTGGTCGGCGGTGCACGGCGCTGTCATGCTGGAGCTGGCGGGCCTGTTGCAGGGCAGCAGTCTGGATGCTCGAAGCATTGCCCGGCCCGCGGTCGAGGCGCTCGGAAAACATTTCGGGATCAGTTAGCTTAAAAAGCAGAAGAACATGACAACGCCGTTGCATTCGACGCTGAAGCGCGCCCTGAGCATCGAAGGGCGCGAATATGTGGTGACGCTGACCGAGGCGAGCTTAAAACTCACGCTCAAAGGCAAGCGAAACGGCGTGGAGTTGTCCTGGGCTCAACTCGTGAACGGCGAGGCCGCGCTGGCCGTTGCCCTGCATGCGTCGGTGGGCGCGTTCGCCGGGCAGCAGGAAAAACCGTCCATCAACAAGCACGCGAGCGCAAAACCCCCGACGGTGGAGCCGCCGGCCGCGAAGCGCCCGCCGGCCAAACCCAGTTCAAAAAAGCGCGGCGCGCGTAAACGCTGAGGATTGGACGCGCGCGCCGCACTTATTGGAGGAGAACCGGAGCGCCCAGATACTTTCCTTCGAAGACATCGCGCGGCACGGGATGGCCGAACCAGTAGCCCTGTACTTCATCGCAGTTGAGCAGGCGCAGCAAACGCGATTGCTCCTCGGTTTCCACGCCTTCCGCAACCACATTCAGCTTCATGGCGTGCGCGAGGTTGATGATGGTCGATACCAGCGCCAGCCCCTCCGGCCCCGCGCCCATGTCGATCACGAATGAACGATCGATTTTCAGGGTGTGCACCGGAAGCCTGCCCAAATAGCTCAGCGACGAGAACCCCGTGCCAAAATCGTCGATGGCAATTCTCACACCGAGTTCGCGGATGGCGCGCAAACTGCCGATGCTGGCACGCACATCCTCCATGATCAGGCTCTCGGTGATTTCAAGCTCGAGCCCGGCGGCCGCCATAGGATCGCCGGCGATTGCGTTGCGAATCTCGACCACGAAACCGCGATTGCGAAGCTGCATGGGAGACACATTGACCGCGATGCATACCGCTTTCAGGCCGATGTCCTGCCAGCGGCGATGGCTCGCGACCGCTTCGTTGAGCGCCCACCGACCGACATCATGCATCATTCCGGTTTCCTCGAGGATGGGGATGATCCGGCTTGGCGCGACCAATCCCGTCAGAGGATCATTCCAGCGCAGCAGCGCCTCGGCGCCCGTGACTTGCCCC
>Ga0210406_10000893_pt1 | contig 38790 bp, 34 predicted proteins | sample IncBWC30MmetaG_FD_155454 | JGI IMG/M metagenome (GOLD analysis project Ga0210406, IMG submission 155454) | Forest soil microbial communities from Barre Woods Harvard Forest LTER site, Petersham, Massachusetts, United States - Inc-BW-C-30-M | ecosystem: Environmental > Terrestrial > Soil >... | reverse complement strand
GCTAAGCACAGCCACCACACCCATTACCACGAACGTGCCAGCGCGGTCGGGCGCCGTTTGCGCGTTCTGCGTCAAACGCATCAGCACGATAAAGTATAGCAGCATTACGGTTAACGCGCCCACAAAACCGTGCTCCTCGGCAAAAGCCGCAAAAATGAAGTCCGTTTGCGGGACTGGCAAAAACGCCAGGTGGGTTTGTGAGCCCGCACTGCTGCCCCAAAGCCCCCCGGAGCCTACCGCTATCAGGGATTGAATAACCTGGTACCCTGAACCCTGGCTATCGGCCTCGGGTTGCATGAAGCTGGTGAGCCGGTCACGCTGATAGGGCTTCAGTACGTGGAATGCCAGCGGCATCATGAGTCCCGCCAGCACCGCCACGGTCGCTGCCTGCTTCCAGCGAACTCCCCCCAGGAATAATCCCATGACCGCAATCGGGATGTAGGTCAGGGCTGTGCCCAAGTCGGGTTGTGCCAGCACCATGAGCATTGGTACGCCGACAATTGCGCCTGCCTTGATGAAGTCCGGCCAAGTAAGTTCCCTTTGGTGCAAGTCGGCAAAGTATTTTGCTACAGCCAGAATCAGGATCAGCTTGACCCACTCGGAGGGCTGGAAATGTCCTCCTCCGGGCATCTTAATCCAGCGTCGAGCCCCCAGGTATTTCTGCCCGAAAATGATCACCGTCATCAGCGAGGCGATGGAAGCGATGTACATCCAGTGAACTCCATCGAGCAGCTTCTGATAGTTGACAAAACTCATCAGGAACATGCCGGCGAGTCCGCCGCTGATCCAGTAGAGTTGCCGGATATGCGCCCCGGCGAACTTTGTGTGCGCCGTAGCGCTGCGGATCTCGAGCACGCCCAACCCGCAAAGCAGCAGGACGAAGATCAACAGCAGCCAGTCAAAATCGCGAAATGAAATATAGCGTGACATGAGATAGTCGTTCGTCGTTGGTCGTTGGCCACAGGCAAAACTGTCATCTTAAGCGGAGCACAATCGGTCGGTCGCGACCAATCGCGCGGAGTCGAAAGACCCCGCGTCGCCAATCGCGATTCAACGTTCCAGGGAATTCCTCCAGATCCGCCCTTCAATTCTCGACTCCCGGTGCTGCCACCGCCAAGGGCATACGCTTGTTCGTCACATCAATCGCAAACCTGCCTCCGCGCAATGTGTCTTGATCTGTGCCGTCCGGGCTGGCGGAATTCCAAACCGCTCCGATTTCCACCTTCTTGTTGCCTTCGGCGACTTTGGTCGGTTGACGGCGTTGCTTCTCGACAAAGGCCTTCACCACTTGCGCTGCAATGCGGGCGGCAAACTGCCCGTGCTCTCCGCCCTCAAACAATACGGCTACCACGATCTCGGGATTTCTTCGCGGCGTCACGCCTACGAACCAGGCGTTGTCCTTGTATTTAGATTTCCCGTTGGCCGTCTTGGCCTTGAGCGCATTGCTGACCGTCTGTGCGCTTCCAGTCTTGCCGGCGAAATCAATTCCCTGCAGATGCGCGCTTCCCGCTGTACCCAATGGCGTAGGCACGTTCGACATGGCATCGGTGATGATCTCCCAATTTGTGGGATCAATCGGGATCTTCACCGGGCCCGGCAAATTGGTGGCGGGGACGAAGCTCGGGGGCAGTTCGGCTGGATTGGTCACGTGCGGTCTTACCAGTACGCCTCCGCTCGCGATCGCCCCGATGGCGCGGGCCAACTGAATGGGAGTTACGGCCACAGCGCCCTGTCCAATGCCTACGGAAATGGTTTCACCGGCGTACCACTTTTGTTTGAAATTGCGCACCTTCCATTCTTCCGACGGCATGACGCCGCTGACTTCCTGCGGTAGATCGATACCGGTCCTTTGTCCCAAGCCAAACATGGTCGCGTATTTTGCAATGCGATCAATGCCAAGTTTTTCGGCGAGCGTGTAAAAGAAAACATCGCAGGACTGATAAATCGCCTTGCCGATTTCCACCATGCCATGCGTGCGATGCTCGGCGGTTACCCAGCATTTGAAGTAGCGTCCATAAAACGAGGCGCCACCGTTGCAGATCACGTGCATGTCTTGAGCGATGCCTTCCTGCAGGCCAGCCGTGGCCATAATGATTTTGAAAGTGGAACCGGGCGCCAGCTGGGCTTGAATGGCTTTGTTCAGCAACGGATGATCTTCATCGTTGACCAGCTTGCTCCACTGATCCCGTGAGACCCGCACCGCAAAATCATTGGGATTAAAAGTCGGCCGGCTGACCATCGCCAGGATCTCTCCATTGCGCGGATCCATGGCGACTATAGCTCCGTTCTTGTCGCCCAAAGCCTGTTCCGCTGCGATCTGCAGATCGAGGTCGATCGTCAGCTTTAGTTGTTTGCCGGCTTCCGCCGGTGTCTCATCCAGGCGGCTCACTTCGCGCCCGCGGCTATTCACGACGGCACGCCGCGAACCGTTCTTGCCCATCAGAATTTGGTTGTATTGCAGTTCCACTCCCGACTTTCCCACCACGTCGCCGGGATTGTAGAACTCCCAGCGTGGCTGGTTGAGCATCTCCTCGCTCACTTCGCCGACATAACCGACCAGGTGAGCCATGAAGCCGTTGCGAGGATAAAGCCGGCGGTGGGCCACGATGGTATCCAGTTCAGGCAATTCGTTGCGGTGCGACTCGACGAAAGCCAGCTCATCCTGAGTGATATCGTCTTTCAGAAAAATGGGCTGGTATTGGGGCATCGATGCGAAGTGCCGGATGCGGTCTTTGACTTCTTTCACATCGAGGTGCAATCCCTGGGCGATGAGGGGCGCGTCGGCGGCGAGATCACGCGATGAATCGCGCAACAACAGCGCGGTAAAAGAAGGATAGTTCTCGACGATGGTGCGCCCTTCGCGGTCCAGAATCTTGCCGCGCGGCGCGAGAATCGGAACGTTGCGAACGCGATTCTTTTCCGCCAGCGAGGCGTACATGTCGCTCTGCACCACCTGCAGCCGCCATAATCCATAGGCCAATATCATGAAAATGGCCAGGATGATGTACTGCACCGCGGTGAGGCGGACCTGCGAAACTTTTTCGTCGCGGCCGATCATCAGGTGTCAGTTGGGGCTCAAGCTTCGGGCGTCAGGCTTCAGGTTACGAAGCGAGCCGCCGATCTGAGGCCAGGCTGACTAGTCCTTTCGGGAAGATAATCTTATTGTAATCCGGCAAACGCAGGGTTGGGGTGCAATTCCGGGTAACGGAAGGGCATAGACGGCGGGAAGACAACAAAAACTGCGTCGGTAGGACCAATCACCTGCGGGATTTTCAACACTGGCTGTCAACAACTCATGATCGGCTGACGTTTTGGGTGCAGCAACTTTCCCCGTGCCTTCTTCCTGAACGGCGATGCCTGCTTGCAAACATAGCCAAACCGGCGTAGGGTTGGCCCGAGGCACCGAGTCCTTCCTCTCCAGCAAGTGGGCCCAAATCAAGGCAACTCGGACTGAGCGGGCTCTCCCCTACCCGAGTCCTGCACACGTCATCGCTCTCCGGCCACCGGAAAACCCAAATCGCAGCGAATCACAACGCGCCACGCGATGTGGCGGGAGGCCGAATATGCAAACGAATCAAGGACAGTTCTGGACCGCTGTAATCAACGTTTTGTCGGCAATGACAGTGATGCTCATCCTGGCTTTAGTCCTGGTGCCTGGTGCTTGGGCGGCGGGCAAGTACAAGATTCTGTATAACTTCACCGGCGGCATCGACGGCGGCGCTCCGTATGAGGGCCTCGTCCTCGACGTCACTGGAAACCTTTACGGCACGACTACGGTAGGTGGGACATCTGGAAATGGCACTGTTTTCAAGCTGGCGAAGAACTCCGACGGAAGCTGGACCGAGAGCGTGCTTTACAGTTTCGCCAGCGGTACCGACGGAGCCGCTCCCTGGGCTGCGTTGACCTTCGACCCCAGCGGCAATCTGTACGGCACCACGCAGGGTGGTGGCGATTCCTCGGCTGGCACCATCTTCCAGCTAGTCCCAAACTCTGACGGAACCTGGACCGAAACTGTTCTTTATAGTTTCACCGGCGGTACCGATGGGGCAAATCCCGAGTGGTGTGGGCTGATCTTCGACGCCACAGGCACTCTTTATGGAATGACGTCAGGAGGAGGTAACCAAGGCATGGGCGTCGTCTACAAATTGACGCCGAACTTCGATGGAAGCTGGACCTATGCCTTGATCCATACCTTCACCGGCGGCAGCGACGGGAGTTATCCGCAGTTCGGGACCATGGCCTTCAACAAAGCCGGTAATTTGTACGGCGCTACCTCTGACGGCGTCGACAATTACGCAAAGTGCCCGACCCGCAACGATTGCGGGTCGATTTTCGAGATGACGGCTCAATCGGACGGCAGCTGGAAGGAGCAAGTGATCTTCCGCTTCACTGGGGATACGAATGGTACGCACGGACGCAAGCCGGGCGGCACCGTGGCATTCGACTCGGCGGGCCGCCTCTACGGTACTGCCGTGGGCGGCGGAGGCGATTACGGTACCAACTTCAAGTTGACGCGTGGTGCGAAGGGCAAATGGAACGAGCGCGTGCTCCATGTATTCGGGGGTGACCAGGACGGAGCCTATCCTGCCAGCGGTGTCGTGTTCGATGCGGCAGGGCGCCTCTACGGCTCAACGTTCTACGGCCGGGATCTCAATGGGGCTTGCTGTTTTGGCCAGGTGTACAAGCTGATTCCGCATGCCCACGGATGGAGCAAGCAGGCTCTTCATCGATTCAAGGGCCCTACGCTGGACGGAAGCAATACCTCTGCTGGGGTCGTGTTCGACGCCGCAGGCAACCTCTACAGCACGTCGGTGAACGGAGGCACTGACGGCGGTGGCGTCGTGTTTGAGATCGCAAAGTAACTCGGTTTCCGGCCGCACGGCCTTGATTACCCAGTACCGAGCGGCCGGGCGGTTTTCTGCGAATCAGCATTTCAACGAACGACGCGCGGTGTGGTGGGATGGGAACACGAAAAGAAATCCATTCTGGTCTGTCGCAAGCAAAGTTTGGCCGGTCATGACCGTGATGCCAAGCATAACTTTAATCCTGGCGCCTGACGCCCTGGTGATGCAAGCAACCGGCAATCTGTATGCGGCGACCAGCAACGAGGCCGGCAACAACCACGGAACGGTGTTTGAGATAACGCCGTAAATCACTTTTCCGGAGCAGTCTTGTCGGACCGATTTCCCTGTATTTTTGCCTGACAAACTGTGCCTGATAGTGATATAACGTCAGCCGCGCCCGCGCCCGATATTGAGGGTGTTTTCACTAGGTCCGGAAGACACAGCCACATGAAACTCAAAAGATGTTCCAGGGCAATCCTCGTGGCGATATTCACTACTCTCGTTATGTTGGGAGCGGCAGCCGCGGCGGAGGGCAGCGCGTACCGGGTAATTCATACTTTTCGCGGTTGGCCGGACGATGGGTGTGAGGCTGTAGGCGTCCCGGCCGTTGCAAAGAACGGCGATCTCTATGGCGTGACCTATGCCTGCGGTACCCACGAATATTACGGAACGGTATTTAAGCTAGCTGCCCCGCGAACCCCGGGGGGTGCCTGGAAAGAGAGTATCCTCTATGACTTTACCAGTGCAGACTCGGGAAACCCGACAACGCTGGTTATCGGTAGAGACGGAACCCTCTACGGGGCCGGATACAACGAGAATTATCCAGGCTTCATCTTTCAGCTGAAGCCGCCCGTTGGTAGAGGGGCCTGGCAGTTCAATGTCCTCTACACCTTCAATCCGAATGACAAAAGCGACGGCATATTTGTCCAAGGAATAACTCTGGACTCCGATGGAAACATCTATGGGGCAACGGGGTTGGGCGGCAATCCTAGCTGCTCCTGGGGCGGCGGCCTTGGTTGCGGCGTGGTTTTCGAGCTGAAGAGGCCAACGAAAAATGGTGGGAATTGGGCATTTAGCGTGCTGTATGCGTTCACAGGAAACCCTGACGCAGCAATTCCCGTCACGGGCGTGACGCTGGATCAAAAAGGAAATATCTACGGCACAACCAATAACGGAGGCACCTACGGGGCCGGAACTACAGCCGTGCTGAAAATACGCTGCTTAGCGTCCGGAGGCTTGTGGTCTGATGCTGCTGGCGCTCTTGTGATGGCCTTACAGGCAGGTTGGACCGTGGGCGACACGATTGGTGCCATTTTCTTCGGAGCTTTCGCACCGTTGGTGGCCTACGAAGTGGTGCGGCGGCGACGAGCCGCATCTTCATTGAACCCACACACGCAAACAACGGGCCTCCCTGGACACGCGTGTTTCTCAAATCTCTCCTGAAGGGTCCTTCCACCGGCCCCGGCTATTGTCTTGGAGCGTTTACTGATACTGTGACCGCTCCTCGGAAGCAGCTTCAGAGTGCTGCGAAGAACGATTGCTGATCACCAGGCCCGCAAGCTGCTCGTGGCCCCGGCCGAGAAATCGCTGAAAGGTATGCGGGACCACGCTATTCTGGCTACCCTGCTCTATCACGCTCGCCCGCGCGAGGAGTTGTGCTAGCTCACCGTCCGGGACGCGAGGCATGAACGCCGTGGGGTTCCTCATCTGAAGGTGTCCGGCAAAGGCGAAAAGACGCGCTGTGCGCCGCTCCACGGTGTGGCCGGCGACCTGATCGCTGAATACCCGAAGAAAGCCGGACATGGCGGCGACCATGCCGGGGCGTTATTTCGCCCGCTACGCAACGGCCGGGGGCGGTAGGGAACGGGCAATTACGCCAGACGGCGTTTACAAGCTGGTGCGGAGGTATTCGGCGGCGCTGGGTTTCGAGATCGGGGCGCAAGCCTTACGCGCCACAGCCGCGGCAAATGCCCTCGATCATGAAGCGGATATTGCCAAGGTCCAGGAATGGCTCGGTCACTCGCGCGAACCGGCTTCGTCGAAGATGCTGACTACGCACGGCTCACCGCGAACGTCGGTGAGCTCTGGTTGCGCCTCTTCCTGGAATTGGCGTACACCTACGGCTGGCGCAAGGCGGAATTGCTCGGGCTGCGCGTCCGCCAGTGCGATCTGATCGCTACGAGCATTCGCCTCGAGGCGCAAAGCAAGAATGGCCAGGCATTCTCGCACGCGCCAAGGAAAAATATTCGGAAGCGAAGCCACGCATCATCTCGGATAATGGTCCGCAGTTCATTGCGCGCGACTTCAAGGAGTTCATTCGCATCTCGGGCATGACGCACGTCCGAACCTCGCCTAGCTACCCGCAGTCGAATGGGAAGCTGGAACGCTGGCACAAGTCGCTGAAAAGCGAATGCATTCGGGGGGACGCCGCTGTCACTGGAGGACGCAAAACGCCTGATCGAACAGACAGTATGTGGATCGCTATAACAACGTCCGGTTGCACAGTGCGATCGGCTACGTGACACCGATGGACATGCTTGCAAGCCGACAGGTCGAGATTCACACTGAGCGCGACCGCAAGCTGGAAGCCACCAGACAGCAACGTCAGAGTCGCCGGCAAGCTGCGTGAAGAGCGAAGTGGTCAGCCGCCGCGATGTCGGATAACCGTGAAGTGGCTAGGTTCCGGATTGCCCACGATATGGGCGCCATCGGCCTAGCTGAGCGTGTTTAGGTTGCACATCAGTCGAAGCGATAGCGGAGGGTTTCTGCCACAGCGCGATAGCCGATTCGTCGGTAGATAGAGTTGGATGTGGGATTACCCAAGTCAGTGTAGAGGGCGCAGCGAAGCCCAGCGTCACGCAGCTTTTTCGAGAGCGCATGAACGCATGCCTCCGCGTAGCCATGCTTCCGTTTTTCGGGTGGCGTGTAGACGCCAGACACACGGACGACGCCCTGCACCGGTTCTCGGCCAATGACCATGGAGACAGCTTCTCCGCTTCGATCCCACACCCACAGTTGTCCGGCTGTCAAACCTTTGTCCACACGCACTTCGGTAGCGTCGGCAGACTCACCGATCTCGTGCTGGAAAGCACGGCTCCAGAGAATCATCAGGCTGCGCTCTTGCGGACGTGCCTGCCGTAACTTTCCTGCGACGTTCGGAGCCTCTCCGGTTTCCAAAAATTCGTAAAGGCGGTTTCCTTGGAAAGGAGTGGCTGCCGATTTGGTGCGCTCACTCCACTGGCCAGCGAACGTGGCTGCAGTTGCAGCCTCGCCGTTGACTCCCGGTAGAACGACACCTACTTCAGCAATCGCATCGGCCATCGCGGTTGCCACCGGCAGTTCCATGGGTGTCAGCGTAGCTGGAAATGTCGGTGGCGACTGTAGGACAACGCCGACAATGTCATCCCGTTGAATCGCCATCCAATAACGACCTGGATCGCCTTCTGCAGCGCGTGCGTGCAGAATCGACAGAATCAGATTGTGGCGAACGGGTTGAGAGGAAAGGAAGACTCCAGCTCTGCTCAAGACGAATACAGGATCGTCGCTGAACAACACCTTGAGTTCCATTCGGGAGATCTTACCCGATTTGGAGCAACGACTTGAATGGGATTCACATGCGAGGCCCAATTCAGAGCGGATCACGAGCAAGCCGGAAGTTGAGAACAGCATGGCGCGGCGGAGCTACAATGAACCTGCCGGGTGAAACGGACGCGGGTTCTGCAGGGATGCAACCATGCTGAGGGATCATCTGGCGGGCTCATCGATCCGATGTCTAGCAGCACGGGAGGCTCTTCTCTCGCGCTGCACAATAAACAATAAAGGGATGAAGTCATCGGACGATAGACCCGCGTGCCTTGAAAAAATCCCCGCCCCGCAGGGGCGGAATCTACCCTAACGGAGAACGTCGCTTCTCCATTTCAGGCCGAGCCAAGACAGCGAGGCTAGCGGCACATCGAGCCACGCCGAAGCGCAGCAGATGCTTCAGCGCAAGGTCGGGAGCGCAGCGAATGGCGAGGCAGTCGATCCAAAGATTGAAAAACTCAAAGTCACTGACTTCTGGACACCGTTCTTGCTTGACCGTAAGAACAAAGGTCGTGGGCTTGAACATATTCAGCGGCGGTGGATCAAGCACGTCGAGCCCTTCTTTGGGAGTATCGCGCTGGTGATGTCGGCACCGATCAACTGAACGAGTACATCGAATCCCGCAGGAACGAACACGCCAGCAAACGCGACAATCAATCGTGAGATTGCCGTGCTTCGCGGGAGGCTCAGGTCGGGCTTCTTTGCGAAGCCGCAGAAGCTGAAAAGTCTGCCGAGGTTCCCGCGTCTTGACGAAAACAACATTCGCACAGGTTTTCTCGATTCTCAGAAGTATCAAACGCTCGCCGATAACGCCAACAAGACCGGCATCTGGATGCGAGCGATTTTCGAAATCGCGTACACGTTGGGCTGGCGAAAAGGCAAATTGAGAATGCAAGTGCGGCAGGTTGACTTCGACGCAAATGTGATTCGACTTGATCCGGGCATGACTAAGAAACAAGAAGGGGCGCGAAGTGACGATGACTCCGACGATTCGCGCTTTGCTTGCCGAGTGCGCTCGTCGAAAGAAGCCGAATGATCTGCTGTTCACTCGCGAGCCAAATGCAACTCCTGTGAACGACTTTCGCGGCGCATGGCGTCGTCTTTGTGTAGCGTTGGGCGTCAGGCATATGGTGTGCGCTGAGTGCAACGAGATCGTGACAGACACCAAATGCAAATGCGGAAGCAGGCGTCGCCTGCGCTATCGCGGTCTGACTGTACACGATCTTCGCCGAACAGCCGTGCGTAATCTGGTGGGGGCGGGAGTGCCAGAGCATACAGCGATGGCGATCTCAGGGCACAAGACGCGCTCTGTGTTTGACCGTTATGACATCGTGGACCAGCGCGACATCTCGAATGCGATGCTCAGGCTGGAGCAGGCAAGAAGCGAGAACGGCACAAATTATCACAAGAATGACGAGGCGAGCAACCTAGCTCCACCGGTGAGACCAAATTTAAATGATGAATGGGCAGAACTTAAGTGGTGCCCGGGACCGGAATTGAACCGGTACGTCTCTTTCGAGACCCGGGATTTTAAGTCCCGTGCGTCTGCCAGTTTCGCCACCCGGGCATGTCTATATAAAAGATTAACAGCGATCGCATGCTCTTGCAGCCTCGCGGCAACCCAGGCAGGAAATATATTCCGCCGTCACGGAAGCGCACGGTTAGTGAGCAAATAATTCCCGGCGTTCTCGGCGACGACGTGCAAGTTAGGGTGGCCGACGAGTTGCTCCAGGTGGGGCATATCCGCGCCGTACGCGAGAAGGTAATATCGAGAATTCGCTGTCCACAGCGAAATGAATTTGTTGTCGTCGATGAACACGCTGGGCGCATCGGGCGCGTAGGAGCCGTACTCCAGGTTATTGATGCGACCGTTCAGAAGCAGCGCCGTGCGGTTGGTGTAGAAGAAGACCGAAGAGAAGGCATAGTAAGCGTCAGCTTCGATCAACTGGCCCGGGGGAGACTGCTGCAGTCGCTCCGCCAACGGGTAGGAACTGAGATACGAGTCGAAGCGGATGAGAGCGATCCGCGCAGCCTGGAAGAAAACGATCATGCTTGCGGCGATGATGAGAACGGTTCGCCGAACCTTATCGCGCGAGAACTCCAAGGCTAGAGCGCAGCCTCCAAAAGCGAGCGCAGCAAGCCCCAGGGGCAACTTCAGATAGGCGAAGGCATTGAGGGTGAGGTCGCGAATGTGGCCGAGCGAAAGTGTGTACGCCTCAGGATTTTGGGTCAGAGCCTGGTAAATATCGCCATGCGCGGGAATTTTCCAGACCGAGAAAAGCACGGCTGAAAGCATGACGAACAAGATCGCGCATGTTGCCAGCAGAGCGTATGTGGCGGCGCGAATCCAGCGACCGCCGCTGCCGAGAACCGATCCTGCCAGCAGCGCCAGCGCGGGATAGATTGGCATTGAATAATATTCCTGCGTGGTTGAGAAGGTGAAAAATAACATCACTACGCCGATCCAGCAGACTGCCATCAAGCGTGTTCTGCCAGCGCGCGAAGTCGGCTTGTAATCGAGTGTCGGCGCAGGGAGCAGATAGAACGACCAAGGGAAAATCCAGACGAGGTTTAGAATCCAGAACCAAAACCTGGGGACAGTGTCGTAGTCGCGCGGATATCGCAAACCAAGAAAACGTAACAAGTGTTCATTGAAAAAGTAGAACCAGAAGAATCCGCGATACTCTCCTGGCCCGCTATGCATGGAGAAGGCAAAATAAGGGGGGTTGCGCAGAGTCGCCAGCACGTACCAAGGCACCGCGATGGCTAAAGCAACTGCGATCGCAATCCCGAGATGAAGTCGATGCCAAGCCTCCCAAGCGAACAAGCGGCGAGTTACCGCCATGTAGGCCAGAGCCGCCATCACGGGAAAGACGGCGGCGATCAAGCCTTTCAGTAACAGGCCCACTCCCAAGCACAAGCCCAGCATGAAAGACCAGCGCAGTAGATGTTGCTCGTCAGGTTCAAGCAGACGCAACCACGCCCAGATTGCTCCCGTTATCGCGAGAGCCAGGACGGCGTCGGGGATTAGAATTCGAGTGAAGAGAAAGAGTCCGACGCACGTGCTGAGCGCGAGCCCAGCGTAGAGTCCGGTGGTTTCATCGAAAGCCCAGCGGCCAAAGCGGTAGGTTATCCAGCATAAGAGCACCACCGCGAGGGCATGGGGAAGTCGCGCAGCCCAGTCGTGGACACCGAAGATTCGGTACGCGACGGCCATCATCCAGTAGTTGAGCGGGGCTTTTTCGAGATAAGCGACACCGTCGAGGCGGGCGGTAACCCAGTCTCCGGATGCGAGCATGGTGCGGGCGGCCTGGGCCTGTACTGCATCCACGTCGTCCATGAGGCGCGGAGGGCTCGCGATGCTTACGAGGAAGATAAGGCAAGCTGCGGCGGTGACGATCCAACCTGGTCGATCAATGCGAAGAGTGGGTTTGGCATACTGGTCTCTTTTCGCGGCGGTCGCTTGTTCCATCGATGGGTCCAGATCAACAAGGTTATCAAACCCCAACGGTGAGGCGCACATGCCCTTATCGGAATGCTACCTTCCCAGAATTTCCTGGTCCGTATTTTGAGGACTGATTTCGGACGGATGAAAAGTTGAACCGGGTGCTCGGCTGATCTGACCAGCTTCTTCGGTTGCGGTGGGCGCGGTTCCGACGAATTGAAAGCGGCCGTCGCGTAAGAGTCTGTATCGCCGTCCACGCCAATCGATGGTGTTGCCGAAAAATCCCGCGACCCAGACACACGCACTCATTAGATCTTGTAGTGGAATCAGCCACCATCGCCGTCTGGTGAGCGGGTCGTGCAGAATCCAAGTGGCGGTGCTCCACGCGGCCAGCGCACGAAAGAGAACAGTGACGGCCAATAAAGGCCACAGCTTTGGCGCCGCGAGACAAAGCAGCAGAGCGAGCGGGAGGGGATTGGTGAAAATCTCTCCCCAGTAGCCGGCGGGGCGGGAGCGCCGGGTGCTTCGCGCCCAGCGCAGCCGATGCTGGAGACTGCCCCTGAACGTCTGGCTGCCGATGCGGTGGTCGATCACGCAGGAAGAGAGGATCACGCAGTATCCCAGGCGAGGGGCCCGGTTGCCGATTACGAAATCTTCCGCCAGGTAGTGGCCGAGGTCGGCGAAGCCTCCCATCGCTTCAATTGCTTCGCGGCTTGCGGCCAGGGTTGGGCCCAGGGCGAAATCCATTTCACCGATCAGCCATGCCACTAGCACTCCGGCAAGAAATTCAGTATTCATGCCAATGGCTTCAAGCTGCGACCAGAAACCTTGACCCGGCTCGGCGCGATACGGGCACGTGACTACACCCACGGGACAGCGCTTCAATTTGTCACTCTCTGGTTCGGCTGTCTGGAACTCGGCAGCGACCCGCTGCAGCAGGTTAGGCGGGACGTGCACGTCGCTGTCGCTCATGACCAGGATGCTGTGCCGGGCGCGCGCTACCAGATGCCTCAGACTGTGCGCCTTCGCGTTGGGCACAGCCGGTTCGCCAGTCTCGATCAGATGAACTCTCGGACCCTCTGGAAACTCACTGCGTACTTTGTGCAATACCACAGCAGCCGGGTCCGCCAGTGAGTGGACCGCGAAGAGAATTTCGTAGTCAGGATAATCCTGTGTGAAAAAGCTGCGCAGATTCTCTTCCAGGCGGTCGTCGTGTCCACAGAGTGGCTTGAGAACACTGATCGGCGGCGCTATTTTGAGCTTACGTGGAGAAATGGCCAGGTAACGGCGCGCCGCGATGGCGGTTAGCACGCAATAAACCCACGAGCCCACCAGCAATAAAACCAGCAGGCCCGCCAGGGCTGAGGTTAGCAGCGCCATATCAAATTCCACGAGAATTCGTTTGCCGCACAGCCCGATTTGGGATTGTTATCATCTAACATATTCGGTTAAACGTATCTGGTAGAAAGCTTGCAATCGCCCACGAAACCCAGGGTATCCATTGCAGCTTATTTCAGTATAAGTGGCTGCGGGCAGAAAAGGGCACAGCATCGGCGGTTCGTTAGGGATGAGAATCAACACTGCCCGTTCCATTCGTGTCCTGGTACTGCTCGTGTCCGAGGTATGCCTTGGCCAACTGCCGTCAACTCGCTGCGATGTGAGCAAAAGTGCCCTTCAGGACTGCATTTTCCGGACACAGTTCGAGTCGGCGCAGGCTCAAACCTTAACACTCCCAGGGAGCCCTCTCGATCGAGGTGCAGAGACGACGGAAAACTCTGGCCCGACGACGGATGCTGACGCATGGAGATTTTTTTTTGGATACTCCCACATGGGTTTAGCTGGTGCCAAGTGATATTTTTGAGCGGCGCAATTGTCTGCCACCCGTTTTCAGCCAAGAGCATAATCTCCTTTTCGGTCTGCGCGAGGGCGCCTCGATCGGAAAGTTCCGGTTGTTTGCGTGGATACGCAGGGAAGCGACCCTGGAGCATTATTAAGGTCGGATACCTCATTTGCATTTGCTGAAGCCCCGAGCGGGGGCGTTGACTTCCGGCTTGTGCGGCTGGTCAGCTGGCGCATTCACGCGGATGAGATCCGGAGTAGCTGTTCGGTTTTAATGATCCCGTTCCGTAACGCCCACTTCCCTACGGAAATCACAGTATTCCGGATGCAGGGAAAATGGGCGATCCTGTTAGAAGAATTGGGAGGGAGCAAATATTAACTGCTATCTTTCTCGCATTTTGCAGCGAAACCATATATCCTTGGATGCAACAAAAAAGACGTTCATTTTACCCGGAGCACCGAGAACATCGCGTGAGGGGGCGCATGCGAAGGTGTAGAGGTTCGTTATGCCTGATTCAATCGAGAGCGTACAGGTTTTCATATTGGCCGAGAACCGGCTTTTGCGCGAAGCCCTTACGCGCATTTTGAGTAAGAAGAGCGACATTCGGGTAGTAGGCGCGTCGCCTTTTTCGCCTGATGTCGTTGAGCAAATCAGTGGCGTCGGCCCGGACGTGTTGCTGTCCGACTCCGCAGCGATCGCACTTTCGGACTTGCGGCTGATCTCAGAAGTGCGGGCGGCGGTCCCCGGACTCAAAGTAGTAATGATCGGCATGGACGCAGACCGTGAGATTTTTCTGCGCGCCGTGCGGGATGGGATTGTTGGCTTTGTGCTGAAGGATGCGTCCGCGATGGAAGTGGCGGCGGCGGTTCGTTCCGTAGCCAACGATGAGGCAGTTTGTCCGCCTGGTCTGTGCTTAGCCCTGTTTGAACGCGTGGCCGATCAGAACGCCCACGCCCCCAGCTTTGTGATCAGACACAACCTCGGCCTAACCCGCCGGGAACAGCAACTTGTTCAATTGATTAGCCGTGGACTCACAAATAAGGAAATAGCGTCGCAACTGAACCTCTCCGAGCAGACGGTAAAGAACCACATTCATCGGATGTTGCGCAAGCTTGGAGCCACCGACCGGCTCGGTGCGGTGGAGATGTGCCGGATGCCCGGAGCCGTCGCATGAACCCATCGCCGAGGGATCCGCATCGGTACTTTTGGGGTACTTATGTGCTCCACAAGCGGGCGGGATTCTCAGCCCTTCACGGAACCTTCTTGGTACCGCCTGTCTTGAATCCGTAATCCGATTTGAGTCTTACTTTTTTGGAAGGAACAGGAGACACTGGCGAGCACGGAGAGGGTCGTGCAAAAAATCAGAGTGTTGGTTGCAAATCGGCCGCGCTTGATGAAGGATTTGGTCCTTGCGATCATAGGGGATCAACCGGATATCGAAGTCGTCGGTGAAACCCAGGACGAAGCGGAAATCACAGCACTGGTTGAACGCACGCGTCCTGACTATTTGATTATTGGCTTGGAAAATCCCGAAGTTAGGCCCGGTCTGAGCGGGTTCTTGCTGGGCCGCTATCCAGAAATGAAGATACTGGCGCTAGCCGCAGAACGAAATAGCGGCATTTTTTATTGGGCTTTTGTGGATATTCGCTCGCGGCATGTCGAATCCTCCGAGCAGGGCATTTTGAGTGTTTTGCGAAATAAGCCGGAGTTGGTTGGAATTTAGACAGGCGGATGCAATCACCAATAGGACAGCTCAGATGGGGAAGCGGTCGCGCGACGAACTGGCTGTCCATCGGGAGTTGTCTAAGTCGCGACCGTTTGATTCAGTCCGCGACTTCCTGCGTTGGCATGGGTTTGGATACGCGGTAGATCCGGCGGATCATATTGGGGAGCAATACTTAACTGGTCGCTGAACATGCGCGACCGTTAAACCAACGAATTAGTACGGGTTAGCTCACAGATGCCCTGTAAGTGAGGGGGCGAAGCTGTAGCTGACGTCCCCGATGAGAAGGGTTGGCGAAGTTGACGCAGAGCTCTGATCTCGCTCCCGCCGGGTCTTTGCAGCCTGGCCCAGCAGCGGCAGCTGAGTTGCAATCCCACTGGTATGCGGCCCATGTTTGCTCGCGTCACGAGAAACAAGTGGCGAGGCAGTTGGAAGAGCGCCGGGTGAATTGCTTCGTGCCGGTGTATCGCAGCGTTCGCCGGTGGAAAGATCGTCGCAAGGAACTGGACTTGGTGCTTTTCCCGGGGTACGTTTTCGTCCATCTGGATTTGAAGGATCGGTTGCAGGTGCTACAGGTTCCGAGCGTGGTCCGGTTCGTGAGTTTTAATGGCCAGCCCGCGGCACTTCCTGACGACGAGATTGAAGCCCTGGTCCACGGATTGGCCAAGGGCGTTCGCGCCGAACCGCATCCGTACCTGAAAGTCGGACATCGTGTGCGGGTGAAGTACGGCCCCTTGGCGGGAACCCAAGGTATCCTGGTGCGCCGCAAGGATAAGTTTCGCGTGGTGCTTTCCATCGATCTGATCATGCGTTCGGTCGCCGTGGAAGTAGATGAGGCGGACGTCGAGCCTTGCTGAGCTCTCATTCGAGGCCAATATATATTTTTCGATCGGCTAGATCCTGACAATCAAGAGATTCCGGCTCCAGCTCCGAGCTGCGTAGAGGTGTTATGAGTAAATTCTTCTCCCGAATATTTCGTCACCGCACAGAGACGGTTTTACTTTGCCTGGGATTGATGCTTTCTGCGGCCGCGTGGAGCCAACAACCTGCGTCCTACAGCCGCAGCACCGCAATCGATCAAGCGAACTCTCGGGCGGAACACGAAGCGGAACAATTGGTTTCCCTCTCAGCCGACAGAATCGTCTCCATCTTGCGCCAGGAATCGGGATTGCTGCTGCAAGTTAAAAAGGCCCTGGTTCGAAAGGCTTTCGAGCAGGGACGAGTACTCAATCCGAACGATCTTACGGATGACGCTCTATACGATCTGATTCGCCAAGATGACAACATTCGTGTGATCGCGACCCGCGAGATCGTAGACCGGGCCTACATCAAGGCAAAGCCGACGCGCGAAGAACTCGCACGAGACTTCCCATGCCGCGAGTCGATGATGGCCAACGGGGCCGAGGCCGCAGTCCCCAAGCAACCGGATCAGTCTTCGTCAGATACGAAGCGGATTCCAACCCAGGAAGAGACATACTGGTTCAAGCACGAGAACGACTTAGATTGCTACCTGACGCAGTACCTCCCCGCCGCCGCGCCCTACTCTTTCGGTCAATCGCAATACCCCCAAACGCCTTCCCGCCAACAATACCCAGCGTCGCAGTATCCGCCCCAGCAGCAATTTCCTCAGCAGCAGTATCCGCAACAACAATACCCTCCGTCGCAGGCTCCGCAGCAAAATCCCTCGACTGACTACCGCCGGCAGCTTGAGTTGACCCAAACGCAACCGTCACAAGGCTACTTTGGTATGGAAACCGATCAAAGCGAGATGGCGAGCATCCAACCGGATGACCTTCCCAGTCTGCTGAACGCCAGCCAAACAGGTAGTTTCTCAGCGCCACAAAGGGGAATGGGAAGGAGCGCTGGCGGTGCGTTGGGATCGAGCACGCCCCCCCAGTTAGGTTCCTCGTCGGGCTCTCCTTTTGGCTCGATTGGGTCTTTGTTGGGCAGGCAGAACACGGCGTCTGGATTTCCTCAGGAAGCTCGCCTTGAGGACCAGAACCGTCTTCCGTTGCAGCAGTATTCATTTCCTAAGCCACCGCAGCAGCCAATACTTCGTCATCGGCCAAACCCGTACGCAGACGTGCCGTCGCTCTACGACTTGTATGCCCAGTACTCGAAGCGTTCGCCCAAGCTAGAGCGTTTCGGAGAAGATGTTTTCCGCAATGGCACCGGCAACCTGGACGAGCTTCCGATGGATTTACCCGCAGGGCCAGATTATGTAGTCGGCCCCGGTGACGGGTTAACGATTAACCTCACGGGCGGGATTTCACAGCGGCTGCAGCGGGTAGTGGATCGTGAGGGCCGCCTTGCATTACCGGAGGTTGGAGCAGTCGAAGTTTCCGGGCGCAGTTTAGGTGACGTGCAACATCTGGTGCAGACTGTCCTCCGCGGCCAGTTCCGCGGCGTCGATGCTGATGTGTCTCTTTCGCGCATTCGCACGGTTCGTGTGTATGTGACCGGCGATGTCGAACGTGCTGGAGCCTACGACGTGAGTTCACTCTCGACTCCGCTCAATGCTCTTTACATCGCGGGTGGGCCGACTTCGGGTGGTTCGCTGCGAATTCTCCGGCACTATCGCGGGAAGCAAATGATTCAGGAAGTCGATGTTTATGACCTGTTGCTGCACGGCGTTCGTGGTGATGTTCAAAGACTCCAAGCCGGAGACACAATCCAGGTCCCGCCCTTGAAGGGTGAAGTGACGATCGAAGGCATGGTGCGACGGCCAGCGATCTACGAGTTGAACGGCGAAAAAGGTCTCGCTGAGGTCTTAGAACTGGCGGGAGGCGTTTTGCCCTCCGGCACGCTTCGCCATGTGGATGTGGAACGAGTGGAAAGCCACGAGAGCCGCACCATGCTTCGTCTCGACATTCCAGAGACGGACAGCGACGCCAGCGTTAATAAGGCGCTCGAAGATTTTGCTGTGCAGGACGGCGACAAAATCAAGATCACCCCGATCCTGCCTTACGCCGACAAAACCGTTTACCTCGACGGCCATGTTTCTCGTCCCGGAAAGTTTGCTTATACGGACGGCATGAAAGTTACCGACCTGATCAAGTCGTATAAAGATCTTCTGCCGGAGCCTTCAACAACCCACGCCGAAATCATCCGGCTATCCCAGCCTGACTTCGCGCCCGAGGTACTCACCTTCAATTTGGGCGATGCGCTAGCGGGCAAAGATGAGAATTTAGTGCTCAAGCCTTTCGACATCGTGCGGGTCTTTGGAAGATTCGACTTCGAAGATCCGCCCGTGATTACCGTTACCGGAGAAGTGAGGGATCCCGGGGATCATTTGACCAACGGAGTTGCCCACCTTCGTGATGCGGTTTATTTGGCGGGCGGAGCGACTCGCGATGCTCTGCTGGATGACGCCCAGGTTTTTCGAAAGACTAGCGATGGCACGCTGGAAGTACTCAGTGTGAACTTGCGCAAGGCACTGGAAGGCGACGCCAAGGACAATATTGTTCTCGAGCCAAAGGACAGGGTCTTTATTCACCGGGACCTCAACAAGCTTGATCCTCCCACCGTGACCATAGAGGGCGAGGTCGGCCGTCCGGGAAAGTATCCTTTAGGCGAGAATCTCACTGCGGCCGGTTTGGTACGCCTAGCAGGGGGACTCAAACGCGGCGCATACAAGCAAGAGGCAGACCTGACGCGTTACGAAGTCGAGCAGGGCAGCAAAGTCGTGAGCGACCACGTGGACGTTCCGATCGCGAAGGCCTTGGCCGGAGAGGAGGATGCCGACGTCCGCTTACGCGATGGGGATGTTCTCACCATCCGGCAGTTGTCGGGATGGACCGACCTGGGTGCAACTATCAAAGTTGCGGGAGAAGTTGCTCATCCTGGCACTTACGGAATTCAACAGGGTGAACGCCTGAGTTCTATCATCCTGCGTGCCGGCGGTTTCCTCGGCGATGCCTACCCCTACGGTGCGATTTTTGAACGGGTTCAAGTCAAGGAGATGCAAGAGAAGAATCGCTCTGATCTGATCCTGCGGGTGCAGGGCGAACAAGCCGAAGTGAAACTGCTCCCCGGTATGGATGCGGACCAGTTAGAAACCGCCAAAGCGGCAGTGTTGCAGTACCGCACTACCATCGCAGATTTACAGAACATGCCTCCTTCGGGGCGTCTAGTGGTTCACATCTCAACTGATATAAAGCGCTGGGCTAATTCGTCCACCGACATCTACGTGCGCAATGGCGATGAAATCTACATTCCAAAGAAACCCAACATCGTGGTGGTCGATGGCTCTGTCTATAACCCCACCGCAATTACCTACAAGCCAGGCAGGAATGCAGGCTGGTATCTCAAGCAAGCTGGCGGACCTACGGAAATGGCCAACAAGAAGGCTGTATTTGTGATCCGCGCCGACGGTTCGGTCGTAGGTGGTCCGGGCGGTATGTTCAGCGGGGGCGCAGAGAGTGCAGAGTTGCGTCCCGGAGATATGGTGGTCGTGCCCGAGAAGGCTTATTCCATCAACACTAAGTGGAAGACCACTCTGGAAGCGGCCCAACTTGCTTACGCGGTGGGCATCGCGATCCAAATTGGAAGAACCTTCTAGGCTGATCGGATGAAGTGTGGTGTTGGGTTTCTTGTATTGACGGTATGGGGAACACTTGCCGTCACTTCTCCGGCGTGGGGTCAGAATGGTGGGCAATCCGCGTCCTCATCTTCTACCACCGTCGGGTCCGTCAACAGTTCTGACCAGAAGCCCGAGCACGATTACTCACTTCAACTCGGAGAAGATCCCGACAACCGGTTGGTTTCACCGTTTCTCAAACACATTGTCTCCGATCAAAAGCAGTTCTGGACCAGTCCGGCGCACTTTCGCACGAAAGATCTCAAGTGGATCCTGCCGGCGGCCGGGATTACAGCCGCTTTCATCGCAAGCGATAGCTGGTGGTCGAAGCAAGTGAATCCAAGTCACATGCAAACCAGCCTGCATATTTCAGATTACGGGACGTATTCCTTGATCGGTTTGGGAGGAGCCTCTTTTCTTTTTGGTCACATGACCCATAACGATCATCTACAAGAAGCAGGTCTTCTGAGTGCAGAGGCAGCAATTAACAGCACGGGTGTGACGTACTTGTTTAAAGAAGTTACGCAAAGACAGCGCCCCCTCGAAGGGAACCACAATGGCGATTTTTTCCAAGGAGGGGCTTCATTCAGCTCGGAACACTCCGCCATTGCCTGGTCCATCGCGAGTGTCTGGGCACATGAATATCCCGGCTGGCTCAGTCAAACTGCAGCGTATGGATTAGCTTCCGCAATTACAATTACGAGGGTCACAGCCAAGCAACACTTCCCCTCGGACGTAGTCGTCGGCAGCGCCCTGGGCTGGTATTTCGGCCGCCAGGTCTACCGCTCCCACCATGATCCGGAAGTGGGTGGTTCCGCTTGGGGGAGTCTGGTCGATCGGAACACCGGCGACAAGGTTCGCAATCCGAATTACATGGCTTCACCGTACGTTCCCCTTGACAGTTGGATTTATCCTGCGCTGCAGCGTCTGATCGCTTTGGGGTACATGCAATCTAACATGCTCGGAATGCGTCCCTGGACGCGCATGGCGTGTGCGCGGATGCTGGAAGAAGCAGGAGATAAGCTGCAGAATGATGACACGGACGCGGGTGAAGCGGGGAAAATCTACCGGACCTTGACCAACGAGTTCGGCAACGAGATTGGGCGCTTGGACGGATCCGCCAACGTGGGGGCTCGTGTGGACTCGGTTTACACGCGGGTCACGGGAATTTCTGGAACTCCCCTTCGCGACGGCTACAACTTCGGTCAAACCATCGTTAATGACTACGGCCGGCCCTATTGGACGGGCGTCAATAATATTACCGGTGTAACTGCCGATGCCGAGGCCGGGCCCGTGGGATTTTCTTTTCAAGGCGAATACCAACACGCGCCCGCAATGCCTTCCGATCCTCCGCAAGTGTTAGCAGCAATTGCCACGGCCAATATAACTCCACCTTTGCCCAATGGAACGGGCACGGTGAATCAATTCCGACTCTTAAACAGCGCGGTTTTGCTCAACGTAAATAACGTGCAGTTTTCCTTCGGCGAGCAGAGTCAATGGCTCGGCCCCGGCGAAGCTGGCTCTTTGCTGATAAGCAACAACGCCGCGCCTTTCCCGGCTTTCAAAATCGACGACGTCGCACCGCACGAGATCCCGGGATTGTCAAAAATCCTGGGACCTTTTCGTACGGAATTCTTTATTGGGCAACTCTCCGGGCAGCGCTGGGAATTCTGCAACGTGCCAACGTGCCAAACATTTCCCGGATTCCCCAACGTGGTCGGCCCTAGCATTTCGCCGCAGCCTTTCATCCACGGGGAGAAGATCAGCTTTCAACCCACCAGAAATCTCGAGTTTGGCATGGGAATCACGGCCATGTTCGGTGGCCCAGGCCTGCCTGTAACGTTTGGCAACTTCTTTCGGACTTACTACGTCCACTCGCCGAACCCCGCGAGCAATCCCGGCAAGCGCATTTCAGCTGCGGATTTCACCTATCGAGTGCCTGGTCTGAGGGACTGGCTGACTTTTTACATGGACGCCCTGGTAGTGGACGAGGTATCGCCCATCGGTTCCACTCGCGCTAATGTGAACCCTGGCATCTACATGCCTAAGTTCCCGAAAATTCCAAAGTTGGAGCTCAGGGCCGAGGGTATTAATGAATCCACGACTGCTGAGTTTGTGCCGGGCTTCGTCTACTTCGATCAGCGCCGTTATCTTGGCGGCTACACCAACGATGGCAACCTGTTGGCGAGCTGGATTGGCAGGGCGGGCAGGGGCGGCCAAGGTTGGCTGACCTATTCATTTTCGCCGCGAAATCAGTTTCAATTAGGCTATCGGCTCCAGGAAGTGTCTCCCCGCTTCATCGAGGGTGGACGGCTGGTGGATTATTCAGCCAGCGGCAACTTTATGTTGTCTCAGGTGATGGCCCTTTCCGGCTTGTTGCAGTATGAGCAATGGAGGTTTCCAGTTATCTCGGCGAGCCAGCAATCGGATGTTACGGCTTCGATCCAGCTGACTTACTACCCTAAGTGGCGGATCGGTAAATAGTGCGAATCGGCAGCCTCGCTCAGAAACAACTTCGATCAAAAAGGGTTGTGAAACGCTGTTGCGGTAGCTTGTTCTGATTTTGCCGGGACTTGAATTCGGGGCGATCAAGACTAGAATCGAGGTAGTTACAGGGTGCAGGTGGGGATCCTAGCGTGAAACAAAGTGTTGGAGCCGAGGACGCGGTACGGCAACTCCAGATGGGGGTTGCCGAACCGGCGAATGGCAGCGGCCAGAAGCTCATTGAAGCACCGCAACCGGATGGTTTCGAGTGGGCGTGGCTGTTATGGCTAAACCGCCGCACGGTGGGGCGGTGGACCCTGTACGGGATCGTTCTCGCGACGATTATTTCGTTAGTGATTCCGAAACAATATGAATCCACCACTCAGCTCATGCCTGCCGACACGAAGTCGGGGGGTGGACTGGGCATGGCAATGATGGCAGCGATCGGTGGTGGCGGTGGCAAGGGCGGTGGGGGGTTGCTCGGCGGATCGGGCGGGCTGGGCGGACTTGGCGGCATTGCCAGTGACTTGCTAGGTGCGAAAGATCCGGGGGCTGTGTGGGCGGACATGCTGGGAAGTCGTAGCGTTCAGGATCGCATCATCGACCGCTTTGCCTTGCGTAAAGTTTATCGGGTTGATTATTGGGAGGCAGCGCGAAAAGTACTCAAGGAAAAAACTCAGATCTCCGTAGACAGGAAGAGTGGAGTTATCACGATCGTAGTTACGGACCGGCAGCCACAGCGCGCCCAGCAGATGGCACAAGCTTACATTGATGAACTGGACCGTCTGAATGCTTTGGTTGCGACATCTTCAGCGCGTCGCGAACGCATCTTTCTGGAACAGCGCCTTCAGGAAGTCAAGCATAACCTTGCAGATGCCTCCGGCCAGTTCGCACAATACGCCAGCAATAACACGGTTATCGACGTTGACGCGCAGACGAAAGCGATGGTGGAAGGCGCGGCGGTGCTTCAAGGTCAATTGATCGCCGCTCAATCAGAACTGGACGGGTTGCAGCAAATCTACACCGCCAATAATGTTCGTGTCCGGTCTTTGAAGGCACGCGTGGACGAGTTGAGAAGTCAGTTGCAGAAGATGGGTGGCAGCGATGCCAGTCTGGATCCTGCCACTGCCAGTTCCTCTCAGTCGCAGTCTGACCAGCTTTATCCATCGATTCGCAAGCTGCCGCTCTTAGGCGTCCGCTGGCTTGACCTCTACCGCGAAACGAAGATTCAACAAGCCGTCTACGGCATGCTCACTGAGGAATACGAATCGGCGAAAATCGAAGAAGCCAAAGAAATTCCGACGGTGAAGGTGTTGGATCCTCCAAGTTGGCCGGAAAGAAGATCCAGTCCTCGCCGGACATTGATCGTGTTACTGGGTATGATGCTCGCGTTCGTGGGTGGGATAGTTTGGGTGTTGGGAACGGCAGCCTGGCAACACATGGACCCCAATGATCCCAGGAAGCAACTTGGACAGGTGATCGGTGCTAGAGTTGTGTCGGTCTGCTCGGTGTGGGCCGAGAAGATTCCCGCGATTGCACAGACCAGGGCATGGTGGAAAGGCCGCAGGACAACCCGAAGATCTGAACTGACTTAAGGTGCCTGCTTGACGGTGTTAGAAAGATTTTTTCGGCCAGAACGAATTCCGCTCGGGGCAAAACTAACCCGAAATGTCTTGTACAACGGCGCACGTCTATTTCTTCTGGCGCCGCTGCCGTTCATCATTATTCCGTTCTTCCTGAAGAAACTTGGAACATCCGGCTACGGAACTTGGGCTGTATTTTTCGCTGTGAGTAGCATAACGTCGCTTGCTGACGTGGGCTTGGTCACAACGCTGAGCAAACACGTGGCTGAGTTTCACGCACTCAAGGACTTCCGTTCCTTGAGCCGATTCATCAACACAGGCTTTGCTCTTTATCTGGGACTCGCGTGTTTGCTTACTGCGATACTTTGGCTCAGTTCGCCTCTCTTGCTCTCGGCATTGTTTCGCACGAGTCCTGTCCCAATTCATGAACTACGAGTTCTGTGGCGCTACCTGATGTTGTTGGTGTTCGCGAATACCATAATCCTGCTATTTTCCTCTATCGTTAGCGGCTTGCAACGCATGGACTTGAGTACCGGCATCGGGTCGATGAACCTTTTGTTGAGTGCTGTCCTCAGTGTCGCCTTTCTGCAATTGAAACTGGGCGTTCGAGGTGTCCTTTATGCCTATGTTATCGCTGCGTGGCTCGCCTCCGTCGCTTACATCCTCGTCGTGCACCGCCTGTTGCCGGAGATAAAGCTCAATCCGGCAAATTGCCGCTGGGCCATAGCCAAGGAAATTCTGAGTTTCAGTCTGAAGACGTACGTTACCACAGTTGCGGTTGTGATCCAGAACCAAATCGAGAAGCTCTACCTTGCACAGTTTGTTGGTGTAGCGGCGGCGGGCTGGTACGACATTGCCAGCGATATAGCACTCAAGCTCCGTGGGATTCCAAGCTTGGTTTTGACACCCATACTTCCTGCAGCTTCGGAGTTACACGCGCTCACTGATCAAAAAAGGCTGAATCGTCTTTATTACCGAACGCACAAATATGTGGCTTTTATCGGAGTGCCCTTGGTCACCTACGTTGCTTTTGTTTCGAAAGATTTCGTAGCTCTCTGGGTTGGTCCAAGCTTGAGCGTCATCGCACTGCCGCTAAGCATCTTGCTGATCGTCAATTTTATCAACCTGACAACGGGGCCAGGTCTTCTAATCTTAGTCGGAGGAGGGAAACTGAGGCCAGGCGTGTACAGCGCCCTTGTGGGCATCGTTCTGAACCTGACAACAAGTCTGTTCTTGATTCGGGCATACGGGTTCCAGGGAGCCGTAATAGGAACGTCAGTTTCAATGGTGATTGCATCAGTGTTCTTCCTGTATATGTTCCATCTGGAAACTGGTGGATCCTACTCCAAGGTGATTCGCAGCGCATACGCAAAGCCGACTCTTTGTTCTTTGGCGATTGTTTGTGTGCTTTGGACACTGACACATGGTGAACAACCATCGTGGAGGAAACTGGTGACGGAAGGTATTACCTTCGGTACGGTATATCTTGTGCTTTTGCTTCTGGCGCGATTTTTCGACAGTTTCGACTTCGAAATAGCGGAAGGCCTTCTCCCCATCCTCCGCATCGCGAGGAGAATCATCCCGAATGCCAGACTGTGCACAACGCTAGTTCGCGACTCTGAGATAGTTAGCTGAAACGCTGGTGTGTGACCAAGAACCCGCGATATGGCCTGTGAGACGTTAAAGAAGAATGGGAGATGGAGATACACCATTGTGACTCCTACGATTTTTGTAGGGAACTTCTGATTGTCGATTACTGATGTCGAGCTCATGAACGCGCTGAGTGTGGTGATCCCAACATACAACCGCTGTGCGACGCTGCAAAGAGCGATCTCCGCGTATTTGCAACAGACCGCTTTGCAAGCGATCGCGGAGATCATCATAGTGGATGATGGCTCAAGTGATGCCACCGCAACCATAGTCCGCGAGCTGTCGACAAACCCGGTGATTTCCATTAGGTATTTTCGGCAGGAAAATAAAGGGCCAGCTGCGGCCCGGAATGTCGGCATTAGAGAAGCAAACAGTGAGCTAATTCTTTTCACCGACGACGACATCATTCCAGGACCGACTCTGGTGTCAGAACATCTTGACTGGCAAAGGAGATTTCCGGAAATCTCAACTGCTGTTCTGGGACAGGTGACCTGGCACCCGGAGGTCAGCCCAACCCCTTTCATGAAGTGGTACGAATCGGATGGGGCGTTATTTGCGTTCGCTCATCTCGCTGGCGAGAGTGAGATCAGCTACGAATACCTTTGTTCTTGTAATCTCAGTTTCAAGGCGGCATTCCTTCGGAAATACGGCATCTTCGACGAGGACTTCAAGGCGGCCGCTTACGAGGATTCCGAACTCGGTTATAGGCTGGGGAAGGCTGGAATGAAGCTCTGGTATAATTCCCAGGCTCTGGCGTATCACTACCAACACGTTTCTTTCGATGATGCCTGCCGAAGGGCCAAGAAAGGAGCGCTTCTGGGCGATAGAATTTTCCGACAGAAAGAAGCTGGCATGCATTATCATTCGCGCCGGCAAATGCGCATGGGATCCCGCTTGCGGCGGCGGCTACCCTTCAGGGGATATTTACCGTGGATGCGGCGATTCCTGGGCATTGTCCTGTCGCCGCTCAGGAAACTCATGGATAGGAGGATTCCCCTCCCTTGGAGTGTTTACCGAATAATGCTCCGAGTTTATCGGTAATGGCCATGGCAGCGTTTGCGCCTGTCTCGCCTGCTGGTCACCGATTGCATACATGCGGCAATGGTTCGGCCTTTATTTCGCCTCTTGCTGGAAGGGGTCTGGTGGTGTCTTTTTTCGCTAGTTTGAGCATCGTGGTGAGTTAATTGGACAGAATACGAATGTTGATGGACCACTATCCGTACTACGTGGTACGGCTGCGGGAGCTTCCCTACGGCTCGTTCAGACGTATCACCCGCAAAACATGTCGGGGCTATTCCGAAATGGAGCCATTTCTGACCAATAAGGATGGCTTGGAGATTGGCGGGCCAAGCCCGTTCTTTTGTCGGAACGGATTGGTGCCGGTGTACGATCGCTGCCGACAGATCGATAATACAAACTTTGCCAGCGAAACCCTTTGGAGCGATCCTTCTGAGCGTCGAGATGGGGGGGCAAACTTCCGGAAGCAGTACGTGACCGATGCTTGCCATCTCTCCGTGATTCCTGACGAAACCTACGATTTCGTGCTAGCCTCCCATGTGCTGGAACACATCGCAAATCCATTACGTGCCTTGAAGGAATTCGAACGCGTCCTAAAACCTGGGGGCGCTATGCTCATCCTCGTACCGGACAAGCGGAATACATTCGACCACAGACGGCCATTTACGCCCTTTGAACATATCGAGGCCGATTTTCAGTCGAACACCCAAGAAGACGATCTCACTCACTTGGATGAGGTGCTTTTGCTCCATGACCTGCGTCTCGATCCCGAGGCAGGATCTCGTGGACAGTTTAAGGAGCGGTGCCTGCGTAACTCCGCTTTCCGGGCCATGCACCACCACGTCTACAGCCCCGAAGTGCTAAGTCGCATGCTCCAGCGCTTCGATATGAGCGTGCTGAACCTCACTCCGGAGCGTCCCTTCCATATTGTCGGATTTGCGCAGAAGGTGCTTACCCATATCTCTAATTAACCTGCTCTGATGAATGGCCACTCGTTAGAGAATCCGTTTGCGTCGGCTCTTCGGGCCAGCACCGCGGTGCTTGCTCTCCTGCTCGCCGCCTCTTTATTTATTTTCGTGCCGACGACGCTGCTGCTCATTCCACTCGCTGGAGCCGTCTTGATTTGGATGGTGTTTCGTTGGCCCATGACTGCGCTCGGAGTCGTCTTGGCTTTCATGCCGATTGATTTCATGGTTATCGCTCTTGGCAAGTTCTTTGGGCTTCCTCACATGACCGTGGTTTCAGTTTGTGACAAGGAGGTCCCCTTGCTGCTGCTCGCCGGAATTCTTTGGCGGCGCAATGGGTTCAAACCTGCGGCACCGGACTGGTTTCTGTTGGCAAGTCTCGCCATTGCGGGGGTGCATACAATTTTTGACGGCACGGTGGTTGGCCTGTGGACGGATTTTAATTTCGTTATTCCCTATTTGGTGGGAAGGATGACGGTCTTAACCCAAACGCAGGAGCAAGTGTGGGCTAGAGGCGCTGTGTGGATCATGGGCATTTTGTCTGTGTTTGGTTTAGCGGAGGTTTTTATCTTCGGGGAGGTACCAAGGACCCTGCTTTATGCAGCCATAGGTTCGGAAGGAACCGAAGGAGGATTGAGCGCGTCGTTCCATGCCACGGGATTTTCGGGACTGCGTGAAGCTGCGACGACGGTCGGCCCGAATGGCTTTGGCGTTTTCTGCATGATTGCATTGATCCTATGGTGGGTATACTGCAGAAACCCGTTGCCCGCGGGCATGGTTGGCGTTGGGCTCATCTGTTCGTTGACGCGCTCGGCTTGGGTGGGGACTGCAGCGGCGATTCCTCTTCTAGCGATCGTGATGAAGCAAAATAAAAGGTTCTTTGTTTATGCCGCGATGGTGCTCTCGCTCGTTGTGGCTTCGATTCCTATTCTCGGCCTCGGCGATTTTATCGTTAGCAATAAGACCAGGCAGGACGATTCTGCGCAGAGTCATCAGGAGATCATTTTGAGCGGACTCCAGTTTGCCGCTGAACATCCGTTGGGCGCCGGGAACGAGAAGCTTGGTCCGGAAATGCCAAAACAAGACAAGAATACAGGCCTTTTTGAGACTACTTACCCGCAGCTCGCAGCGGAGTACGGAATAGCAGCAGCTCTCCTTTTTGCCGGTTTCCTGTTTACGGCCATACGCTGCGTATGGCAACAACAAACCCGGCTGGGGTATGCAGCGCTTGGGATCCTCGTCGGTGCCAGCCTGGTGATGGTCGTTACTCTCCCCCTCACAGATCGCCGGTTGGCGTGCTGGATTTTGTTCCCCATCGGATTGGCGGTTCGATCCTCCGTGAGTCGAAAGAATTCGCTAACCTCGAGTGCCGAAAGCCAAGCGGTATGACACCGTCCGTCGCAAGCGTAACGGTGGCTTACAACTCTGCCCATGTATTACCGAGACAGATGGAGGCCCTACTGCGGCAGACACGTCCACTTCAGGAGATCGTGGTCGTGGACAACGCATCCACCGATAGTACGAGCGATCTACTCACCCAACGTTATCCGCAAGTGACCGTGCTGAAGATGCCTGAAAACGTCGGTATGGGTGGGGCGTTGGCAGCCGGCCTGGCTTACGCAGCGTTAAAAAAACGGCACGACTGGGTCTGGACATTCGATGGAGACAGCGTGCCCGACGATCGCGCATTGCAAATCTTGCTCGAAGGATTCGGCTCGCTGGGAAACGCCGAGACCAAAATTGGCATGCTGGCGCCATTGCCAGTGCACTTGGAAACCGGAACTTGCTACCCGCCGCTCCTTTGGCGCGATGGCTTCGTAAAACCGTCTGCCGACCTGCTGCGTAAGCCGGTGTGGTTCGCGGACCTCGTTATCAGTTCAGGATGCATGGTCCGGCGCGAAGTTGTGGAAACGATTGGATTGCCACGCGCTGACTTCTTCATAGACTTTGTTGATTTTGAGTACTGCCTTCGCGCCCGATCTCAGGGGTACCAGATTGCTGTAGTGAACGGCTGTAAGTTAGAGCACGAAATCGGGAATGCCCGGAAGGTGCAGTTTCCGGGCTTCCGTGGTCTTTGGCCAGTTCACGCTCCGTGGCGTGAATACTACATCAGTCGTAATATGGTCCACACCGCTTGGTGGCTCTACCCCAATCGCAGGACAAAACAATTTGTCGTATGCCACTTGATTCGGCATGCGGGCGGAGCATTATTCTTCGGTTCCAACAAACTGGCCTGCTTGGGGAAGATAGCCCAGGGATTTTGGGATGGTCGCCGGGCGAATCTAGGGGTACGTTTTCGCCCCAATTGAACTTGGCGATAAGGTAGCACCCTCGCTGTCTGAATTCATGCCGATCCGGTCTTACTTATGAGCGCAGCGCCTATGAGCCAGGTTAAGCTGGCGGAGCAGTCTTGGCATGATAAATGGTACGGAGAAAATGCCAAGAAAGAATTCCCCGAGAGCGCTGCGGCCTTTCGAGAGTTCTTCTCCCGCGTCCAGTTGACGCCATTCTGCGATGGGGGTTGGGCATATTGGGGAGACGCGCGTACCGAAATGCTGCGAATATGGGGCCATGTTGATGGCCTAAGCGTCCTCGATTACGGGTGCGGTTCCGGCCAATTGGGCATCTACCTGGCGATGCTCGGAGCTAAAGTGAGTGGTTTTGATCTATCACCGCTGGGTGTTGATGTTGCGAACTGGGCAGCAAGCAAATACGGTCTTGTCTGCTCTTTCAAAGCTATGGATGCTGAGGAACTGAGCTATCCTGATCAGTCTTTCGACCTGGTAGTCGGGTTTGGCGTGCTGCATCACGTTATCAAATACCCCCAGTCGGCCTATCACCTTGCGCGGGTGCTCAAGCCGGGTGGTCGGGCCGTTTTTCATGAGACCCTTTGGGATAACCCCCTTATCAACTTCGTGCGGCGTTGGACTACGGAAAATGCTGATGCGGGTGACGCACACTTGACCGAGGAGTCTATTCGTCAGTTTGGCCGGACATGCTCCCGAACCGAAGTTCGCAAGCGCCATATTTGCTATATGCTGAAGAGACTGAGCACACTCCCTAAGCGCGATCTTTCCCAACCACTGAGTCCCCGGCCATTTTGGAAAGCGGTGAAGAAGATTGATCAGGTTTTACTCGGTTTGGGCTTATCCAGATTCTGCGGAGAGGCCATTGTGGTTTATACAAAATAGCTTTCCAAATATCAAAGGTCTTAGTCACCTGAGTAAACCGCGTAGTCCACGAGCGGCTTTTTCAAACATGTAAGCTTCAGAAATTTGCTTGCCGGGACTCCTGAAATGCAAATTTGCGTCTACTAGTCATTCATTATGCGCATCGCAATAATCGGAATCAAGGCTATACCGGCCCGCTTCGGTGGGTTTGAAACCGCTGTCGATGAAATATCTCGAGGTCTCGTCGCACTCGGCCACCAAGTCATCGTTTATAACCGGGCTGGCATGAGCAATTGTGCGGGACGTTGGTATGAGGGCGTGGAGCTAATCACTCTACCGACGCTCCGATCAAAGAATCTGAGCACGATCTGCCATGCTTTCTTGGCAACCCTTGATGTTATTTTCCGCAGAGTGGACATCGTGCATTACTTCACGACCGGGGCAACCCTTTTTGCGCCATTGCCGCGGCTTGCGGGGAAGAAAATCGTCTGCTCTGTGGATGGAACTGACTGGCAGCGTGCGAAATGGGGTCGCTTCGCTCGGTGGTATCTGCGGTTATCCGAGCGCCTGGCGGTAATGTTCTGCCACGGTTTGATCTCCGATTCGAAGGACGTGAGGGCCTATTTCCAACAACGTTATGGTGCTGCCTCATCCTGTATTGTCTACGGAATACAAGAATATCGATCAAAGAATACAGACGTGCTCGCACAGTTTGGACTTGAAAATCAAGACTACGTCCTGTTCGTTGGAAGGTTGGTGCCAGAGAACAACGTTCATCACTTGATCCGTGCCTTTGAAACAACTAAGACTGAAAAAAAGCTTGTAATAGTGGGCGATGATCCTTGGGAGCGAGATTACGTTCGAGGCCTCAAGCAAACACAGGACAAACGCATCATCTTCACCGGAGGTATCTACGGCGATGGATATGCTCAACTCCAGCAAAACGCTTATCTTTTTGTTCTACCCGACGAAGTGGGAGGCACCCACCCAGCTCTGGTCGAAGCTTTGGGTTTCGGCAATTGCGTGTTGGTAAATGACACCCCATCGAATCTGGAGGTCATTGCGGATAGCGGATTCAGTTATTGTGGAAACGAGGGTGCCGCCAATTTGCGCGGTCAGTTGCAAATGCTTCTCGACAATCCAACCCTGGTAACTGAATACCGTCGACGAGCGTTCCAGCGCGCTCGCGAGCATTACCGATGGGAAGATGTCGTCCGCCAGCATGCTAGCTTCTACGAGGAAATGCTGGGGGGGAAGAAGCTTGACGCTGCTGAGTATCTGGCTTCGACACGTTCGTGATGCGCAATCGGAGTTCCGATTTTCCCGATCGCGACACTATGTTCGAGACTGAGCAACAAGTTGTCCCGGCATTGTTTTTTTCGCGTCACTGTCGCAGTTCGTTCAGATTAAGCTGTAAGCGCGTTATCGACTTCGGGGCATCACTGTACTTGTTGGTTCTCCTTTCACCGCTTTTCCTGGCACTGGCGCTGTTGGTAAAGTTTACCTCGGCGGGGCCGATTCTTTACCGCTGGCGGGTGGTCGGTAAAGGAGGGCATCCATTCGTGAGCTATAAGTTCCGTACCATGGTCGCTAATGCCGATGAACTGAAAGCCAAACTGGAAGCGCAAAATGAAATGCAAGGCCCAGTATTCAAGTTGACCCACGATCCCCGCATTACATCGGTGGGCAGATGGATGAGGCGATATAGCCTGGATGAGTTGCCGCAGCTCTATAGCGTCTTTAAGGGGGATATGAGTTTGGTTGGTCCCCGTCCGCCATTGGTCACCGAATATTCCCGCTTCAGCGAATACCAGAAGCAGAAGTTGGCTGTAAAACCTGGAATCACATGTCTGTGGCAGGTTAACGGCAGGAACCAGGTCAAGGACTTCGATGAGTGGGTCAGACTAGATTTGGAGTACATTCAAAATTGGTCGTTGATGCTGGACTTCAAGATTCTTTTGAGAACGGTGCAAGAGGTATTCAGAGGATCCGGCAAATAGCTAAGCGGGAAATCAAGACCTATCTTTAAAAACAGTCTTCTCAGGAGCCTCTGATACATGCGAGTACTTATAACCGGCGGTGCTGGTTTTATCGGTTCACATTTAGCCGACCGTTTTTTACAAGCCGGTTGTAGAGTTCGAGTCCTGGATAGCCTCGACAAGAAGACTCATCCTTTCGGGCGCCCAACCTACCTACCTTCCTCGGTTGAATTCCTCCACGGGAGCGTGACGGACCGACGACTATTGCGCCAGGCGCTGGAAGATGTAGATGTAGTCTCTCACCAGGCTGCTTATCAGGACTACATGCCCGATTTTTCAAAATTCATGAATGTCAACGTCGTAGGTACTGCTTTGCTTTACGAACTGATCGTAGAGGACCGCCTTCCCGTGAAGAAAGTCATTGTGGCTTCGTCACAAGCTGTTTATGGTGAGGGTCAGTATGAATGCGTAGAGCACGGCCTTTTGCTGCCGCGGCCCCGCTCCCATGAACAACTAGCCCGCGGAGAATGGGAAGTGCAATGTCCTTATTGCGGAAAGCAGGCTACTTCTTTGATGTTATCAGAAGAAAACATGAATCCGTTCAACCAGTATGCGGTATCGAAATTGGCGGAAGAAAAAACCGCATTGGGGCTCGGTTGGCTCCACGGTGTTCCCACGGTGGCACTTCGTTATTCGATCACTCAAGGGGCGCGGCAGTCGCTATACAACCACTATTCGGGCATATGCCGGATCTTTTTTAGCCGGTCGCTCCGGGGCCTTCCGCTCATCATTTACGAAGATGGGCAGCAAACGCGCGATTTCGTTCACGTTCAAGATGTCGTTGACGCCAACATGCTGGTTCTAGAAAAGGACGAGGCCAACTTTCAGGCATTCAACGTCGGAAGCGGCAAACGGACCACCGTTATTGAATACGCACAGATTGTTCAAGCAAAACTCGGCTCGGATGTAGACCTGCAGATCTCGGGAGAGTATCGCCGGGGGGACAATCGCCACAGCGTCTCGAGTATCGCAAACTTGGAGCGAATTGGCTGGCACCCACGCCGCGATCTTTCGAAGATTATGGGTGATTTCCTGGAATGGATTGAAAGTGTCGGAGGCGTTCCTGAGGAGATCACTGATGCCTACGCGAAGATGCGCAGAGCAGGGGTGGTCCTGACCTCCAGTTGCTAGTCTCTCAGAAACCCAGGAAAGTCTTGGGTTCAGCGGTCAGAAGAATGAAACCGTCGGTAGTGAAGGAGCATGAATGTTCGAAATCGGTAATGCTCAATCTTATTTCGCCTGCTTGTCTCAAACGGTCGGTCGTCTTCCGTTTGAAACCATAGATCGCGTCAGCGATTTGCTGCTCGATGCCTACGAGAATAGCAGGACGATTTATGTATTCGGGAATGGCGGTAGTGCAGCTCTTGCTTCTCATTTTGCTTGCGATCTGGGGAAGGGCACTATTCACAGTTCAAAAAAGCGCTTCCGAGTGCTGGCCCTGACCGACAATGTCCCCCTTATGACAGCTTGGGCGAATGACTCCGGGTATCAGGACATATTTGCCGAGCAGCTCGCCAATCTTGTACGTGAGGATGACGTCGCCTTCGCCATCAGTGGGAGTGGTAACTCGCAGAATGTGTTAAATGCGTTAGAACTCGCGCGCGAGGCGAGAGCCACCACCGTCGGTCTAACTGGTTACAAGGGAGGTAGAATGAAGGAACTTTGCGACGTTTGCATGATGGTACCTAGTGACAATATGCAAATCATCGAAGACCTTCATCTGGGCATTGCACATGCGCTATTCACCGCCGTTCGGCGCAAACTGTCAGCCGAGGATCTATCAAAATCCGCTGCACAGGGAATGTACCTGTGAAGATGCATGGGGTAACACGCTGGATTCTGACGGCAGACTGGTTGTGGATATTGATCGCTCTGCTCGGGTCGGAATTTCTTCGATATGGCCTCAAGTGGGACGCAGCAGGCGGACTCTCGCCTCAGCATTTCTTAACATTTCTTTTGGCAACGTGCGCCATATGGTTTTTTCTTTCTTCAAGAATGCAGCTGGATGGCTTCCGCGGAGGTTGGCGTCTCCCCGCCATCGTTTCACAGCTGTCTCTGGCGGTATGTTTCCTCATGGCGGCATTACTTGCCGGTGGGTACCTCACTCGTCAATACGTCTCACGTCTGGCTTTGGGGTATTTTGGCGTTCTCCTCTTGGTGGGGTTTGTGCTCATTCGATACGGGGCACGCGTGTTCCTTCGATCTCGCCACCATGCCGGGGATGTCAGTCGAGTGGTCGTGGTCGGAACCGGGCACGTGGCCCGCGAGTTGGTGGCAAAAATCGAACAGCATCCCGAGGTGCTCTGTAAAGTCGTGGGTTTTTTGTGCCCACCGGAGGCGTCTCTGGACATCGGGTTGCCGGGACAGTCGAATGCATTGCCGATCTCTGTGTCGTCCCTGGGTGTAGTCGGACTACTCAAAGAAAACCGGGTTGATGAACTGATTTTGGCACTTGCCAGACCTTCGCTGCCAGAAGTTCTGAATCTTGCTGGCCGATGTCGGGACCATGGCATCAATGTCAGCTTAATTCCGCAGCCATATGAACTGTATTTATCCAAACCTAATTTTCTCGATCTAGATGGGTTACCCGTTCTTCGGCTCGAAGCGGTCTCACCATCCAGCTTGCACTGGCGCGAAAAGCGAGTGGTAGACCTGGTGCTTGGGGTGCCAGCTTTCTTGTGTGCACTGCCCATACTCATCCCCTCTGCGATTGCGCTCCGCTGGATAAAGGGACGCGCGTTTGTTTGGGAGGATCGATGTGGGCAGCACGGCAAGCCTTTTTCCATGCTCCGCCTCAACTTGGATCGCCACGACCCCAACATGGGTTCTTTTGAGAGATTTCTTCATCAATTCAGCATTACCGAGGTGCCACAGCTCTGGAATGTTTTTTGTGGCGACATGTCGCTGGTGGGCCCGAGACCTGAGAATTTGGACCGCGTTCGTCACTACTCGGACTGGCAGCAGCAGCGCTTGAGCATTAAGCCCGGCATGACCGGGCTCGCCCAAGTGCACGGGCTTCGCGAACAGCACTCGTCGGAAGAAAAGACACGCTTTGACCTGCAATATCTTCTTCATCCGTCTCTCCTGACCGATCTCTCCCTATTAATGCAGACATTGTGGACGCTGGCTGGTAGGATATTGCATTACCCAAAAATCAACGCCGCCGAGGACGTGACCGCCAAGATGATGAACGAAATTTCTCTTCCGTCGGTCGGGGAGGTATTGCACCGTGCTCATCGGTCGCAGCCCAGTGCGGATTAGCTTTGCAGGCGGTGGAACCGATCTGCCTGCCTACTACGAGCAATTTGGTGGAGCCGTTCTAAGCGCCGCGATTAATAAGTATTTCTACACTATTCTTGGGAAGAGGACCGACGGCCGCATCCAGATTATTTCTTCCGATCTGCGCGTTTTTAACACGTGGCAGGACGTTGCGAACATGACGATCGAGGGCAGCGGCCTGGAAATCCCACTGGCTGTGCTTAAGGACCTTGCTTGTGACTGTTCAGTCGATCTTTTCCTGGCCTCGGAGATTCCACCGGGGACCGGCCTGGGCTCGTCCGCGAGTGTTTGTGTGAACATCCTCAAAACACTAACCACCTATTTGAATCAACCCCTTTCCAAGTATGCTCTCGCCGAGCGCGCATTCCACGTGGCTAGAAATGTTTTGGGACGACACATTGGGAAGCAGGATGAATATGCGGCTGCTTTCGGAGGGCTAAACATCATTACGTTTCAGCCAAACGGCACTGTCGCGGTAGCCCCAGTCAATGCCGATTCCGGATTTCTTCAAGAGTTACAAAACAATCTATTGCTCTTCTTCGTCGGGTCTGCTCACAACTCATGGACAATTCTCGAGGAGCAGGAAAAGTCGACGCGAAGCCACAAGGGGCAGACGTTGGATGCTCTCCATGAGGTTCGGTCGCTGGTAGATCGTATGAAACTGGCGATCGAACACAGCGATTCGAACGCAATTGGGTTGCTTATGGACGAGGCTTGGATTGCAAAGAAACGAATTTCAAATAAGATCTCCAGTGAGCGAATCGATCATCTTTATGATATTGCTAAACAAAACGGCGCACTGGGTGGCAAGATTACGGGAGCGGGCGGCGGTGGTTTCCTGTTGCTTTGCTGTGATCCGGCGCACCAGGATTCAGTCCGTACCGCCTTAGCCGCAGAAGGCGTCAAGGAGATGGCGTTTGGATTCGACTTCCAGGGCGCTCAAGTAATCGTCAATGACCCTTTTATCGACGGTGACGAACGTGCAGGATCGCGATGGACGTTCGTCCCAGCCTCGGCCGCACATTCATGAGCCATTTGCGACCTAAAACTAGTGGCCTATGCGGAGCAAACATTACCAGATTCCGCATCTGGGCACTGAAGCGGTACGTGCTCAATCAACTGCATTCGACATCAACAGCGTCGCTGTGCCGCGTCCGCAGTAACGAACTCACGGCGACAGGCCACTAGTAGATGAAATAAACGAGTGAAAGCTTTCCTTCTAGCCGCCGGGCATGGGACGCGACTGCGGCCACTCACTGACACCATGCCAAAGTGCATGGTCCCGATCCGTGGTGTATCCATGCTCGATATCTGGCTTGAAATATGCGAGCAGGCGGGCATCGATGAAGTATTAATTAACCTGCATGCTCATTCAGAGCCGGTGCGTGCGGCATTGCAGCGGTCGAGGAGGCGGGTAAGTGTGCGTCTTTCGGAGGAACCAGTTCTCCTTGGTTCGGCAGGCACGTTGGTTTGTAACCGCGATTGGGTAAAGGCCGAAGCCTGCTTTTGGGTGCTCTATGCAGATGTTCTGACAAACGTAAATCTCAACGAGATGCTTAAGTTCCACCTCAAGAGTGAATCCGCTGCCACGATCGGTTCGTACCGGGTGAAGGATCCCAGCCGATGTGGCGTGGTTACTTTTGATCCCAATTTTCTGGTGCAGGAATTCGTGGAAAAGCCCACTCATCCACGAAGCGATTGGGTCTTTTCGGGCATCATGATTGCAACGCCAATGTTGCTCGACTCAATTCCGTCCCGCTTGCCAGTTGACCTAGGATTTGACGTGTTGCCCCGCTTGGTGGGCCGGATGAAGACTTACCCAATATCGGATTATCTGAGCGACATCGGCACCATGGAAAACTACCGAGAAGCGCAACAGACGTGGCCTGGACTTTAATCATATGTCATCCGCGGTCCTTCCAGTTCGCCTTAAGAGTCGCAAGCCTCAGTTGCAGGCGGTAATCTTCGATATGGATGGCGTCATAGTCGATAGCCATCCCGTACATCGCAAAGCATGGCGCCAATTTCTGAAAACTCTCGGTCGAGAAGTGTCCAATTCCGAGCTGAACTTCATTCTGGATGGCAGAAAACGTGCCGATATTTTGCGTCACTTTTTGGGCGAACTTTCTGAGGCGGAGATTGTTGACTACGGAAAGCAGAAAGATGATTTTTTCCAACATGCATCGTTCGAAGTTAAACCATTGCCTGGGGTGATTGAATTTCTCGATCAGCTCGGCGCGGGAGGAGTTGCCACAGCAGTCGCTACTTCCGCAAGTGAAAGTCGAACGCGATCGACACTCGACCGCCTGCACTTGACAGAGCGCTTCCGCATTATCGTCACGGGGAGCGACGTTGCCCGTGGTAAGCCCGACCCTGCCATTTATTGTAGAGCCTGTCGGTTGCTGAATGTCAGGCCTGAGAATGCCGTGGCGATAGAAGATGCCGCTTCTGGAATCCATGCAGCCAGGGCCGCGAATTTGACATGCATTGGTGTTGCGGGTCGTGACCGTTCGGAAATGTTGACAAGCGCCGGGGCGGATCATGTGCTGGAGAATTTCATAGGCCTTTCTGTCGGTAGCTTGGAGACGAT
>Ga0210406_10000891_pt1 | contig 38813 bp, 39 predicted proteins | sample IncBWC30MmetaG_FD_155454 | JGI IMG/M metagenome (GOLD analysis project Ga0210406, IMG submission 155454) | Forest soil microbial communities from Barre Woods Harvard Forest LTER site, Petersham, Massachusetts, United States - Inc-BW-C-30-M | ecosystem: Environmental > Terrestrial > Soil >... | reverse complement strand
ATCATGGCGCGCGCATCGTCACGGCGCCCCCGCCATCATCGGGCGGCATCGCCGTGCTGGATTCGCTCAATATCCTTGACGGTTTCGATTTGCATGACGTGGATTCCGCCACGCGCAAGCATTTCGTCATCGAGGCCATGCGCCGCGCCTATCGCGACCGCGCGATCTTCCTGGGTGATCCGGATTTCATCAAGATGCCGTTGCAGCAATTGATGAGCGTCGACTATGCGGCCGGCCAGCGCAGCAGCATCCGCGCCGACAAGGCCATGCCCTCGGACCTGTTGCCGGGCATCGAGTCGGAGCCGAAGGGCATGAACACGACACATTTCTCCGTGCTCGACGCCGCCGGAAACCGTGCGGCCGTCACCATCACGGTGAATCTGTTCTTCGGCAACGGCTACATGCCGGCGGGTACCGGCGTGCTCCTCAACAACGAAATGGATGATTTTTCCGTCAAACCGGGCACGCCCAATGTCTTCGGACTGATCGGCAACACGGCCAACTCGATCGCACCCAACAAGCGAAGTCTGTCGAGCATGTCCCCCACATTCGTCGAGACGCCAAAGGGCATGATGATCATCGGCTCGCCCGGCGGCAGTACCATCATCAGCCAGGTGCTTCTGGGAACCTTGAACTATGTGGACGGCATGAATGCGGCCGACATCGTGAAATATCCTCACTACCATCATCAGTATCTGCCGGATGAAGTCGCCTACGAGCCGGGGGCGTTGAGCGATGCTGAGATCAAAGAACTGCAAGCCAAGGGACATAAACTCAGGCTGTCGACACGCCAGTGGGGCAACATGCAAGTCATCACCTGGGACTTCGCCACCGGAAAAGTCGAAGCGGCATCCGATCCGCGCGGCGAGGGCGAGGGATTGGTTTACTAGCGGCTTCAGCGCTGGCAGGTAGAGCACCAGTAAGTCGAACGCTGACCTTGAGTGAACTGTTTGACCGGCGATTTGCACACGCGGCAGGCTTGTTTCGCGCGCTCGTACACGAATAATTTCTGCCGAAAGTACCCGGGCGCGCCGTCGGCGTTGACATAGTCGCGCAACGTCGTGCCGCCGATTTTTATGGCGGCTTGCAGCACGGCCTTGATGGCGCGCGCCAATTTATCCGCCTCAGCCTGGGTGATGCGCCGGGCCGCGCGGCGCGGTGAGATCCTCGCGCGGAACAGTGCCTCGCTGGCATAGATATTGCCGACGCCGACCACGATGTGCGAATTCATGATGAGCTGCTTGATGGCGACGGCGCGCTTCCGCGTGGCATTGAACAAGTACTCGCCGTTGAACTCCGGGCTCAAGGGTTCAGGCGCCAATTTTTTCAGCAGGGCATGTTTCGCGGGATCATCCGCCGTGAAATGCAGGCTGCCGAAACGCCGCGGGTCGTGAAATCGCAAAACCATGCCGCTGTCCAGGACGAGATCCCAGTGATCGTGCGCTTTCGCAGGCGTGCCGCTGCTCACCAAGCGCAGGCTTCCCGACATCCCGAGATGCACGATCACCGTGCCGGATTGCAAACGGATGAGGAGATATTTCGCGCGCCGATCAACAGCGCGCACGACTTGCTGGCGGACGGCGGCTTCGAATTCGGCCGCGACCGGCCACCGCAGGCGCCGATCGCGGATGATCATTTCGACGATGCGGGACCTGAGCAGAGCGGGCGCAATGCCGCGTCTCGTGGTTTCTACTTCAGGAAGCTCAGGCAGCGGCGCTGGCTCCTGAAGCGATTACTTGATCTTCGATTCTTTGTAAGCCACGTGCTTGCGGACGACGGGATCGAATTTCTTCGTCTCCAGCTTGTCCGGATGCAGGCGCTTATTTTTGGTGGTCGTGTAGTAGTGACCCGTGCCGGCGGATGAGACCAATTTGATTTTGTCGCGCATGGAAGTCCCTTAAACCTTGATGCCCTTGGCCCGCAAATCCGCCACCACGACGTCGACGCCGCGCTTCTCGATGGTGCGCAAACCGCGTGTGGACACGCGCAGGCTGACGAAGCGCTTCTCGGATTCCAGCCAGAATCGATGGCTGTGCAAATTGGGCAGAAAGCGGCGGCGCTTGCGATTGTTCGCGTGCGAAACCGTATTACCCGTTTTGGGGCCTTTGCCCGTGACTTGGCAAACTCGCGACATGGCTAAACCTTTGAACTTGGAAGCTTTTAGAGGAGCCGGGCTTTATACCAGGGTGGACTCCTGGCGGCAAGACCTGCAGCCGAATAACGGACCAGATTCAATGGGTTGCGGGACCATCGACCCGGCTGCTAGCGCGGGTCGCCGAGCACGGACCTCATCAGTTCGGTATCGGCATATTCCGTCACGCTTCGCACCTGGCCATCGCGGAAGGAGAACACCCAGCAGTAGGTGTTCTCGTACTTGCGGCCGTCGCGCGTGACGTTCTCGCCCTGTCCCTGCACGGCAACCATATTGCCCTCGGCTATCATGTGAAGCGCGTGGGTCTTGCGCGGCGGTGCCAGTACCCGCCGCAAAGGTGCGATCAAATCGCTCAGGATCGCAGGCTTGCCGCGATAGGTTTTCGACCAACCCGTGCTGCCGATAACAGTCCACTCCGCATCCGCCGCCAGGGCGTCCAGCAAGGGCTGGCCGTTGCCTTTGGCGGTTTCACCGAAGAGATACTCCAAGCGCTTCTTGGGGGTATCCGCCTGACGAGCATTCATACCTGCGGCGCGCAAGCTCATCGCTCCCAGTGGCCCGGAACGAAACGCCACTGCGATCCCATGGGTTCCCATTGATCCGCAATCCAACGGGCCTTGCCGCGCTCGACAATCCAACTACCCGACACCCAGCGATAGGATTGGCCGTTCCATTCCCAGTGCCCCGCCGCCCAGACATGGCCGTCGCGCGGATGCCCGATGTTTTCCGTGCGCAGCGGCGGCGGCGCAATGTCGCTGATGATTTGCGCGGCGGCGGCAGGGCTGATCTTGAAGAGCAGGATCCCGTCGGCCAGGCAAACGCTCACGAGGAGGGCAATGCGTGCGAGGTTCATGTCTAGCTCCCATATCATACGATATGAACGAATCGTACCCTTATCGTATGGTTTGTCAATAGACAATAAGTTAAGTAGCCCTAAGTGCGGATGCGGAAATGAATGGGTAAATCGAGGGAGAGGGGCGAGCTTAAGACTTAAGACGCTCTGCTAAGAGCCCGGGCGCCCGCTATATGCGCGCGGGCAAAGGCACCCAATTCAGATTCCATTTGGGCCGTGGTTTCACTCTTGCCGGCGAGGGCAGCGCTGCCGAAGTAGAGGGCGCGGGCGAGCTGCACCGCGGTGGGTGCAAGTTCCGGATCCTTGGACATTTCGGTGCGCAGCATTTCCAGCATTTCAACATCGAGATTGGCGAATATCTCGCCTGCCATGCTGTGGGTGTAGGAGAAAAGTTCGGCAGCATGGGGCGACCCGCGTACCAGCGTAAACACGGGGCGATGCTTGGCGACGACGGCTTCGGCGAGACGCTCATCCAGCGGCGCATCAGGCTTCATCAATGCCTGCTCGACCGAGCCCCGCAGGATGCGCGCCATGCGCGCGCAGACCGCCAAATAAAGTTCATCCTTGTTCTTGAAGTAAGAATACAGCGTCGCCTTGGCCACGTTGGCTTCTCGGGCCACAAGCTCCATCGTGACTGCGCGAAAACCGACCTTCTTGAACAATTCCTCCGCGGTTCGAATCGCCCGCTTATAGCGGGCGTTCTCGTCGTTCACCGTATCTGGCGCAGTGCTGGACATGAACGAATCATACGACATGTGGCCACAATGCCCTAACCGCCAAGGCGTATCGGCCACGGTGCGAAGCCTTCGCGGCCGGCATATCACCTGTTCCCTTCAACGACCCGTGCGAGAGCGATGTGCGAGGAGGATGATTGCCCAAGACCGTTTTCGCCCATCCGGTCATATTTCGCGGCGACCTCGCTGCCGTTGAGATCTTCGAGGAGCAACAGGCCACACTCCTCGAGCTCCCGGGCGAGAGTTCCGGGGTTGAATCCCGAGAGAAAAGGCTCGCCCATCGCAGCCACTCTTTTTTCCAGGTCGCGAAACGATTCTGATTGAGCACGAAACAGCCGCTCATCGAAGTACGTGAACACCAGCTCGCTTAGCTCAGGCGCGCAGGAGGCGATCGACTTCAGCGTTCCTAAGTTCGCTTCGCGCGTCAGGTACATGGTCACGCCCAGCCAGGAAAAAAAGCTCAGATCCTGAGGGCGAAACGGTGACCGCGAAAGCGCGGCAGCCACGGTCTCTTGCGAAAGATCGGCCGCGATGAAATGCACTGAATCGGGCAGCGTGAGGCCGCACTCGCTGATTCGCGCGACTTTGAGGCTCTGAGTGGCGGGGAAGTCGATTTCGAAGATCTGCAGATCCGCCGCAAAGGCAGGGCGGCGCAACGCGAAACTGTCGAAGCCCGCGCCGATCAAGACATATTGACGAATGCCCCGGGTCACGGCGAGTTGCAACGCATCCTCTGCGAATCGCGTTCGCGTGATGACATTCGCATAGGCGCGGCTGCGCCGTAGGGACTCGTCGATGATGGTGTCGGGCGAGGCCAGCGCCTTTCTCAGAGCGTCCGGGTCCATTCTGGCCAACGCGGCCTTGCGAAACATGTCGCGCGCCGCTTCGGGGACGAGACGGTCGCCCCACGAATCGTTGATCAGCGGATGGGGATCGAGCCTCGTGTGGGCCGCGCGCATGAGCGATGTCGCGAGGGCGGTTCTACTGGCAGCCAAATCTTCCATGGCATCGCTTTTGACGCTGGTACGGCTCCGCAGGCTTAAGATCCTGCGGAGCCTGCCATCGGGCACTATTTTTTATTGCTGGGATCGTCCGCCGCATTCACGTACGTGATCTTGAACGGACCCATCAAGTGGACCTGAACCACGGCACCCGTTTTAGTCCATGCGAAGTGGTGCATGTTCGCCTGAGCCACGGCATATCCGCCCGGCTTGAGAACCTTGGATTGCTTTTCATCGAGCACGTCTCCCATGCCGAGAGCCAATGATCCGGAGATGACCGTGACGTGTTCGTCCGTGGGGTGCCAGTGCGGAGGGATCTTGTAGCCGGCCGGCATTTTCAAGCGGATGGTAACGAGGCCGGTGCCGGCGGGGTCTCCGGAGAGAACGGCTAATTTGGCGCCTGCGGGCAAGACCGGAGGCGCGGGTCCCCACTTGACCTCGTTGGCCTGCACGGGGCCCGGCATATCTGCGGCGTAGAGGGCGGCGCCACCCGTTAGGGCCAGCAGCATCAATGATCTGACAATGAAGCGTTGTGATCTCATTTTTTTGCTCCCGTTGGATTGTTACGCACCGCGAGTCTGCGCGCGGTTGTGGGGTGTTAGCAATTGCGCTAGAACAGCATTCGACTTTCACGGGCGGGGCAAAGTATTGATTAGATTTCAGGGCCGGACCGCATTGGTGACCGGCGCATCACGGGGAATTGGGGCGGCCGTTGCAGTGATGATGGCGAAGCAGGGTGCCGACGTCGCGATCAATTTCCGCAGTAAGGGATCGCGAGCGCAGGAGATCGCGGCCGAGGTCCAAGCACTCGGTCGGCGCTCGCTCCTGGCGCAAGCCGACCTGACCGATGAAGGCGGTGTGAGCGCCATGGCGGACGAAATCAAAGGGTCGTTCGGCCGCCTCGACATCCTCGTGTTGAACGCCAGCGGCGGTCTGGAAAAGGACAAGCCGGCCAGCTATGCGATGGAACTGAATCTCACCGCCCAGGTGCGAGTGCTGGACGCCATGTTGCCGATGATGTCCGCGGACGGCTGCATCGTGTTTGTCACCAGCCATTTGGCGCACTTCTACGGCCGCAAACCGGTGTATACGGCATATGAGGGAATTGCCGCGAGCAAAAAGGCCGGCGAGGATGCGCTGCGCTCGAGAATGCCCGAATTTGAGGCGCGCGGCCTGCGCCTGGCGATCGTAAGCGGAGACATGATCGACGGCACGATTACGCCCAAGCTGCTCGAGCGCACGCAGCGCGGGTTGATCGAAAGCCGGCGCGGCCAGGCAGGGGTGCTGCCGACAGTGCAAGAATTCGCTGCCGCAATCGTGGATGCAGCCGCCGACTCGGGCCGGCCGAGCGGGCACGTGACTTTTGTCGGGACCACCGACTAACCGCATTGGACCAACATGCCGGTAACGTCGCCTGCGCCTATCGCTCGATGGGGTCTATGCCGCAAGATAGTCGAGGACAGGCGCGCCTAAGACTCAACTCCAAATCGATCAAACCAGGAAATCATTGCATGGCCCAAGGTGAAACACGCGAACTGAAACGCGCGATCAATACCCGGCAGCTGAGCATGATTGCAATCGGCGGCGCGATCGGCACCGGCCTGTTCTTCGCCAGCGGCGCCGCAATCGCGCAAGCCGGCCCCGGCGGGGCGTTGCTGGCGTACGCGACCATGGGTGTGGCAGTTTATTGCATGATGCAGTCGCTGGGAGAGATGGCAACCCAGTTGCCGATTCCCGGCTCCTTCGAAGCGTATGCAGAGCGCTTTGTCGACCCGTCGCTGGCCTTTGCCGTCGGCTGGAACTATTGGTTCAGCTGGGCGATCACCTTGGCAGCCGAACTGGTCGCCGGGGCCCTCATCGTGCAGTTCTGGTTTCCGCACTCGAACTCTGCATTCTGGGCCATGGGGTTCTTCGCGGTGCTGCTGGCATTGAATCTACTTTCGGTCAAAGCCTACGCCGAGGCTGAGTATTGGTTCGCGGGCATCAAGGTGGTCACGGTGATCATCTTCGTGGCGGTGGGCCTTCTGATGATCGCCGGCATGTTCGGCAATCACAGCAGTGGATTTCACAACTGGACCTTGAGCGACCCCAAGGCGGGAACGCACGCTCCCTTCGTGGGCGGTTTTACCGCGATGCTGACGGTGTTCTTGGTGGCGGGCTTTTCTTTCCAGGGTACGGAAGGGGTCGGCCTTGCCGCGGCCGAAACCGCCGACCCAAGCAAGAACGTTCCCAAGGCAATTAGAAGCGTGTTCTGGCGGATCCTGTTGTTCTACATCGGAGCAATCTTCGTGGCGGGCACGTTGATCAGTTACAGCGATCCTAATCTGTTGAATGCGGATGAAACCCACATCGCCTACTCGCCCTTCACCATGGTGCTGCAGCAGCTTCCGACGGTTGGCTACTACGCTGCGAATATCATGAATGCGGTGATTCTGTCCTCCGTCTTGTCCTGCGGAAACTCATCGATGTACGTGGCCTCGCGGATGCTGCATGCGATGGCGCACAGCCGCAAAGCCCCGAAGCTCTTCGGCATCCTCAATGCACGCGGAGTGCCGGTGATGGCGCTTCTCGCCACCGGCGCGGTGAGCGCGCTGGCCTTCTTCTCCACGGTGGTGGGCGATAAGAAGATCTATCAATTGCTCTACAATGCCTCGAGCTTGAGCGGGTTCCTGATCTGGCTCGGCATTGCGATCTGTCACTTGCGCTTTCGCAAGGCCTGGGTGGCGCAGGGCCGCAGCCTGAACGATCTGAAGTTCAAGTCCAGGTTCTACCCGTACGGTCCGTGGCTCGCGCTGGTCCTGTTCCTGGTGGTCCTGTTCGGCGCGAACATCAGCGTGTTTCAGACGCCGGTGTTTTCCTGGTTCGACTTTGTCACCGACTATTTGCTCATCCCCACGTTCATCCTGTTTTATCTGGGGCATAAGTTCTGGAACAAGACGCACGTGGTGCCTTTGAAGGATGCGGACTTCGAGATGCATTAGTCTTTAGGGGGTCGTTATGGGCACCTTGAATGCGGCGCTCGCGCAGCATGGCTACTCCATATTGGCGGCCATCGTATTTCTGGAGGCCATCGGCGTGCCGGTGCCGGCAGCTGTCGCGCTGCTGATCGCGGGCGGTGCGGTTGCACACGGCGTCCTGCAGGCTCAGTACGTGTTGGGCCTGGCGCTGTTCGCGATGCTCGCCGGCGACACGCTGATGTTTCTCTTGGGGCGCTATACCGGGTGGTGGCTGCTGGGGCTGCTTTGCCGCATTTCCTTAAACCCGGAGGCCTGCATTTTGCGATCCGCGGATTCCTTCTACCGCCGCGGCAAGACCCTTCTGATCATCGCCAAGTTTATTCCGGGAATCAATACGATGGCGCCGCCGCTCGCCGGCAGCATGAACATGCGATTGACGACGTTTCTGCGTTTGGATCTGGCGGGCGCCGCCCTGTACATCGGTTCGTATTGCATCGTCGGTTATGTGTTCAGCGGCGCGTTGGAGGCCGTTACCCGTGGATACGACACCATCGGCCGATTGTTCGGGTGGATCGTGATTGCGCTCATCGTCGGCTACATCCTGTTGCGTGTGTGGTTGTGGATCAAGGGCCGCGCGCTGACCGCGGTGCCTTTTGCGAATCCCGCCGACGCCGCACGTGAAATGGCGGCCGGGGCGTTGGTATACGACGTTCGCAGCCATGGTTACCTCGATGCCAAGGCAATGCGCATCCAGGGTTCTCGTCGCCTGGACCCAAACGCACTTCACCAACCCGACGCGGAGTTGCCGGCCGAGGGAACCATGTTTGTGTACTGCACCTGTGTTCGTCAGGCCACGAGCGTGCGTGTTGCGGGCGAGTTGCAAAAGATGTTGCGGGACAAAAGCGTACGCGTCACGGTGATTCGGGGCGGTCTGCGCGCCTGGGAAAAGGCCGGCCTGCCCCTGGAGGCAATACCCGAGTCGGAGATGGCCGCCCTTCCGGTGTTTGAGTAAGCAATGCAGATTCGATAGCTATTGCGGCCCGACTCGGTAGACGCAGAGTTTGTTTCCCTCCGGGTCGCGAAAATAGGCCGCGTAGAAAGCGCTCGGCCCTTCCTCGCCTCGAACTCCGGGCGCTCCCTCGTCGGAGCCGCCGAGCTCCAACGCCTTTTTGTAAAGCGCGTCGACCTTGGCGCGTTCGTCGAGCGTCAGTGCCAGCATGTTGCCGTTGCCGGGCGTGGCTTTCTTTCCGTCGTAAGGCGGCGTGATCGCCAACGCAGGCTTGCGCAGCGTGACGCCGTACATGGTAAAGCCATGCGGCGTCTCCATCAGGCGCTTGGCGCCGACCTCAGCCATCAGCGCATCATAGAACGCGAGCGCGCGGGGGAGATCATTGGTTCCGATGGTGGCGTAGCCGAGCATGAGGTTCTCCTTTGACTGGCGCGGTTCTGACGAATATGATCATACCCATTCAAAGCCGCGCTCGTCGCGGCTTTTCCGTGTCTGTGGGGAGTATAAATGCCATGCTGGCTTCTTCAAAATTACAGACGATCGTTCTGAGCTCGCGCCTGGCCGAGGCTGAAAAATTTTATGGCGAGGTGCTGGGACTGCCGCTCAAGGGCAAGTCTCACGGGGCCTTGGTCTACGATGTGGGCGGCGCGGATCTTCGCGTGTCGCCGGTGCCCTCCACCCAACCTTCGGCTCACACCGTGTTGGGCTTTGCCGTCTTGGACCTCGGCGCAGTCATGAACGCATTGAGCATTCGCGGCATCAAATGGGAGCGCTTTGCCGATTTTCCGCAGGACTCAGACGGCGTTTTGGTCACGCCTGACGGCGCGCGGGTTGCCTGGTTCAGAGACCCGGACGGCAATCTGCTTTCCATCGTCCAATATGCTTAGGCCAAATAATACGGCGGCGCCCATGGCCGCCCAGATACCATGCTTCATGGGTGCGTTCGGTGTACCGAAGGATCACTATCTTACCTACTAATGTGAAACAGCACTGATGGCAAAGGGCAGGGACAGCGGCATGCCGGCGCTCGAGCAGTGGGAATCCTACTTCGACGTTGCAGGCGTGCTGGAGTCTTTAGGCTGTCGCGACTTGGATGGCGATGCCATCGAGTTCGGCTGCGGGTATGGCACGTTCACCATCCCGCTCGCGCGACGGACCTCAGGTACGGTCTTTGCGCTCGACATTGATCCGCTCATGGTGGCTGCAACCGCGGCGCGCACGTTACATCATGGTTTGAAAAACATCGTCGTCGAGCAGCGGGACTTCGTCGCTCAAGGCTGCGGGCGAGAATCTGGGTCGGCGGCCCTAGTGCTGCTTTTCAATATTCTGCATATTGAGGATCCCGTCAGCCTGTTCAAAGAGGCTCACCGAGTCCTTCGCTGCGGAGGAATTGTCGGCGTCATTCACTGGAACCATGACGCGCGCACACCGCGAGGTCCGCCGCTCGATATACGGCCGGAGCCGGAACGTTGTCGAGCTTGGGGTGAGCAAGCTGGATTGCGGTGGGTTCGTGACCAGGCCCTGCCCGGATCGCCTTGGCACTGGGGCATGGTATTGGAGAACGCTTGAGTCCGTAGCCGCTATAGGGTAATGCCCCATGAGCAGTGCTGGCCTTATCCGGATCGAACGTCACGGTGGCCGTCTTTTTATCAAAATCGACTACGGTGGCACTGACTCCAGGGATTTTTTATGAGGCAAAGCTCACAATTGGTCACATTGCCAGTAGTACTTATACAAGTCCGCGTTCCGCGAGCGACACGCACGCGCCGTCGCCGACGATGATGTGATCCAGCAATCGAATGTCCACAAGCGCCAATGCCTCTTTCACGCGCTGCGTGATGAACTCGTCGGCCTGCGAGGGTTCGGCCACGCCGCTCGGATGATTGTGCGCGATGATCACCGCGGCTGAATTGCGCTGCAGCGCCAGCTTGACGATCTCGCGCGGGTGCACGCTGGCGCCGTCGATGGTGCCGCGAAACAACTCCTCGAACTGAATCAGCCGGTGGCGCTTGTCGAGATACAGGCAGCAGAACACCTCGTGTTCCAGATCGCGCAGCCGCGCGGTGAGGAAATCCCGGGTGGCCCGCGGACTCGATAGCGAAGGGCCGGCGCGCAATGTCTCCGACAGCTGCCGCCGGGCGATCTCGACCGACGCTTGCAATTCCGCATAGCGGGCGGGTCCCAGGCCGGGTTCTGCACAGAATCGCTGCCGGTCGGAAGCGATCAGCTTGCGCAGCGAATGAAAGCTCTTGAGCACCTCGCGCGCAAGGTCGAGTGCGGAACGCCCTGGGGTTCCCGTACGCAGCAGTATCGCCAAGAGCTCGGCATCGGACAGCGCCGCGGCGCCTTTCTCCAGCAGTTTCTCGCGCGGTCGTTCATCGGCGGGCCAGTCCCGAATTGCCATGGGATCAGCATGATCACCGGCGGCGCAACTCTCCAGCGCCATTTCGGGGGCGAGCAGCGAGATTGGCACGGCAGGGTAGCAAGCAGCAGCGACGCCTCAGCTGTGGCCCGAGCTCCCGAACCCGCCCGTGCCCCGCGCCGTGGCTGAAAAATCTTCGACCACTTCGAAGGCAACTTGCACGACCGGCACGATCACCATCTGCGCGATGCGATCGCCGGGATTGATGGTGAAGGCCTGCGTGCCTCGGTTCCAGACCGACACCATCAGCGGCCCCTGGTAATCGGAGTCGATCAAGCCGACGAGATTCCCCAGCACGATGCCGCTCTTATGGCCCAGGCCGGAACGCGGCAGGAGCATGGCGGCAAGAGCAGGGTCCGCGATGTAAATCGACACGCCGGTCGGTATCAGTTCCGCGCTGCCGGGATGCAGTATCAGCGGCGCATCGATGCAGGCGCGCAAGTCCATGCCGGCCGAGCCGGGAGTGGCGTGCTGTGGCAAGGGGAATTCGCGCCCGATGCGCGGATCCAAGATCCGCAGCTTCACTGTGCGTTGCATCGGGCTTCTAGACTCGACGCGGACGACGGCCGCGCACACGCTCGCGCGGCAGCGCCGCCGTGGTTCTGCGTTTTCGCGCGCCGCGCCGCGGGCTGCCGTCGGGTGGCGGCAGGCGCTTCGCGATGAGCGCGATGAGCTCGCGCGCCACGTCGATTTTCGGTCCGCGCGCCACCTCCATTTTGCCGCCGGGCCAGAGCACGGTGAGCGCATTGTCCTCGCAGTCGAATGCAATGCCGTCGCCGACTTCGTTCGCGGCGATCATATCGAGTTTCTTGCGCTTGAGCTTGACGCGCGCATTGTCCTCCACATCATTGGTCTCGGCCGCAAAGCCCACCACGAACGGCCGCTTCGCCATGTCGGCCACCGACTTGATGATGTCGGGCGCAGGTTCGAGCTCGAGCTTCACCGAACCGCCTTGCTTCTTGATCTTCTGTTTGGCCACGGTCACCGGCTGAAAGTCGGCGACGGCCGCGGCCGCGATAAATATGTCCGCATCGCCCACCTGCCGGTGAACCGCGGCGTACATGTCGCGCGCGCTTTCCACATTGATGCGGGTTACGCCCATCGGCGTCTGCAGCTGCACCGGACCGGTGACCACCGTGACATGCGCGCCCGCCTCGCGAGCCGCTTCCGCCACCGCGAACCCCATTTTTCCCGAGCTGCGGTTGGTGAGATAACGCACGGGATCGAGGCGCTCGCGCGTGGGACCGGCCGTGATCAGCACGTTCAGGCCCGCCAAAATACCCGCATTGACGGGCGGCGCCAGCACCGCTTCTGAAAGCTGCACAGGTTCCCACATGCGGCCCGCGCCGACTTCCCCGCAGGCCTGGTTGCCGGACGCAGGTCCCAAGATGCGGACTCCGCGCGCGATGAGCGTTTCAACATTGGCCCGCGTCGCCTTGTTCGCCCACATGACGCGGTTCATCGCCGGCGCCAACATGATGGGCGCTTCGGTCGCCACGCACAGCGTACACAGCAGATCATCGGCTCGGCCGCCCGCCAGGCGCGCCAGGAAATCGGCGCTGGCCGGCGCAATCAATACGACCTGCGCCCAGCGCGCGAGCTCGATATGACCCATGGCCGCTTCCGCCGTGTTGTCCCACAGATCGCTGCGGGTAGGGCGCCCCGACACGGCTTGAAACGTCATGGGTGAGACGAAGCGTTGCGCGGCGGCGGTCATCACCACTTGAACGTCCGCGCCGCGTTCGATCAGCCTTCTCACCAGATCCGGGCTTTTGTACGCGGCAATGCCGCCGGTCACCCCGAGCAAGACTCGCGTCTTCGGCGTCATTGAATGTGCTTCAACTCTTTGAAGCGATCGATGTCGCTCTCGAATTGAATGCTCATCGATGCTTCCTCGGCGCGCTTCTGTTGCAGGTTTTGCTGCTGCGTGCGCATATCCGTGGTGAGCCGCACCAGATCCTCGGCCATTTGATCCGGCATCGGCGGGGCCTTGGGGTCGTCGCTATAGGGCCTGTAGCGCAGGCTGTCGGTCCGCATTTTCTTCATGCGGCCGTTGAGGGTCTCGAGAAATTGATTGGTCACTTTGATCTGGTCCGCCACCAGCTGCACGCGCTGGTCGCGCAGGCGTTCGATTTCCTGCACCGACGCAAAGGTATTCAACAGGTTCCTGTCGCGGCTTTGGTTCTGCTGTGCCTCGAGCTTTTTGCGCTCGTCGGCCGCCAACTGCTCGGGAGTTTTCTGCGCGTCGCGATGGTCTATCTCATAGCCCCGCGAATTGAGGATATGCTGTTCCTGGGTGGCGTATTCCGGCGGGACTCGATCGCCGTAGTGCGTCACACCGGCTGAATCCACCCACTTATAAAGGACGCGGCCATCGGACTGGCCGGGAGGGGCGGCGACGCCTTCCTCGACACTGGAGGCAAGCAGTGTGCACACGCAAAGGATCCAAGCGACATTCTTCAAGAATCTATCCTCGAGATGAAGCGGCCGCCATTGTGAGCGGTGCGGGCGGCGTTTTCTAGGGGCAATTCCTCAGTCTGCGAGGCCATACCGCTCGCGATACCGCCTCATGTTCGAGAGGTCGCCCGCCTCGCCCAGCCTGGAGACATGGTGCATCAGGTCGGCCAGATTGACCACGGAAATCACCGGTATCTGGTACTGGCTGCGCACTTCTTGCACCGCCGAAAAGTCGCTGCCGGAGGCGCGTTCCTGGCGATCCAGCGCAAGCAGCACCCCGGCAGGCGTGGCTCCTGCCCCCCGGATGATATCGATGGACTCGCGAATCGCCGTCCCCGCCGTGATCACATCGTCGACGATCAGGACGCGGCCCTGCAACGGGGCACCCACGATCCTGCCGCCCTCACCGTGGTCCTTGGCCTCCTTGCGATTGAAGGCAAAGGGCGCATTGCGCGCATGCCACTCCGCCAGGGCCGCGGCTGTAATGGTCACGAGCGGGATGCCTTTGTAGGCGGGCCCGAACAGCATGTCGAACTTCAAGTCGGAGGCCGCGACCGCGGCCGCGTAGGCGCGGCCCACCGCAGCGATGGCGGCGCCGGTGTTGAAAAGCCCCGCATTGAAAAAGTAAGGACTTTCACGGCCGGATTTGAGGGTAAAACTGCCGAATCGCAGAACTCCCAGTTGCACACACAAGTCGATGAACTCACTTTGATACGCTTGGGTCACGGGGCTGATATTATCGTGCGCGATGCACATCGTCACGACTCCTGCCTGCCTTTGACCGAATCGACCAAGCCCAAGCTGCTGCAGGCGCTGCGCGATAAGCGCCTGTTGGCCGTACTATTTTTGAGCTTTGCTTCAGGCCTGCCTTTCAATCTCACCAATTTCACACTGCAAGCGTGGTTGGCCTCGGAAGGCATAAACATCAAGACCATCGGCATATTCTCGCTGGCGGCGCTGCCCTACAACATCAAATTTCTCTGGGCGCCGTTCCTCGATCGCTACCTGCCGCCGTTTCTGGGAAGGCGCCGCGGCTGGATCCTCATCTATCAGGCCGGACTCACCATCTGCATCGGCGTGATGGGATTCAGCTCTCCCACCCGTGAGTTGCCGGTGCTGGGCTTCATCGCCGTGTTGTTGGCATTTCTATCGGCGTCTCAGGACATCGTCGTCGACGCCTACCGGGTGGACACGATTCCGCCGAGCGAGCGGGGCCTCGCGGCCGCGACACAGGCGTTCGGCTATCGCACCGCCGCCATGCTGGCGGGCGCGGTGCTGGTCTACATCGCCGGCAGTTTCGGTTGGCGGCTGGCTTTTTTATTCGTGTCCTGCCTGATGGCGGCGACCATGCTGGCAACGCTGTGGGCGCCCGAGCCCGCCGTGCCGGGCGTGCGTCCCGCCACCCTGGCGGCTGCGGTGTGGCAACCGCTGCGAGCGTTGCTTGCGCAGAAGGGCATGTGGGGTTTCTTGATTCTCATTCTTCTATACAAAGTCGGCGATGCGCTGGCGTTGAGCCTGTACAGCACCTTCATGATCCAAGGGGTGGGATTTTCGCTGCATGAATTGAGCATCTTCGGCAAGGTGAACATGACCGTGTCCACCATGGTCGGCGTGGCGCTCGGCGGCTGGTTTTATCTGCGCTGGGGAACGTTCCGGTCGTTGCTGATTTTCGGCATCGGTCAGTCGCTCACCAATTTACTCTATGCATGGTTGGCAATAGCCGGCAAAAAGGTCTGGCTGCTGGCGCTCGCCACCTGCTTCGATACGATGGTTGGCGGCATGGGACAGGCCGCATTCGTCGCGTTCATCGTATCGTTGTGCTCTGCGAATTTCAGCGCGACGCAATACGCGATTTTATCCGCCATCGCCGTGCTGCCGAGAAACGTAACCGGGTACATCGCGAGCTTTCTGGTGCCGGTGGTCGGCTGGGCGAATTTTTTCACCCTGACCTGTCTGAGCGCGGTGCCCGGATTGATCTTGCTGGTGATTTTGCGAAAGCCGTTGAACACCGTCTCGGCGCGCGAAGCGGCCAACGCTGCGGCTTAAAGTGCGGTAAGGCGATGAGGGCTACCGGCGCAGTGTGCGCTCGTGCGGATTGGACCAGGAGGTCCTCGCGTTGTCCTCGAACTCGCGGCCCAAATCTTCGGCTTCGACGTCGACGGCACCCGACCAATCTTCCGGTGCATCGGCAACCTCGATGAGATCATCGCGCAGGTGCTCGTTCCAAGAATCGAAATCCATTTCCGCAACGGTGCCATCGAAGTATTGAATCTCAATGGTCTCGTCTTGATGATCGATGGCAACGACCTCAAAGAGCTCGTTGGTACCGCCCCGGTACCACTCGCCTACGATCGGCCTGATTACGTTCATCGGCGTCTCCGTCTGCTATGCTCTGCCGCACAATTCAACTCTCAATGAGCCATTCGCGCAATATGTAATTTTTGCGCGCAGCAACATTACATGGTCGAACAGCTCATCAAGTTTTTTGTGGTCTTTTTCGTGGTGGTCGAGCCCATTTCCCTGATCCCTCTGTTCGCGGGACTTACCGAAGGGGCAAGCGCACGCTACAAGAAAAAGATGGCCGGCAAAGCGGCGGCGATTGCGCTGATCATCTGTGTCTTGTTCGCCTTGGTGGGCGCGAAGTTTCTCGACATCATGGGCATCTCCCTCAGTTCGTTCCGCATTGCCGGCGGAACGCTGTTGTTCTTGATCGCCCTGGAGATGGTCTTCGCGCGCACCTCGGGAACGAAATCGACCAAGCCCGAAAAAGAAGAAGCCAAGACGCGCGACGACATATCGGTGTTTCCGCTGGCCTTTCCCTTCATCGCAGGTCCGGGGGCGCTCGCCACCATCTTGCTGACTTCCGGCGAGCTGTGGGGGAAACCCCTGCAATTCACCGCCTTCTTAGGTGTAGTGTTCTTCGTGATGCTGGTGTGCTGGCTGCTGATGCTGGCGACGCCGCGGTTGATGAAGGTGTTCGGCGTCACCGGCGCCAATGTCATGAGCCGGCTATCCGGCGTGATCCTCGCGGCTCTCGCCGTGCAGTTCATCGTCGACGGCATTCGCGGCAGTTTTCTCGCCTCGTGAGTAGGCCAAATCCCACACACCGTGACCAAGGCGCTCGCCGCGGCGCTCGAAGCGCGTGGCAGGCCTGAACTCGGGCCGCGCCACAAAGGTCAAGTCCGGGCTCAATGACCGAAGCGTCGGATTTGCGTTGCAGACCGCCAGCATCTGCTCAGCGTACGCCTGCCAATCGGTCGCAAGCCTCAAGGTGCCCCCAACGCGTAAGCGGGCCGCGACGATGGATACGAACGCAGGCTCGATCAGGCGCCGCTTGTGATGGCGCTTCTTGTGCCACGGGTCCGGGAAGAACACCAGCACCTCATCGAAGGATTGGTCGGCGATGCGATCGCGCAGCACATCCACGGCGTCGTCGCAGATGACGCGTAAATTTTTCAATTTGCTGTGATGGGCTCGAAGCAGCAGGCGCCCGACACCTGAACGGTGCACCTCGATTCCGAGGTAGTCGATATGGGGATTGTTCTCCGCCAAGCTCCCAATCACTTCCCCGGCCCCAAAGCCGATCTCGAGACAGCGCGGTGCGCTCCTGCCGAATGCGGCCTCGAGGTCCAGCGCGGCGGCGCCTGATTCGATGCCGTAGCTGGGCCACAACTCGCCGAGCGCCCGCTCTTGCGCGGGCGTCGTGCGGCCGGCCCTCAGGACGAAACTGCGAATGCGGCGTTGTGATTGCATCGGCGCAAAGTGTGCCTGATATCATGTCGCAATGCGCAATACATGGCTCCTGGCCGTCGCGTTCTTGGTTTTATCCGGCTGCGCAGGCTTGCCGCGACACGTGGAGAAAACGCGGTCGGTCGCCTTTCAAGAGCCCGACACCACCACGCTCGGCCGCATCGTCGCCGGCGACGAAGTCGGCAAAAATCTTTCCGGCATCAGGCTGCTATCCTCCGGTGATGAGGCGCTTGCCAGCCTCATCACGCTGGCAGACCACGCCGAACGAACGCTCGACATTCAGTACTACATCATTCACGAGGATGACTCCTCGCGGACACTGCTGCACCACGTGCGCCAGGCTGCGGACCGCGGCGTTCGCGTGCGGGTGCTGGTCGACGATCTGAATACGGTGGGTGAAGACCGGCGCTTCATGCATTTGAGTTCGCACGCCAATGTTGAAGTGCGGGTCTTCAATCCGTTTACCGCCGGAAGATTCTGGACTTGGACCCGCTTTCTCGCCTCGGCCGCAAACATCCGGCGCATCAATCATCGGATGCACAACAAATTGTTCGTCGCGGACAATGCGCTCGCCATCACCGGCGGCCGCAATATCGGCGATGCGTATTTCACGCTGGATCCGTACAGCAATTTCGTCGATTTGGACGTGGTCGCGGCCGGCGCCATCGTGCCGGAGTTGTCCGCGTCGTTCGACGAGTTCTGGAACAGCAAGTACGCGATTCCGATCGGCTCGGTCGCCTCCGCGGTGAATACCGAAGGGACCTCGGCGCCCTTGGTGGAACCCGAATTTTCCGTGAACGCCGGCTGGCTGGAGCATGAACTGAACGCGCGCAAGGTGCAGCTCATCTGGGTGCCGGCGACCGTGCTGGCGGATCAGCCGGCCAAGATCGCGAGTGAGACCTCGCCCGAAGAGGAAGTCACGATCGCCAACGACATTGCGGCGCTCATGGAGTCGGCGAACCAGGAACTCATTATCATGTCGCCCTACTTCATACCCGGAAAGCAGGGCGTTGCGTTGCTCAGCGAACTGGTCGCTCGCGGCGTACGGATTCGAATCCTGACCAATTCCCTGGCGTCGACCGATTCGCCGTTGGTGGATATCGGCTACGCGCGCTATCGGGTCCCGCTGCTCAAGCTCGGCATCGAGCTTCGCGAGATGCGCCCGAAGTTGGGGCAGAGACATGCTCGCTTTCATCCCTTCCGCAGCTCGAATGCCAGCCTGCATGCCAAGGCGCTGGTGATCGATCAGAAAATCGTCTTCATCGGGTCGCTGAACATGGACGAGCGCTCGGCCAGGATCAACAGCGAGCTGGGGTTGGTGATCAGCAGCGGCGAAATCGCCCGGCAAGTTACGAGCCTTCTGGATGACCTCAGCACGGATAGCAGCTACAAGCTGCAGTTGGATGCCGACGATCACGTCGAATGGGTCAGCGGCGATGCCGGGACGCAGAAGACCTGGCACACGGATCCGGAAACCAGCCGAACCGAACGGCTTTGGCTCAAGCTGCTCTCGCCGTTTGCACCCGACGAACTGCTCTAGAGCCTTACGAGGATATCCTCAGGGTACTCAAGTATTCCTTGACCTTGCCGCGAAACCCCTCGCTGCTGGTCACGGTGGCGCCGCCGGCCAGGACCAAAATGAAGTCGCCGCGCAAGGTGCGATTCACTTCTTTTACATAATTCAGATTCACCAGGCAGGAGCGGCTGATGCGCAGCATCGGCTGCGAGCGCAGCGCCAGTTCCGCCTGCTGCAGCGTGCTGCGGGCGTGGAAATTGTCCTTGCCGACCCGGATGACCACGTAGTTGCGGTCCGCTTCGATCAATTCCACCTGGGTCGCGTCGATGACATGCAAATGGCCGCCGAACTCGGCGAGCAGGCGTGGTTTCTCCTCGCTGGGAGTGCGGGCGCCGCGCTCCAATTGCGCGAGTAATCCTGCCAGCAGGGTCTGCCGTTCGGCCATTGAGTTCAAGTGCCGCGGCCGCACGCGCGCCAGAGTCTTGCGAAACCGTTCCTGGTCGAAGGGCTTGAGCAGGTAGTCCACCGCGCACACCTCGAAGGCCTCGAGCGCATAGGTATCGTAGGCGGTGACGAACACCAGCGAAGGCAGCTGAGAAGGGTCCAATGCCCGCGCCAGGTCAATGCCGTTCAACGGGTCCATTTGGATATCCAGGAACAAGATTTGCGGCGGCGTTGCACGAACTGCGGCCAGAGCGGCCGCACCGTCGCCGAACTCGCCGACCACTCGCAGATCATTTTCCGCCTCGCAATATTCGCGCAGCGTGCGACGGCCGGCGGCCTCGTCATCCACGATGATGACATCCATCATGTGCCGACGAGGGTCGTGGTTTGCAATTTGTTGCCGGCCGCGACCTCGCGCATGATGGGGGGCGACTCGCGAATGGCCGGCATGCTGATTTCGCTGATCCATTCACGGCCTTGAACCCCTGCGGTGAGGCTTGCACGTCCTTCAAATTGGACGGCCATGCGTTCGCGCACATTCTTGAGGCCAATTCCGTCCGCGCCCACGGTTCTGTCCGCAGATACCGAGTTCGTGACGCGCAGCAGAAGTGTTTCGTTCGCCATGCGCACACTCACGCTCACCGTTACGATGCCTTGATGCCCCGCCATGCCGTGAACCACCGCATTCTCGATCAACGGCTGCAATATCAAGCTCGGTACCCATACCGCGGGGACTTCAGCCGGAATCGGCAGTACCACGATGAGGCGGTCGGTGAAGCGCCGCTGCTGCAGCTCCAGGTAGAGTTTTGCAAATTGCAGCTCGTCGGCCAGCCGCGAAAAATCGCGTTCGCCGGCGTTGAGCAAACGCCGCAGCAGATCGGCGAGCTGTACCACCATCGACTGCGCGGCTTTTGGGTCCCATTCAATATGTCCGCGGATGGTATGCAATAGGTTGAACAGGGTATGCGGCGATAGCTGCATGCGCAGCGCCGCCAGGCGCGCGGCGCTCCACTCACGCTCCAGCGCGGCGAGCCGCACTTCGGAATCGCGAAAGCGGGTATACAAAGCCAGTCCCGTCACCAGGGCCAGCCCAAATCCGTAGGACGGCAGGAAACTCACAAAGCTCGCCAGCCACAGCGTGACCCAGAATGGATCGCTCCATGCGCTGACCACATGCGACAGCGCGGTGCCATGCGCTTGGTCCGTGGCCATGATGACCTCGGAGAGAATCATCACCGGATAGGCCATGGCCGAAAAGACCGCGCCAAGAATCAGCTGCAGGGGCAGGGCGATCAGGATCGGACGCCATTGCACCTTGAGGGAGGCCCAAAAAGAGACCAGCAGCATCGGCAGCAACAACAGATGCTGCAAAAGCCGTGTGTCCCAGCTGGCAAACACCATCACGTTGGTCACTCGAGCAATGCCATTGCTCATGCTGTAACCATATAAGAGATTCGAAATGGTCACATACACCCAGAACAGGCCGACGATGCCCAGAAATTGCGCCTGGGTCAGCCCTCCGGCAAAGCGCTGCGAAGACTGAGCTGAACCGATTCCGATCATGGGGCAAGCCTACCCCAAGTCACCCCCGATTGCGGCTTGGGGCAAACCCTAAGGGACGAAACCGTCGCAATCCGGGACGAACTCGACATCCGGATGCACACGAAAACAGGCTTCAGGGCGTCTTATAGGCGTGTCTCATTCATTCGCCTAAGGAGAGAGATGTCATGACCAGACTAGCCATCAAGATACTGCTGTTGGGCGGTTTTGCCGGCCTTGCGGCCGGTGCTGCCGGAGCCTCTCCGGCGTCCAGCGATGTGCCTGCGCTCGCGGTGCGCTTCAGCGCCGATATGCTGGCCACCGACAGCGGCGCGCGCGCTTTGTATCACCGTCTGGAGCAGGCGGCCGAACGGGTTTGCCCGCCGCAACCCACTGAAACCCGCATAGTTCCCGCGCAGGTGGTGAAATGCCGCGAGCAGGCCGTCACCGCCGCGGTCAATAAGATCCACAATCAGCGGCTCGCCGCAGTGCATGCCGCCTACAGTTCCAAATCGAGTTAAGGAATGATGACGAATTAGCGGCCAGCCGCAGGATCGAGCAGTACGGTGCGCTGCACCACCGTCACGTCGCCATCCTGCGAGCTGGTCGCATTCAGCGGCCGGGCCTGCTGCAGTGCCTTGCCTTCGGCCAGTTCTTCCGGCAGCCCATAACTCTGGTCGAATACCTGCACCCGGAGCGGTGCCCTGGCTGAGTCGATCCCAAACTGCAATCCAGCGCTCGGAATATCGGCAAGCACCAAGGCGGTGTCGCCGCTCGGCAGTGTGTGCAGCTTGGCGCGCAACGGACCCGAATGCGTCGTGACGACCACATCTTGTACGCGCGCGCTTGCCGGAAACACCACGAAGGCGGTGGGCGCACCTCGCGCCGATCGGGCCAGCAACTCGAAATGCGTCCCGCCTTGCGAGGTGGCCGATGTTGCCGAGACCTTGAGCTCCGGCGCCGCCAATTTCAGCGCGCGTGCGTCCGCAAAGAATCCTCGCGATGGCGAGCCGGTAAAGCGCGCGCGCGACAGCGGGTCGAACTTCACGGCGCTCGCCATTGCGTGAGGCAGGTGGAGCGAGGCAGCCTGCGTCCACCAATGCGCCTGGCCGCTGTCGGCATCGACCCAGTATTCGATGTTGAGGCGCTGCGGCCAGTCCGGGGAATACGTCGGCAGCAGCAGCGTGATGGAAATCCCGGCGAAGGTCACGCCCGCCCCGAGCAACGTGACGAACTGACGCGATTCCTTGGGTAAGTTGGCCAACATCGGCAGCCAGAAGCCGGCCACTATACCGAGCGCTATGGTGCAGATGGGCCAGGCGAGCGTGCCGAGCGCCGAGTACAACAGCAGCAACAGGGGCAGCAGGACTGCAAACAGGATGAGGCCGGGAGTCAGAGCGGCAAAATTGGCCGCGCCTGGCTTGGGTGCCCGGCCCTTGCCCAAGAACAAGCAGGGCAGGGCCGCGAGCACCGCCGCCCAGGCCGTGAGCAGCGGCAAATAACTGGCTCCCGGTACCGCGACTGCGCTGGCAACCGATAACAGCGCGGCCAGCAGACTTGCGCCGAACCAAAATCCCCAAAAGCCTGCGCGGCGCGCGAACCACCCGGCGACCGCGCCCGCGCTCAAGAGCGCGAGTGCTGAGAATCCTATATGCATCCAAATGGGATTCGCGATCCAAGGAGGCGCACCAATCGGCGGCGATCTGCCCATGATCCGCAGCAGCGCGAGCACGACCAAACTGAGCGCGCCGGCCAGCAGCAGATTGGTCAGCGCGCCGATCGCACCAAAAGCGGCCTGCCGCCCGGTCAGCTGGTCCTTGCGGGACAGCACCACCGCCTCAGCCAGCAATAGCATCAATGCCACGAGTGCTGCCGGCAATACGAACGCGACCGGCCAGACCATGACAGCGCGCGCGAACACATCGAAGAAAACCGAGTCTTGCGCGGCTGAGCCCAAGTCGGTCGAGTCGGCGAGCGCCAGCACCGCTCTTAGGGCATTGTCGCCCTGATGCTGAATGGTGCCGGCCGATGCGTTGGCCCAGCTATCGAGGGGAGTGTGATAGTGGGCGACATCGCCGATGAACGCGAAATTGAATCCTTGATACCCGGCCGCCTTGAAAATCGTGAAATCCGTGTTGTTCGGCAGCATCTTGTAGACGACGTAGCAAAGCGAGTTGGTGATGGGCCGAAGCATTGCCGCCGCGTACATGTGCATGAGCCAGGCGTTCGCGGTCCCCGTTTCAAACATGAGGCTGGGACCGGAGACGCCGCGCGCTTCCATGTTCACCGCGGCCCAGACGTGGCCGGCGAGACGATGTTCGCGGGTAAAGAGCAGTGCGCCCAGCAATCCTGCCTCCTCGCCGTCGGTCACGAGAAGCACGATCGGATGCCGGCGTGCGGGCATCACGTTGAGAATGCGCGCGATCTCGAGCAGATTCGCAACGCCGGCGCCGTCGTCGGAGGCACCGGGGCCCGCGGGTACCGAGTCATAGTGCGCGGCGAGCAGCACGGCATCCTTGCCGGCCACATCACCGCCATAAGTCGCGATGATGTTGGTGGGAGTGCCGCACTCGCCGAAGTCATTGCACACCAGCCCCGTCTGCAACTCGGTGGCGTATCCCAGTGCCGTCAAGCGCTTCACGATGAGTTCGCGCACGCTCGAATTCGCGGCGCTGCCGATCGGATGCGGAACATCATCGCCCACCAGCTCCTTGAGGATGGCCTGCGCTCTGGCGGCGGAAAAAACCGTCGCCTCGACCTTGAGGCCGAGCGGTGCCGGGTTGCGGTACGCCAGCAGTGTCGCCGCGAGCAGCAGCGCAACCCCGGCGCCGGCGATGATCAGTCCACGATTATCTTCAATCGCCATTATCTCGCGTCTGTTGTTCGGCCTCGTAGCGCTTGATCCCGTCGAGAATTTCCGCATGCGCGAGCTCGATGCCGGACCAGCCTAACACCTTGACCCACTTGCCCGCTTCGAGATCCTTGTAATGCTCGAAGAAATGCTGGATCTGCTTGAGACGGATTTCCGGTACATCGGCGATGCTTTTCCAATGCGTGAACAGCGGACAGATGTCGTCGGTCGGAACCGCCAGCAGCTTGGCATCGCCGCCTGCTTCATCGTCCATGCGCAGCACGCCCAACGCCCGGCAGCGCACCACCACTCCCGGCAGCAACGGGAAGGGCGTGTGCACCAGTACATCGACCGGATCGTCATCATCGGCAATGGTCCGCGGCACGTATCCATAGTTGGCCGGGTAGTGCATCGAGGTCATCATGAAGCGGTCCACGAACAAGGCGCCCGACTGCTTGTCAACCTCATATTTCACCGGATCCGACTGCATCGGAATCTCGATGATGACGTTGAATTCCTGCGGAACGCGCTTGCCGGCCGTTACATCATGGACGCTCATCTCGATGCCTTGATTGGACGCGTTGATTGCGGTGAATCGCCGCAAGATACGCGCAACGGCGCAGCTAGTCGATCGCGATGGCGTGCGGCTGGGTGCCGGCGGCGAAAGGCGAACCGGGAACCGGGATGAGCGCGCCGGAGGTGCCGACCGTATATGCCGAAACATCGTTGGAATTGAAATTCACGGCATACACAAACTGACCCGCAGGATCGATCGCGACACTGATCGGCAGGGAGCCGGCCGCGACGGCGGATACGAACGTCAACGCGCCGCTGCTCGGCGTGATGGCGTAAGTGGCAACCTGGTTTGCGGCATCGACATTCGCCGCGAATACGTAGCGTCCCGCGGGATCCACGACCAGCGACTCCGGGTTGGTTCCGACCGCGAAGGGCGAGCCCGAATCGACCGTCAACGCGCCGGTGGAGGCATTCAGGGAATACGCCGAAATGCTGTTTGCCGCTTCATTGGCAACGAAGGCGAACGCCTCCGACGGGTCGATGGCAATCGACACCGGGCCTGCGCCGGCGCCGAACGGCGATCCGGATATGTTGCTCAACATGCCGTTCCCGAGATCAATGAGAAACACCGTGACATTGCTGCCGGTGAAATTCGTGGCGTAGAGGAAATTGCCGTTGGGATCGATCGCCAGGGATGCGGGCTCCGCGCCGACGTTGAAGGGCGAGCCCGTTACCGGCGTCAAGGCGCCGCTGCTGATGGCGTAAGCCGACACGCTGTTGGAAGTCAGATTGGCCACATACAAATAGCGATTCGTGGGGTCGATAGTGACGGCGCCCGGAGCGCTTCCCGTCGGCGTGCCAAGACCTGTCGCCGTCAGGACCCCGGTGGCGGCATTGACGGAAAATACCGAGACCGTATTCGATCCGCTGTTCGCCACATAGAGAAACTGGCCGTCAGGATCGACCGCGAGCGCGGTCGGTGTGGTGCCGTTCGCGGCGAACGGCGAGCCGCCGATGGGCACCAACGCGCCGCTGTTCTGATCGATGGCATAGGCCGACACCGTGTTCGACTGCCGATTCGCAACATAGGCAAAGCGTCCGGTTTGCGTGCAGGAGACGATGACGTTGGTAATGCTGATTTTATTGATGGTGCCTGAACCGTTGCGCACGGTGCAGGTTTGCGACGGATTGGAGGGCTGGGTCCTGACGGTGACCGAATAGGCGGCGTTGTTCGCGAGCCGATCGCCGAAGACGAAACCGCCGTTGGCGCTGAAGCTCAAGTCGTCGGTGTCGTTGATCTGCAGCACGAGCCCGGATCCGCGGAGGCCGGTCACGGTGCCGCCGACCGTGTACTTGGTTCCGCCTGAAATGGGGCACCCCGACAGGGCGAATCCCGTGGCACTCACCATCACCAGGGCCTGTATCTTCACGCATGCTCTCCGGGGAAATTTACAACCGCTCATTGTAAGCTGCGCGCCGCCATTGGTTGCAATTGTGATCATCGGCGCAAAATCGATGGATCAATTGCGCGACAATTGATTCGGCGCGTTCATTTGATGTCGCCGACGGCCGACAATCTGCCGTCATGAATGAACCAAACGTCGCCGCGCCGCTCAAATGAGTGTAAAGGATGACCATGCCAATATTCAGATCGGGTGAAATCAAGATCGCCGCACTGCTCTGCACCGTGCTCATGACCGCACTGGGCCCGCGCATTGCGGGCGCGACCCTGGGCGAACCGGAGATCACGGTTCAAAGCGATGTCGCGCAGCTTCGCGCATCGATCAAGTCCTCGGAAGATCGTGTCGGCTATCGGATTCACGAAATCCAATTGCCCGGCGGCACCTTGCTGCGCGAGTTCGTCGCGCCGGACGGCAAGGTGTTTGCGGTGGCCTGGAACGGCGCGAGCAAGCCGGATTTGCGGCAAGCCTTGGGCAAGTATTTCGATGCCTTGGTATCCGCGCCAAAACTCAAGTTCGCGGATCACAGGCATCTGCAAATTCAACAAGGCGATCTCATCGTGCAGGCCGGCGGTCGCATGCGCGCAGGCTTCTACGGCCGGGCTTACCTGGCAAGCGCCATTCCCAGCGGCGTCAATCTTGGAGACTTGCACTGATGGTTCTGATGCGCGCTCTTCGAATCGCCCTTGGCGCTGCCCTGTGCCTGGCGGCCATCTCCTGTGGGGGCAGCGGTGGCAGCGGCACCTCGTCACCGCCGCCACCGCCACCGCCACCGCCTACCAGCAATGTGGCCGCCGTGATCGTCGATCAGGGGCCGAGTAACCAGAGCGTCAATGCTTTATTTACCTCGGTCACGGTGTGCGTGCCCGGCAGTACCAGTTGCCAAACCATCGATCGCATTCAGGTGGACACGGGATCGTATGGACTGCGCCTGTTGGCGCCCCCGCTGACGCTCACGCTGCCGGTGGAAACCTTTGCAAACGGCAATTCTCTGGTGGAGTGCACTCAATTCGCCGACGGCTTCAGTTGGGGATCGGTTGTCACGGCCGATATTCAGATCGCGGGCGAGACCGCGAAGTCATTGCCTCTTCAGGTCATCGGAGATTCGCGATTCCCCACCATCCCGGCCGTATGCTCGGGTACGGGCATCGAGGAGGATAGCGTCAAGGCTTTCGGCGCCAATGGCATTTTGGGCATTGGTCCGTTCGAATTCAGTTGCGGCGATTGCGATACCAACACTCACAGCAGTAATCCCGTGTACTACGCTTGTGGGACTACCTGTGTGGCCACCTTGGTACCGACCGCCATGCAAGAACCGAACCCCGTTACACGCTTCGCCGCGGACAACAACGGCAGCATCGTCGATCTGCCCAGCGTCGCATCCACGGGTGCGGTGACCTTGAGCGGCTCGCTCATCTTCGGCATCGACACGCAGTCGAACAATAAATCCGGAACTCAAACCGTGCTGACGGTCGACCAGAATGCAGAATTGGTCATGACATTCAATGGCCAGACCCTGGCAAAGAGCTTCATCGACAGCGGCTCGAACGCCATTTTCTTTGCCGATGGCAATATCGCACCCTGCATGACCACCGACACGGGCTTCTACTGTCCCGGAAATACCCTGACTTTGGGGCCGCTCAGCATCCAGGGCCAAAACGGGGTCATGGTGAATAACTTGACCTTCGGCGTCGGCAATGCCCAGACGATGCTGCAGACCAACCCAAATTTCAATGTCTTGCCGGAGCTCGCCGGCACGCTTCCGACCGGGCTCACGGGCACCTTTGATTATGGGTTGGCGTTTTTCTACGGCAAGCGTGTCGCGGTTGCCGTGGAAGGCAAGACGACGTCGGTCGGAACCGGCCCCTACATCGCGTTCTAATGCCGCGGGGGGTGGCGGCTACCGCTCCTCTTGCGGGGCAGGATAGACTGCCTCTCAAATGAATATCTCGGCGTCTTCCACGGCGGCTGGCACCGGCAATCTCCAGCTCGAATATGTGTCTTCTCATAGCGTTGCGTCGCAGCCGGCTTTATGGTGGCAGAGTGTCTTGGGCGTGGTGGGGTTCGAGAAGCCGCCCAGCATCGATCGAACCCGCATACCGGTGACCGCCAGCATGACGCGCTCCTTGAATGCGAATGACGTGTTCGAAGTGTGGCGGGTCTTGGGACCCGACGTTCACTTGTCGAGCGGTGATGCGGCGCAGACCCGCGTGCAGTATCGATATTCCGAGGATCTGTTGTTCGGTTCCCTCACGATTGCCGAGGAGGCAATCGATGCGCGCAGCGAAGCGGGCGCGTTGTTGCGCGCCACCGAGATCGCCTATCAAGAAATCTTCGACGTCCTCAATGAAACCGGGCATCGGCACTTGATTCGGATTTGGAACTACCTTCCCGACATCAACGCGCAGGCCGGCGACGATGAGCGCTATCGGCATTTCAATTCGGCGCGCCAGACGGCGTTTCGCAAGTCAGGAAGGGCGACCCTGGGGACCGTGCCCGCTGCCTCGGCACTGGGCTCGCCCACCGGCAGCCCGATATCCATTTATTTTCTGGCGGCGCGCAGGCCGGCTAAAATGATCGAGAATCCGCGCCAAACAAGCGCCTATTTCTACCCGCCGAAATTCGGCAAGCACAGTCCGATCTTTTCGCGCGCCTGCGTTTGGGGCGGCTCCGCGGGCAGCAACTTATTCATCTCCGGTACCGCGAGCATCGTCGGCCACGAAACCATTCATCCCGGCGATGTCGTCGCGCAGACGCGCGAAACCATGATCAACATCGGCGCGTTATTGGACGAGGCCAATCGCGTGGTCGGCGCCTCGCGATATTCTCTGCAAGACTTGCAGCTCAAAGTGTACGTGCGCAAGCCGTCGGATCTGGCGGCCATCGAGGCCACCCTGTCGCAGCTGCTCAAATCCGCGGCCGACATCGTGTATCTGCAAGCCGATGTATGCCGCGAGGATTTGCTCGTGGAAATCGAAGCCGTCGGCTGAACCGGCGCCGCGGATCCCTCCGCTACGGCGTGTACGAAAATGCCTTGTTGGGATACGGCGGTGGAGCGGGAACCGGACGCGGATCGCTTCGAATCTCCTCCTTCAACAGATCCAACGCGGCTTTGAGCTGCGCATCCGATCCTGCAAAGGTGTCATGCGGCAGGTTGTCGACGACGATATCGGGGTCGACGCCGTGGCCCTCGATCAGCCACTTGCCCTCCGGACCGTAGACGCCGATTTCCGCCGCCGTGGCGATTCCGCCGTCGGCTTCGAAGTTATTGCCGCTCAGCCAGATCTCGCCTCCCCAGGTGCGCACGCCGATCGTCTTGCCCAACTTGAAGCGATGAAATCCTTCGGTGAACGCCTCGCCGTCGGAGGCGGTTTCCTGATCGCACAGGACCACCATATGGCCGCGAAAGGCATACTGCATGTTCCACTCAGATTCGCCCACCCGCGGTTGCCAGTAGAACCAAGCTTGCCGCAGCAGCTTCTCCAACAGCCAAGAGTCGATGTTGCCGCCGTGGTTATGGCGAACGTCGATGATCAGGCCCTGGCGTTTGTAGATGGGATAGTAGTCCCGAGCCCACTGTTCGATGTCCGCAGCACCCATGGCGCGCAAATGAACGTAACCGACCTGCCCGCCGGACTCGGCATCCACTTTCAGGCGCCGGGTGTATTCCCATTCCGAGTAACGCAGATTCGCCTCATCGGCGGCCTTGATGGGCGTGACCAGCACGTCGCGCGTCTCGCCCGAGGAGGATCTTACCCGCAGCAGCACTTGGGAGCCGGCCTTGCCCCGCAGCAGCGCGCGCTCATCGGGTGCGCCCAGCGCGCTTTCCCCATTGATGCTGACGATGAGTTCGCCGTCCTTGACGCGCGACTCCGGGCGATCCAAAGGCGGCGCGGTGTTCGGCAAATCCGGGTCGTGCAGGTACACATGCTCCACCACCAAGCCGCCCGCCTTGTCATCACGCCTCAAGCGGGCGCCGAGCGCCGCCAAATCGATATGATCGGACGGCTTGCGGACATCGCCGCCGCGCACGAAGATGTGCAGCGCCGATAACTCGCCCACCATTTGCGCGATCACTTCGTTCAACTCGTCGCGATCCGATACGCGATCCACCAGCGGCAGATAGCGCGTGCGCATGGCATTCCAATCGACTCCGTGCATATTGCGGTCATAGAAATAATCCCTCTCCAGCCGCCATGCATCGGAGAAAATTCCGCGAAAATCCGCGCGCGGATTCGTAAAGAAGGACCAGGCGGACAGGTTGATCGTCGACTTGGCGAGTACCTTCTGATCCGAGAATGCCGCGGACTTCACATCGGAATCAACGATGTAAAAGGCTTTATCCTTCGATATGAGCATCTTTTTTCGATCAAGCGAAATCTCAAAGTTCTTCACATCGGCGGCGATTGCCTCGAGCTCCTCACCCTTATTGGCGATATCCAAACATTTCAGCGCCAGCTTGCGAGGCGCCTCGTCGGAGCCGTCCAGCCAGCACAGGCGTTTGTCGGTGATTTGCAGGTTGTCGTAGTTGCCCGCCGGCACCGGAACTTCGCTCAAGCGCGACTGCAGATTCGTGAAGTCGATCTTCACGTCCTTGGGCGGCCTGGAGCCCGAAACGAGCGTGGCCGGATTCTTGCCCGGCGGCGCTTTTGCATCGCCGGCTTTTGCCTCGGCGGTTTTGTCCTCGTCCTTGAGGGGCGGCGCATCCGCATGCAATTCATCGGGCGGCAGAAACGGCGAACGCAGGCCCGAACTCAAGGCAAGCTCGTAGATTTTCACCGGGCGATCGAAATGCGGTTCCGGCTGCCGCGAGCCCCACGGAGATTCAACCGTGGTCTTGAGCGATCGGTCGGACAAAAAGTACAGCCATTTGCCGTCCGTGCTCCACGTGGGGCTCACGCTGTTGTAGCGGTCGGAGGTGAGCGGCTGAATGGCGCCCGAATCGACATTGAAAACGCTGATTTGCAAGAATTGGTTTGCAGCGGTTTGCACGAAGCCCAGCCAACGGCTGTCGGGGGACCAGGTCAGATTGTCGAAGTCGCCGAATTTGGATTGAGCGATCCGCTTGTCCTGCCGGGTGCCAATGTCATAAATCCAAAGTTGCTGATCCTTGTCCCGATGCGCCAGCCATCGGCCGTCGGGCGAGGGGACACCGTCCCAGCGCAGTACTTTCGAATTGCGCGTCCACTGTTCCGCCGCACCCGCGCCGTTTGCCGGGTATTTCCAGAATTCGGCTTCGCCGCTCTCGGTTGAAACCGAAATGACATTCTTGCCGTCGGGTAGAAATCGCGCTTCCCGATAGCGAACGCCCGGAGTGCCGGCCACCTTGATGATGCGTCCGCTCTTCACCGGCAAGGTGAACACTTCGCCGCGCGCAGTGAATATCGCGCGGGCACCGTCCGGAGAAATGTGCACGCTGGTCAGATAATCGAGCGGCGCCTTTACCCAGTGCTCGCGCAGCTGATCGAAATCGGACACGGTGGAAATCGGGATCACCTCTTCGTGACCGGTTTTCAAATCCAGAGACCACAGGTCCGCGCCGCAGGCGTACACCACGCGTCCCTCGGACAGCGACGCGCCGGCAACATCGAATCCGTGCTGGTGGCTCTCCTGCCTGACCTCGCGGCCTTGAGTACTCATCGAGTACACATTCATGACGCCGTCGCGGTCCGACAGAAAATAAATGCGTGCATTCCAAAACATCGGATTGCGGGAGGTGCCGGCCCAGTCCGCCGTCAATGGCACCGCTTCGCCCGCGCCATCGAAGCGCCAGATGGTTTCGTTGTATCCGCCTTGATAGCGCTTGGTGGAACTCGGCTGCTTTCTCCAGCGGGTGAAGAAGAGTGTATGGCCGTCGGAGGAATAAGCGGCTTCTGACCCTTGTGCCAATGCAACGACCTCGCGGCCGCCGTGATTGTCGAGGAGTACCAGCTTCGGATCCGGCAGCGTCGAGTAGCGGTTGGTACTCACCATCAGGCGGCCGTCCGGAGCCCAAGCGGCGGGAATCGCGTCGCCGTTCCAGGTGCGTCTTTCCGGCACGCCGCCGGCGAGGGGGACCGTATAGACCTCGCTCGGTCCTTCGTATTGCCCGACGAACGCAACCACTTGCCCATCCGGCGAGATTCGCGCCATCGATTCGACACCGGAGTTCGAGGTCAGGCGGCGCGCGGTGCCGCCGCGGATTCCCACCGACCAAAGATCACCCTCCGACGTAAACACGACAGTGTCGCCATGCACCGATGGATAGCGGTAGTATCCGCGTTGCGGCGATGAATCGCTCGCCGCCACGGCGGCAGAGACTGACAGACAGGCGATGAGAGCGGCGGCAATTGTCGACGCTTTTTTGAGCGGCATTTTTTCGATCTCCAACTATTTTTGGTAATAATTGCACAGTGCTGTTCGGCGCGATAGGAGCATGGGAAATGAGCGATGCAGAAACGGTTGCCAAGCATTATCGATGGGCAGAGCTGCCGGCCGAGTCGATGAAAGGCGGCATAACGCGCCAATTGATCACGGGCGATCGCATGATGATCGCTCACGTGCGGCTCAAAAAAGGGGATGAGGTGCCGCGGCATTCGCATGAGAACGAGCAGATCACCTACATCCTCGAGGGCGCGCTGCATTTTTGGCTGGGACCCAAAGGCGACCGCGAACAAACCGTGCGCGCCGGCGAAGTATTGGTCATCCCATCGAATCTCGAGCATCGCGCCTTGGCGTTGGAAGACACCCTCGATGTCGATGTATTCAACCCGCCGCGGCAGGACTGGCTGAACGGCACCGACGCTTACTTGCGCCGCTGAAAGCTTGACGCGATGCGCTAGGCGATTGCGCGCGCGATACAGATACGCCGCGACAATGCGTTCGCGCGGCGTTGCTCACGCTTAGGTCATCAGATGCGGCGGCACGCGCGCATTGGCCGCGCGCTCGTAGGCTCTTGCGACTTGCAGCAGCAGTCCGTCTTGATTGCGGCCGGTCACCAAGGTGATCCCCACCGGCAGGCCGCCGACCAATCCCGCCGGCACCGTCAGGCTGGGATAGCCGGCGATCGCGGCCGCACTCGCGATTTGCGACGATCCGCCGCCGCGCCGATCTCCCCACACAGGGTCGATCAGATCGGCCGGTCCGTTGCTGGGCCCAACCAACACCTCCACTCCCTGTTGGCCCAGCAGCGTAGCGAGGCCTTCCGAATCCGCGGTGCGCTTCAATCCGGCGAGCGCCTTTTGATAGGCATCATCGCTCAAGGGTCCTTTGGCATCCGCCATCTCAAAAATTTCCTGGCCAAATACAATGAGTTCTTGATCCGCATGCGCCCGATTGAAGGCGATCAGGTCGGTCAGGGTTCTGCAATCGACCTGCGAGGGGTCGAGGGTGCCTAGGTAGGCGTTGATGGCATCCTTGAACTCGTACAGCAAGCCTTCAAGTTGCGATTCGCCCATCTCGTCGAACGCCTTCGGGGGCTTCAAGTCCACGGTCACCGCGCCTTCGTGCTCGAGCGCAGCACGCGCGTCGGCGAACAGCCGAGTTGTGTCCGGATGTGCGCCCTGCGGGATGGGCATGACGCCGACGCGCACGCCACGCAGGCGAAAGGCTTCGATTTCGTTGCCATGGGCACCGAAGCCCAGCGGCCGCTCGGCGATCACTGCGGCGAGAATTGCCGCATCCCCCACCGTCCGGCACATCGGGCCGGCCGTGTCCTGCCGCGGCGAAATCGGCACCACCCCCTTGCCGCTGACGACGCCAACCGTGGGCTTGAAGCCCACGAGGCCATTGATGGAGGAGGGCGAGAGGATGGAGCCATTGGTTTCCGTGCCGATGGCTGCCGCACAGAAACTTGCCGCAGCGGCGACGCCGGAGCCTGCGCTCGAACCGGAAGGATTGCGGGCCGGGTCGTAGGCATTGCGGACCTGGCCGCCGACACCGCTCCATCCGCTGCATGAACGTGTCGAGCGGAAATTTGCCCATTCGCTCAAGTTCGCCTTGCCCAGGAGAATCGCACCGGCCGCGCGCAGCCGGGCAGCCAGCGGCGCATCGGCGGCGCGGAAGGATTGGGCGAGCGCGTAGGATCCGGCGGTAGTCGCGACCGGATCGCGGGTTTCGATGTTGTCCTTCACAATGATCGGAATGCCATGCAGCGGCCCGCGCAGCTTCGCTGATTTGCGTTCCGAATCAAGGGCTCGGGCGTCTTTGAGCGCGTTCGGATTGAGGGCCAGAACCGAGCGGTATTCGGGGCCGTGATGATCGAAACGGGCAATGCGGTGCAGGTACGCGGCGGTTAGGTCTTCCGACGTCACTGTGCCGGTGGCCAGGGCTCTCTGCAGGGCCGCGATGGACTGCTCCGTCGGATCAAAAGCGAGGGGCGCGGCGCGCAGCTCGCCCACCGCGGCGGCGACCGACAGGGCGCCTGCTGTAGTAATAAAGCCTCTACGATCCATGAATTCTCCCTTCGTCTTCTGAAATTGCGGCGCCTCATCGGCTTGGCGTTCTAGGCGTGGACAGTGATGAGAACTATTTTCTATGGAATTCTTTACAGTTCTCGATGAATTTGTTACTTAATTGAAACGCGTCCTGAGAGATATATCTTTACAGGGCGGCATAGCCAAATATAACGCTGCAGGGGATGAATACCAATGACTACACGATCGCGTGGATATCGTGCGTGGCGCCGAGGGATCGCGCCGCCTTGTTTTCTAGCGCTGGCGATGAGCGCACATGCCCAGGTGACCCCGAAAGCGGCTCCGGCGGAAGATACCAGCCTTCAAGAAGTGGTCGTCACCGGTTCGCGTATCGCCCGCCCGGAATTCGACAACCTCGAGCCGACGACCTCGGTTGACTCGAAGACCTTCGATCAGCGCGGTTATCTCGATGTCGGCCAGGCGCTCAACGAGCTGCCGGCCTTCGGCGTGGCGCCCTCGAGCGCCGCGAATCAGCAGCAAGGTTTCGGTGTCGCGCAAAGCTTCGTCGACCTGTACGGCCTGGGTTCGCAGCGCACCCTGACCTTGGTCAACGGCCGCCGTTTCGTCTCCGAGAGCACGGCAAGCTTGGCCAATTCCAACAATAATTCCGGTGTCGGCGGCAATGGCGGTAATGGCACGCAGGTTGACCTCAATGTCATTCCCACGAAACTGATCGACCACGTCGAAGTGGTCTCAGTGGGTGGCGCGCCGATTTATGGCGCCGACGCGATCGCCGGCGTGGTCAACATCATCTTGAAGAAGGACTACCAGGGTCTCGATGTCGATGCTCAAGTGGGCGCGTCAGGGCAGGGCGATGCGTGGAATTATCGCGCGCGCGTCTTAGGGGGCCAGAACCTATTCGACGGCAGGGCAAATATCACGGCGGTGGCCGAGTTCACGAAAACCGACGGTCTGTTGGGGACGCAGCGACCGGTGTATGCGGCGGACTACGGCTTCTTGGCGCCCCTCAACAAGCCGCCGAAAGGCCAATGCTGCACCAGCGTGTTGACGCCCGCCAACTCAGTGCCGTCCGTGAGTTTTGGCGGCGTTCCGGTGGTGGACGATCTCTTTCTGGCGCCCGGCGCCGGTCTCACCGGTCCCTTGATCGGTGTGACCAATGCCGCCGGCCAAACCCTGGCTTTCGGTCCCAGCGGCCAGCTGCAGAATTACAACCTCGGCACGGTCACCGGCAACCCCATTTTTACCGTCGGCGGCGATGGCGAGCGGCTCTCGCAGGTCAGCAACCTGCTGTCACCGACCGAGCGCGTCAATATCGACACCTTGATGCACTTTCAGATCAACGATCGTCTCAACGCGTTCGGTGAAGGCTATTTCTCCGAGTCGCACGCCAGGAACTTGGTGTCCCAGTCCTACAACACGACTTTATTCAGCAATACATCTCCGTATGGCATAGCCGGCACGCCTCAGGGTTCTTTCGTCATCAGCATCAATAACCCGTTCTTGAGTCCCGGCGATCGCCAGACCATTCAGACAGCGCTGAACAATTACGCCGCGTCCTTGCCATTCGGCGCCGCCATATATCCGGGAGTCAGCGTCGGACAGCCCCTGTTTCCGGGATACGTCGGGCCGGGGCAGCCGGTGGCTTACCCGGCGTGGAACACCAGCCAGTTCTATGTGAATCGCGCAAATGTGGATCTGGACAACGGTGCGGCAACGGACACTCAAATAGTGGTTCGCGGTGTGGCGGGATTGAACGGCGACTTCTCGTGGGGCGCGAGAAATTTCAACTGGGAAGTGTCCGTAAGCTACGGCACGGCGGATAACACGCAAGTCACGCCTTCATACGTGTTCCAGAACCTGGCCAACGCGCTCAATGCCACGCGCAATGCCGCGGGCCAGATCGTGTGCGCGGGCACGCCCGTGAACGGCCCGACATCGACAATATCGAGCACGTGCGCACCGCTGAACATTTTCGGCCAAGGGTCGCCCAGTGTGGCCGCGTTGCAGTACGTCACGCATATGGCGACGGTCGATTCATTCAATACGCAAAGAGACACCAATGCCTTCATCGGCGGGGATATCTTGAAGGTCCCGGCCGGCGAATGGAAGTTTTCGGCCGGATTCGAGAATCGCCGCGAGTCGGCGGCCTTCTCACCCGACAATTTCTATACCGAAGATTTGGGCCAAAATCAGATCTTGGGGATTGAGGGTTCCTACGTCACCAACGAGGGCTATTTCGAGACCTTGCTGCCGATCTTCTCCCCGGCGCAGGATATCCCGGGATTGAATCGTCTCGAGTTGGAAGGCGCCGCGCGGCGTGTCGATAACTCCATTGCCGGCAACGCCACCACGTACACCTACGCCGTGCGCTGGTCACCGATTGAGGATGTGGGGTTCCGCGCGAACAAGACCAAGTCTATTCGGGCGCCATCGATCACGGAACTGTTCCTCCCGGCGGCAACGGTCGGATCGTTCGCCAATGATCCCTGCGACCAAAACTACGTGGGCCAGGGCCCGGCGCCTGCGACACGCCTCAAGAACTGTGAAGCCGCGCTCGCGGGCATTCCCGGTGGTTACAATCCAAACACCTTTCAATCCCAGGTCGTGAATGCGACTGCCACCGGCACGACGTCGGGTAACACCGGCCTGCAAAGCGAAATCGCCTTTTCCAAGACTTTTGGTGTGGTGCTGCGCCCGCGCTTCCTGCCGAAATTCAATCTGTCGGTGGACTACATCGATATTGCGCTCAAGGATGCGATCTCGTCACTGTCGCTGGTCAACAATCTGGATGCCTGCTATGACTCGGCGAATTATCCGAACAACCCGTCCTGCAATACGTTCACACGCAACCCCGCCGGCCAGATCTCGAATTTCCATACCGGCTTCGTCAACGCGGGTTTGCTGGAGTTCACGGGTATCCAGGCGGCGCTGGACTACACCTTCGACCTGCCGTGGTCTTTGGGAAGCCTGCAGACCAGTGCGCACTACCTCGATACATCGCGGCTAAAATCGCAGGTTGCGACCGCAGCCCCGAACGACATTGCGGGTCAGCTCGGTTACAGCAAGAGCAAGGGTTCGATCGATTTGCTGTACGCGAACCAGGGGTTCTCGTGGGATTGGCAGGGCATCTTCATCGGGCCGGCGAATTTCAACAACCAGAATACGACGACGTCGCAGGATATCCTGGGTGTGGGATCATGGTGGCTCATCAATTCGACGGTGGGTATGAAATTCAATCCCCAGTTCCAGGTTCGCTTCATCGTCGACAACGTGTTCAACAAGCAGCCGCCGTTCCCGGCCATTGCCGGCACGGGCGGCAACTTCGCAAGCGCGACCACGACGTACTTTTCGGGAATTCTCGGACGGACTTTGCAGCTCGAGGCAGACTATAAGTTCTTCTAGAAGTCATTTCGAGTGTAGCTACGGAAGGGCGCCACGGGGCGCCCTTCTTTCATTGAGTACGCGGTGATTTGCCTGCCTGCTCTAAAGGCGACTAGAATCCCGATTGTCGAGAATGCGCCTTGAGCGGGCGTCGTATAATGGTAATACCCAAGCTTCCCAAGCTTGAGCCGTGGGTTCGATTCCCATCGCCCGCTCCATTCTGAAATCCGTAGAGCGAAGAACAGCGGTGCGAGCACGGATTAAGTTCTGTTACCTCGGTCTACGGAGCAGCTAATTGACGGCGACGCCCAATGTTGTGGCAATCGCGTGAAGTCGCTTGTCCTTAGTCCACAACTGGCATCCCTCAATCGCCGCAGCAGCGAGCAAGTGGGCGTCCACATAACCGATGCCACGGCCGTAAAGTTTCCGCGCCCGTACGAAGCTCAAGACTTCATCGTGTTCGGCCACCGTCACCGAGCGTAGTTGTTGGAGGAGTTCAAGCGTCGCATCGCGGTTCGAGAAATTTCCGCATGCGAGTTCGCCAACCACGAACGGATGCATTACAACGACGCTGCGACGAAGACGCTCCGCAAGTTCAGGAAGGTCGTCGCGAAAGTAGTCAATCCAGACGGAGGTGTCGGCGAGAATCATGTAGCTGCTGCCGGCGCACGCCTCCTCGGCACGGATTCGAGCTTGGGCTGAGTGCCGCCGAGCTTGGCAAGTCGCGCGGCGCTTTCCCGCTCGATGAGGGCTTTGAGGCCTTCTCGGAGCACTGTCGAACGATCAAGGCCCCCAGTCAGCTTGACTGCTTTTGCTAGTAGATCGTCGTCTAACGTTACAGTTGTGCGCATGATGCTCTCCAATAGCCTGCATCCATAATAGCACCGTATGATGCGGAAAATGAAGCGATAAAATCGGCTGATTGTGCAGAAATAGGTTGGATACAATCTCGGCAGCGCCGATCCTATTTTTCGTGGCTTACATCGGTCAGCATCAATGACTGCGAACACGCTCCGTTGGCTACTGATTTCTCATAGACAAAGGCTGAAGGCTTGAGCCTGGGACTTCGGACACCGATGTATCCCTACGTAGCCCTGCGTTGCCCCACATACCGCGAAAATTCACACGCTAATCACACTTGGAATCCGCAATCGCACCAAACCGCTTGTTTTAAAGGCTCGGATGCACCGCCCGTGTGGGTTCGATTCCCATCGCCCGCTCCACTTTTCGTGCCTGGCGTGTCCCTACGTTGCCCTAGGACGCGGCTCAGCTCATCGTCCAGTTCCCACAGTCTCGACGCGGCTACAGTTCATTTGATCAAATGCGTCGATCGGCTTCTTGGTCGAGCTCGTTCTCG
>Ga0210406_10000890_pt1 | contig 38814 bp, 33 predicted proteins | sample IncBWC30MmetaG_FD_155454 | JGI IMG/M metagenome (GOLD analysis project Ga0210406, IMG submission 155454) | Forest soil microbial communities from Barre Woods Harvard Forest LTER site, Petersham, Massachusetts, United States - Inc-BW-C-30-M | ecosystem: Environmental > Terrestrial > Soil >... | reverse complement strand
CAATGGAGTCCGGATCGCAACGCCGGGTTTTCGCGCGCCGATCCGCAACGCCTTTATCTGCCGCCCATCATGGACGCGGTGTACGGATACCAGTCGACCAATGTCGAAGCCCAATCGCGCGATCCCAGTTCGCTCCTGAGTTGGACCAAGCGCATGCTCGCCGTGCGCAAGACCAGCCGCGCGTTTGGGCGCGGCGCACGCCGGTTCCTAAGGCCGGGCAATCGCAAGATATTGGCTTATTTACGCGAGTTCGGCGACGACGCCATGCTGTGCGTCGCAAATCTCTCACGCTCGGCGCAACCGGTCGAATTGAATCTCGCCGAGTTCAAGGGCCGCGTGCCGGTGGAAGTGCTCGGGCGCACGGCGTTCCCGCCCATAGGCGAATTGCCCTACCTGCTCACCATCGCGGCCTACGGCTTTTACTGGTTCAGACTGGCTACCGATGCAGCGGTGCCGTCCTGGCACGAGCAGGTCGTGTCTGTCGATGAGCGCCCGGTGCTGGTACTGTTCGACGGCTGGCTCAGTTTGTTTCGCGAGCGTGTGGTGCCGTGGCGCATCGGCATGGCCGAGAAAACCCGCGCGCAATTCGAGACCGACACGCTGCCGCGCTACGTCGAGACGCAGCGTTGGTATGCGGCCAAGGGCACCCCGATCGATCGCGTTCACATCAGCGAGCACGTGCTGTGGCAGGAAGGAAAGGTGTCCTGGCTGGTGGCGCTGGTCGAACTCGATGGAGCAGAGGAGCGCCCGAACTACTTCCTGCCGTTGGCATTGGCCTGGGAGGAACGAGACGAGGATCGAGTGCGGAATCTGTCGACAGCGGCTGTCGCAAAGATCCGCCAGCAGGCCAATGTCGGGGTGATGGGCGATGCTTTTGCCGACGAAGTGTTTTGCCGCGCGGTCGTGGCGGCCATGGCTGCGGGGCGTGAAATACCGATGACGCAGGGCAAGCTGCAATTCAGGCGCACAGCGGCATTCGCGGAAATCGCCGGATCGGATTTTGCCACATTGCCGGTCGAGCGGCCCCGTGGTTCGAGCTCGAATACCGTGGTCAACATGCGCGAGCGGCTCATGCTCAAGGGGTATCGGCGGCTGCGCGTCGGCATGAACCCGGAACTCGAAATGGGACTCTACCTCACCGAGGTCGTTCACTATGCGAACTGCGCGCCGCTGGCGGGAGTGCTCGAATACATCGCCAGCGATGGCCAGACCCGCTTGTTGGCGATGCTGCAGGCTTTTGTGCCGAATCAAGGAGATGGCTGGACCTATTCGCTCGAATATGTGCGGCGACACCTCGAACAGTACCGAACCACGCCGGCCGGGGACGCGCTTCCCGCCAATGCGCACGAAGCCTATTTGACTTTGATCCGGGTGTTGGCCCTGCGAACGGCCGAATTGCATCGCGCACTCGCCCAGCCCACCTCCAACGCGGCATTTGCTCCCCAGGTGCTCAGCCGCGCGGACATCGACGCCTATCGCCAGCGTGCCTTGGAGGAGGTGCGCCAGGCGCTCGATCTCCTGGCAGCAAACATGGAAACAGTGCCGGCGGCGGATCGCGAGCGCGCCAACGCCGTGCTCGCGCTGCGAGATCAAATCAAGACGCGCATCGAGGCCTGTGCGAAAGCGCTGCCGCAGGGCGTGAAAATACGCATCCACGGTGACTATCATCTCGGCCAGGTGCTGGTGACGCGCAATGATTTCGTCATCATCGATTTCGAAGGCGAGCCCGGCAACAGCCTGGAGCAGCGGCGCGCCAAGCATTCGCCGCTGCGCGATGTCGCCGGGATGATGCGCTCCTTCGGATATGTGCAACAGAGCGCATTGCGCAGCGTTGCGCACAACGAGGCCGAAGCCGCGAGACTGGCTCCGCTTGCGCGGGTGTGGGAACTCGAAGTGCGTGCGGCATTTCTGTCGGCCTACGATGCGGCCGCTCGCGACGCGGCCCTGTACGAATCGTTGCAGCCAGGACACGGGATGCTGGGACTGTTCGAACTCGAGAAGGCGCTGTACGAATTGCGTTATGAACTCGGCAACCGGCCGAGTTGGGTTGGAATTCCGTTACAGGGAATTCTCGACTGGAGCGGTGGATAATGGAGGGCCCTCATGCAAAGCATTGATATGGTGGTGGATGCGACCCGAGAGTTTTTGCACCAAATCGCTGCGTTCTTGCCCAGACTATTACTGGCGCTGTTGGTCGTGGTTGTCGGTTGGTTATTCGCCAAGGCCGTGCGCTTCGCCGTGGAACGCGCCCTGCGCGCGGTGAATTTCAATGTGTTGACCGAGCGCGCCGGCACGGACAATTTTTTGAGGCAGGCAGGCATGCGTGGCGATACCACCACGCTGTTCGGCATAGTGGCTTTTTGGCTGGTGATTTTGGCGACCCTCATCATCGCCTTCAACGGCTTGGGCCTCACCTACATCACGGATCTGTTGGGCCGCGTCGTACTGTTCACCCCAAAACTGCTCATCACGATGCTGATCGTCGTGTTCGGCTCGTACTGCGCGCGCTTCGTCGGCACCGCAGTGCAAAGCTACTGCGTCGATGCGCAGATCCCCGACGCCGACATGCTGGGCCGGATGGTTCGGTACGTGATCATGACTTTCGTCGTGATGATTGCCTTGAGCCAGGTCGAGGTCGGCGGCGACATCGTACAAAGGACCTTTCTCATCATCCTGGGCGGTCTCATGCTCGCGCTGGCCCTGGCGTTCGGACTTGGCGGGAAAGACTGGGCGGCTGCGCTGTTGCAGCGCTGGTGGCCGCAGCATCGCAAGGATGAGGACAGCTGACCGGTCAGTTTTTGCACGCGATGCCTTTTGGCGCCTCGCTCCTGCCGGCAGGCGGCGCCCGCTTTCGCCTGTGGGCGCCTTCCAGCCCGCGCGTGACGCTACACCTGCAAGCACAGAACGACGGCGCCCCGCTGCGGCTCGCGATGCACACCGGGCAAGATGGGTGGCACGAGATTGACGTCGCCGATGCGCAAGCCGGCTGGCGCTACCAGTTCATCGTGCAGACCGGCGACGCGCAGGCGCTCACCGTGCCCGATCCTGCCTCGCGCAGCAATCCTCAGGGTGTTCACGGCGCCAGCGAAATCGTGGATCCGCGCGAGTATGCGTGGCGCAACCCGGCCTGGAGCGGACGATCGTGGCCGGATGCCGTGCTCTATGAACTGCACGTGGGGACGTTCACTGAGCAAGGCACGTTTGCCGCGGCCGCCCGGCGGCTGGAGGAGCTGAAGGACTTAAGGGTAACTGCGCTGCAATTGATGCCGCTTGCGGCGTTTCCGGGCGAGCGCAGTTGGGGTTATGACGGTGTTCTGCAGTTCGCGCCCGCGCACTGCTACGGTGCCCCTTCGGACTTGAAGGCTTTTATCGATGCCGCGCATGCGCAGGGGCTGATGGTGCTGCTCGACGTGGTGTACAACCACTTCGGTCCGGAGGGCAACTATCTTCACGCCTATTGTCCGGAATTCTTCAACTTTGCGCAAAAAACCCCCTGGGGCTCCGCGATCAATTTCGACGGCGGGCACAGCCGCACGGTTCGGGATTTTTTCCTGCATAACGCGCTCTATTGGATCGAAGAATACCGGTTCGACGGCTTGAGGCTGGACGCCGTACATGCGATGCGAGATCGATCGAGCCCCGATATCGTGAGCGAAATCGCCCGTGCATTGCGCGATGGACCCGGACGTGAGCGCCAAGTGCACTTGGTGCTCGAGAACAATGCCAATCAAGCGCGCTACCTTGAACGCGACTCCGCCGGCGAGCCGCTGTTCGCGACCGCGCAGTGGGATGACGACGTGCATCACGCGCTGCATGTCCTGACCTGCGGCGAGTCGGACGGCTACTACGCGGACTATGCGGCGCAGCCGTTGCACAAATTGGGACGTTCGCTCGCTGAGGGCTTCGCCTATCAAGGAGAATATTCACGATTCCGGGACAGGACACGAGGCGAACCGAGCGGCCAACTACCGCCGGCCGCCTTCGTCGGATTTCTGCAAAATCACGACATGGTCGGTAATCGTGCGTTCGGCGGCCGCATCGGCTCGTTTGCCGATGCGCGGCTGCTCTCCGCCGCCTACACCTGTCTGCTGCTCTGTCCTCAAGTGCCGATGCTGTTCATGGGGGAGGAATTCGCCGCATCGACACCGTTCATGTTTTTCTGCGATTTCGGCCCCGAGCTGGCGTTTTCTGTGTCGGACGGGCGGCGCCGGGAGTTCAAGCGCTTCGCCGCCTTTGCGGACGACGCAGCGGTCGCGCGCATCCCGGACCCCAATGCAGAATCGACATTCCTGTCCAGCAAGCTCAAGTGGCACGAGCGCCGGGAACCGTCGCACCGAACGCGTCTTGATTTCATTCAAGAACTGTTGTCGCTGCGGCGGCGTCATTTGGCACCGCATCTGCCCGCGATGAGGCACGGCGGCCGGTTCGAGATCGTCAACGATGTGCTGCGAGTCGAATGGCGATTGACCAATGACGTGCGCTGGACCCTGATCGCGCATTTCGGTACGCATGCCGCCTATGCGACGTTGCCTGCATCGGGGGCTACCGTATTTTCCATCGGCGCGGTGCCTGCACCCGCGCCGCAAGTACGGTTGGAACCGGGGGGCGCGATCGTCACGTGTGGTTAGCGAATGCCGATGGGGGTTTTTAGGCCGCCACCTGCTCGGCCGGCGCGCCTTCGAGCGCCCGGGCGAGCACATCTTCGATCTTTTCCGCCCAAACGAACTCGAGCCGCGCGCGCACGCTGTCGGGAATGTCCTCGAGGTCGCGCCGATTGCGTGCCGGCAGAATCACGGTGCGAATACCGGCGCGCGCGGCAGCCACGCATTTCTCTTTGATGCCGCCCACCGGCATGACGACTCCGCGCAAGCTGATCTCTCCGGTCATGGCAACGTCGGCGCGTACGGTGCGCTGGGTGAGCAGGGAGGCCAGCGAGGTTGCAATCGCAACACCGGCGCTGGGTCCATCCTTCGGGATCGCGCCGGCGGGGACATGAATGTGCAGATCGCTGGCATCGAGGATCGTGGGATCGATTCCCAAACGGTCGGCCTGCGATTTCACCAGAGTCACGGCCGCCTGCGCGCTCTCTTTCATGACTTCGCCCAGCTGTCCGGTGAGAATCAGCTTGCCGCTGCCACGCACGCGGCTCGATTCGATGAAGAGAATATCCCCACCGGCCGGCGTCCAAGCGAGTCCTGTCGCAACGCCCGGCACACTGGTGCGCAGCGCCACGTCGCTCTCGAAGCGTGCCGCCCCGAGGATGCGTTCCACGGCGGCAGGGTCGATGGAAACGCTTTGCGCATCTCCCGATGCAATCGTGACTGCGGCGTTGCGCAACAACGCGCCGATCTGACGCTCCAAGCTTCGAACCCCGGCTTCGCGGGTGTAGTCTGCGATCACGTGACGCAATGCTTCATCGGAGATCTGCACTTGCTCCGCGGACAAGCCATTTGCCCGCAACTGGCGCTGCAGCAAATAACGCCGCGCGATCTGTAGCTTCTCTTCTTCGGTGTAGCCGGTCAGTTCGATGATTTCCATGCGGTCGCGCAGCGGCGGCGGGATGGAATCCAGCACATTGGCCGTACCGATGAACAGCACCTTCGACAGGTCGAACGGAACGCCGAGATAGTTGTCCCGAAACGTGTTGTTCTGCTCCGGATCCAGCACTTCCAGCAGTGCCGAGAAGGGGTCGCCTTGGTAGCTGGCCGAGAGCTTATCGACCTCGTCGAGCATCAATACCGGGTTGCGGCGGCCCGCTTTGCGCACCGCCTGCACGATGTTGCCGGGAAGGGCCCCGATGTAGGTACGCCGATGACCGCGGATCTCCGCCTCGTCGTGCACGCCGCCCAAGCTGACGCGTCCGAACTTGAGGCCGATCGCCTTGGCGATGCTCTGCCCGAGCGAGGTTTTGCCGACGCCCGGCGGCCCCACAAAACATAGAATCGGGCTACGGCCTTCGGGGTTGAGTTTGCGCACCGCCAGGAACTCTAAGATTCTGCGCTTGATCTTCGCCAGCCCGTAGTGATCCTCATCGAGGATTTTGCGCGCCTGTTCGATGTCCACCTGCTCAGGATCGAGCTTCGACCAGGGCATGGCGAGCAGCCATTCGAGGTAGGTGCGGGTCATGGAGTACTCGGCGGCCTGTTCCGGCATCCTTTCCAAACGATTGAGCTCGCGCTGTGCTTGTTCCTCGGCCTCCGGCGGCATGCCGGCATCCTTGACCGCTTGCTTCAAATCGGCGAGTTCCGATTTGGAACCGCCGGCTTCACCAAGTTCCATTTGGATCTGGTGCAGCCGCTCACGCAACACAGCTTCCTTTTGCCGATCATCAAAAGCTTCGCGCGTCTTCTCATCGATCTGGCGCGACACCTTCAAGACTTCGATGCGCCGGCCAAGCAGCGTAAGCACGCGATCGAGCCGCGCTTTGAGGTCGAAGGTCGCCAAAATTTCCTGCTTGTCGGCAATCTTCAGATCCATGAAACTCGCGATCATGTCGGCGAGGGCCGGAATTGATTCAATGCTGCGAATCGCATTGGTCAGCTCTCCCGGTGCCTGTGGCAGCAACTGCACCGCATCTATCGCCTTCTCGCGTAAGCTCAGGCCACGCGCCTCGATTTCCTGATCGAATACGGTGGCTTCCCGGTGTTTGTCGATGCGCGCCACCAGGAACGGGTCGCGGCTCACATAATCCAATACGGTGAAGCGTTCTTCGCCCTGGCAAATCAGATGGTGCGAGCCATCGGGCGCCGTAATGAAACGCACGATCGAGGCGCACGTGCCCACGCGATGCAGTGCATCCGGCGATGGATCCTCGACGGCCGGGTCGTTTTGCAGCAGCAGGCCGACGCGCCGCTGGGTGCGTACCGCCTCCTGGGCCGCAGCGAGCGCAGCCTTGCCGGCGATGGCGACGGGCAATACCACCCCGGGGAACAGCACCGTGTTGCGTACCGGCAGAATGATCAACACATCTTCACCGGCATTCACGCTCATGCTGCCTCCAGGGTCAATCGCAAATGCAGACAGCCGTGGTCCAGGCGACGCTCCAACAGCGCGTAGCGCCCAGGCGGCAAGTCGATGCGGCGGCGCATGCGGCCATAGGGGATTTCCAAGCGCACCACGTTCATGGCGGCACTCACGGCAGGCGGCGGCACGTCGGTGTCGATTTGCAGGCCCGTAGGGGTTATCTGCACAATCACATCTTCGGCCCGGGCGCCGGGCAAGGCGATGATGACATTCAGTTCCGGACCGTCCGCAAAGATATCGGCCGGCGGCTCCCACATGGGCCGGGAAGCGGGGGCGGTTAAAAGATCGAAAAATTGCCGATGTTTGCGCTCAGCTTGTTCCAGCAGCGCGCAGGCTTCCGACCACATCCAAGACCTTCTGGGGTGAATATCCATCTTGAATTGAAAGTGCGGGCAGTCGCATCAAAGTTCAAGGGCTGGGCGTGCGCGGCCCCTGTCGGTCGGCCACCCGCACCGTATAGCCGCCGGATTTCTCATCCGCCCTAAGGTTTAGAAGCCCGCGTTTCTCTGCGTCGCCCAGCATGTCGTTGAACGATCTGAAACCATAGAAACGCTCGTTGAAGCCAGGTTGGCGCCTCTTGATGGCTTGTTTGATCATCGAGCCCCAGATCGGTTCGCTGCCGCCGCGCTCTTCGGTCAATGCCTCCAGCGTTTCGACAATCAGTTCGAGCGCGTCGTTCAAATCCGGCCCCTTGGGCTCGCTTGGCGAGTTTCCGCCCGCGGCGGGAGCACGCGCCGTTGCCGCGGTGCGCCGGCGCACCTTGGAGGGTTCTTTGCGGACCAAATCATCGTAATAAATGAATTCATCGCAGTTATTGATGAACAGATCCGAGGTTGAATTTTTGACGCCCACACCGATGACGGTCTTCGCGTTTTCGCGCAGCTTGCTGACCAAGGGCGAGAAGTCCGAATCGCCGCTCAGGATGACGAAAGTGTCGACATGTCCCTTGGTGTAGCACAGATCGAGGGCATCGACGACCATGCGAATGTCCGCAGAATTCTTGCCCGACTGCCTGACATGCGGGATTTCGATGAGTTCGAACGCCGCTTCGTGCAAACCACGCTTGAAGTCCTTGTAGCGCTCGAAGTCGCAATAGGCTTTTTTCACCACGATGTGCCCTTTGAGCAAAAGACGCTCGAGGACTTTCTCGATATCGAAGCTTGGGTACTTGGCATCGCGCGCGCCGAGGGCGATGTTTTCCAAATCCAGGAAGACCGCCATGGTGGCGTCCGACGCTTTGACCGACATACGTATCCTTTAGAACCAGTTGTAGTTGAAGCTTACGCTGATTCGCTCGGCATTGACGGAGTTGGGCGCAACCTCATGACGCAGCCAGCTCTCGAACAAAAGCAGCTGACCCGCTGCAGCCGGAAACGTAACCCACGGCCGGGCAGCGCGCGCGGCCGTTGCCTTGCGTGGCGGCGCGGCCATGTATCGATCCAGGCGCGGATCCTCGAATTTCGTGCCGGGTGATCCTCGCGGCACCTGCACGTAGTAGGTGCCGCTCAAAGTCGAGTGGGGATGAAGGTGCAAACTGTGGACAGTGTGCCGCGGCATGATATTGATCCAGCAATCGGTCATCTCCAGTTCGCGTCCTTCCAGATCCCATTCAACGGCGGCGGCAAATGCGGTGATGTGACGCTCGAGCTTGCGCCGCAGCGATTCAAAGGTAGGCGAAATGCCATGAAGACGATGCACGGAGCCGTAAGAGGTGTAGCCACCCGGGTAGTTTTCGAGGGACCAGCGGCGTCCCGCCTCATCGTCCAAACGAAGTTGCCGGCATTCCTTCAAGAGCTGCCGATTGAATTTCCGCGAATCGCCACCTTGCAGTGCTGCCGCATAGACCAGTGTGGGAAATAAACTGTGCACCGTCATCGCCGAAGCCTCACCGCCTGGCCGCGGAAAATCAGGGTGCCGCTGCGGAACCGGCGGGCGCACGTGAATCGTGTGCGCCGTACAGGACATCGGGCCGCGGAAACCCGAGCGCCTTGGCAGCCTTTGCATCCACGGGTGCGATGCCGATGGATTCGGCGGCATTGCCGGAACCCCATGGTTCGAGTTCCACCACCTTGTAACCCATTCCCGTCAGAGATCTGACGGTATCGACCGAGAGAGCAAAAGGCTCTGCCGCGATGGTGTCGGGCCACCACTGATGATGTATGCGCGGCGCATCGACCGCCTCCTGCAGCGTCATGCCATGATCGATCACATTGACGATGACTTCGAGGACCGTGCTGATGATCCGCGAACCGCCCGGCGTGCCGACGACCAGGACCGGCTTGCCGTCCTTGAGCACCAACGTCGGTGTCATGGAACTCAACGGACGCTTGCCCGGTGCGACCGCGTTGGCCTTGCCTTGCACCAACCCGAACAGGTTCGGAACCCCGGGCTTGGCGGTAAAGTCATCCATTTCATCGTTTAAAAAGAAGCCTGTGCTGCCGGCGATGACTTTCGCGCCAAAGCTGTCGTTGATGGTGTAGGTGACCGCCACGGCGTTGCCCCAGTGATCCACAACCGAATAGTGGGTGGTGGTCGCGTGTTCTTCGGCCGCCGCCTGGCCCTCGAGCGCGGCGGAAGGCGTGGCACGATTCGGTCGAATATGGGCCCTGATCGTCTCGGCATGCCGCACCGACAGCAGGCGCGCGGTGGGATTATCGATGAACGCCGGATCCCCCAGATAGGTATTGCGGTCCCGATAGGCATGGCGCATCGCCTCGGTCATGACGTGAACCGCCGCGCTCGAATGAAAACCCATCGCCTGAAGCGGGTAGCCTTGAAGCACTTGGAGCATTTCGCACAAGGTGACGCCGCCCGAGCTGGGCGGAGGTGCGGAAACGATGCTGTAGCCTCGATAGGGACAGCTGATCGGCGCCGACTCGGTCGCGGTGTACGCAGCAAAATCTTCGACAGTCAGCAGTCCGCCGTGAGCTTGCGATGCGGCACTGACGGCTGCCGGTATCGCGCCATGATAAAAGGCATCGGCGCCGCCATCACTGATGGCATGCAGGGTCGCGGCCAGATCCTTCTGGATCAAACGGTCGCCCGGCACGAAAGGCTCGCGGTTCTTGAGAAATATCGCGGCAACGTTTGCCTGTTCGCGAAATGCCTTCGTTCCATCCGCCAAGACGTCCACATCGCCGCGGGTCAAAATAAAGCCCTCTTCGGCCAGCTTGATGGCCGGTGCGATCAGCGTGGCCCGCGGTAATGTTCCAAATCTCTGACGCGCCGTCTCCAGACCCATGACGGTCCCGGGAACGCCGGCCGCAAGATATCCATCGACGCTTCTGTTGCCGGCGACGTTGCCGTGCGCATCCAGGAACATGTCCGCGCGCGCTGCCAGCGGTGCTTTTTCGCGAAAGTTGATGAATTTGTTCTCACCATCCGCCAAATGAATGGTCATGAAACCGCCGCCGCCGAGGTTTCCGCAGCATGGGTGCGTCACCGCAAGCGCATAGCCGACCGCGACCGCCGCATCCACAGCGTTGCCGCCTTGGCGCAGGATGGCGGCGCCCACATCCGAGGCGAAGTGCTGAGAGGTCACAACCATGCCCTGACTCGATTCCAACTCGAGAGGGGCGGCGGCGTGAGCCGCCCAGGGCGCGAACATCAGAGCAATGGCGAATCGATTCAACATACCCTAAGGGTAACGCAATGATCGAGTCGGCGCGATCGGGCGGTTGTTCAGGGTGACGCGGGTACCGGTGTCGCGAGCGGCTGACCTTTGTCGATGATCCAGCTCGACACCGCCATGGCATCGCCTGCCGGTGTCGCGACAATACTGTGCACGGCGCCGCGTGGATTGAAGAAACTCTCCCCAGCCTTCAGTGTCCGATCAGGTTGTCCCTGGACCTTGAGTATCAGCGTGCCTTTGAGCACGTAGCCGGCTTCATCGCCCGGGTGCGTGTGAAATCCGATGGCGGAACCCGCGGGCAGCGCCGCCGTGCCGATCACGATTTCCTTGCCGGACACGCCCGATTGGTCGTGGCGCTCCAAGATGCTGCGCACGGGTTGAGCAGCGGCCTTGGGCTCATCGGCGGTGGCACTCAATGACAGCACCGCGATCGCGAGAAGTGATAATGGTACTAGCTTCATTTTAATGATCTCACTTTGTCGAAGAATTGACCTGGGCGAAATAGCTGCTGATTGCAATGACGTCGGCATCGTTCAACTGCTTGGCGGCGGAGCGCATCAATTCGCCGGCATCGTTCTTGCGAGTGCCCTGCTGAAATGATTTGAGCGCACTCGCGATATAGTCGGCTGACTGCCCGGCAAGATAAGGCGCGGCATGCAAAACGCCGATGCCGTCCGGGCCATGGCAACTGTTGCATGCCTGAACCCGTTCTCGTTCATCGCCTTGGAATGCCAATTGGTGGCCACGCGCGAGCTGAACGGCGTTGAGCGTCTTGGGTTGCGGGCTCGGCGGCGCGGTCATGGACGCGTACTGCATGGCAAATTTAATGCGCTGTTTCTCGCTGAGTGCCTTCGCAAAATTCGTCATGACCGGATTGTCTCGCGTACCGTCGGCGTAGTTATCCAACTGTTTTTTCAAGTACTCCGCGGACTGGCCGGCGATCCGCGGCACGTGGGCAGCCGCCATGCCTTCGCCGTGTGCCCCGTGGCAGGCCTCACAGGGTGCTGCCGGCGCCTCGGCCCCAGGTGTTGCGGCCGCTGGCTTTGCCGGCGGCGCCGTTTGCGCCGCCAGCGCCAAGGGCACTGTCAGGACGATGATTGAACTCGCCAGCACCCGCAAAGAATTACGCGGCCGGCCCAAGGCTCGATGCGCGTTCACGCCGACACCAGTCTGCCGGGATTTTTCAAGTATTTGTTCTTGAGGGCGTCGATCGCCCAGTAGGTCAACGCGCCGAGCGTGCCCGTGGGATTCCACGAGGCATTTTGCGGATAGTTGGAGGCCCCGATGACGAACACATTCGGCACGTCCCAAGACTGCAGGTAGCGGTTGACCACGCTGGTTTTCGGGTTGTCGCCCATCACACTGCCGCCCGTGTTGTGCGTGGTCTGATATTGGGTGACGGTATAAGGCCCCTTGCGCGGGCTGCCGGCCACCTGTTTAGCGCCCATGGCCTTGCCGATCTCGACCGCCTTCGCGGTCACGTGCGCCGCCATCTTGATGTCGTTTTGCGGAAAGTCGAAAGTCATCCGCAGCAGCGGTTGGCCCCAGGCATCGCGGTAGGTGGGATCCAGATCCAGATAATTTTGGCGCTGTGCCGCCGAGCTGCCGTGCAAGCTGAACATCACGGTGTGGTTGTAGTGCTTGACCACCGCCTGTTTCCAGCCCTTGCCCCAATTCGGCGTCCCCGGTGGAACCGGGTGATACTCAATCGGGCGCCCATTGGTATTCACGGCGCCGATAAAGGCGCCGCCGATGAAGCCTAAGCCAGCATGGTCGAAATTGTCACCCGCGAAGTCATTGATCAGCGTGCCGGACGCGCCCGATGCCATGAAGGGATTGATGTGAACGTCCTCATCGAAGAACGATGCCACCGTGCTCATGGTCTGGTAAGCATAGTTGCGGCCGACGACGCCCTGTCCCGTGGCCGGATCGTAGGGTGTCCCGATACCCGACAACAGCAGCATGCGAACGTTGTTGATCGCAAACATGGAAGTAATCACCAGCGATGCCGGCTGCTCGAACTCGCGGCCCACAGCGTCGATGTAAGTGACGCCGGTGGCATGCTTCTTGGTTGAATCGAGATTGATGCGCTGAACTTGGCAGCCGGTGCGCAGCTCGAAGTTTGGATTGGCGAGCAGCACCGGCAAGATCACCGTCTGCGGCACTGACTTCGCGTAATGTTCACAGGCGTAGCGTTCGCAAAAGCCGCAAAAGACACAGGCATTGAGCTTCATGCCTTCCGGATTGGTGTAGGGCTGGCTTAGGTTCGAGGAGGGCTGCGGAAAGGGGTGGTAGCCTAAGCTGCTCGCGGCCTTGCGGAACATCGCGCCCGAATAATGTTCTTTTTGCGGCGGCGTCGGATAGTCCCGCGATCGCGGCGACTCATGCGGATCGCCGCCCGGCTGAATCTGGCCCTTGATGTTGCCCGCCTTGCCGCTGGTGCCCAACAGGTACTCGAAGCGATCGTAGTACGGCTCGAGATCATCGTAGGTGACACCCCAATCCTGGATGGTGAGATCCGCATCCAGAAAATTCTTGCCGTAGCGTTCGCGTGTGCGCGTCGCCAATTGAAAATCGTTCGCCTGGAAACGGTAGGTCTGGCCGTTCCAATGCACCATGGAGCCACCGAGGCCCGTGCCCGGCAGAAACGACTCCCAGCGCCGAACCGGCAAAGCTACCTGCGAACCTTGGTTGCGGAACGTAACCGGTTCGCGGGTGTTGTCCTGCATCAAGGCCTTGCGAATATCGAAGCGCAGTTCGTCATGGATAGCGGGGCTTTGGAACTCGGGGACGGTGAATCGCGTCTGGCCGCGCTCCAATCCCACGACTTTATAGCCCGCGGCCGCGAGTTCCTTGGCAACGATGCTGCCGACCATGCCAACTCCGATGACGACGACATCGACTTCTTTGAGACGTTGCACCATGGTGGTCTCCCTCGAGAGCGGGCTTAGAGGTTTGCGGGAATGTCCTGACGCACATGGATGTGGCCTTTGCCGTCCTCGGCGAGGCTCATTGGTTCGCGCACGAACTTCACTCCGTGGTGATCGATTGCCTCGAAATAGTCCGCGTAGGCGCCGGGAAAGCCGATCATCCGCCACGCGACCATGTCGCGATTGCCGCCATACACAGGATCGCTGAAGAAGCCTTCCACGCACATTCCCAGCAACATGCCGAAGAATATCCCTGAGGGCACGCCATCCAGATCGTGCGCTCCGGACTCGAGCGATTTGAGATAGGCATCCTGATTGTCAGCCGACATTTCATGGAAAGGCGTCTTGTGCGCCTCCAGGTCGCGACTGATGGCGCGCAGGCAGGTGTGAAAAAGCTCGGCGGGCGTGAAGGGCAACTGATAACCCTGCGACGGCGTTCCGGATTGCCATGGACCGCTGCGGTACAGCCGCTCGCCGGCGCCCCATGCACCGCCCAACTGCTTATCGAGATAATTGGGAACCGCGGCGCCGAGGGCTCCAGGTCCCAACTCGTCCGCAGGTATCAACCGCTCGCACGCAGCCTCGATGAAGAGCACTTCATCGGCATTGAAGAAAAGATAAACAAGTTTGCCCGATGCCGCGTCGCTCGGCGTTTTCGCGGCTGTTGCCGCGTCGGCGGGCGCCGCAGCGGTGGCTGTCAGCAACGCTGCGGCAGGAACCACACTCGCAGCCCCGACCGTGGTGACAAAGGATCGCCGTGTGACTTTGGCCATTTCTTTTTCTCCGCGTGGGGTGGCCAAATGATATTACATATTGAATGCTGCTGTGAATTGAAGAATTATGCCGTTGTGCATCACTGAGTGTAGAAAATGCGGAAGATGACATTGCCGCCGTCCTCGCTCATCAACAAAGAGCCATCACCGAGTTCGGCGGTTGCGACGGGGCGTCCCCACACATGGCTTTCATCGACCACGAAACCGGTAAGAAAGTCTTCGTACTCACCCGTGGGCTCGCCGTTCTTCATGTGAACGCGCACGAGCTTGTAACCGGTGCGCAAGCTGCGGTTCCAGGAGCCATGGAAGCCGACGAAGGCATCGCCCACGAAGTCAGAGGGGAATGCGGACTTGCCGTCGCTTGCCTGGTAGAACGTCATGCTGAGCGCGGCCGAATGCGATTGGTAGAGTACATCCGGCACCGATACCTTGCGCGCCAAATCGGGGCGCTCGCCCTTCAAGCGGGGGTCCTCATTGGAGCCCATGTAGTACCATGGCCAGCCGTAGAAGCTGCCGCGCTTCACGCGTGTCGAATAATCGGGGACCAGATCATCGCCGAGCGCGTCGCGCTCATTGGTAGTGCACCAGAGCGCGCCGTTGACCGGCTGCACGGTCAGACCCACGCAATTGCGAATGCCGCTTGCGTAGAGCTTGGGCGCCGCAGGCGCAGCCGCGTCAAATTCCAATACCGCCGCTCGATCGGTCTCGACGTCCCATGCGGCGCCGAGGCCGTGCTGTGCTTCCCATGATTTGATCTCCTCAGGTGTTTTCTTGGACATGGTCTCGGCAACATTCGATCCGGAACCCACCGAGACGAACAGCAGCTTACCGTCCGGCGAAAACGCGATATCGCGCGTGGAGTGGCCGACGCCGCTCGGCAATTGTGGTACGACGACTTGAGTCTCGCCACGAGGCTTCACATCGCCCACGTGGTAGGCGTAGCGCGTGACGCGATTCGTTTCAGCCACATACAGCCACTGCGGGTTCTGTGCATTTGGATAAAAAGCCAGGCCGAACGGTCGGTTGAGTCCTTTGAGATACACGGCGGTATCGCCCGCACGACGCCCGTCCGGCGTGGGGTGAAGCACGCTGACCCGCCCGCCGGTGATCTCCGTGACCAGTACGTCGCCATTCGGCGCGAGCAGCATTTTGCGCGGGCCGGCAAGACCGGTCGCAAAGGGCTCGACCCGAAAACCAGGAGGCAATGCCAGGATCGCGCTCGCGGGCTTGGACACCACCGAGGAGCTATTGCGCGAGGATGGCGTCGCAAACGGCGGCGGTAGTGACGCGACGGTGATCCGATGCACCCGGCCCGGTGCGTCCAATCGCCAATTTGCCGACTTCTCGCTGCTGGCAGGGACCACGATCGCCTGTACGGCGGGGGCCTGGCTCGAGACGCTTTGAAAATAAGCAATCAAGTTGTCGCGATCGGCATCATCGGGTACGGCCACTGCCATCGACGTGCCCGGCACGATGCCGGCCGGCGCGGCGAGAAAGCGCTTCAAGGTTGCCGCATCCCACACGAGTTTCGACTCACGCAGCGCCTGGGTATAAGAAAACTGCGGCGCACTGGCTGCGGGCCGACCCAAAACGCCGATGAGCGAGGGCCCCTGCGCGCCGCCGTCATCGCCCGACTCGGCCGTATGGCAGACGGTGCAGCGCTGCGCAAATAGGGCCTTGCCGGTGCTCGCGTCGGCACTGAATGCCGGCGGACAGGCGGCAAGAAAACCCGCTGCACAGCAAACCGCAAGAAATAGTCGACTCATGCAAGGCTCCTTCTAGGTTTCACGCCGGGCCGCGTTTTGAAATATAGCGCAGCCAAGTACAATCTTCGCACACATGCCGTTGTTCGAAATCACGCTGTTATTGCTGGCCGTTGCCGTCGTATTCCTTCAGGTCGCACGGCGCCTGCGCGTCCCCTATCCCTCGCTGTTGGCCTTGGCGGGCGGCTGTGTCGCGGTCCTGCCCTTTGCGCCGCATTTGAACATTGAGCCGCGCCTCGTACTGGCGCTGTTCGTCGCTCCTGTCGTCATGGAGACGGCTTTCGAGATGCCGCCGCGCGAAATGCTGCGCAATTGGTTGGCGCTGGTCTCGCTGGCCGTTCTGCTCGTGCTGGCCACCACGGCTGCGGTGGCCTGGGCGGGCGTGGCGCTTGTGGGGTTGCCGTTGGCGGCGGCCGTCGCTCTGGGCGCCATCGTCGCACCACCCGACGCCGCCGCGGCGTCGGCTGTCCTGCGCGAGTTCAATTTACCCCGCCGCATGATGTCAGTCCTGCAGGGTGAGAGTTTGCTGAACGATGCCGTGGCCCTGTTGGCGTTCGGTTTGGCGGTGAGCGCGGCAACATCGGCGGGCAGCGCGTGGGAACTCCTGGTGCCGCGGCTGCTCATCGCAGCGCCAGGCGGCGCGGTGCTCGGATTCCTGACCGGCGTGCTGGCAACGCGGATCGTGCGGGCACTCGCCGGTACGCTGTCGTCGATCATCGTTCAGTTCGTCCTCACCTACGGGACCTGGATACTGGCGGACCGATTGGGTTTGTCGCCCATCATGGCAGTGGTGGCGCTTGCGGCCGTGGCCGCGCACACTTCCCCCGCCCGCACCACGGCTCGCGATCGGCTCAACACCAACGCGGTCTGGGCGACGGTGGTCTTCATACTCAATGTGCTGGCATTTTTGCTCATGGGTCTGCAAGCGCGCGTCATTCTCAGCCGGATGCAGGGCGAAGCATTGATGCATGCGCTGGGTTTTGCGTTCACGGTATTGGGGCTCGTGATCGGCGTGCGCTTCGCCTGGGTCATGGCCTACGGTTTCCTGGTGCGCCGGTTCCACGCTTATTTTGAAAAGCGCGGACTGCCGGGAAGAGTACCCGACGTACGCGTAGGTGTATTGGTCTCCTGGTGCGGCATGCGCGGGCTCGTAACATTGGCGACTGCGCTGGCGTTGCCGGGTGAGTTCCCCGGGCGCGACCTCATCGTGCTCAGCGCGTTCACCGTCGTGCTCGGCACGCTGATTCTGCAGGGCTTCACCATCCGCCCCTTGATCGCTCTGTTGCGGATCGATGCCGATGCTTCACTCGATGAAGATGTCTCCCGAGGGCGCAAAGCGATGTTGGACGCAGCGCTCACGATATTGGCGGAATCGCCCGGCGAAGGCGCGGCCGCAGTTCGGGCGGAATATGGAGCGGCGCGCGCGGCGAGCGTGAGTCGATCCCGGCCGATGACCCAGTACGATCATTTGCGACTGCAAGCGATCGCGGCCGAACGCCGATTGCTCATCGAGTGGCGCCGCCAGGGGCGTATTCAAGATGACGCATTTCATCTGCTCGAAGATGAATTGGACCGTGCTGAATTGAACGTTGCGTCGTTCGGGACGACATGGCTCGAAGGTTGAGTCTCGGCCCATTTGACGTATTCGTGCGTCGCCGGGCCGCGACTATTCCGCCCGGGCGCGTATCTGCTGTTACCATGAGGGGATAATTGAATCGTGGCAACTTAGGGAGACCACGGATGGCTTCACGTTTCTTTGCAATCGGGGCGTTGGGCATACTGACAGCTATCACGGCGGTGTCCGCCGTCGGGCCTTCGCAACCAATGCTCAAGCGTCCGAATCCCCCAGGCAATTCTCAACTGCACATCGCCGGTAGCCGCAGCCTTCAGCAACGCCAAAGCGCATCCGGATCGAAATTCGATGCCTCGCTTGCCGAAATATCGCGCCATGTGAACAGCGTGCGTCCCAGCCACGCGTTGGAAGACCTGCATGCTTTGAATCCTGCGGTGCGATTCACGCACCCGGCCAGCAGTGCCGTGCCGCTGGTGTTGATCGATGCCATCACGACCGGCGATCCGCAGAAATTGAAATCCGCGCTGGTGGGTTTGGGACTGCAGCGCGCATCGCAGTACTCCAACGATGTCGGCGGTTGGTTGCCGGTCGATCAATTGGATGCCGCGACGACGCTGACTGAGCTGCACGCCATTCGTGCTGCGATGCCGCGCACGCGCGCCGGTGCCGTGACCTCGCAGGGCGACTTCGCGCAGAACAGCGATCTTGTCCGCTCGGCGAATGCGCTCACGGGCGCAGGGATTACCGTCGGGGTTCTTTCCGACAGTTACGATTGCTACCCGATGTATGCCGCCAACGGCGTGCCGGCCGTCGGCCTCAACGGGTATGCCAACAACGGATTCAATACGACTGCTGCGGGCGATACTTCCACCGGCGATTTGCCGTCCACAGTCAATGTGCTGTTGGATGCGACCTGTATGAATTACGGCGCGCCGATCCAGCTGCCCTTCGGCGATGAAGGCCGGGCGATGATGCAGATCGTTCACGACGTGGCGCCCGGCGCCGGCCTTGCCTTCTACACTGCGGAGAACAGCGAAGCGGCCTTTGCCGCTGGCATCGGCAAGCTGGCCGCCCCGGTGTCGAGCGGGGGCGCTGGGGCCAATGTGATCGTCGATGACGTGGGTTATTTCGATGAACCTTTCTTTCAGGATGGCATCGTCGCGCAGGCCATCGATGCGGTGGTTGCCCAAGGCGTCGCGTATTTTTCCTCGGCCGGCAACAACGGCACGCTGGCGTATGACAACAATGCGCCGACCTTTGCCACACTGGGTACACCGGGTACCGTAAACGCGAACGAACATTTGCTGAATTTCGATACAACAGGCGCGACGACGGCGACCACGTTGCCCGTGTCCATTCCGCCGCTGATTCCGGGCGAATTCGTTGCAATAGTCGCCGAATGGGATCAGCCCTTTGTGACCGGCGCGCCCAACAGCGGCGGTGCCAAGAATCAGATCGACTTGTGCATCGAAGGTGCGATTGGCAATGACATCATCAACAACCAGAATCCAGACGGCAGTTTGGGGGCGGCGACCTGCTCGGGCGGGAATACGCTGGGCCATGATCCCGTGCAGGTGATGTTCGTCTATAACCGAGCCGATGCCGCCGGCAACAGTTCAGCGGAAACGCTCAATATCGTGGTCGGCTTGGTGAGCGGCGCGGCGCCGGGCCGAATCAAAGTGCTGGTCGAAGACGACGGAAGGGGCAGCCAGATCACGAAGTTCGCAACCAACAGCGGCACCCTGCAGGGTCACCCGGGCGCTGCGGGCGCTGCGGCCGTGGGCGCAGCATTCTTTGCGAATACGCCGTCCTGCGGCGCCGCCACACCGATGCTGGAGAATTTTTCCTCCGCCGGCGGCGATCCGATTCTGTTCGACGTGACGGGCAAACCTCAAACGCCGGTTACGCGACAGAAGCCGGACTTCGTGGGTCCGGATGGCGGCAACAATACCTTTCTCGGATATAAAATTAAGGCCAGCGACGATACCAGCACCGTCACCGGCTGCCTGAACAATGCCAGCTTTCCGAATTTTTTCGGCACCTCGGCCGCTGCGCCTCATGTCGCCGGCATCGCTGTGCTGCTGCTGGAAGCCGCTCCTTCTCTAGCGCCCAAGCAGCTTTACGGGCTCTTGCAGCAGACTGCGTTACCGATCGGCGCGGCGCCGACCGCTACCAACCCTAATTTCGCCGCAGGCTATGGATTCGTTCAAGCTGATATGGCCGCGGCCAACGTTCCGGTGACGGACCTTGTCGTTCCTGCGGCGCCCACGCTGACGCTGGCGTCGAGTTCCATCACGATGGGTAGCTCGACCACGCTCACCTGGTCTTCCGCGAATAATCAGGGCTGCACGGCTTCTGGAAGTTGGACCGGTGCCATGGCCAGCACAGGTACTCAAACCGTGTCACCGACCGCGGTGGGGACAGACACCTACACCCTGCTCTGCACCAATAGCACAGGCCCATCCCCCGCAACATCGGCGACCCTCAGTGTGAAGGCGGCGGCGCCTGCGCCGAGTTCTGGGGGCGGAGGCGGCGGGGCTCTTGGAGTTGCGACGCTGCTGGGTCTGCTTGGGATGTGGGCAGAAAGCGTGCGGCGTTTACGACGTTCGGGACGTTCGCCTCACCGCGGCCGCGCGAACATCGCATAGATCTCGTGTCCGCTACACGCTGCAGCTCGAATCGGCGTGTACATTGACTGCGGAATCGTTGCCTAGTGTGACGGTGTCGGAATGCCGGCAGTAACCGCACAAGGTGGCTCCGCACAAGGCGGCTCCGCCAAGCAAGCGCGACCCAGGTCTTGCGCTGCATTCGGCGCGCTGGGCGTGGTTTTCGGCGATCTCGGCACCAGTCCGCTGTACACGCTGCAAACCGTGGTTCAGGCGACGGGTGGTCAATTCACGCCGCAGAGCGCGCTCGGTGTGCTGTCGCTGATATTCTGGACCTTGATCGTCACCATCTCGATCAAGTACTGCCTGTTCGTGATGCGTGCCGACAATCGGGGAGAGGGCGGCATTCTTGCGCTGATGTCCTTGATCGGGGCCAACGGTTTTACGCCCGGATTGCGCATTTTGACCGGCATGGGCCTGCTCGGGGCTGCCTTGATCTACGGCGATGGCGTAATCACGCCGGCCATATCCGTGTTGAGCGCACTCGAGGGCGTCAACGTCGTGACCGACACGTTCAAGCCGTTCGTCATGCCCGCGGCCGTCATCGTGCTGCTCGTGCTGTTCGGCGCGCAGCGTTTCGGAACTGAAAAAATCGGCCGCGCGTTCGGCCCCGTGATGATGCTGTGGTTTCTGGTCATCGCCGCGCTCGGCATTGCATCCATCCTGAAGCATCCCGGTGTCATGGCCGCTGCTGATCCTCGCCATGCCATCCGCTTCCTGAGCGCCTCGGGTCTGTCAGGATTCTTGGTATTGGGCGGCGTGTTTCTATGCATCACGGGCGGCGAAGCGCTCTACGCCGACATGGGGCATTTCGGCAAAACGCCGATCCGCCGCTCCTGGTTCGGCATCGTCCTGCCGTCGTTGTTGCTCAGTTATGCGGGGCAGACTGCGTTTTTGCTCGACAAAGGAACCGTCACGGGGAACCCCTTCTTCCAGATCGCGCCGTCCTGGTCCATTTACCCACTCGTGGTGCTGGCAACGATTGCGACGATTATCGCAAGCCAAGCCATCATCACCGGCTCTTTTTCGATGACGCGCCAGGCCATGCAACTTGGTTGGCTGCCTGGTGTGGCGATAAGGCAAACCTCGGATCGCATCTATGGCCAGATTTATATTCCGGTGGTCAATTGGCTGCTGATGATCGCGACCATCGCCACGACCATCGCTTTCGAAAGCTCGGATCGGCTCGCGGGTGCCTATGGCACCGCTGTGTCGACCACCATGCTGTTGACCACGTTCCTGCTGTATCGAGCCATGCGCGATTTGTGGAAATGGCCTCGAGCCATTGCGATGCCCGTCGCCGGCATATTCATCATCGTCGATCTGAGTTTCTTCCTCGCCAATCTCATGAAGATTGCTGAGGGAGGCTGGTTGCCCCTTACCTTCGCGGGCATCTTGTTCCTGGTCATGATTACCTGGCGCTCAGGCATCAATGCCATTCGCGCGACACTCTTGCAAGCACCGCAATCCGCGGAACGATTCCTATCGGATTTGAAGAGCGGTGTCATACCGCGCGTGGAGGGGACGACGGTTTTCCTTACGCGCAGCGCTCAGAAAGTATCCAGACTCATCATGGATCACGCCTACTTCGTGGGCGTGCTGCCGCGCAATGCCATTGCGCTCAGCGTCGTGTTTGAAAGTACGCCGCGTATCGTGGGGCCCACCTGCACAGTGGTGGACACGGTGGGAGAAGGCCTTTGGCACGTCGTTGCACGCTTTGGTTTTCTGGAAATTCCGGATTTGCGCAGCGCGTTGGCGCGCACGTACGGTTTCTCAACGGAGATCGATTTCGATAAGGCGCGGTTCGTGGGATCGCGCGATCTCGTGGTGGCCAAACGAGAAAACGCCGGCCTTCGCGGCTGGCGCCTGGTTCTGTTCGCGTTTCTTTATCGAAATTCGGTGAAAATAGTCGATCGATTCAATCTGGAGCCCGAGAATGTGATCGAGATTGCCAGGCAAATTGAGATCTAGGGAGCTGCTGCTCGACGTTATGATCGTGGAATATGGGGCCGGGCTCGCGGAAAGTCGGTTCGCTATGCGCAGCGTCGTCAGTCACATTTTCGATGATGCTCAAAATGCCCCACGCCAGGATGAGGCACAGAGACAAAAGCACCAGCAAGGCAATCACGATAGTCATGGCGCGTACTCGAACTAGAACCGAGTGGCGATTCTAGAGTTGCCCGAATCTTTACGGCTGTAGGACAACGCTGATAATATTGTCAGCGCCGCAGGCAACTATCCGGCAGGGTCCACCGCCGGCAGTACGCGGCCCTGAAGCTCGCCAAATCCGATTGCGACGGCGCCCGGGCGCTCGCACCAACCGCGGAAAATCACCGTATCGCCATCCTCCAAAAAGGTGCGTCGCTCGTCTGTGCCGATATGCAGCGGCTGGCTGCCGCCCTGGCTGAGCTCTACCAATGAGCCGGCCTCGGCGGCCGTCGGGCCCGACTGGGTGCCGCTGCCGAACAGATCCCCGGCACGAAGATTGCACCCATTGATCGTGTGGTGCGCCACCAGCTGTGAAATTGTCCAGTAGGCATGTCGGAAACTCGTTTCCGACAGCCGCTGCGGGGGCTGCCGTTGGCGCTGCATTTTCTCCGTTTGAATGAGTGCTTCAAGGCGGATGTCGATGGCTCCAGCTTCACGATTGCGCACCGATTCCAAGTAGGGCAGCGGCTGTGGATCGCCCGCAGGCCGGTTGAAGGGCACACGAAACGGGGCGAGTGCCTGCAAGGTCACCACCCAGGGCGAAATGGTGGTGGCGAAATTCTTTGCCAAGAACGGACCCAAGGGCTGGTACTCCCATCCCTGTAAATCTCGCGCCGACCAATCGTTGAGCAAGCACAGGCCGAAGATATGATTCTCGGCATTTGCCAACGGGATGGGCGTGCCCAGCGGATTACCTGCACCGATGAAAATGCCCAATTCAAGCTCGTAATCCAAACGATTGCTGGGACCGACCGTGGGAGCGCCGGCGGTTCCGGCTCGTTGCCCGCTGGGGCGCGAAAAGCTCTGCCCGGACACGCCGATGGATGAGCTGCGGCCATGGTAGCCGATCGGAATCCATTTATAGTTCGGAAGCAGGGGATTGTCAGGCCTGAATTGCCGACCGATTGCCGTGGCATGATGAATAGAGATGTAAAAGTCGGTGTAGTCGCCGATCTGAGCGGGCAGTGAAAATGTGGCCTCTGCCTGCGGCACCAGGCATTTTCTCATTGCGTCCTGGCCGGAACCTTGCGCCGGCGAACTTTGCGCCGGCGAACCCTGCGCCGGCGAACCTTGCGCCGGCGAACCTTGCGCCGGCGAACCTTGCGCCAGCGCTTCGAACAGCGCTTGTCGCAGTGCGCGCCAGCTTGGCGGACCCAGCTGCATCAGGGAATTCAGCGACGGCAGGCTGGCGGCACGCACCGCGTCAGCGGCAGCCCCCATGAAAATATTCGCCTCTGCAACGGCGGCGAGATCGACGATTTGATCGCCGATGGCAACGCCGCCGCGAAATTTCTCGGCGCTGTGCGCGCGTCGAAATTCGCTGAAGGGAAGATTTTGGATCGGAAAGGGGCAGCCGGTCAGATTCGCGGTAGCCAGCCAGCTGCGAACCTTCGGATCATGCGTGGCATCAAGGGTGTCGAGGACCGTCACGGCTTGGTCGGGTCGAAACGCTTTTCGAGCCCCAACCAGTGACTCATATAGTCATCCTGCAGTCGCGGCACTCCCTGCAATGCGCAGCGCGTTGGCTTGAGAACGGACCGGGATTCGAACATGAAGGCCATCGTGTCGGTGATGTGCGCCGGCACTGACGTGTCCGCCGCAATGGCTTTGGCAAACGTCGCGGCGTCTGGTCCATGGCCGCTCATGCAGTTGTGCAGAGAGGATCCGCCGGGCACGAAGCCCGTGCTCTTGGCGTCATATACGCCGCAGACCAGCCCCATGAATTCATTGGCCACATTGCGATGAAACCAGGGCGGGCGAAAGGTATTCTCCATCGCCAGCCACCGCGGAGGGAAGACCACGAAATCGATATTGCTCGTGCCGGCGGTGTCGCTCGGTGAATGCAGCACCAGAAATATCGACGGGTCGGGATGATCGTACGAAACTGATCCCATCGCATTGAATCGGCGCAGATCATATTTATACGGCGCGTTGTTGCCGTGCCATGCGACCACATCGAGCGGCGAGTGATCCATTTTTGCCGCCCATAAACTGCCGGCGAATTTGCCGATGAGTTCGCAGGTTTCGTCGATGTCCTCGTAGCGCGCCTGTGGGGTGAGGAAGTCGCGAGCGTTGGCAAGTCCGTTGGAGCCGACGGGGCCCAAATCGGGCAATTTGAACGGTGCACCGAAGTTCTCACAGATATAGCCGCGTGCCTCGCCGTCCGGCAGATCGACTCGAAAGCGCAGGCCGCGCGGAATCACTGCGATCTCTTGAGGACCCAGGCGTATGCGTCCCAATTCGGTGTCGAGAATCAACGTGCCTCGTTGCGGCACGATGAGCAGTTCGCCGTCGGCATCATAGAAAAATCGCCTCTGCATCGACCGGTTGGCGGCAAAAACGTAAATCGCACAGCCCGCGTGAGCCTCGGGGCCCCCATTGCCCGCCATGGGCACCAGACCCTCGATAAAATCGGTGGGTTCGGCGGGTATGTTCACCGGATCCCATCGCAGCTGATTCGGCGATGCGGGAGCATCATCCGCCCGCTCGTCGAGACGCCGGTGTTTGAAGCGCTGAAAAGCCTGATGAGTTACCGCCGGACGAATGCGGTACAGCCACGAACGCCGATTGGCGGCGCGCGGCGCGGTGAACGCCGTGCCCGAGAATTGTTCGGCATACAGCCCGAACGGACAGCGCTGCGGAGAATTGCGCCCGCGCGGCAGTGCACCTGCCAGTGCTTCGGTGGCAAATTCATTGCCGAAGCCGCTCAGATACCCATCGGATTCCGGAATGAGTGCGCTCACGGCACCATTCTATGTCACGGGGAGCTCAAGTTTCAGCCCAAAGGCCGCGCCAAGGGGGGGCAATGTGGGGCCCGGCCGACGGCGCTCGTGGGGCGTCGGGCCGGTGCGGTTTCTGGGCCGATGCCAATCGCCGGCCGGCCAATTGGGCCGGGGAGGGTGCCGACTGGCGGATAGTGTGCGATCCTTCGCGGGTTAAAAAACCGGGGCTCTTCAAGGCATGGCACGCGAACACTTTCATTGGGACGATCCGTTGTTGATCGATGCGCAATTGACCGACGAGGAGAAAATGATCCGCGATGCCGCGCGCGACTATGCGCACGGCCAACTTCAGCCTCGAGTGCTCGAGGCGTTTCGGCGCGAGCACACCGATCCGGGCATTTTCAAAGAGATGGGCGGCGTCGGATTGTTGGGGGCGACCATATCCGAAGCCTACGGCGGCGGTGGGTTGAACTATGTCAGCTACGGTCTCATTGCGCGCGAGGTCGAGCGCATCGACTCCGGATTCCGATCGATGATGAGTGTGCAATCGTCTTTGGTGATGTTGCCGATTTTCCAATTCGGTACCGAGGCACAGAAGCAAAAATATCTGCCTCCCCTGGCGCGCGGCGAATCCGTCGGCTGCTTCGGCCTCACGGAGCCCGATCATGGCTCCGATCCCGGCAGCATGGTCACGCGCGCGCGGGCAGCCGCCGGCGGCTACCGGCTCTCGGGCGCCAAGACCTGGATTACCAACAGCCCCATCGCCCACGTATTCGTGGTTTGGGCAAAAACCGAAGACGATATCATTCGCGGCTTCATTCTTGAAAAGGGCTGGAAAGGTTTGACGACGCCGATCCTGCACGGCAAGGTCGGCCTGCGTGCCTCGACCACCGGTCAAATTCTCATGGACGATGTATTCGTGCCTGAGGAGAATTTGCTTCCCGGCGTCACGGGGCTCAAAGGGCCGTTTACCTGCCTCGATTCAGCGCGCTACGGTATTTCCTGGGGCGCGCTCGGTGCGGCGGAAAGCTGCTGGCACACGGCTCGCCAATACGTTCTTGACCGCAAGCAATTCGGCCGACCGCTCGCCGCAAATCAGCTTATCCAGAAAAAACTCGTCGACATGCAGACGGAGATTACTCTGGGCTTGCAGGGCTGCCTGCGGCTCGGCCGCATGAAGGACGACGGGACCGCTTCAGTGGAAATTACCTCCATCATGAAGCGCAATTCCTGCGGCAAGGCGTTGGATGTCGCACGCATGGCGCGCGACATGCTGGGCGGCAACGGCATCTCGGACGAGTACGGCGTCATTCGGCACGTCGTGAATCTCGAGGTGGTGAATACCTACGAAGGCACGCATGACATTCATGCCCTGATTCTCGGCAGAGCCCAGACCGGGATACAGGCATTCTTCTAACGAAACATCCGGACTAGGGATAAGTCGCAGACGCCGCACCGGATACGCGCGGAACGCGAATGCTCGGCTTGAGACCGATTTGCCACTCGGCGAGGGCAGGGGTGTCGGTGGCCAAGGTGATGTGTTGGTTGGTCGTCTCTTCGGCGTGATCCATGCTGGGATGCCATATTCTCACGGTGTATTCGCCCGCCGGCATGTCGTTGATCACCGCCGTTCCCAGCGGCCCGGTCTTCGTGAAGAACGGCGTCTCCGACACATAGATATAGCCGATCATCCAGTCGTGGATGTTGCACCCCAGGATTACGACTCCGGGTTTATCGAAGACTACCGGCTGCGCGTCCGTGCCGGCATACAACGGCAACTCGAATTTCTTGGCCGGAGAAAAGGAGTAGACCTGATGCCGAATTTTGTCGCTGTTGGGAAAGCGCACAGTGGAGCCGACGAATATCGGTTTCACATAGGGTACGAATTGCTTGTCGACCTGATCCACGGCATCGGCCGGGGGGCGGGCGTGCAGGGCGTTGCGCGGGTCGGCGGGAATCGCCAAGACCACCGCGTCCGGGACCACCTTGCCCTTGTGATCTGTCACCAGTACGTGCATTTCCGCCGCGTGCGCAAATGTCGCGCAAATCAGCAGCAGAAGGACAGTCACCATGAAACGCTTGTGCATTTAAAACTGATAGTTCCAGGTTAATTGCGGCACCGAATTGGTGTAGTTGTTGCCGCCCCGAGCATGGGTTTCCAGGCGCTGGAATCCGCATCCGATCAGGCTGTGATTGGTCAGCGAATAATCCGCGCCCAGCCTCACTCCGTAAGTCGTGCCCTCCAGCTTATACGCATAGGCGCCCGGTCCAAAGGTCGGATCCGGTGCAACCGCTTTGAAATCCGCCAAAGGATAATAATATTCTGCGGCGCGCGTCGTGGAGACGACATCGCCGTGCCGCAACAGCGATCCTAAGCTGAACGAAATCCGGTCGCTCAGCGAATACTGCGCATTCGCTGTGAAACTGCGCCCCGTCTGGCTGAACGCATCGCTCGAAAAGCCATATATTTCCCATGCTCCGGGAGTTGCGGCGCGGCGCTCGAAGGCGTATTTCACGGCAAGGTTCCAGCGCTCATCGAGCCGCTTTCCCATTTCCAGCGACGCTCGATAGATCGTAGCGTCCCGATAGCCATCCTCATAATCGGATCGACCTACCGATATATCCGCCCTGGCCCACGGGGCGAAGGCGCCCAAGCCCCACTTCTTCTTCAGCGACAGCAGTCCATCGATGGAAGCATTTCGCAATCCGGTCAGGGTGTCATAAAGTTGTCCCGACAAATCGCCGCCGGCAACCAGACTGTAGCTTTGGCCGACGGGAATCAGCCTCAGCAAGGACACCGTGCCTGAGGTGCTGAGGTCCGACACCAGGTCGGCATGGCTGCGGGCGTTGCCGACGTTGTCGTCGTGACTCAAGGTAGCGGCAGTGGCCACGATCCAATCGCAGCGCGCAGTGTGAGATGCCGCACAAAAGAGCAGCAAGGCCGGCAGCGAGACGCGTGTCGCCTTGTAAAATGTCCGTGGGCTAGGGCAGCGCATTTCCGGATTATGCAATGCCGCCGCCACGGCCCAGCAGGACCTGGGTCGCATCGCGCGGCGCTGGTTGGGAAACGCGGCCGAAAAAGGCCGCGCTATGGTTGCTCGGTGTCTACCGGGCGCTCAATGGCGTGCCCTGCGGCAACCCAGGCATCCAGTCCCCCATGCAGGGGCCGAACCTGTTTGAAGCCGTGATTCATCAGAATCTTGGCGACCCGCGCCGCTGAGGCCTCGCTCGGGCAGCTGCAGTACAGAATGGTGTCGCGGTCACGAGGCAGGTCCTTGAGGTGCACCCCCACGTCCGGCAAAGAAATGTGCAACGCTCCGGGAATCCAATGCGGCTCCAGCGCCCTCGCGGTGGGCGAGCGCACATCGATGATCAGCGGCGCCGCGCCGCTTTGAATCAGTTCGTACAGTTCCGCAACGCTGATTCGCGCCATCCGCAGCATTCGATAGAAGCGGCGGCGCTCCCACCATTTGTACCCGACATAGGCGATCAGCAAACTTAACCCGGCGGCGAGGGCAATGCTGCCGAATTGATCGAGGCGAATCATCAGCCGCTCGATTTCGGTGGTGAACAGCACACCGGCAAATAGCCCGGCGCCCGACCACAATATCGCCGCGAGCGTGCTCAAGACGATGAATCGCATCCAGCCGATGCGCATGGCACCGGCAAGCGGCGGGGCGATGGTCGCCCAGCCCGGCACAAACTTGGCGATGACCAAGGAGTTGACCCCCCAGCGGTCGAATTGACTCTCCGTTTCACTGACGCAGGAATCGGGCTCCAGGGAAATTCGGCACAGAACCTTCAACACGCGGATGCCGTATTTCTGCCCGATGGCGTACCAGATGCAATCGGCCACGACGCAGGCACTGACCGCGGCCAAAAACAACCAGCCTAAGGGCAGTTGCCCATTCGCGGCGATTGCACCGGCGAGCACCAGCGTCGGCACGACGGGCACCGGAAGACCGAGTTGATTGAGCAGTACATTGATGGCCACGACGGCTAAACCGTTCTGGCCAAGAACTGACAAGAATTGTTGGATCAATTTTTTCTGTGTTCGATATTGGGTAAGAAGGCAGCCACCATTCCAAGCAACGGCAAGTACGCGCAGATCCGGTAGACGAATTCGATCCCGTGGGTGTCCGCAATACCGCCCAATACCGCCGCGCCGATGCCGCCGATCCCAAAGGCAAAGCCGAAAAACAGTCCTGATACCGCGCCTACATTGCCGGGCATCAGCTCCTGCGCAAACACGACGATGGCCGAGAACGCCGAGGACAGTATCAAACCGATGACGAACGTCAAGATGCCCACCCACATCAGATCTACATACGGCAGCATCAAGGTGAAGGGCGCAATCCCCAAAATCGACACCCAAATGACCCGCTTGCGGCCGATCCGATCGCCCAAGGGTCCGCCGAACAGCGTGCCGAGAGCCATGGCGAGCAGGAACACGAACAGGTGAACCTGGGCAGAGCGCACCGATACGTGAAATTTCTCGATCAAATAGAAGCTGAAGTAGCTGGTGATGCTGGCGACGTAGAAGTACTTGGAGAAAATGAGCAGGACCAGCACGACGATGGACCAACGCACGCGCGCCACGGAAACAGGGCTCGGCACAGCCGGATGACGGGCCTTGGGCCGATCGATGTGGTGCATCTTGTACCAGGCCCCGACGCGCGCCAATACCGCAATTGCGATCACGGCGGCGATCGCGAACCAGGCGAGGCTCGCCTGCCCCTGCGGCAGGATGACCCACGCCGCGAGCAGCGGTCCCATGGCGCTGCCGGCATTTCCGCCCACCTGGAAAATGGATTGCGCCAAACCGTGGCGGCCGCCGGAGGCCAGGCGCGCAATGCGCGAAGATTCGGGATGAAAAATCGCGGACCCCGCACCGATCAGGGCCGCCGCCGCCAGTACGCTGCCGTAGTTGGGCGCGAGGGCCAAGGTCACCATGCCGATCAGCGTGAAGCACATGCCGACGCTCAAGGAGTACGGCTTCGGATGCTTGTCGGTGTACACGCCGATGAGCGGCTGCAACAGGGAAGCGCAAGCCTGATAGGTCAGCGTGATGGTGCCGATCTGCACGAAACTCAGGTGGAATTCACCCTTGAGCAGGGGGTAGATCGAGACGATCAACGACTGCATCATGTCGTTGAGGAAATGTGAGAAGCTCAGTGCGCCCAGCAAATTGAAGCGTGTTTGCAGCACTGGGACGACCGGCGAATCCGCCGCAAAACTCTTTGCCATGCTTTGATCTCTTTCAAATGTGCAGATGATCTGCGCTCCGATCCTCATACCCTACTAGCTACTTCGTTGTCTGTCCTGCGAGAATGCCCCGATGAAACGCTTCGAGCCCTACGTGTTCTTGCGCGGTATCGCCACTCGCTGGGACGTACTGGCGTTCATCGTCGTGATAGGTCTGGTGGTATTCCTGGGCGAGACCTCGCGCGGCCTGTTTGCGCCTCTGACGGCACTCGAGACCACGCCGATCTCGTTGGACCCCACGCATTTGCCGGAATATGCGGCACGCACGACATTCCGCATGTTTGCGGCTCTGGCGCTGTCGCTGGCGTTCACGCTGACATATGCGACTTGGGCGGCAAAAAGTGAGCGGGCCGGCAAGCTGCTGGTGCCCATTCTGGACATCCTGCAGTCGGTCCCGATCCTGGGTTTCATTTCCATTACAGTCGTGTTTTTCATGTCGCTTGCTCCCGGACGGGTTCTGGGCGCGGAATTCGCCGCGATCTTTGCCATATTCACCAGTCAGGCCTGGAACATGGCATTCAGCTTCTATCAGTCGCTGCGTACCGTTCCGATCGAACTCAGCGAGGCTGCGGAATCGTTCCGGCTATCGCCTTGGATGCGCTTCTGGCAGCTCGAGGTTCCCTTCGCAATGCCGGCACTGATCTGGAACATGATGATGTCCATGTCCGGGGGCTGGTTCTTCGTGGTGGCCTCTGAATCGATCAGCGTCGGCCATACCACCGTGGCGCTGCCGGGCGTCGGCTCCTACATCGCGCTTGCCATCGAACAGAAGAATCTCACCGCCATCGGATGGGCGATTGCGACCATGTTGATCGTCATACTTCTCTATGACCAGCTGCTGTTTCGACCCTTGGTGGCGTGGGTGGACCGCTTTCGCGTCGAGCAAGAGCCGGGAGCGCGCGTGCCGGATTCCTGGGCACTGACCATGATGCGCCGCTCACGGCTCATTCAGACGGCGACCGTTGCGTTTCACACCGCCGTCATGTTTACCAGCCGCGTCGTGAAGCGCCGCGATGAACCGTTGCGGGAGCGCGCCGATAAACCAAAGCGACGATCCTTGGATCTGTTGTGGGTGCTGTTGATCGTTGCCGCCGTCGTGGCCGGGCTCTGGCACATCGTGGTCGTGCTGATTCAGAACACGCCGCTGAAGGAAGCGCTGCAGGTATGCGGACTGGCGACGCTCACCATGCTGCGCGTGTTCATCTTGATCGCGCTTGCCAGCTTGGTCTGGGTGCCCATCGGCGTGTGGGTGGGCATGCGGCCGCGCGCCGCGCAAATCGTTCAGCCCATCGCGCAGTTCATGGCAGCATTTCCAGCGAATCTGTTATTCCCGATCGCGGTGTTCGAAATCGTTCGATGGAAACTGAATCCGGACATTTATCTGAGTCCGCTCATGATTTTGGGAACGCAGTGGTACATTCTGTTCAACGTCATCGCCGGTGCCTCTTCGATTCCGGCCGAGATGCGCTACGTTGCGGAAAATTTCCGCATCACGGGTTGGCTGTGGTGGCGCAAGGTTGCATTGCCGGCGGTTCTGCCGTTCTATGTGACGGGCGCCATCACCGCTTCGGGTGGGTCGTGGAACGCCGCCATCGTCGCCGAGCTGGCCACCTGGGGAGATACTCAGATCCAGGCGCGAGGCTTGGGCAGCTACATCGCCGAGGCGACTACCGCCGGGGATTTTCACCGCATCGTGTTGGGGATCGGCACCATGAGCTTGTTCGTCGTGGTCATCAATCGGCTTTTTTGGCGCCCTCTGTATTACTACGCTGAGCGCAAGTATCGACTTACCTAGTAAGGGTTTTGCCATGAACAACTCTCCGCTGCTGCAATGCACCGACGTTCGCAAGGCGTTTCCGAAGCCGGACGGCGCCGAGCTGTTGGTGCTGGAGGGCATGAATCTGGAGCTGCGCGAAGGGCAGATCGTGGGGTTGCTGGGCAGATCGGGTTCGGGCAAATCGACCTTGTTGCGGTTGATCGCAGGATTGTCCGAGCCCACCGCGGGGAATCTGCGCTACTTGGGCAAACCCATTTCAGGTCCGGCGCCCGGTATCGCCATGGTGTTTCAGAGTTTCGCGCTGTTTCCCTGGCTCACGGTTTTTGAAAATGTGGCCTTGGGGCTGGAGGCGCAGCGGATGTCACGGCCTGAGGTCCGCAAGCGATCGCTGGCGGCGATCGACCTCATCGGTTTGGACGGATTCGAGTCCGCGTATCCCCGCGAGCTATCCGGCGGCATGCGACAGCGTGTGGGCTTCGCCAGAGCGCTGGTCGTGCATCCCAATATTTTGCTGATGGACGAGCCTTTTTCTGCTTTGGACGTGCTGACGGCGGAGACGCTGCGAACCGACTTCTTGGATTTGTGGGCGGAGGGCCGCATGCCCATCAAGGGCGTCATTTTGGTCACGCACAACATCGAAGAGGCGGTGCTGATGTGCGATCGGGTTTTGGTGTTCGGCAGCAATCCGGGCCGCATCTTGAGCGAGATCAAAGTGACGCTGCCTCAGCCGCGCAACCGCCTGGACCCGAGCTTTCGGGAGCTGGTGGAGCGCATCTATGTCGAAATGACGGCGCGACCCACCGGTGGAGTGACAGGGCGCAAGGAGAATTTCCCCGGCTTAGGCATAGGCAGCGTCCTGCCCCATGTGTCCTCCAACTTGCTCGCCGGCCTCATGGAAGCGGTCGCCGCGCCGCCCTTCAATGGCAAGGCCGATCTGCCGGAAATAGCCTCCGATCTCACCATGGAGATCGATGAGCTGTTCCCGGTGGCCGAAACCCTGCAAATGCTGCGTTTCGCCGAACTGGAAGGCGGCGATTTGAAGCTGACGGAGGATGGATTGGCCTTCGCCCATGCGGCACTGGACGAGCGCAAGCGCATATTCATGCGCCATCTGCTGAGCTACGTGCCGCTGGCCGCCCATGTCCGGCGGGTTTTGGACGAAAGGGCGTCGCACTCCGCCCGAAAGAGTCGTTTCATCGACGAATTGGAGGATTTCATGTCCGAGGAGGCCGCTGAACAGAGCCTGCGCGCGGTGGTGAGTTGGGGCAGATATGCCGAGTCATTTGCCTATGATGACGAGAATGCCATGTTCAGTCTGGAGAATCCGACTTAAAATGATGCAATGACCGAGAAGGCGCCCTATTTGACCCTGCATGTTCCGCCGGACGAAATGGTGAAATACATTCAGGATCTGATGACACTTCCGCATGGCGAGATCGCCGCCGGTTCAGCGATGGCACTGGCGCAGCGGCACTGGGGCGGCGATACGCCGCTCGCGCGCGCGGCGCTGCTGCGATGGGGTGCGCTCAACCTCGCTTTCCAGGACAAACGCCTGGAGACCTGGACCGTCACCCGTGAGCGCGATCGCATCCAAGTTCCGGCAGCGTTGGTGGCAGCGGCGGGCGTGGCTCCTTTGGTGATCGATAACGAGCGGGCGGTCTTTGACATACCGGCCCTGTTGGATGCCACGCTGGAATTCCAGCCCCCCGCAGGTCAGGCATAAACCCCGTGACAGGCACTGACGAGCCAGCGCCGAAGCCGCGCTTTGGGGTGCTGCGCACCATTGCCCTTTACAAGATCATCAAGGTGCTGTTGTTGCTCGCGGTTGCCTATGGGGAATTGCGGCTGCGGGACGCCTCGATCGCGGCCAAGTTGCTTTCCTGGGCGCAGGCGCAGCCCTACGGGTTGGAGCACCGCATCGTCACCCAGTTGTTGGAGTGGTTCAGCGGCTTGAGCGTGTCGCGAATCCATGCGCTGCGAATGGTCACGCTCGCCTACGCGGCCGTTTTCGCGGTCGAAGGCGTGGGCTTGTGGATGCAGAAACGCTGGGCGGAATGGTTGACCACGATCATTACGGCGTCGCTGATCCCGCTGGAGGCCTGGGAGATATACTTCAGGCCGACAATAGGCAAGATCTTGATACTGCTTGCCAACGCTGCCGTCGTGGCGTATCTCGTGTGGCACGTCCGCTCGAAGAACCGACCGCTCCCCACGGCTGCTCCGCTCAATGTGAAATGATCTTCATCTCGGCTGAAATGCGCTAATCCATCGTATTCTTCGCAGCGCTCAAGCCTTAACCACCCGTTTGGAGATCCCATGAAGAAGTCCGCCACCCTGATTACCACTGCATTGTTGACCTTTGGCTTCGCCGCCGCGTCCATGGCCGCTGATGCGCCGAAATCCGGCGCGACTGCCGATTCGGCCACCTCGGCGCCTGCCAAGTCCAAAAAGCACAGCACCACCGCCAAGAAGCACAAGAAATCCAGCACTGCCGCTGCGACAACCAAGTAACATAATTGGTATGACGCCCCGACCGCTTCACTGCGGCCGGGGCTTTTTTCATTTTACGGGCAACCTGGGATGGCTCGATGTCACTTGTGAACGTCATTATTCTTGCGATCGTTCAGGGATTGGCCGAGCTGCTGCCGGTATCTAGTTCCGCCCATGTCGTCGTCGCTGAGAAACTTCTGGGCCTCGATCCTTCCTCACCGCCGATGACACTTCTGCTGGTCATGCTGCACACCGGCACCATGTTTGCGGTCATCGTCTACTTTTGGCGCCAGTGGCTGAATGCCTATTTCAGAAGCGGGCCGGCTTTTAAGGCATTTGCGGTACGGGTGATCATTGCGACTGCACTCACGGCCGTGATCGGCGAACTCATCATCAAAATCATCGAAATGACTTTGTTGCGCAATGTTCCACATTCTCAGATCGAGGATCTGTTCAGTCATCTCGAATTCATCGCGCCGGCGCTGGCAGCGGCGGGGGTCATAATTCTAGTCGCGGGCATCCATGAGAAACGAAAGTCCGCGCGAAGTCCGGCAGCAGCCGATGATTTGACCCTGCGGCAAGCCGGTCTCATAGGAATGGTTCAGGGCCTGTGCCTGCCGTTCAGAGGGTTGTCGCGTTCCGGCGCCACTATCTCCACCGGAATGCTGTTGGGAGTTACCAAGGAGCGAGCAGAAGCTTTCAGCTTCGCGCTGGCGGTAGTCATTACGCCGCCCGTGGTAGGCCGGGAAGTGTTGCGGCTCATGCGGTCCGCTCATGAGAATGGTGCGGCTGATCTAGGCTCGGTTGCACTTCTGAGTATGTTCGGCGCAGTGATCGCATTTTTCGCGGGCCTTCTCGCCTTGAAATGGCTGAGTCGGTGGCTCGAGAGCGGCCGCTGGTATTTATTCGGCATCTACTGTTTGGTCGCCTCCGCTGCGGTGTTCGTTCTGTATCGCAACGGATATTAGAACTGAATATTTAACGCATACGCGGAGCGGTATACTCACGCAGGTGGGCTACAAGATCGACTGCAAATACGGCGCGGCGCTGCTGTTCCTCTGGCTCGTAATGCCATCCCCGGCGAAAGCCGTCGCGCTACCCGACTCGCGAGTCGGAAATCTACAGGTCACGGAAGTATGGTCGCGGCCGACGCCACCGGCGGCTTCGGTGGGCGTGGTGTATTTGTCGATCACGAATTCAGGCAAGCAGGCAGACCGCTTGCTGGACGCCAGCAGTTCCATCGCAGGCAAGGTGGAAATTCATGAGAGTCTCAACGTGAAAGGCGCGATGCAAATGCGGGCTGTCACGTATGTGGAGTGTCCACCGGGAACTACCGTCAAGATTGAGCCGGGCGGCCTCCACGTGATGTTGATCGGGCTCACGCGGCCGCTGGTTGCCGGTACGGTTTTCCCTCTCACACTGCAATTTCGCGATGCCGGTGCGCTGACCCTGCGGGTGCCGGTCGAAGCGCGAGAATGATCGGAATATTCGGTTTGGGTGCATTTTCAGTTCAATCAGCCGACATCGCGCACCTCATCCAGGTGGCGCTGACTCCGATCTTCTTGATTTCGGCGATCGGCGTGACGCTCAACGTCTTGACCAACCGGCTGTCGCGAATCGTCGATCGGGCGCGCACCATGGAGAACGAATTGTGCCGGCCCGACTACCAGGCCGGTGGGCGCGATTTGCATGCGGCGCTTGGGGTGTTGGCCCGGCGTGCTCGCTACATGTACGCGGCGATCACCTTGATCACGCTGTCGGCGCTGTTCATCGCGTTGGTGGTGGTGATGTTGTTCGTCAATGCCTTCGCGCACTGGGATCTCGCGGCATTCATCGCCATCATGTTCATCTTGTCGATGCTGTCTCTCGCGGCCGCATTGACGGCGTTTCTGATCGAAGTGCGCATCGCCACCAAGACGCTGCGCATCGGCATCGAGACGGCGTCGCGCCAATAAAGGCAGCGTCGCGCCAATAAATCAATTCACCCTGGAACCGCTGGCGTTTTTCATCAATTCGCGGCCTTCCGCTCGCGCACCGGGATCGGCACATTGCACAAGTCGATGCGGCCGGCCGGCACCTTGAAAAACTCTTCGGGACGGTTGCGGCGCGATTCGATGAGCGCCGTGAAGGTGGGCGTGTCGGTGCGGATGACCTCGAGATTCGATCGCTCCGCGGGCGGCACATCCGCCGCCACGCGAATCGACCTGATCGGTAGAGGTTTTTCGGTCTTGGTGTAGAAGCCCATCTCCGCACTGCCGCGCGGCAGCCCGGAGAGCAGCTCGACGCCTTTGAAAACCCTTCCGACCAGCGCCACATTCCGGTCCAAGTGCCGCGGAGCGTGGCCGATCACCACGTACATTTCCGCGCCGCTGCCGCTTTCCGCGTCCAAATCCCGTCCCACCCCAACCATGCCGTAGCAATGCGCCAGCCATACCTTGTGCAACGCCGCGGAGCGCGCCATGGGAAAACCATCCGAGAAACCGACCTCCGGCGCGTAGACATCGCCGTCGGGCAATCGTGTGAAAGCCATGTTCACCGGAAACGCCGAGTCGAATTCCGGAGCCACCTTGCCTATGCCGGGAGGCAGGGGATGCCGGTTGTCCGGATCGCCCCACTGCGCCACATAATTGTCCTGCTCGCGAATGACGGACAGTCCGTTGAAATAACCCGCGCGGGTCAACGTCTTGATGTTGGCCACATGCAACGGGGCGAAGGCCGGAGCCAATTCGATGACCACGCGGCCGCCCGGTAATTCGACATACAGGGTGTTTTCAGGGTCGAGCGGGCGCCAATCGGCCGGGCTCGAGGCCGCCAATACCTCGGGCATGCTCTGGTGTTTGGCAGCCGCAGCGGAGTGCGATAAAAAAACCAGCGCGCCGAGGATTAAAATCCTAAAATTGCGGCTCATGTCCGAAGTATTGCATAAATCTGTTACCGGCCGAGGAGCCTGTATGAGTATTCCACGTGAGCCGCGTTGGCTTCGCGAGGGGGGCGAAATGCGCCGTATTTTATTCTGTTGCCTTGCGTTAGCCATTGCCGACCTCAAGGTCGCACCGGCCGGCGCTCAGGGATACCCCAACACCGGCCGCGGCGGTATTCCATCGGTCACGGGTAGCGGCGGTAAAACTTCGCAACAGTCAGAAATTCCTTCTGCACCGGCGGAGGTCAAGCCCGACAAAGCCGCCGCCAAGGCCTACGCCCAGGGCACCAAGAGCATGGCAAAGGCCCATGAGTTGGAGGATGCGGTTGCAAAGGCCACTGACCCGGAGAAAAAGGCCAAGGCTTTCTCGAAGCTGGAGGACACCTACGGCAGCGCCCTGGATCAATTCACAGAGGTACTGCGCAATAAAAACGACATGTACGATGCCTGGAACCAGATTGGCTACATCCATCTGCGCTTTGGCGCGTTCCGCGAATCCGTCGACGACTACAATCATGCACTGGCGCTGAAGCCTGATCTTTTGGAGGCGACCCAACACCGCGGCGAGGCGTACTTGGGCATAGATCACCTTGACGAAGCGAAGGCCGCGTACATGGATCTGTTTTTTCACGCCCGCCCGCTTGCAGATAAGCTGATGATCGGGATGCAGGCGTGGCTTACTAAGCACCGGGCCGTGCCGGACGGCATGCGCCCCGCGGATATCGACGCCTTCGACAAATGGGTCCAGGAGCGGGACGGCATCGCCAAGACCACGGCCTCGGCGAACTAACCGGCGAACCGGTCAAATTCACAGTGTCTGGTCGGTGCGCGTTAGCGCGTCGACTTGCAGCCGCAATTGCTCCACCAAGTCCTCGAGCGCGCGCACGCGCTCCGCAATAGTGGGAGTACCGGCCGCCGTTTGGCCTGCTTCCGAGCCATCCGTATCCGCTTCCGGCGCGGATTCCAAGAAGCCTGAAAATAAATGCGCGTAGCGCGATTCGCGGGCTCCGGGGGCTTTGGGCCGGCGTGCGATGAAAGGACCGTCCTCGCGCGTCATCAGGTTTTTTAAAGT
>Ga0210406_10000889_pt1 | contig 38833 bp, 52 predicted proteins | sample IncBWC30MmetaG_FD_155454 | JGI IMG/M metagenome (GOLD analysis project Ga0210406, IMG submission 155454) | Forest soil microbial communities from Barre Woods Harvard Forest LTER site, Petersham, Massachusetts, United States - Inc-BW-C-30-M | ecosystem: Environmental > Terrestrial > Soil >... | reverse complement strand
GCTCTAAAGTCTGTGGCGAGTAAGAAACGGAGATCAACATCCGAGTGTGCTTTATAGATACTACGGAAAAGCGAACGTTCTTTAGGTCTAAGGTAGCCCTTAACTTCGACGTAATATCCGACGGCTTGATGTTTATTATCACTGGGAAAAGCAAATAAGTCCGGAGTATAATGCCTTTGTTGACCAACGTCAGTTCCTCTGCAACTGTTGCAGGAACCGTTCCGTATGGGACTAGTGTAGGCCAGCGTATCACCTTTCGTTGTGCGACGGACGGCGGTGCTTTTGTCGAACGTGTCATAGACCTCATACTCGAATTTGGAATCGAATTCCTCTCCGCTCGGCGACAGCCACCTACGGTCGGAGCGCTTAGTGCCTACGCGGGTTCCCTCCACTGGTGTGCGCTTTACACGCTTACTTTTTACCTTCACTTACGTCCTCGCGTTTCATTGCAGATATCCAAAGCGAAGCGCGTAGCCATAGCGGCTACTTGTATAGCCTCTTTGTGCATTTCGACTAAATCTCGCCTCTTTTGATTTGTCTTTACGTGCTCCCATAGTTCATCAAGTTCTTCTAGTAATACTGCGTATCCTTCATGCGCCGAATTCATCGCGGGCCATTTCATTGTCGCGCTCGAAACTTCTCTCTGTATTTCCTCTAAAATCGATGTTAGAGTACTCATAGATTAGCATACAATACGTCTTTAACCCATTCACGGCTAAGCGGCGTAACGCCAGCACCAGTATGGTACGCATAAACTTCTTTACCAGCTAGGAGTGCGACTGTAACTTCAAGCTTAGCGCCCTTAGACCGTTCCCATCCGGAAAGAAGGGCTACGCCTGTAACCTCATCCGCCACAATCTTGACATCTCTAGCGAGAACGTCACCCCATGTTTGCCCTGCAATCTTACCGTTAGCATCTAGTTTGCCATCTTTTGATTGCATCGCTAACGTCGCGATGCCGTGCTTTTCGTCCTCTTCCGCAGGCGAGATAACTTCGATCCCTAGCGAACGCAGCGTTCGTGCCGCCTCATGGAATACTGGGAAATTAAACTGAGGAATACCAGACATAGGCCCGGCGATGTAAAGCTTATTCATACACATCTCCATTTTCCGCACATTTCATATCTTCATAGTTATTCTGAACTCGCCGCTTCCACTCATCCTTAGCGTTATCCAAAGCTCCTACGATATCATTATGACCTTGATAATTACGATGATTCTGAAAATAGCACCATATCAACTTCGTGATTGCAAAATTCAATTCACCAGCGTTTTCAACTTGTGCTATATTGATTGACATGGAGTCCCTAAGCGGATCATAGCTCCAGATAAATTTACGTCTCCCCGGTAGTATGTACGGCATTAACCTTCTTCCTCTACCCACGGAGGGGTAGTTCCATATTGCTTATCCATCTCATCCTCTTGGTAGCCGAGGTCATCTGCGCGCTTCTGCAACTCCGCGTCTATCTTCAGACTCAGCGTCACCAAATCCTCAGTCGGCCAATCTTCCAGCGGCAGAGTCACTGCCGGGAAAGTGTAGTCAGAAATAATCTCATTGAAAGTTTCGTCATCATTCATCAGATTCTCCGTAGCCGTGAAGCCAGCCGTGAGGTTGTGGTGGTGGATTCCATAATTCGCCTTCATAGTGTTGAAGGTATACAAGTCGCGCAGTCTCTATGGCAGCGGCTTCGGCGTCACTACGTGAATACGGACAACCGGCTTTAGTTGTGCTCGCCTCGTAAGCAGCGATAATCGCGGACCACGTGGCGATACTTCTATCAGCTCCTCCATAATACCCGCGAAACTGTAGGTCTGAGCGGACTGACGATTCAGGACTGATTGTGCCAGACGGATTGCTTCGATACTCAGTGAGTCCACGTTCGGCCAGGATTGCTGAGCCCGTAGCGAAAGCCTCTCCTGTGCCAGAGCGCTCTGCGCTGGATGTGCAGACTCCTGCACAAATGGATTGAACCACCGACTTTGCGCGGACTCCGCCCATCTTAAAGCATCCTGGGATGCCATCGGTTGCATCTCCTGAGAGGCACTGCTCCCAGAAGAATTGCTCTGATTCTGTCTCTGATAAGGCATAAAAAACTCTCTTTAGATAGTTGAAGTGCTTACCTGGAATCTGATCTAAGTCCTTGTCAATCGTAGCTATTATATAATCGGCACCAGCCGCCAGGTCTTTACGAGCGAGAATCGAGCACTCGTCATCAGCCTCGCGACCGGTAACAACAATTCCTCCCCAGGAGCCCGTAATATAATTTCTAATTGACTGGTACCAGTACGGCTTATGGCTCGGATCTCTATTTCCTTTATACGGAAATCGTGTAGCCAACGCTTCTCTGAAGTTTCCTGGTCCGGAGAGGATTGTAGTGATCGAGTCGAATCGCACTAGCCCGTAATGTTCTCGGATTTCTTTCTCGATGGAGAAAAGTTTAGTTCGAGTTGCTGCAATTGCATTCTCCTCAGTATCCGGGATAACTCGCCGCTCTTTCTCGACGACTTCCAACTGCGGATTATCTTGTAGATACTTCTGCATTCGCTTACCGGCAGTTTTGCCGTCATACGGAGCGAAGTAAGCTTCTTCTATATCTCCAGTCTCCTGATTCTCCGTGACTAGGTGATACGCGGTAGTCTCAGCGGAGAAACCACACGAGTAAACTAGAGGATCTGCGTCTATAATCAGATGCACTACTTATGCTCCGCACAACGACAAGCGATCCATCCAATATCATTCAACGTTCCCGGTTTACCACATATCTCACAAGTAATAGCTGACATATGTTCTGCGAAGTCAATGCCTCCATCCTGAGTCTCGCTACAGCCGTTTGTGTAAAAGCGCAACGTGCCGAACTTCTCTTTTACTTGCGAAGCTTCTACTTGTTGATACTGCTTATGTTCCGGATTATTATCATGCATTGACTGCAACCAATAACATAGCCTATCAAGAATCCCGTACCAGCCATCTCCGCACTCGATCCCCCAGCACATACACGTCTGAGTCTTCGGCAAATCCTTTTGCCGGAAAATCTTCGGATAATCCGCATACAATTTAGCTTGTAGTTCCGGACTCATATTAGCTAACTCCCGGAGGATGAGACGGAGGCGTCACAACGGTAGCCCGCTGATCTGGCGTAGGCGCAGACGTAAAGCCGTTAATCTCTCCCGTCCTAGTTTTGTTAAGGGCCTGTTGCTGCGTCTGCATAGCACACACCATCAACCACAGAGCGTATCCGCGCATTTCAATGACTCTCGTGATACGATTCACTAGGATGTACATATCCTGCTGTGTCTGCTCCGTGGCTTTCTCTATCGCTAGATAGTAGTCCGCCGTTCCAGTCTCCAATCCGGAAACTTCGACGTGTCGCCACAGGCGTGCCTTCTTCGGCTTACTTATCTTCTTCGTCGGCATCTGCTTCACCTGGGACAATAACTTCTTCCTCTGCTTCTGCGCCTTCATCAGTGACGGACTCTAGGATGCGCTGCGTTTCTGTATCCACGTAGAAACGAACAGTGAGTTTGTCAATGAGCGCCATGATTTCTTCATATCGCTTCGCTTCGCCAGCTTTTGTTTGTGCAGAGCTAACAGGTAGAGATTTTGTCTCGACGAGGAGCTTAATGACCTCAATAGCTGCATTTCGTGAGCTTTGATAGTGAATGGATGATTGCGTTCCAATACTTCCACCGCTAGATCCTGTGCTACTACCTGCTTGGCTAGCCTTAGCAGGTGCATTCTTGAGAGGCTTGATACCTTTGACATCCCAGTACCCAGAGTCATTCTGTTCAGCAGTCAATAGAATATAATCGCCTTCCTTAACATCAGGCTTATCAAATCCTGCACCGAACCACTGTTCAAGCTCTACGCCGTTCTCATCAGCGATCTTAAGAGAATATAGCGTATATGGCTTATAAGGCGGACGCTTACCCTTACCAGTTTTAACGGCAATCTTCTGTACAAAACCTTTGAAATCACTCATTTTACCCTCTCTATATTACCTTTTAGACATTCGTAACGTTCTTCAGTTCCCTCACTCCAGTGTTCCCCTATCTTAATGCCTGCGCCAAGAGGGACATCGAAATCCAGACCATATACCACGCTAAGATATCGCAATACACATAGACCAAAGGCCTCCGTTGCAATTCGACGAAAATCCGCGGCATAATCCGGATGTATCTCACAGACTAGGGAATCATGCACTGTATTGATCGGGACGATAACTTCATCTAGACCTTCCGCTCGGACGATATGCCATAAATACGTGATAGCAATCGGGATAATCTCTGCTGTCGCTAGCGCTTGTATAGGATAGTTGTAAATGGCGGAGGCATTATTAACATATCCAGAACTCGCCATGCGAATATTCGGCCAGTAATAGCGCATGCCCCAAGGCGTTGTGAGATACTTCTTTTCAAGAACTTCATAGACCCATCCTAATTGTACTGCGGCTAGATCAGGGTACCGTCGTTTAAACGCTTCGTACCAACGTTCTTGCGCAGGTGTTCCCTTTGATCCGCCATACAGCGGCTTAAACGTCTCTGGCTTTGCAGATTGTCGTCTATCAGACGCGACTTTATCTCCTGCCAGATACGCATTTCGTAATTCTGTGTACGGGACTTCATACATTGCACTCGCTGTTACGCAGTGCGCGTCGAACTCTCGATCTGCGATGTCTGCTCTTGCTTGCTTGTCATTTCCGAGGAAGGCTGCGACACGGAATTCGAGTTGGGCTCCGTCAACTTCGCCAATAAGCCAACCGTCTCTGCGAGCAGAGAATAGACGCTTAAAATTTCGCGGTATATTCGTGAGTTGGCAGGATTTACTTCCTTTGGTTGCGGTTTCAACTGCAATGCCAGTTGAAGAGAGTCTATGCGTTGCTGTAATTGACTGATTAAACTCTGCATGGAATGTTCCGTTGTGGCTTTCACATACATCCTTAAAGTAGTCGAGGTTTTTAGATATCGCCGATCCAATCTTTGATAACTGCTTCTTTAGCGCTAGGAACTCTTTTTGCGCTTCCGTAATTGCTTTAAGCTTTTCGAGGGCTTTCGCGTTTGTTTGTCTACCGCCACTAGGAGTTCTTTTAGGCTCGCCTGAACGATCCCTAAGTTCCTCAAATTGGAGGTCATCGTAGAGATATTTCGCGACCTGTTTGGAACTTCGCCAGTTAATTCCACCAGTTGCTCTAGCAAATTCCTTCGTAAGGCTAGTAAATCTATCTGAATATTCATTATAGACTTCTTCAACGCGGTTTTTGTCAAGATGACATCCTTCCTTTTCAATCTCTGCTAGGAGCGGCGTGAGAATACAGCGCGTATACAGGCAACCAAGCCGATTGCTATCGTGAAGCTGTCTACGCTGATCCAAAAATAGCTGTTCGGTAGTTCTAACATCTTGTATACACCTATCTAAAACCCACTTCTTAGGCATTTCGGAAACTTTAATTCCGTTAGCCATCCATGTATCCACAATAGGATCTTTCGGACGGTACCCTCGTCGTTGACAACAAGCGTCGAGGGAAATGCTTGTTGGACGGACCCCTGACTCAGTATCTCCGGACACAAGATTACCGAGTAGGACGTATTCGGCGAGCATTGTATCGAACCCGAGGAGTTGACTCGTATCAACACCGATTCTGGATAGCCATCCGTATTCGTATTTGCCGTGGTGGAATACGAGGAATTTTGCTCGTCGGATATCATCGACCAATTCCTGCTGTTCAAATTCCGAACCCCACTTCGCTTTCCATTTACCATCAATTTTCCAGCACGCTAAGGCCAATTGGTTTCGTGGATCTATTGCACTACCAAATCGATTATCATTGACAATTGTTTCAACATCCAAAACCAAGTATTCCGACGACATATACAGACTCGGATCTGGGTTCTGTATGAAGTAGGGCAATTCCCGCTTTTGAAGCTGCGTGCCATTCTTGGACGTTTTCGACCTTAGTGCGCTTGACACAGTTTCCGCTACTATACGGGCCGATGTCATTCTTTCTTGCCATACATAAGGAATTTGCCTTCCGTCCGCGTTTATCTAAATCTGCGCCCCACCAATCTAACCATTGCTCAAAAGTAAATTGCCACTCAACATTTCTACGATTTGCATTATCCCGCTGAGTTATGTATTGCCCGTAAGCCGTAGCTCGCCATTTATTTACATTTAGCCGTTTACGAGCATTAACACATTCTATACTGCAATAATCACAGGGCCTACCGCCACCCTGTGGACGAAAAACGACTCTAACCGGAGCGCCACACGTTGCGCACTCTCTAGCCATGCTTTTCGGATTTAGTGGCGCGAGCATTAGCCGCCGAATACCGGCGATTAGCGAGTGTAATCTCTTCTGCGGAAGTCTTTACGAGCGTATCGTAAGCTTCATTCAGGACTGTGATAACCTGCACGAGTTGAATATCCGAGTACGGAGCGGAGAAGTAGCGAGGTCCTGCTGTAACAAGTCCCTTAGCTAAGGCTTTAGCAATCGTCTGCGCTTGCTCAAGTGTATAAGTAGGCTGCGGCATTAAATTCTCCCGTGTTGGAAATCTGTATACTGTTCAATGATCGCATGCACTAGTTTAGGTGAACGACGAGGATACATATCTGGAATTTTCAAGGTCACGACAATAGCGCGCCCGAGGTCGATCTTATGTTCTGCGACGAACCAATCGAGGCGCTGCTTAACGGATGGCTCTACGCAGATAATCTCCTGCGCCCATGATAGCAATCCCTCTTCTACTGGTATGAGTGCGTATTCTGCATCTACTCCAGCGGCACGAGTATTATAATTCCACGGATCATTAGATAGGACCCACGCGACGGTGGGGGAGCGGAGCAATCCTGCGGAACACAAAGCGAGAACGCGCTTAGCCGTACCTTGATGTGGATTTCCTAGATTATTAGCTCGATTGTAATTCATGTATCCTCTACTCGATTAAGTTCTAAGTTGAATCGGACGAGCAAGGGCTCGCGGGACTTTCCGCCAGTGGCGAGCTTATTTTTTGCAAAGGAAAGCATACGCAATCCTCTCGCCTGCATTTCTGCGTTCGCCCCAATGCCAATTTGCAGGTCAACAGTTCCAGGAAGTCCGACTCTTGAGGAGTCAACGTCACCGGCTGACAGGTAGATCGGTCCATCTGAGTTATGTCCTTGACTTCGATCACCCGCCTGAGTAACGCTGATCCCGATGATCTTTTGGCGTCCTAACAGTGATCGAAAACGTATAGCATTGTGTTCCATCTTCTGAGTCATGCCGTCCTCGGCTCCACTCAAGTTCCGTATCTGGTCCAAAATGATGATATTCGGAGAATGTTTTGCCGTTAGATCCTCGACCTCCGATATAGAACCAGGGTGAATATGGACCATTGTCAAGCGTTCGCCGCACAATTCTGTGAGGAGGCGTTTGGCCTTGTTCGGATGTGAATCTATCCAACTCTGCGGTTGGCCTAGTAGCGATAGACGCACTCTCGACTTCAGAATGTTGATCGAATCCTCGTTTCCCACATAGAGGACCGTCTTGCCAGAACGTATTAAATTCGCGGTCGCTGATATTGTCAGACATGATTTACCTATCTCAGTGCGGCCAAATATAAGAACGTGATGACCAGGTAGACAGCCCCCATTGATGCGGGAATCAAGAGAAGGAGGACCAATTGATACTCTTCCAGCCGCTCCAACCACGCTATCAAGTTCTGTCCAATCTTTAGCATATTCGACATCGGATTTAGCCTCTAAGTCAGTCTGTTCCCACACTGCGTTAAGCTGCGAAAGAAGTTCACTAGCTTTGTTATGATCCTTATTGGAAGTAGCAGAGGCAAACTCAAGAGCGAGATTAGACCGGCGTAAATCAAGGACAAGCTCAACAACATTCGGACTAGATACGGGCTTGAGATCATCGAGCGTCGAGAGAATGGCAGCGGCATGCTTAGGATTGGTGATTCGTCTAACTCCCAACTCTCTGAGAGTGTCAAGTTGAACATCTCCCGCGCCCTTGTCGCGCTCATAGTAGTCACGTACCAGTTCGTACCAAAAGGCGACAGAAGGGGATGCCTCTTTCGCATTAAAGTGATCCTTGATAGCTTCGTACGATGGTCGAGAGGCTATCGCTGCTGCGAGGATTTGAGAATCTAGCATTCACTTGTTTTCCTATTTATACTTCATCGCTGCGAGAACGCGAGCTACTAAATTCCATACATGTTTAGAATATCGAGGGTAATCCTTAACTTCCACATGACGAAGTTTTCGAGATGCGTGCATAATCGCCGCTGGAAGCATATTCTCAGGTGTTTCACCTTTAGCAGCGCGAGCCCAATAGTTACCTCTAGTACTATCTCCAGTACCATCATTAGCGATTATCATTCGAGCTATCTCAGTAGTATGCCGAGTGATGGCTGAATGTAGTTCAACTCTAACGACTAGCATGATTTACTCCGGCATCGTGAGTCAGGTAGATCATTCGACAGCGCAGTTCCTCCGCTGACAGTGAATGCAGCCCAAAACGCGTCCCATGCCCAATAACCCAAGCGATAGCGCCACACGAACAGCATCTTGATTGCCCACAATTTCATGGCTTTAACCTCTCCGCTAGATTGTGTCTTCATAGCCCTCGCTCCCCGTGTCGCGCCAGCCGCCAGATCGTTCCAGCCGCCTACCGATTCCTAAATATGCGCGACACATGTCCACTAATCCCCCGGAGGGACCGTCGAAGACTACGGAGCGCTCATGCTCGTTAATGACGGCTCTAGCAATCTCATTGCCTGTAGGAGCGCGGGTTATCTTGCACCAATGCATATGTCCGTATTCCGGCAATACGCCGCAGAATAGACACGGAATCATAGCGGTAACTTCGCTAATTCATCATCCGAGCAATCTTTGATGTCCTTCGAGAGTACAATGACTCGACAATTATCGAAGGCACAATGCCATTTCCGCGCCATTGCAAAAGCCTGGCCCGTAGCATCCGCATCGAGGGCTATCGCGATACGAGTCGTATTGCGCTGCAACTCGGCTATCTTACCGGCGTTTACGCCCGTCCCTAAGATAGAAACACTACGTTGGTCCCTCCCTGCTAGACGCAGGGCTGAAATTGAATCTTCTACGAGAATAGTATCATTACCATCCTCCACTCCATACCAGGACATTACAGGATCGAGGTTTTCCATGTAAGTCAAGGTCTTGAATTGGTAGGAGCTATCGCGTCTAGCTTCCTCCGTATCTGCGGGACTCCCCTCCCACGGCCGTCTCGTAAGCCAGCCTCGAATCGAGCTATCCGGCGCGTAGATCGGCAAGGCATACCGATGGGCAGTACGTCGAATCGAGGTTATTGCGCCTTCTGATAGATTAAACCGAGTCTTAAACCATTCCACCTCTCGCTCCGAGAGCATGTGTAAGTCCGCCGTAAGCGGTTTAGGACCGGTTTTAGTAGTAGTACCCTCCCCTACTGCCGGGATTAGATCCGGCCTGCTATAAACCGTCCCGGAGACGCCACAGCCTGCCCTATGACAGTGGTACTTAATCTGCCCGCCAGCTTCCACCAGAAGGCTTAAGGACCGCTCATGCTTAGCCCCTCCCTCGCACTCAGGGCATAGCTCAGCGCCATGCTGGCCGACTCCTATGCGGCCTGCTAAGGTTACTATCGCCTGGTGCACAGCTAGGACCGCAGGGGGAGTAGCCCGACTCTGTTTAAACACATTATCCATTAACTATAGTCCTCTGCGTCCAGTTCATCTGATACGAGCGGATTAGCTCGGCTCGGTCTATTCATCATTCTTTCGCGCATCTTGCGCTCAGCTTTATTCTGTGCTACGGTATCCGGTATTGAATCAAGTTCAATGGAGCGTAGCTTACCGGCATCTGTCATCATGTAATCGTAGTACTCCGGCATGAGGTCATAGTTCATTGCTGCGTGGCGCAAGCTATTAAACGCTACTTGCCACTTAGGGTTTATTGCCTCTAGCAACTCGAAAAGTTCGTGACGCATACTATATATGATGTTTTAAAACGACAAAATTGGGGCTTTTACTGTATTTATTTACAGCGGATACAGTACTTACTGAATTAGTAAGGAGGGGCTTTTACTGTATCGATAGGCTATACCACGCTCTGCGTGATTAGACATGCACTTAGATCCAGATAATGCCCCACAATAAGGACATTGAACGGATCGAACTGCTAATCTCGGAGGGTATTTAGGGAAGTTCATATATTCGCTGGATAAAGTTAAGCGCGCCCAAAAAAGGGCGCAATGAGACTTAAGAGCACCCCTGGGGTAAGCTTCCAAGTTCTTACCTAATTCATATGACACATGTCTGCTAGCATGTTCGCTTATGAACTTCCTACGTCGAGATACCAGTTAGTCCGCTCTAAGTAGGTCTATCGGATTGGTACTACTAAAAAGTAGTGTCCCATACTTACATATGAGCGTTTTAATTGTGGAAATTGGCGTGCACTGCACAAAGTCATTGAATCACAAGCGAAAAAAGAAAGGCTCCTAAGCAGATAAACCACAGTAGGAGCCTTCCAGTGTGCGCGATTCTCTGAGCCTAGGTGCGCGCACTCACACTAGATCGCGCTTTGGCTTACGCCGCAGCGGCTCGCGGGCCATGCGCGGGGGTCTTGAGGAAGACATAGCCGCGCATATTGGGATCATTGACGTAATTCACGCCTACGGACTTCAACGCCTCACGGATGGAGGTATTGTGCACGCGAGCGGCTTTCTTGCCTTTGATCTGTCCGCCCACCAGATTCCGCAGGTACTGCGATTCCTTGGGTCCTAGAGTCAAGACCACCAACTTGCGACGGCCCTTGCTCAACTTTGTGATTGCTTTTGCCATGAAATGATATCTCCGTTTAAACGTCGGCTGTAGCTACAGCCCTTGAGCTAGGTACGGTAAGCTCTTACACCGGCAACTTTCGGAAGCTGCGTTCCGGGAGTGTATCTCCCATACTTACATATAAGCGATTTGAAAGTGAATTTTGAGGCGTATTCAGAAATATATTCATCATCGCCGCGAGACATCGGGCACTGTGCGGCATCATCCGGAGTCCTGCACGCGCCTAGCTGATAGGTCATGCATAGGAGGCAGAGGGTACGGTCTAACACGGCTTAGATGCCTGCTCTGTCGCCGCCAATGCGGAATTGAATGCCGTACTTCCGCATGAGAATGACATTTACACGTAGCATATCCGCTCGGACATACGCTGTTTTCCAGCGATTAGCCTGCGTGACGAATACTTGTAATTTGATTCGATTTTCCATCATGGTAGTGCCTTCGGTATAACTACGTGAGGAGATTTAAACGGCTTTAATTGTTGCCGCCGTTCTAAGAGTGACGGTACGTCCGATGGACGCCAGTGTACGGCAATCGCAATCATATAATCCACCATATCTGACATGGGTAAGCGAATCATATCACCGATTCGAAATGGCCGAGGGCCTTCAAATCTATGCCAGCTAGGCTCATGGGCATTGATATAAGCTGCTGCCTCAGCCGTCCATATCCTCTGCTCCCATAACTCTGTGCCAGGTATTCGGCTAGGCATTGGCATTGGCATGTCCTAACTCCTTATCAATACGCTTATCCCGCGCGATTGTATCCCATTTCGGGCCATGACCATTCACAATCTTTGCAGGCCTGTCTAGAGATTCTATGGCCTCCGCTACTGTTTCGATCCGGATTAACTCATCCAGGGGGTTTCCTAGACCGATAGACGGCGCGTCCGTGGATTCTAGGCTATCTGCCTCTTCCTCATCCGCATCTAGCGAAATATGTAGGGATAAGGGCCGATCTAAGTCAGCGCCGTAGCTTCCCATGCCTCCGTTATCAACGGCTCCTAGATAGCGCCGTATGCGGCGACGGAAGGTAACAGCGGCGTAGCCTGAGAACTTCTCCGGCGCACGGCTTACAATGATCTGCATATCCTTCGTGCATTCTTGCGCCGCATCAATAAAATCAGAATCATCCAGATTCCTGAATTCATTGGAGTTTTTGACATCTTGAGCGATGTACGCCGCGATCCGATGCATGAATAATAACAGCGGCTCGTAGTCCTTCGCTTTTAAGTAATCGGCTATCTCTCCGTCGAGCAAAATAGGTGAGCAATTCCGCGCTGCCTTAGTAAAAGCAGCAAATGAATAGGAGTCAGTTGTCAAAGGATATCCCCTAGGAACTTGAGGGTGAAACCGACAGCGACAAGTGCGCCCAACCGCAGGACTAGGCTAGCTATGAATATCGCTGTTTCTTGATGGTCTTGTTTAAACATATCACACCTCATTCTAGGAATCGGTTCCTGTTTCGCTCCATCCGGGCAATTGACAATCCCCTCTCGTAGAGACATCAAGCTCGACTTCAGCGTATCCGCCGTCATCGTCGATCCGCATGAGATGTTCTCGTAGAGCCGCGTCTAACTGATTGTCCTCATCTTTACGCTGTGTTTCATCCACGGGGATTACTTCGCATGTAGTTCCGAGCGTGTCAGCGGCTAGGGCTTGTATAGCCGTTCTAGTCATACCGGCAGCGTCAGGGTTATGCGTTAGCTGCAAAGGCTTCGAGGCGAGTCGGCTCCCTCCTGAGACGCGCGGATCACGAATGCCGCCACCATACGGATATCCTCTACGATCTAATGCCCGCTGAAGGGCCTCTGAAACATTCTCTCGCGCTGCTGCGCGGTCCTCGCGCTCTTTCGCTCTTTTGTACCAGGAATCCGAATTAGTCCAATAATCCGCATTCTCCCCGGTCTTGGCGGCATTATGGTTCCGCCGCTGTACTTCAGTCATGCAAGTCGTACAAGTGCAATCTAGGACATGATACGGCCACACATTTGAGCGCTCTATTGGAGTGTGATAATCACGTGTCGGATACGCGCTACCGCCGTAGACTACAGGGATGTGCGGCAAGGAATACGTCTGCGAATACCATATGCCGTCTCTGTATGTGCCTGCCTCCCCATGCACCAGAATGAACTTAAAGTCATGCGTCATGATGCAGAGTTTATTACCCCAGCCGACATGCCGCGCTACTTCACTCCAGTAGTCCATGTTGTTGTCGTCCGGGACATCCTTCAGATATTCCGCGACGAAGGCTGCCGTATCGGACATTAGCTTTGTAGCTTTCGCAGTGTACTGTCCAAGAACGCCGTTATGCATGACGTATGCGCGCTTATTAGGAGTCTCGAACGGATGACAATTCTGGAGAATGATATCTCCGTGCGTCTTGTAGCGGAAATGAATCGCATACTCGATTTTATCAGCTTCCAATAGCGCAACTGTTTTAATAGCCTTTTTCAAGGCTTTTCGTCCGAGAAACTTGTAGATTCCATTACGCGACATGATTCCGATACCGTCATCATTCGCGAAATGCGCCGCCTTCATGTTCTCAAGCGGCAGAGACTTTCCAGCGGGGACGTAAGCAATCAAACACATGATATTTTTCCTCGTAAAAAGATTGAACTAAATTTCATCGATGATTTGGATTTGCGGCGCACCCTTGCGGATTGCGATAGTGTCCTTTTCTCGCAGGAAGGATATGAGATTAGGATACAGCTTTGCGTTATCCGTCAGGAATTTGAGATAAGGCCGAAAATTGAATGAGCCTGCCCTTGCAGAAATTGTCTGCACATATCCGAAGACTGAATGGCAGAATTCCAGATTTTTCAAGATGCGATCCGCGCGCAAATTGCCGCGAAAGATCCGAAATTCCACAGTCTGTTCTGTGAGATGCATCGCTTCATACTTCGCCGTGGAAATAACGCGCCCATCCGCCATTTTCTTAGGACGCAAATTCGTATACGAATTGGAAGGCCGCTGCGCTATGCGCTCAATGAGCGCACGATTGACATCTGCATTGACAAAGATCAAAGCCTTGCCGAGAGTCAGCGGACTAATCGCAGCGCGGTTAACGTGAACATGCATGCCACACGCATTTGTGTGGATACCGGCGCATCCACCAGCAGCGATAGCGCCGCGTAGCAGGTCTGCCCAGCCGAATGTATTCGTATGGTAGTCCAAGGTATAGGGATTCGTAATTAACTCGATTCCCGAGGCATTCAACGAGCCGTCACGAGCGAGAACGAAACGGTTCTTCGGATCATCCAAACGACCGCCAAGCGCGCTTGAGAGTATCGCGCCACCAGCGGACGATGAGTTTTTGTGATTCTCCATCTCAAGTTCTACGCCGAAGCATAAGGAATTTTTTGGTGTAACTTCAGGCCAGCCGAACAAGTTGACGTTGTTCACTTCATGGTAGCCGAATATCGGCAGTTGCTGCTTACGAAATATCTGCAAATTGCGCTCAGCGTCACGCCGTATTCTAGACTCAAATTGATCCGCCGCAGCTTGTGAACTAAACCAATTTCCGTTAATCGCTTGTACGCAATGTTCTAACGCATAGACTCTCGATACATACTCTGAGACATCCCGAAGAGAGATTGCGCCCGGATTAGTACTACCGCTTATTTGAATCCAGCGCATTTGCTTATTGCGGTTAACTGTTAGGTCGGACAATTGCCCGGATGGATTGTGCATGTTGTAGCGAGCGAAATAGTAGTAACCCTCCGAGCATGAGTGACATAGCCGGTCCAAGCTCTTTCCGAGGAAGACAACTGGCGTTTCTACACGGCCTATCTGTCGTGCGTGCATTGGCCGCTGGTTATGGCAGTGTGAACATATAAATGTCGTCGGTCTTACGCGGGTAGGTCTTGTCGGCATAGAATTGTCCTCAGGTGATAAAAGTTCGGATAGTGATGGCGATGTATCTGCGTCGTCATCGTCGCTATCGTCATCAGTTGTGGGAAGTGTACCGTTATGCCACGCTAACCATTGCAAAGCAGTTATCGTGCCGCGATGAGCAGCAGCATTGACCGGGCGGCATTCGCCACAATTACATACAGTTTGATTGTGCCATGTCCATTCAAGTGACAGACCAATAGCGTCTGGGTTATGGCGTGCGCCCGGGCTGCGTGGCCTATAAAATTCTGGCGGAGGAAGTTCACCGTATCGCGGCATAGCGTTTAAACCTCATCTTTTAGTTTCGTTCGATACCGTACAATACGCGCACCTTATGTTGGACTAGCGCGTAATAATCCTTACATTCTATCCCATGACATAATGAATGTCCACCTAATTGTGTGACATGATTGTCCGCTAGTAAGTAGGTCCCGCCTGACGCCACAGCGCGAATGTAGCTGTGTACTCGCATCTGTGATGCGATAGCGCGGTCCTCCTTAGAGAATGAATCCTCATCCCCATTATTCCCTGGATGGGTATGGTAGATCGCTATGAGCTTCCCGGTGAATTGAATGCGGATAGAGAAATGTTCCCGCTGTGCGTTAGATACAGCATTCGTCGGGTAATACAAGCCATTCAGAAGGGCTATGCCGCCAGCTTGCTCTAGCTCAATGCTTTGCTCGGCGGCGACGTTCAGTGCCGCTATAGCGGCTTCCGCCTCCGTCTGATAGCCGATAGCGTTGAATGTCGTTGCTACAGGAAGTAGTTCCGCCCCCTTAGTTGTTGTACAGAGGAATACAACTAACGCAAAGCAGAATCGTGTCCACCGATCGTTGCGACGATGCCGGCTCATTGCTCACCCTCCCTATAGATCTTACTGCCGTCAGCGCGGTAATGCTCACCGGGGAAATTGTTGACTGAGTAGCTACCTCCACCCTCAAACGCCAGTAGTATACAGCATATCAAGAATAGCCAGAATATGATCATCATGACTTTGCCTCGACAGTGACTGATTGATAATCATCGCCGATGAAATCCAATGCGAACTTAGTAGCGTACTTCAGATTGTAGGCATAAACCGTGTGAGTCATCGGCGGACTGTCTAACGCCTTGATGCAGGTCACTAAGAAAGGGCGCTTGCGCGCCCTCGCTAATGGGATGGTCTTGTACGCGTTACTCATCGCTGCTACCCTCTTCCTCTTCGTCGGTTTCTATGATAGCCCGCATTTGCAGGCCATTGCAAGTGCATATTGGCGTACCGCACTTATCCAGCCATTTCTTAGTAGTGCGCAGCACATAGCCACAATCAGCATTATCGCATTGGACCTTGACGAGGCGCGTTGATTGCTTCTTACGTCCCTTAGTGGACATCGCCGCATGCGGATACTTCCCGAGGTCTGATGACCATACAGCGATCATATCCATGAGTAAATCATCCGCCTCCGTAGCAGTCATTTTACCGCGTAATCCAGCGGCTAGCGCAGCATCACGAAAAGGCTTTCTATGACCTACCTCTACGCCTACGGCGGCGTGTATCGCCTCATGTACAAGCGTAGCTAATACGCCAGCACGGCCTGTAACATCGCTGAGCACTGGTGAGATGAATATCTCTGTGAAGCCTTCAGCGGACGCCACAGTATTCCAACATTCCCCAATGCGCTTCGCGCCGATCCGACCGCCAGCTAGACCACAACTAACCTTAGTTGTATCCGGCACAATGACATCAGCCTTTTCATGCAAATACTGTCTGATGATAGCTAGCGCGCAGCCCAACCATTGTTCTCTAGTTTCCATTAAGCCGACGGTCGGCTGCTCGGAGCCGCCGAGCCAGGGAGCTTGAGTAGTCATTATCTTAGCCTTCCGTAAATGAGATGACCTGTTCCGCCGTAGCAATGCGCACATAGCGCAAATCGCTATCTCGCGGGGAATCCGAATCTGAGTTGATTTCAATCATAACCAACTCCGGATTGAGTGTGCTGGTTTCCATGATGATATGTTCGTTATGCATTGTCCTATCTCCTTCGGCTGTTGTGACAGCCCTATTGATTACGTTTAAATAATAGCCTGTTGTTGTTGTACTGTGAATGTAAAGCCTATCGCCTTGAGCGCATTGACATCCTGTCTAGTGAATGTCTTAGACTTCATTAGATCAGCTACGCGGGCCGACTGTTGGCAGGCTGGATAGATGCGCTCAGTTCCGTATGTAGTCTTGATGATGACTGTCAATTGATTGTCCATTTGTTTCTCCATTTGATTGCTCACTGAAGCCATTAAGCCTGATTGTGCAGTGCGTTGTCTATTAAGTATTCTTAATCTAAGTATATATTTGTTGCGTCGCATTTGGCATGCTACTTGATATCCTCCGTATAAGCTCTACAAGCGGCGATCTAAACGTAGCCGCTACCTAGGCATTGGTTACTATGAGATGTCCGAACCATTAGATTTCTATCCACAGGTTATCCACATAAGGATATCAATGACTTACGTTGTGTATAAGTATAGTTATCCACAGTTTCATTCATTATTGTTAACTTGTATACTCTCGGATTGTTGTCAAGCACTATCTATATTGCATTGCATCATTAAGTAATCGTAATGTTATGTGTCTTGACAGCGCATGCTAGCACACAATGTGTTGTAGTGTAGTATAACACCCCACCACTATCCCCCTAGCTCATGAGTGTTACACACTGTAACGTACGTGCATGCTATCCGCTCTTTGCCTCTCACCATTTGTCAAGTGATATCTTTTCATCTATCTTATGTCACATCACTACTGACTTGGTTCAACTTAACATAATGCATTTTATATGACATATCCTTGCCGTGGGGTACCCGGGGGAATGCTTTCGCTGCCTAGCCTGGTACCGAATTCCCACACCAGAAAAATTAAAAAACGACGCCTGATAAGTTGCCTGTTAGCGATGAACTACTGCAATGCAGCAATCATGAATAAAATATTACCCTGTGGAGGACAATTTTGACTAGAAAGCCCTATCTCAGATATCGGCCAAAAGATCGGCCATCAATCAGTATTAAGACATAGAAAATAATTTCAAAATAATTATTCTCTTGACTTGATTAGAAGGATTTTGCTATAACCTAATGCGGAAATTATCCACAACTAACTGTGATCCACATTACAGAAATGAAACTTAAGGTTTTCTACATAGGGGGTACCCCCCAATTTTCCATTTTAAAAGCATCGAAATATATATGGGACATAAGATTTCTTTGATTCATCTCTTTTCGGCTTTGCGAAAAGAAGTCTGAAAGAATCTTTAAGTTTCTTAGTGAAACACTGTTAGGAGTGTTTCCCCAAGAAACACGACTCTAAAGTTTAGAGTCTTTAAAGATTCTTAAGAATCAATATCTTACAGTTCTTCCTCGCCGACGCTACGCTTTGGGCTCCGCTCCGGCGTAAGACGGTATCACCAGATACCGCTAGCTCCGTGCTTCAGCACGGCTAGTCGTGGACACGGGATCTGGCGATCCCTTATCCCATGATACCGTTGAGGTATCCTGTGATAGTCCACTCCTCCATCCAACTACCTGATAACTAAAAGAATATGGATAAATCCAGAGAATACGATTCGCCGAATAGGAACCTATACGGACCTGGAGTTGCGGCTAACCATTCCTCGGAGTCTCCGTCGCTAGATAGCGACCTGGATCATTCCCAGTCTGATGAGGCGGAGGAAAACCTCCCTGCTTCCATCGATCCGAACCTATCTGGTACTACCCCTACGGAAACTCCATATACCTGGCTCGCCGGATCTATGGATGGCTGGTGTGAGAATGATGACTACCGGGAGTACTTCGAGAAGTCTCGCGGATGTGATGGGATGCTCGCCTGCGACCCCGCAGATGGCGATTACGACGACAATGGAGGGGTACCCACTGCTACGGGGCACTCTAGAGGGATGCACGTCTCTAGAGACGTCTCCAGCGCTTATCATATCGCCACTGTCATCACGAGGCGGATTTAAGATGGGTAAGTTTAATCATAACTCCGGAGTGATGCAGACTCCTCGCCACATTGTGATGATGGTCGATTCCGGTGTCCCTACGAATAAGGCTCCTGCTAAACAAGGTACGATGATACCCGATGAGGGTATGCTAGGGGCTCATACGTCAGATCATGTTGTGCTGCACAACTCCCATCCTCATCAAGAACACTCAGTCGGCTATGACGGAGATGTCGCCTATAAGAATCATGGCTTTGAGTCGATTCACGTCCGACATGGCTCCCGTGATAAGAATCCGGAGCATCACCCGCCTTCTGGCCTTTATGATGGTATGACTTAAATGGCGTCCCCTTTTCAGCCTCTTAAGGCTCAAGCTACTACTGGTCGCCCTGTTAAGGGCCTAACTCAAATGCCCGCTCTCGGAGGCTCCGCTTCTCCTATGGAAACATATCCGTCAAAGGGGGCTTCCGGCCCTAAACCTTCAATGTCTGGCGCTGGCGTCGGTAAATCCATGGCATCGCCGACTATGAATAAAATGGCTGGAGCCTTCACTCATGAAACTCGCGGAGGCGGCGCCCCTGTAGGGGAGACGCAAGGCATTCATTCGCATAATGTCGTTCCTCACATTTCGAGTCATCCGTAATGGCTGTACTCGCTGGGGCGCTAGCAAATACACGCGCCGCTAAAGATCCTTCCGGTGGAGATGACTCCGCTCCGGCACTCGGCGTAGCCGCGTCGCTTACACTAGCTCAGAATGTCAGCCAAAATCTCGCACTGCCTACTGATGCTAACACTAGGCTGTATCCCGCCTATCTAATAACGGCAGACGCAAATACCTGGTTTAACTTCTGCACGACTTCTGGTGATGCTGCTGTAGCCGCCGCCGCAAATACTTATCTAGTAAATGGTAGTGGGTTGCCGGTTCTAGTGGCTACACCGCAAGCCCAACTTAATGGGCAAGTCGGCGCTTTCTTAGCGGCGATTACACAAGTTGCAGCCGGTTCACATATTAATATTGTTGGAGTGTTTTAAATATCCTGGAGAGGCTATGAAGATTGATCTATTCGGTCATATTCTTGACCATGATGATAAACCTATTGTTGAAAATGGGGAAACCGTCACAGTCGCTACTGCGCTTAAGAGGGCTCTCTTAGCAGCGGAAACGACCGCACAGAATAAGCTGGAGCATTTTGAACTCTGGTTGAAAGTAAAAGCAGCGACTGCTGAGACGGATTTCAGCGTAGCTGAGATGTCCTTGCTCGACAAGGCTATAGCGTTTTATCCGACGCTCATTCACGGGAGGCTTTCTCATCTCCTCTCTAACAAAGTAACTTAAAGGTAAATTATAATGGCTGGTGGACCTCTCGTCGCTGCGGCGGCACAATCGACTACGACTACAACTGGTACGGGTCCGATTACTATTGTGAATACAGTTCCGGCAGGCGCTCCTGCTGGCTCTACGACTTTTGCGGCGGCTTTCGCCCCGACTGCTGTATTCCCTGTTCCTAATATTTTCTATGCAATTATCGACGCTTCCGGTAACATCGAAGCGGGCTACGGCACGCTGACTTCCGCGACGGTCCTCACGAGGGACTTCGTGATCTTCGCTGGCGTTGCAAACAACGTCGCTCCGTTCGTTCCGGCATTCGTTCCGACCCCTACTGGTTCGTTCACGAACTTGGCTGCTGGTACGGCTAACGTCTACTCTAATCCGTCTTTGCTCTCGCAGGTTAGCACGCAGCAACAGCGCTATCCTAACTTCACTGGTAACGCTCAGTCTGGTATTGACGGCGGCATCACTGAAGATATCATGCAGGGTTCCTTCCAAGGTACAATCACCAACGGTGGGGCTGGTACTGCTGGAACGGTGAACTACAAAGTTTCATCGAATGGCGAAGTCCAAATTAGTTTCCCAGCGGCATTGACTAATAACTCTGCTGGTACGACTTCGGTCCTTACTGGTGTGCCGTCGTATTTGTCGAATGTTACGACGCAGACTGTTCCGGCTATTGTCGTCTCGAATGGTGTAAATGCCCTCGGTGCTGTGGTTGTTACTGCAGGCGCGACGCCTACATCTACTGGATCGTTTACGCTTCAGCAAGGTACTCCTTTGACTGGAACGTTTACTACGGCAGTGGCGAACGGCTTCCCGACTTCATCTTTCGTGTACTCGCTGCACTAAAAATGGCTGATACTAAGAAAACCGGAAGCTTTGAGGGTAAGAGCAACAAGCTCGGCCATGGAGGCCGGGCCGCTCAACTCAAAGCTCAAGGTGTCCCAGGTGGTGTGATTGGTGCGATAGCTCGCGCTAAACACGCCGCTCCCGGACAAGCACATTACCACGGCGGTCATCATTCCGGCTAAAAAGCAACAGCATTGTGAAAAGTGTGATGACATCACTGAACACTATTACGATGCTGCTGGTTATGGCTATAATTATTGGCGATGCTCCGTATGTAAGCGGACTATTCAACGTAATAGATCCCGTCAGAGAAAACTACTAGCAATTGAATTGCTGGGCGGCACTTGTAGCAAATGTGGATATAATAAATGCGTTTCAGCTTTAGATTTTCACCACACGGACGAAACTGCTAAACACAAAGGCAATGACGCTAAAGCAGTTTATTGGGGATGGAATTGGGAAAAAATCAAACTGGAATTACAGAAGTGTGTCCTCCTATGCTCGAATTGTCACCGGGAGACACATCACGAGCTACGGCAGGCCGCTGGCCTAGCGGAGTGAGTGGTAATTCAAAGGGCCGACCTAAAGATGTGCGAACTTTGCAAGTTCTCAAGAATGATCTTGAACTTGCTGTCCGAGAGAAGCTTAATCCGAGTCGTGTATCCTCAGTCGTAAATCGTCTATTAGATATAGCGACTAGCGAGAAAAGCACGGACAAGGATGCAATTGCTGCTGGTAAAGTAATCCTTGATATGGCTATCTCCAAATCGGCTGTGCAAGAGCCACTTGAAGGTAAGTCCGGTCTTAAAGTAATCATCGAAACATTAACATTGCAGGCGGCTCCCGCAGTGAAGATTGAAGCGAAGCCCATAGAAGTCGAATTCACAGAGATAGAGAATAAAACAAATGGATAAAGAAATTCCAGTTCATATGGCAGCGTCCACCGGACGAGAGGACCAATGGACTATCAAAGATCAAGAAGCTGGCGGGAATATCTCCGGATATGACCCGGATGCTGATATTTACATGGTTCCGGATTTCCAAGGTATGAGCGGCCAAGGTGCTAATCAATCTACAGATCGTCCGAAAGGGAGCGTGTAATGGCTTTTCAAGCGAGACAAATTGATGAAGTCCAGGCTTTCACTGAAATTAGTTTCGGTGTAGCGACTCCTGGTGCTGTTGCCTCTGGCGCGGGTACTCTCGTCGGAGCCTCGATGGCATGTGTGGTCGGTGGACCCGGTAATACGGCCCCAGCAACCTTCGCTCTCGGCGATCAACTAGAAGTGTATCCGTCAGCCGCAGCCGCTGTTAATGGACTCTCTGTGAGTGCGTTTCCGACGGCTACGCCAGGTACATGTGAACTGTACTTCTCAAATATTACTGGTGGATCGATTACTCCAGTTGCGGGCGCTAAGTATACGATTGTTGCGACGCGGCTGTCTCCGGCAGTAGTGTAATGGCTGGTCGAACTATCAAGATTACCTCCGGATCTAATCCGAGGACTATTGATGTCGATGCAGAGCCGAGTCATGCTACGGCTCCTGGTGGAACTAATACGGAAACTGGTCAAACAGAATCCGTAGATGAAGCCGTGGATCGTATGGCAGGTACTGCTTCAAATGCTGGACGGCAAGCCCAATCTACTGATCATATGAATCAATATTAGACTACGCGCGGAGAGGCGAGGCTGTCTACACCACTCAAGATTTCGCTGACTCCAGCGCAATCTGCAATCCACAATTCCCTAGCTAGATTTGTTGTCTGCGCAGCCGGTCGGCGATTCGGAAAGTCTTGGTATGCTTCCGTTAAGCTTGGGGTTGCGGCGCTTAGTGAGACTAATCGCTACGGCCATAAACTCACCCCTGAGCAGCCAGTTTATTATGTAGCTCCTACATTCGATCAGGCTATCCGGACGATGCGTCCTAAGCTGATCCGACTTCTAGGTTGGTACAATCCTAAGACACATACAGGATTCATCAAGAACGAGAACATCAACGCCGGGTTCATTGAACTCATTAATGATGTTAAAATCTACCTCAAGGGCGCAGAAAATGATGATGCCCTCCGAGGTGAAGGCAATCGGTTGGTGGTATTGGATGAATACGCATCCATGGCTCCGCATGTATGGCCTGAGATTCTTGAGCCTACTCTTATGGATGTGGAAGGGGATGCCCTTTTCATAGGTACTCCGAAGGGTAAGAATCACTTTTATCGGCTGTTTATTAATGCTCTCACTCATCCAGAAGAATACTGGAAAGACTGGGAAGCCTTCCACTTCAAATCGACAGACAACCCTTTCATCAAAGAAAGTGAAGTCCGCCGTCTCGTTAGTAGGAAAAAGACCGATGATGGCCTTGATCCGAGAGATAGAAATAAACAGGAAATTGAAGCAGACTTTGTCTCCGGTGGATCTAAGATCCTTAGACCGGATAATTTCCCAATCGTCCCCCGCTTTCCCCGCAGAGATGCGCAATACTATATTACGGTCGATCTTGCCGGATTTAGAAAGGATAAGGGAAATGCAATCCTCAAATCGGATGAATCCGTAGTAGCTGTCACGGCTGTACAAGAGGATATGTGGACAGTCCTTCGTATCAAACATGGGCACTGGGATACGAGAGAAGCTGCCTTTCGTATCGTAGAGGCTTCTAGAGACTTCCCCGGATCGCGCCTCGGTGTTGAAGAGGGAATGCTAAAAGCCGCTGTTGAGCCGTATCTCGAAGAGTACATGCGAGAGTTCAATCGCTATGTAAACATAGAACCCCTTAAACATAACAATGCACGGAAACAAGATCGCATCGTCTGGGCGCTTGGCGGACGTAGCCAACGCGGACTCATCGAACTTCTCACGGATAAACCGGAGAACGGGAACGGCGACATCCAACCCTGGAACGATTGGTTCCTTGATCAGATCGCAGATTTCCCCGATCCTCTCGCCCATGATGACGGAATTGACGCAGTTGCATACGTTGATCAACTCCATACCACTTCCTACATTGACCAAGCTGACCTCCCTGAATGGGAAGCTTTAGACCCTATTTCTGGATACTAAATGCCTGTAATGCCGACTCGGGGCCAATCGATATTAGTCGAAACGCCGGAGACAATTCGTTCTGAACAGGCTAAGCACGCTTCGTCCTACAGTCCTGCCGCAGCATTATGTGGATGGATTTGGACGAAGGTAAACATCTGGGAAGATACAAGGAATCGTGGATACCAACAGCTTTGGGGCGAGTACTGGCGCATGTGGCGCGGCAAGTGGTCTGTACAAGAGATTAATCGCCTCTCGGAGAGATCAAGACTAATTGCTCCTGCTCTAGCGCAAGCTATCGAACAAACTGTGTCTGAACTGGAAGAGGCAATCTTCTCTAAAGAGACATGGTTTGATGTAGCTGTTGAAACAGCCAAAGACATGGCTGCTATTACGAAACGTGATCGACTATTGACAGATCTGGAAAAGGTCAACGCCGCAGATCAGATCATGGAAGCTATCCTCAATGGAGCTATCTTCGGTACGCTAATCGCTAAAGTAAACACATCTCTATCAGCGGATCAAAAACCCGTGAGAGATCCTGTTTCCTTTGAACTTAAAGCGAAGAATGAGCGGCAAGTACAAGTTGCTATTGAGTCTATCCGTCCGGATCAATTCATCCCAGATCCTTCCGGACTAACAATCGATCAGATGCTTGGTTGTGCTCATCGTCTCCAGCGGACGATGGCTTATGTGCAGGAGAAGTGCGCACAAGGGATATATGATCCTAAAGCACTCGGGAATGTATTTCCGACGAGACGATTGAAGAATTCAGACGTGGATCAAGAAGATCCAATGTCTATAAATACGACTTATGAAAGCGAGCAGGTTGATGTTATCGAATATCACGGTAAAGTCCCTGCTCGTTTGCTTTTTGAGTGTAAGGAAGCTAAGAACGTAGCAGATGAACTTCTAGGCCTATCTCTACAGGATATTGAAGATTCTGCCGGTACAGGTCCAATGATTGAGGCGATCGTGACTATCGCTAATCAGGGCGTACTCTTACGTGCTATACCTAATCCTTTCACGCTTACTGATCGCTCTATCGTTGCAGCACAATTTGAGAAAGTCCCTGGACGATTCTGGGGACGCGGAGTTGCGGAGAAAGGATACAATCCGCAAAAAGCCCTCGACTCAGAAATCCGCTCGCGAATGGATGCTTTGGGTTACTTGTCCGCGCCGATGCTTGCAGTGGACTCCGGTAGGATACCACGTTCCGGCAATAAACTCGAAGTTAAACCAGGCAAGGTCTGGACGACGCAGGGTAATCCGAACGAAGTCCTAATGGCCTTCCCGCAGCTTAACTTCAATCAAATGACGTTCCAACAAGCCTCTGAAATGGAACGTATGGTTCAAATGGGGACAGGGGCACTAGACGTTGCGAGCGCTATTAAGAACCAGTCTCAATCTGGTGCTAACTCGATGTCTTCTAATTCTATGCTTATGGGAGCTTTCGTTAAGCGCAGTAAGCGCTCGATTGCGAACATTAGTCGCAACTTTATCGGACCACTAGTCCAGAAGGTAATATGGCGATACATGCAGTTCGACCCGGTGCGGTATCCGAACGATTTAGATATCAAGTTGAAACCGACACTTGGCATAGTTGCGAGAGAAGTGGAAGCGGGACAGATGACACAACTCCTCGGTATGATGCCGCAGGAATACCATCAAGTTCAGCTACTACTGGCGAAGGGCATTATCGAGCATACAGCACTTTCCAACAAAGGGGAATTGCTGGGAGCCATCATGCAGGCATTGAAGCCACCAACGCCCCAGCAGCAGCAGCAACAAGAACAACTACAGCAGCTTACTATGCAAGCACATGTACAGGGATTGCAGGAGCAGATTAAACAATTGCAGTACGGCAATCAGAAAACACAGGCTGAGATCAAGAATATTCTTGCCCAAGCGGCGGAGAGGTCGCATGAAGCACAGATCAATGTGGCACGTCTACATCAGGATGAGCAACGCATTGAACAAGATCAGACCGAGCAAGAGCAGTTTGCGCAGCAAAATAAAGTTGCTGCGGCTCGCTTACCGATTGAGTGGCTTACTGCGCAAGCTCGAATGATCTCCGCGCAAGCATCTATGCATAAAGCGAAGAATCCCCCACCGAAGGGCGCAAGTGTCAAATAATTCCTACGTTTTCAAGTTGCTACTTGCGATTGATATCTTCGTCGCATCAGTAATCTGGCGGAATAGTGATGTAACTATTTCATCCTATTGTGGCCTATCTTTAAGAACACCTACGCCGAAACTGTGGGCTGTAATTCTAGGCAGATACTTTCTGAATGTAGTGTCTCCTGGACACTGTGAATCCGCAATAGCACACGATATCGCCAGAGCAAAACTAGCACTAACAATACTATCATAGGAGAGGATGATGGATATTCATCAGATTAATGCGTTGTCAAACGACCAAAAGTCAAAGTATATGGCTTTGCAACGGCTCTTTGACCAACCAGGATTTAAATACTTAGTAGAGTGGGCTAAAGCCCAGACGGCAGATTCAACCCAACGGGAATTGAGTGCGCCGAACTGGGATCAGGTCCTACTCATGCGAGGAGCGAGGTTTGCTTATGGCAACTTCGCAGAAATTGAGAAATATACTGAAGCGGAATTCACGGAACTAGCCGATTCGGAACTTAGCCGTGAAGCAGCAGAAGTAGAAGAGAAAGCTGAAACTGTCGCACTAGAAAATGAGTAAGCTCATTCTATTCCAGTTTCGCTGCACGAAGTGCGGTGATGCTTTTGAGGATCTTGCCAAACCAGACGTTTACTGGAGCAAATGCCCCAAATGCGGAGCGAACGCGCGACGTGAAATAACCCCTGTACGGATTGATCATACTCGAATCGCAGGCACTGTAGGTGCCTCGCCGGAGAGTATCGATCATTTCGATAGGATACACAAACAGCAGAAGATGAAAGAAGAACGATCAATGGCGAACCATGGTGACTATGGTAAATCGCCGGGATCGGACTAATTCCCTCTGCAACTACAAGGCAAAACGTGGTAACACGACGCTTTAGGAGTACCAAATGGTTAGACTCGTTGATGTCCCCCTTGATAATGGTAGCGCCAAGAGCGCAATCGAACAACTAACTGAGGCTGTGAAAGAGTCATCTGAGCAGCCCACGACTAGACAGACACAAGTACAAGAACGGCAAACCCAAGATGTTGATCCCCGCTTTGCAGGGAAATCGACCGAAGAGATTGTCAATATGTATCGGAATCTGGAGAGTCATAGCGGTAGGCTGGCTAGTCAATTGGGCGAAGCCCGGACTAACCTCCATACTGTCATCACGGGAAAGAGAGAAAACGATCTACGGCAGAACGGCGGACAAGTTGATATGCGCGAAGCGCCTAAAATTAGTCCGAATGATCTGTTGTCGAACCCCACTGACGCAATCGACCGATATTTGTCTAGTAGGCAATCGCCGGAAGTTAGCGCATTGCAAGCTCGGCTAGCACAATTGGAAGGCCAATTAGCCAACACTACCCTACGTTTCAATCATCCAAAGGCAGAAGAAGAAACTGCTGACCCAGCTTTCGCAGCTTGGGTAAGGCAGACTCCTCTCCGGCAGCAACTCGCTCAGCGAGCGGCTAATGGGGATGCTAGTTCAGCGGATATGTTGTTGACGGAATGGCAGACTGGAAAAGCCGCAGGCAGAGATCCCGTACAGAACGCCTCAGAGCGTGCAAAGGATCTCGCATCTCGCACTACACTAGAAGGCAGAAGCTCCGGCTCAGAAGGAACAGGTAAGGCTAAGCGAACTTTCAAGTCTTCGGATTTGATCGCACTTCGCCAGAATGATCCGGATAAGTATGAGAATCCTGCATTTCAAAGGGAGATAACTCAGGCGTATATCGAAAAACGAGTATTGCTCGATCAATAATCAACATAATAACTTGGAATAAAATAATAACATGGCTACAGCATTAGTTCTTAGCAATGATATTGCAACAAGTTTAACTGGTGGGCCTGGTAGTCCTAACGATGTCCATGCCGCTAATTTCGTTCCAGCTTTGTGGAGCGATGAAGTAGTTGCAGTATACAAATCGAATTTGGTTCTTGCCAACCTAATTCGTAAGCTTAATCATAGAGGCAAGAAAGGCGACACTATCCACATCCCGACTCCCGCTAGGGGCACGGCTGTGAATAAGGTCGCACAATCGGTTGTGACGCTCCAGCCGTTTGTCGATCAATCTGGCGTTGGTGGTATTACTATCACCATCAATAAGCACAAAGAGTATTCACGACTCATTGAAGATATCGTTGATGTGCAAGCTCTGCCTTCGCTCCGTCGGTTCTATACTGACGATTCCGGATATGCAATCGCGAAGCGCGTTGACCGAGATATCTTCTTCCAGCTAGGTTCTGGTACGACTGTATTCGGCGCTGCCGGTACATTCATCGAAGATCCTGCGACTGGTAACGTGCTCGCTTCAAGCACTGCTTCTCTGGCGGTTGGTGATGGGCAGACCGTCTACAATCCGTCGGCGAATGCTAACGCAGGTAATGCTTCGGACCTTACCGATCTCGGTATCCGGCGCATGATCCTTAAGCTCGATCAAGTCGATGCGCCTATGGCGGCTCGGTACTTGGTCCTCCCGCCTGTAGCGAAAGCGCTCCTGTTGGGTGTCGCTAGGTTTACGCAGCAAGCGTTTACTGGCGAAGCCGGTGCTGGTAATTCGATCCGCAATGGCTTGGTTGGTAACGTGTACGCTGTTGAAGTGTACGTGTCTAACAACTTGCCTAACATCTTCGCCACTTCCGGCGTAGTTGGTGGATCGGTTGGCTGGCTCCTGCAGCGTGATGCAACCGTGCTTGTTGAGCAGATGGGTATCCGTACTCAGCAACAGTACAAACAGGAGTTCCTTGCGGACCTGTTCACTGCTGATATGATCTACGGTACTGGTATGTTGCGCGGTGGCTCAGCCATCGGCTTCGTAACCAACAACCTCCTGGATGCTTAATCCCTAGTGGATTCGGGGTAGGGCAACCTACCCCACCTTATTCATGGAACCTATTTCTCAGTTAAAGCTGCCTCATTGGCGCTCCGTTCAAAAAACGTCGAGCTACGCCATTCAAGGGCAGGATTCTCGATCTGGGTTCTATAATCTCCACGCGACTGCAAATATCGTGTTGACACTGCCAAAGGCAGTAGTCGGTGGCGTTGCCTTACAATATAAGTTTCTTGTATCGGCGGCACATACCATCACAGTAACTCCTAAGATAGCCACAGATACAATTCGTGGTAAGGCAGCCGGAGCTTCAGCGGCGAACGCTACTCCTGGCAGCTTTCTATCTCTGATATGTATTCAACCAGGCTTCTGGGAACCAGAAATTAACAATGGATCGTGGTAATGGCTAGTTTTACGATGCGACAGATGCTAGTAAAGACACTCACTAATATTGGTGAACCGGTGTCCGCCGCTTCTGTTCCAGGAGTAGGACTACCTATTACGGATACGTATCAACTACAAGTTTGCAACTTCATTAATCATATTAAGGAAGAATGTGAGCAATATAATCAATGGTCTTCCCGCTGGCAGACATATACAATGTCCTACACCACAGGGAATACCTCACAACAAATCATCGACCAGGGCGGCTTCTTCTTACCGGCAGGTGCACAACCATGGTCCGGGTCGTCAGTCGTTCGTCAGCAGAATCCCAAGATGGGGCGCGAGGTCGCGCTAGTCTTCGATATTACGACCTTCGGGATTCCCTTCGTCCTAGATGAAATGCCTCTAGCGGACTTACTTTATTACAACACTGTACTCAACCAGACTCCGGTAGCCTATTCTACGAACTTCGTATTTCAGGATCTCGGTAATGATAATATCCAATTGCGGATGTATCCCGGGGCTAACACCACTAGAAATATTCAGCTTACGCTGTACAACCCACAGCAATACATCGATCCCACTAACGGAACTGGAAACCAAGTTGATATATGGAATACCGGCACGACCGGGATTGCCTTTACGACTGGCGTCGCCCTCGGAGCGACATCCGCTACTCTCTCAGTCCCGTGGCCCTACGCCTCCGGTTCGTACACTACAACCTTTAGCGGCGCTAACACTGGGTCTTCTGGGATTGTAACGCAGACAGTTACGGCTACGTTTGCTAAAGGACTTACTACATGCTCCTGGACGCCTGCGCTAACTTCTAATCTATTCGTTCCGACTGTTACCGTACAGGGTTTCCTATCTGGCGGTATGGGTGCGGATTCGCCGATTATCATGCCGAATCGTATCGTTGAACTCGGCTCCGCCTGGTACGCTCTCGCAGAGCGCGGAGAAAGTCTCGGTACTAACTCCATGTTCTCTGAAGATAAATATCGGAGAGCGATGGATGATCTCGCCGGAGCAGATAAGAGTTCTCGTGGCGATTTAATAATGGTCGTTGCGTAATGACGATTCAGCAGTCGCTGACACAGACACTCGCGCAGGTTCTTCCGTCAGACCAAGTCCAGCCAGTAGACTTCGTTACTCCTGGTAATCGCGGATTGAATACAGTGGAATCAGGGTCTTTGATGGACCCGAGCTATTGCGTAGTTGCGACTAACGCTGTGATTGATATCTCTGGACGTCTAGCGGCACGACAAGGAGCAAATCCAGTAACCTTTGAATCGAATTCATTAGCGTGGGCTACACCTCCGAGTGGGTCGAGTGATACACTGGCGCTAGTCTGGACTCAAGCGAGTGGACCTTACATAGTTACTTTTAGTACTGGGGAAGTTCGACTAGCTACATTTACTAATGGTTCATTTACGGTTACGTGGACGGGAGCGCTAACTACAACGCCGACAGTTAACTTTTCCGCTTCTGCCGGTGCTGCACAATCCATCACGTTCACGGTTCCGCCGACTGGAGTGTCAGGCACTCTTACGGCGAACTGGACGCAGGCGACAGGCTCGTATAATACAATGTTTAGTGACGGAGAAATTCGCTCCGTAACACTGACGAATGGCTCAACAGCGGCTACATGGTCTCAAGCGATTTCCGGCACTCCGCAAGTAACTGCTACGGTAGTGTTTTCGATACAAGGTTTATTTGAATATAACTCCGGTGGCGGAGTTTATCAGCAGATATTATCCTGGGCTGGCGGCATAAGCAACAATCCGAATAATCCGAATAACAACTTAGGCGGAGCAGTTAATGTCGCTAATGGCCGATGGTTCTTCCAAAACTTCAACAATAAGTGTGTCGGCTTCCAAGTCGGCCAGAAACCAATCGTCTATACCGGAACAGGCACGTTCGCCACTGTCGTCGAGAGCGCAGGTACTGCGCCGACTGGCGGAGTCGGTTGCGCCGCCTTCGGGCGCATCTGGTGCGTGGACGCGGATCTTCAGACCGTTAAGTACTCAGGATTACTAGATGAAACAGATTGGAGCCTTACAGACGGTAATGCCGGACTTATCGACATGCACACCATCTGGTCCGATGGTACCGATCAAGTCACAGCTATATTCGCCTTTAACGCCGCTTTGGTTGTTTGTGGGACCAAACACATCATCTTCTTCACGGATGGAAGAGGCTCTATGTTGGGAATGGACCCAACCCAGGCGTACGTCTTCGATATGCTCGCCGGAACAGGATGTGTTAGTCAATGGACTGTCGATCATGTAGGCGAGGCAGATGTCCTGTTTCTATCGCCGAATGGTATCCAAAGTCTCCTGCGGCTTACGCAGAATCGCAATAACCCAGTAGAGACGCTTAGTAAGTATAACCGCGATACACTCTTAGAGCAGATTCAGGCGGAGATCCCTGCTAACATATCCGGATGTTTCAACAATCTAACTGGATTCTACATCCTAGGGTTGCCGAATACTGGGGTTACGTGGTGTTTCGATCAGCGACGCAAGTACATAGATGCACAGAATGAGCAAGTATCAATCACTACTACATGGACGATGGCTGTTACAGCCTGCTGCTCTTTCGTTGCTAATCAGCAGTTATTCATTTCGCGGGCTGGTCAGGGCACCGTATGCAACTACTCCGGATTCTCCGACGAAGGGGCTACATACCAGTGGGCGTATCAATCCCCATGGATGAATCTCGGGCAGAACATCGCTCAGCGTCTAAAGATGCTGAAACGTTTACTCCTGATTCTATTTATGGCAGGCGGCGCTTCCTTTACAGTGACTTGGGCAGTAGATTTCAGCTCAGTGCAAGGCTCGGCAACACAGAGTGTCGCAGCATTCGGAACTAATTCACAGTACGGCCTCGGACAGTACGGCATCGCTCAGTATGGCGGTGCCAGTAATCTTTACCCATGGAAGTACGCCGCACACATACGCGGCCAGTATTTTCAACTCGGACTAACAACAATCGTCAGCGGAGTCTTTGCTTTTCAGCAAGCTCAATTCGCAGCTAAAATAGGTAGAATCGCTTGAGTAACTATGTGCAGACTACGTTCTTCACTCCGAAGGACACCTTGCCGACGACTAATCCGGCGAAGACTATCTTTGGTGCTGCATATGATGTGGAATTCGGCAACATCGCATCTGCGATTCAGTCTAAGTACGATAATACGACTACGGCTCCGTCCTTGCTATCGCTAACCATCGGCACCCCTACTGGCGGAAACCTCGGGGCAGGCTCTATTAATGCACAGAGCGTCTTTGTTAATAATGTTGCCGTCCTAACAAGTCTGACCGGAGCAGTAACTTCAATCACAGGTACGGCTAATCAAATCGCCGCTTCGCCATCCACTGGCGCAGTGACTTTAAGCTTACCTGCTGCTATAATTGCGCCCGGCAGTGTACAAGCAACTGGTGATTTTATTGTTGGTGGGAATATCTCCGGAACGGCTACTAGTGATGCATATACTATAGCAGCTAACCCGACTGCAACACTATTAGGCGGTGCTTATCTTCAGCTTTTTGGTAGTACTTCAGGCGCACCTGGCCTAATCCGCTTAGGCAATAATAGTGTTAATTATGTGACAATAGCCGCTGCTGGTAATGTCGCTATTGCTGCGCCTTCAGCTGGCTCCGCGCTGACTATAACAGGCGTAGCGAATACTGCTACGTTTGCGCAGAATATTAATGTAGCAAACGTCGCTAATCAATCAAATGGCTTGCGCATTACCGCAGGTACGAGTACTACGGATTTTCAGTTAGCTCTTACGAACGCCGCAGGAACTATTAATACTTGGCTATTTTCCGGTGATGGATCAGTAATCGCCAGCGGCACTTCTCCACAAGGCGCTGGCACTATCAACGCTACTGGGCTATTCATCAATGGCGTAGCAGTTGGAACTTCTAGTACGGGATCATTTACTGGAACGATAACTGGCTGCACTACAGCCCCTACTGTAACTTGTCAATGGACTAAAGTTGGTACATCTGTAACGTTACGTGTTGGAGGGCTTACTGCTCTCAGTAACGCTGCCACTTTGACATTGACGGGCTTACCTGCTGCTATTCAGCCTGCTACAGCGGGAATAGCAACTGAAATGATCGCCGCTATTACTAATAACAGCGTCGCCTTGAATTTAGGTTCCTGCACTGTCTCAGGTGGGACGCTTACATTCCTGCTCGCTAATGCAGGTACAACTAATCTTGTAAGTGCGACAGGATTTTTTAGTGGCGGCGGACAAAAAGGATGGGCGGCATTTACTGTCACCTATGATGTGAATTAATGGACCAAACACCACAACATCATAGTGTCGGCGGTTGGTTCGCTCTGATAAGTCTCGGCGGAGCCGCTATCGTCAAATTTGTAACTGACTATTCCGCGTTCTTCGCTGGAGTAGCGAGTATTTTAACTGCGTTAGCTGCCGGTGTAAGTATCTGGTTTACGCTTCGGCGCAAGAAAGCGCCAGAGCTTTAGTTTGGCCGTTAAGGCCCGGTGGAGGATGTTAAGTGTTCCTCTCCTCTCTTAGTGTTCTCCATCGTTAGATTTTCCTTATGCCAGTTCGCGTACAAAATCCAGGAGATTATAGTGTCGGCATAAACCCGACACAGAATAAGCTGGAGCAAGGCGGATATACTGGTAACTCGGCTCAGGCTAAAGGAATAGAAGATCCGAATAGTCCGGGTGCCCAAGCAGCAAATCGGGTTGCTAACTACTACAACTCAATAGGTCAGGGCGGCACTCCCGCCGCATTAAATGCGGAGACTCAGACTGATAATGCGATAGCTTATCCAGATTCTACGCTGGATAAAGTTATGCAGGGTATCTCCCTCGCAGGCTCCATGGTAGGAGTTGGACTTCTCGGCGGTGCGGTGATTGCACCGGAACTAGCAACAGCAGCGGGAGCGACTGGAGCGTCTATAGGGGGCGGAGGAGTCGCCGGTAGTGTAGGCACCGGACTCGGCTCTGTAGTTGGTAGTGCTGGCGCTGGAGCATTTACAGGGGCTATCGGCTCTGGCTTACAAGGACAGAACATCGGTAAAGGTGCCTTGCTCGGCGGACTCGGCGGAGGACTCGGAGCTATGGCATCTCCAGCGGCCTCTGGACTATCTGATATCACAGGATTACCTTCCTCTGTTAGCGCCGGATTAGTTAAGGCAGGTATCGGCGGAGCTACATCCGCCGCAGCAGGCTCGAATCCACTCCTCGGTGCAATATCCTCTGGTGTCGGCTCACTCGCAAGTAGCGGAGCTAGTAATCTCGGTCTAGGCGCTGCTAGCGGCTTCGTCGGCGGACAAATTGGTAATCAAATAGGACTCGGCATCGTCGGTCCTGGCGGACAGAATAATATGATAGGCGGCGGCTCAATTAATCCACAAACCTACGGCGGCTCCATGGGCCAGGCTATGGCTCCGGGGGGCGGCAGTTTTAATCCATTAGGCTCCATAGGAGGTCTTTTCGGCGCTGGAATGGGTATCGCAGCGAATAACCAGCAATCCAACTTACAACAGAATGCTTATACGACTGCTGGGAATGCCGCAAACTATAATCCGTTTAACTTCTCCGGCTTAGGCGGAATGGGATCTTCGTTCGCTAATGGAACGGGGACTTTATCTGCTGGCGGCTTTAATCCGGGTGCCTTTCAAGGTTTGACGAATACTGCGCTCGGCTCTGCCGGACAATACGCAGGAGGTGGACTACCACAAGGTGTTGCAGCCGCTGGAAATAACTACATGTCTGCTTTGGGCGGAGCCCAAGGTAATGCACAGACAGGTATGGCTGGCGGAATGGGGATGTACGGAGCAGGCGCTAATCTTGTCGGCGGAGCGAACGGTACATACAACTCCGCATATAATACTTCCCTGAGTGCTGCACAGCAAGCCCTTCAACAGCCCTTCCAGCAACAAACAAACGCACTGCGCAATCAGCAGTTTGAAACGGGCATGTCCGGAACGTCCGGGGGCGCTCTCCAGACACAGGCGCTAGCCACAGGACAAGGCCAGGCGGAACTACAAGCTCAGCAGAATGCTGTCAGCCAAGCTAATACAGCACAGAGTAATGCCCTTGGATACGGCACTAATCTGATGAACTCCGGTTTAGGCCAATTCGGCAATTTCAATCAGCAAGGGGCTGGATTCGCCGGTCAAGGTATGAACGCGCAGATGGGCCTCGGAAGTTACTCTCCGCAGTTATCCGCCTTATACGCGAATCTTGCGAATACTGGAGTGAGTGGACTCGGTGGCGTGCAAGGAATGGATACTTCACTCGCTCAACTCGGTTTGCAAGGAATGCAGATCGGCGGCAATAATATGAATAATGCTGCGCGAACGCAAGACGCAATTGCACAGAGTCCTAACTACACTAATCAAAATGCTGGATATGGTACTGCGCTGAATTCACTGTTTGGTAACGCCGCAGGCGGCGGAGGTCTGTTCGGCGGTTTAGGGTCTGCCTTTAGCGGGCTATTCGGCGGAGGAGGGCCTAGCAGCTATAATCCGCCTGATATGAGCGGAAACGGCGGTGCCTTGCAGACTGGCGCAATAAACGCTACGGCTCCATCATTTGACTTTAGCAACATCGGCAATGACGCAAGTAATTTAGACTTGAACTTTGGTAATTACTAATGGCGCAACAGACCTTAGATGATGGTATTGATCCGGGGCCGACACCGGAAGACGTAGCTACATCACAAGAAAATACCTATAATCAAGAGATTCAACGCGGCGGCTCTGTTCAGCGGAACATGGCTAATATTACGCGCGGAGCACAGCTTGCTACTGGTGGCGGGCCACAGATGGCTAAGGCACAGAATGTACAATCCCGCCTACAAGCAATCCTCTCTGATGTTAATCAGGGAGCAGATCCGAATGAAGATCCGCTCACGAAACAAATGCGGATTGCTAAGGCTCTGTCCGTCGGTATGATTGATGTAGCTCCGCAAATAGCCCTACAAGCTAACCAGCAGGCACAGCGTATCGGACAAGCCCAGCAGCAACAGAAGCTGCTCTCATTGCAGACACAAGCAGTACAAGCTAATCTAGATCAGACGCAATTTAAGGATCGCGTAGCGCAGATCACCGGACAGATCGTCTTCGCTAAGAAAGGTGAAGATGGCGGCATGGAAGCGTATGATACGGTAAATCCTTCCGATCCGGATTATCAAAATAAGGTCGCGCAAATTCAAGCGAAGGCCCAGCAAGACGGCGTACAAGTCATGCCGATGACGGCAGACTCGTTCATCAATGGCAAGAATGCTATGGCCGTTCTACAGGCACAGCGTACCGCGCAGCAGAATGACACGAAGCTTAAAATCGCCGAGATGCAGTCTAATGAGCGCTGGCAGGCTGCTATGCTCGCTGCGCAGACTAAGGGACAGCAACTCTCCGGTAATCAGGCGATGATGTCGCAGCGCATCATGTCCGCAGCGGATCTCGGCTCTCAGACACTACAGAATATCATGGAGACGCCGTTAGGCGCTTCCGCTGGCGGCCCTTTCGGTATCGGCTCTGCTCCTGGTAAATCCGTCATCCAAACGACCGTTGATGATCTACGAAATAGGATCGCACCGCAAGAAGCTCAAAGTCTAAATGTTATGTTTACAGGTCTCGCTCGTAATCTCGGCACGATTGAAGCGCAGGGCGGACTTCAAGGTGCTCAGGCATTCTCTGAGCAGATCAAGAATGGTATTCAGATACGCGACGGAGATACTACGCTGACTGCGCTAACGCGCATGGCAGAAGCTAGCCAGATCATCCATAAAGGTACAGAAGTCTACCTTGCTAATCCGAAGCTAGATCCACAAGTCAAGCAGGTAGTGCAGGATGCAGTAGCGAAACTAGATAAAGCTATTCCGTTTACTGTGCATGATCTAACGATGTTTCAACGGTCACAGAAAGCTAATCCAGGGCTCACCTTTGGACAGTTCGCACAGATGCATGGACTCGGTAATGATGCTAAGCCAGATGGCGCTGCACAGGACGGTCTAACGACTATGGTGACTGGTGACGGCAAGACCTTCGCTGTCGCTCCGGAGCATATGGCTGCATTTAAACAGAAGTTCCCTGATGCACACCCTGGGAATGTAAATCCAACGGCCCCAGGAGCACCGGATGCCAAATAGTCCCGTCGTCTGGACGCCGGATAGCTCGGATCTGGAGGTTATAACGCCTGCGGAGGCTAAACTCCGCCAGGATTCTGGCGGCTATGGGCCGGATGGCCGACCGGCTGCTTCCGCCGCTATGGTAGATAGTCAAGCGACTGGTAAAGGTGTAATCTCCAAACCACCACAGCCGGTGCAATGGAAGCCGGAGCCTGCGACTCCTGCCCCTACGGACGATTTAAATGACACAGAGGGGGATGTAGCTAGATCCTTAGCTCAGACCGCCCCTAGCGTCATTCGTGGCATGGTGAAGGGCGCAGCCGCTCCTGTGACTATCCCAGCAGACCTCGCTATCTGGGGTACGAATAAGGCTAAGCAGGCTCTTGGATCTACCTCTACCTTAGATACGGACGCCTCGGACGTTCTCGGCTCTGTCCTGGATAAGTTTGGCTTGTCTAAGGCTCCTGGAGTAGCCGGGACTGCTAGTGAGATCACAGGATCGCTGCTAGGCGGACTTTCTAATCCGAGCTTCGGCAAGGATATCAACCCTGGTAAATGGTGGTCAATAGCTAATCCGACTTCCCAAGTGAATAACGCAATCATTCAAGATGCAGTGCGACAGACGCTCGGGGTAGCCTCTAAACCGGGAGAGTATGGCGTTACATCTGATGTTATGGCGCAAGCTCAGAATGCCTATAAAGGGGCGCTAGATGTAGGCCGTAATGCTAATACAATATTCCAGGACAATCCTCGCACTATAGCGACCTCACTTGCTAGCATAGCACAGGATGCCGGTTACGAAAAAGACACTCTCGCGGAGCTTCTAAAGCGTCCGGAAGTAACTAAACTCTTCCGTATATTCCAGGATGGTAAAGCTACGACCGAGCAATTAGGTAATGCTTCCTCCGCTCTCGGCTCTGCTGCCGCAGGAGCTTCTGATAGTATTCTACGGAATACCCTATTCAAGTTTAGGGATTTCACAGAAGATGCTATCAAAAGCTCACTCTCACCGAATGCTGCGGCTATCTATGAACAGGGCTTGCAGAAGTTTAAGGCTTACCAGCAGATATCCGGCTCCGGTGCACTAAATACGACTACTGGAGAACTTAATCCAGTGAAGTTGCTTAACTCCATAAAAAATGACGCAGACTGGATAAATGGGTCTAACACTAGTCCCCTCTATCAAGTACTGCGCCACGTGGAGCGTAGTCAATCTGCGCTGGATTCTACATTAGAAACGATCCCCGGCAAAGTCGGTTATGCGTTGAAAACCGCCGCTCGTAGTATCCCAGGAGTAGCCCAATCTATAGTACAGCGCGGTATTCCGGAAACACTTCGCCAAATCGCGAATCATCCGGGCTTCTTACAATCTCTCGGAGCGAATAGCGATGCCAACTCCAATAACATTCCAGACGGCACTAGCTCGCCTAATCAGCCCTGATATTGAGGGTGGGTATGTA
>Ga0210406_10000888_pt1 | contig 38847 bp, 37 predicted proteins | sample IncBWC30MmetaG_FD_155454 | JGI IMG/M metagenome (GOLD analysis project Ga0210406, IMG submission 155454) | Forest soil microbial communities from Barre Woods Harvard Forest LTER site, Petersham, Massachusetts, United States - Inc-BW-C-30-M | ecosystem: Environmental > Terrestrial > Soil >... | reverse complement strand
TCTTTGAGCGCTTCCTGAATCCAGAACGCGTGTCCATGCCGGATATCGACATCGATTTCTGCATGCGCCGGCGCGGCGAATTGATCGATTACGTCACGCAGAAGTACGGGCGCGAAAACGTCGCGCAAATCATTACCTTTGGAACCATGGCGGCGAAAGCGGCGATCAAAGACGTGGGCCGCGCGATGGACATTTCCTATCCCGAAGTCGACCGCTTGGCGAAGCTCGTGCCAAATACTTTGAACATCGAGTTGGAAGACGCGCTGGCGCAAACGCCACAGCTCAAAGCTGCGGTGAAAGCCGACGATCGGCTGGGCGATTTGATGGCCGTGGCCTTGCGCCTGGAAGGGCTCGCGCGGCACGCCTCCACGCATGCGGCGGGTGTGGTGATTTCGCCGCGGCCGCTCACCGATATCGTGCCGCTTTACAAGACGAGCCGCGATGAGGTCACCACGCAGTACGACATGAACGCGCTGGAGCGCATCGGCCTGCTCAAGATGGACTTCCTCGGGCTGACGACGCTGACGGTTTTGCAGGATACCGTGCGCATGATCGAGCAAAACCGTGGCGTGAAGATCGACCTGGACACTCTGGCCCTCGACGACGCGGATACGTACAAACTTTTCGCGCGCGGCGACACCACCGCGATTTTCCAGTTTGAATCCCACGGCATGCGCGACATCCTGCGGCGCTATCAGCCGACGCGCATTGAAGACTTAACGGCGCTGAACGCGCTGTATCGCCCGGGGCCGATTCAGGGTGGAATGATCGACGACTTCATCAAGCGCAAGCAGGGGACGACGAAGGTCAGCTACGAACTGCCTCAGTTGAAGGACATCCTGGAAGAAACCTATGGCGTGATTCTGTACCAGGAACAGGTAATGCAGATTGCCAACCTCCTGGCGTCCTTTTCGTTGGGCGAAGCAGACATTTTGCGGCGCGCCATGGGCAAGAAAAAGAAGGAAGAGATGGCCGCGCAGCGCGCGAAGTTCATGTCCGGCTGCGCGAACAACAAGATTCCAGAGAAAAAAGCGGAGCGAATCTTCAATCTGATGGAAGAATTCGCGGGCTACGGCTTCAACAAGTCGCATTCCTGCGCGTACGCGTTGCTGGCCTATCAAACGGCCTACTTGAAGACGCACTACCCCGTGGAATTCATAGCCGCGCTGCTCACCTCCGAAGCCGGCAATACGGACAAAATCGTGAAGTACATCAACGAAGCGCGCGGAATGAGCATTTCCATCCTGCCGCCCGACGTGAACGAAAGCGATTTGTATTTCACTCCCGTCGGCGAAGCCATCCGTTTCGGACTTGCCGCGATAAAGAATGTGGGCGAGAACACCGCGAAGGCCATTCGCGAATCGCGTGTGACCCAGGGCGAATTTAGCTCGCTGTACGAATTCTGCGAACGCATCGAATCGCGCTTCCTGAACAAGCGGGTATTCGAGAGTTTGATCAAGTCCGGCGCGATGGATTCCCTGGGCGCGCGCGAGAGCATGTTGGCGTCGGTCGACGACGCCGTAATGGCCTTGCAGCGCGCCACGCGGGTCCGGGAATCGGGCCAGCATGGTTTGTTCGGGACCGCAGCGGCGCCGGCGCCCGTCGCATTCGAGATGCGCGAAGCCGAGTCCTGGAGCGAAGAGGAGCGGCTGGCCAGCGAGTACGCCATGCTGGGCTTCTACGTTTCGGGCCACCCGCTTGCCAAATACGCTTCGCGCTTGCAGGAGCTGAAGACCGTTTCGCTTTCGGAAATCGAGGGGCAGCGTAACGGAAAGGAAGTCGCCGTAGCGGTGCTGATCGTTGGCGTGCGGCCCATGCGCTCGCGCAAGGGTGCGCGCTGGGCGATTTACACGCTGCAAGATATGACCGGCGTGCAGGAGTTATTGGCCTTTCCGGAGAGTTTCGCGAAGCTGGAGAATGTGTTGAAGCCGGGAATGCCGCTGCTGCTCAAGGCCCGCGTGCAAATCGAAGAAGCCGGGACGCGGCTCTCTTTGCAGGAAGCCCGGCGGCTGGAAGATGTCGCGGAGCGCAAGGCGCCACCAGAGTTTCGCGTGCGGCTGGAGATGGACTCGCTGAGCGAAGGCACCCTCGATCAATTGGAAGAATTGCTTGCCGGCTCGCCAGGCACCTGCCCGGTTTTATTCGAGCTGCGCTCGCCGGACGGCTCGGTAGCGCTGCTACACGCGCAGCAGCGTGTGACGGTCAAAGCCGAACTGATAGAATCAGTTCGGCAGATTTGCGGTGCGCAGTCCATCGAGTTGGTGATGTGATGACGGCCAAAAATAAGGTTCCGACGCACGGCAGCCGCGAACGGGAGATCGACCGTCTCGAAAAGGATGTCGAGGACCTGCGCCATCTTGCCGGGAGCGCCGACGGGGAAGCGGAGCTCGAGCGCATTCGCCGGCAAGTGGCGGAGCTGCGGCGCGAGTTTTACGACCATCTGGGTCCATGGCAGCGCGCGCAAATCGCGCGGCATCCGCAGCGGCCGTACACGCTGGATTTTATCGGGCTGCTGTTCACCGATTTTGTCGAGCTGCACGGCGATCGCGGATACGGCGACGACAAGGCCATCGTCGCGGGGCTGGCGAAATTTCACGGGCGGCCGGTGGCGGTGATTGGTCACCAGAAGGGCCGCGACACCAAGCAGCGGCTGGTGCGCAACTTTGGTCAGCCCAAGCCGGAGGGCTATCGCAAGGCGCTGCGGGTGATGAAGTTAGCCGCAAAGTATGGCCGGCCGATTTTTACTTTTATCGATACGCAGGGCGCTTACCCTGGCCTGGACGCCGAAGAGCGCGGCCAGGCTGAGGCGATCGCGCTCAACTTGCGGGAGATGGCGCGCTTGCCGGTGCCCATCATCGTAACCGTGACCGGCGAAGGCGGGTCCGGCGGCGCGCTGGCGATCGCCGTGGGCGACCGCGTGAATATCCTCGAGAACAGCTTTTATTCCGTGATTTCGCCGGAAGGCTGCGCGGCCATCATGTGGCGCGACTCGACAAAGGCTGAGACAGCGGCGGTCGCTCTGAAGATCACGGCCAGGGACTTGAAAGAGTTGGGCATCATTGACGAGATCGTGGCCGAACCGGAAGCCGGCGCGCATACCGATTACGAAGCGGCGGCGCGGCTGGTCGACATAGTGCTGGATCGGCAGTTGGTGATGCTGTCGAACGAGTCCGTAAAGGATTTGCTCGACGCGCGCTACCAGAAGTTCCGCAACATGGGGCAATACTTCGATCACGGCTGACCGTTATGAGTTGGTTGGCCCGGCTTCCGTTTTCTTCCGCCGAAAACACCCCGTAGCACATTGGCAACGTCTGGATATACGTTTCGTTGTGGCAAGCGCGCCGGCGTTCTACTCTGATTGCGCTAATTTACTGAGGCGCATTAATGCAATTAGGGCTGCTCTTACCGCAGCGGCCAATGCGCGGGAAAATAGGGCTCGATCATGTCGGAACCGTTCCGTCCGTACGAGAAGCTGGTGGAAATTACCATTCTGGGAAAGAAGTTCCAGGTGCCGGAGCGCAATTCGCTTTTGCGCTGCTTCCAGTTCATCAGCCCGGAAACGATTCCGTATGGACGATTCTGCTGGAACCAGGAATGCCAGTACTGCCGGGTGTCCTGCCAGCTGCCGGACGATGATGAGTCGCGCGAGATGCTGAGCTGCAAATTTATTGTGATGCCGGGCATGGAAGTGACGGAATTGAGCCAGGAACTGAAGTGGTGCTTGCGGTCGAAGCTGCCATCTGACCTCGCGGTCCCCAAATAATTCGCCTTGTCGTATTCCTTACGTTTTTTCTGCGAGGCGACCTCGCCTGAGCGATTTGCGCTCCGCGACCGACTCATCTACGATTCTTTGTGAATATGGACAGCACGGATTTGCGTTGCGACGGCTGCGGACAGGCAGCTTCTCCCGAACATATTGCGAGGCGCTTGCAGCGCCTGGAATGGACCACGCGTTTCCGGCCCGTGCATATCGGCACGCTGCTGTTGGGAGCAGTTGCACCGCAAGACGACGCGGCGTTCCTCTATTCCCCCGAAGGTGGCTGGGACGGGGAGGCCAAAGTGTTGCTTGCCGCCGCCGGGCTAACGCTGGAAGGCAAGTCCGCAGAGGCGACGCTGGCGGAATTTCAGCGGCGCGGATTTTTCCTGACGCATGTGCTGGAGTGCCCGCTGGAAAACGGCGCGGGCGGCCGGATTACGGAACTCGTTGGCAATCGGCTTCCGTCCGTGCTGGCTCGAATTCGGCGCTCGCTCAAACCTAAGAGGCTGGCGCCCATTTCAAGGTGGCTGGAGCAATTCTTGCCCGCTTTAATCTCCGGCGTATTACCTTGCGCTACTCTGCTTGACCGCGAAAGGCCCTTCGCGCTGGATGGAGATGCGGCGTCTGACGCAGCCGGGCGCCTAAGAGACGCGGTCGCGACGCAGAGCGTCCACGCGACCGGACCATAGGGATATTGCTGCCGCAAGCATGTTTTGCAATGTGGTAGAATTTCTGTCGAAGAAGCCCTTTCTCTTTAGGAGCCGGCGTGCAGAAGCAGGCAAAATTCGGGATCGGGATCGGGATTATCGTCGTGTCACTGGGTTTCCTCGCTTGGCTGGGCTACGGCGAGAGCAAGACCTACTACCACACGATTGCGGAACTGCAAACGTTGCACGGCACGGCGCGCGCGCACCGCATCCGCGTCGGCGGGACGGTTGAGCCGGGTACAATCAAGCGGTTTTCGGGGCGCGTGGATTTTGTTTTGGCAGGGGAAGGGAAGCTGCTGCCGGTGACCTACGTGGGTAGCGAGCCCTTGCCGGACACCTTTGTCGACAAGTCGCAAGCGCTGGTCGAAGGCACTCTATCGAACGACGGCAAATTTGTCGCCGAGCACGTGCAGGCCAAGTGCGCGTCGAAATACGAAGCGGCGCCCGGCGGCGACGCGAAACCCAATTCGGCGGCATCCAGTACCATGTAGAGTCGGAGCGCGCCCGAGCACTACGAGGGGAAGGCGGACCGCAGTGGATGTTTTTGGTTCCTTCGCATTACTTCTGGCATTCCTGTGCGCGAGCTATGCGTTCGTGGGCGGCATCGCGGCGATTGTCACCCGGCATCCATTGCTCATCAAGAGCGCGCGGCAAGCGGGGATCGCCACCTGCGGGCTGATTTTCCTGGCCACCGGCAGCCTCGTTTATCTCTTTTTCAGCGACAGCTACTGGGTGTCGTACGTGGTGGCGCACAGCAACCGCGATCTCTCCACGTTTTACAAGATCGCCGCGTTGTGGTCCGGGCAGGAAGGCTCGCTGCTTTTCTGGAGCTTTTTGCTGGCGATTTATGTCTTTTCCGTCCTGCTGGTCTACCGCAACAAAAATGGAGAGCTGATGCCGTACGTCGGCGTGGTACTGGCTGGCGTCCAGATTTTTTTCCTTACGCTGAATAATTTCGTGGCCAGCCCGTTCAAGATACTGGCAACTCCCGGTCCGGGCGGCGCGCTCGAAGTCTTCACCCGCGCCGATGGCAACGGCCTCAATCCGCTGCTGCAGTATCCGGAGATGGTGATTCATCCTCCGAATCTTTATTCCGGCTACACGGGATTTACGATTCCGTTTGCGTTTGCACTGGGTGCGCTGCTGGCGCGCTATCCGGGCGAAAAATGGATTCACCTGACGCGCAAGTGGACGATGATCGCGTGGTGCTTCCAGACCATGGGCATTTTGCTGGGCGCGCACTGGGCCTACGCGGTGCTGGGCTGGGGAGGTTATTGGGGCTGGGACCCGGTGGAAAACGCCTCGCTACTGCCGTGGCTCACTGGCACGGCTTTCCTGCATTCCGTGATGATGCAGGAAAAGCGCGGCATGATGAAGGTCTGGAACGTCTGGCTGGTCTTCTCCACGTTCATGCTCTGCATCCTCGGGACGCTGCTGACGCGCAGCGGCGTGGTCAGCTCGGTTCATGCCTTTGCGCAGTCGAGCATCGGAAACTATTTCGTGGGTTTCCTGGTGCTGGTATTCGCGGTTTGCCTTGGGGCCTATGTCAAGAATCGCGATTACCTCAAGAGCGAGAACCAGCTGGATTCCATGGTTTCACGCGAATCGAGCTTCCTGTTCAACAATTTGATTTTGCTGGTTTCCTGCATCGCGGTTCTTTCCGGAACTTTGTTTCCGGTGTTTTCGGAATGGTTTTCCGGTTCGCGCATCAGTGTGGGCGCGCCATTTTTCAATAAGGTCAATATTCCCATTGGGTTGCTGCTTCTGTTTCTCACCGGCGTGGGCCCGCTGCTCGCTTGGCGCAAGACCTCCGCGGAAAGCTTGAAACGTAACTTCGGTTGGCCGCTGATCGCAGGTTTGCTGGCTGGCATGGCGGTATTCGCTCTTGGCGTGCGCGAATTTTTCTCACTGGTGTGCCTGATGCTTTGTGTTTTTGTGACGACCACCATCGGCATGGAGTTCTTCCGCGGCGCGCGGGTCATTCGCTCACGCTCCGGGGCGTCGCTGCTGGCTTCCGCGGTGGACCTGACCATGCGCAACACGCGCCGCTACGGCGGCTATATCGTGCACATGGGCATGGTGCTGATTTTCGTGGGGCTGGCCGGCGCGGCATTCAACCGCGACGTGCAGAAAGACATGCAACCGGGCTCGACATTGCAGATTGGCGGCTACAAGCTGCTGCTGCAAGGGTTCGACACCAAGGCGGAAAAGAATTACACCTCCGAGCGCATGATCGTCGAAGTATGGCGCGACAACAAGCCGCTGATGATGCTGTATCCGGAGCGCCGCTTTTTCCAGACCAACGAGCAGTCCGGAACGATGGTGGCGATCTACTCGACGTTGCGCGAGGACTTGTACGTTGTGTACGCGGGGCAGAATCCGGAGACGCAAGCCCCCGTGATTCACGCGTTCTTGAATCCGCTGGTGAAATGGATTTGGCTGGGCGGCCTGGTGGTAGTGCTGGGCACGCTGGTGACGCTACTACCAAACCGCCGCGCGGTGCTGGTCCTGGCGGGCGCACCGGAAAGAGCCGCCGGGCAACCATCGCAAGCACTTGCGCCGTCCGTGGCGCTTCGGGAAGGGCATGACTAAACGGCGGGTAGCGGCTTTCTATCTGGTAATCGCGTTGAGCGCTTCCTCGGTCGCGCTTCTTTGTTCGCGCGCGCTGGCGAATCAAACCGATCGCGCCAAGCAAATCGGCGGAAAGTTCATGTGCATGTGCGGTTGCAACCAGGTGCTTACGCAGTGCAATCATGTGGGCTGTACGGTTTCCACCAGCATGTTGAAAGAGCTGAACGGATGGGTGGCAAGCGGTGATTCTGAGACGGTCATCACCTCGGCATTTGTGCAGGAGTTCGGGACAAAAGTTTACGCGGAACCTCCGAAATCCGGGTTGAGCCTGGTGGCGTGGAGCCTGCCAAGCATTTACCTGCTGCTGGGAACCTTGATCGTAATTTCCGTAATCTGGCGGTGGCGTTCGCGAGCCATGCAGCCCGCGGCCACCGTTCGCGGAACGCCGGGAATCTCGGACCAGGACCTGGAGAATGCGCGGCGCCGCGTGGCGCAAGAGACCGAGGATTGATGGCCGGCGTTTTCATTCATTTGGCGGCCGCAGTTTTAATTACGTCCGCGGACGGCGCGGTGCTTGGCGCATGCCTGGCGCTGGCCGCGGCTACGCTGCTTTTTATTTTCTATATTCAGGCAGACGCTTCCGACCTCGCGCCCCATCGCTCCAAGCTGGACCAATTGATGGAGCGGCGCGACACCATTTACGACAATTTGCGAGACTTGCGTTTTGAGTTTCGCTCCGGAAAGTATTCCGAGGGCGATTTTAACGCGATGAAGACTTCTCTGGAGAACGAGGCGGCGCTGGTGCTGACGGAAATCGATCAGGTGACAGAATCGCAAGTTCGCCGGGCACGCGGCGTGCGACCGGTGGAGACGGAGCGTGGACCGCGATGAGGGCGCTTCGGAAGTTTTGTGCGGCTTTCGCGGCGCTGGCGCTGTTCGCGGTTTCCGCGCGTGCCGGCGTTCTCCACGGCACGGTGAAGAACGGAACGACGGGCAAGGCAGCCGCCGGCGTCGAGGTCATACTGATTCAGTTGCAAGGCGGCATGCAACCGGTCGCCAATACCAAGACCGACGCGCAAGGACAGTTTTCGTTCGACAATGCGTCGCTCGGCGCGCAGCCGATGCTGGTGCGCGCGGTCTACAAAGGCGTTAACTTCCACCAGCCGGTGCCTCCCGGGCGCAGCGACGTGGAAGTCAGCATTTTCGAGCCCACGAAGGACCCCAAGACGATTTCCGTGGCCTCGCGCATTGTGTTTTTTCAGCCCGAGGGCGCGAACCTGACCGTCGCCGAGGAATATTCAATTCAAAATACTTCGCAGCCGCCGCAGGCTTACTTTCGAGCGGACGGCAACTTTGAGTTTGTCATACCGGAGAATGCAAAATTGCAACAGGTCGCGGCTTCGGGGCCTACTGGCATGCCGGTGGTGCAGGCGCCGATCGACAAAACGAAAGGGAAGTACGCAATCGCGTACGCGATGCGGCCCGGCCAGAGCACCGTGCGCTATTCGTACGCGGTGCCTTATCCCGGGGACACCACGACCGTAAAGGTGGCGACGATATATCCATCTGCACGGCTGCTGGTGGTGGCTTCGCCGACGATACAGGTCAACGGCGACGGCTTGCAGAGCGGCGGCCAGGAGCAGGGCATGAGCGTGTATGGCCGCGAGAATGTCCCGGCTAACAACGTGATGGCGGTGAACGTGTCCGGCACCGCGCCTCCGTTGCCGGCTGGCGGCTCGGACTCCGGTGGCGGTGGACAAGGCGCTCAAGACGGGCAGGGCGCGGCGCCTGCCGCGAACATACAGTCGGTGCCTGGGCGGCTGGACGTACTCAAGTGGCCGCTGATTGCCGGGTTCGTGGGAATTTTCGCGCTAGGCGCGATGCTTCTGGCGCGCAAGCCCGTCGTGGCCGTCGCCGGCGGACTGCCTGTGGCGAGTGGTAATGCCACGCCTGCGTCGACACCTACGGCGCTTTCCCAGGTCGATGCCGCGGTAGGGACGAGCCTCGACGCATTGAAAGATCAAATGTTTCGCCTGGAGCTGCGGCGGCAGGCCGGCACGATTTCCGAAGAGGAGTACACGCGCGAACGCGCGCGCGCGGAAAAGGTGCTGCGCGATTTGGTTCGAGGCTGAGCGTGCGTTCGCGGCGCGCAGGCCACGCGGGTGAGGGCGCAAGGTGACGCCGCCGGAAGCGCGTCGCATCGGTCTTCGCTTCGACAATATCGACAAAAGATACGGCGGACTTTACGCGCTGCGACGGGTTTCGCTGGAGATTGCACCCGGCGAGTGCGTGGCGCTGGCGGGGCGCAACGGTTCCGGCAAGACCACGTTGCTGCGCATTGCGGCGCAGCTGGTGCGACCGTCGGCGGGGAAACTGACATTTTCGCCCGCGCAAATGCAAGGGCCTTCCGCGGCCAAGAATACCGGCTTCGTGGCGCACGCCACGATGGTTTACGACGAACTTACCGCCGAGGAGAACCTGTTGCTGTTCGCGCGCCTGCTGGAAATTCCGGAACCTGCGAAGCGAGTTGAGTTGCTGTTGCATGACGTAGGCCTCTTCGAGCGGCGCGATTCCCTGGTGCGCACATTTTCACGCGGGATGCGCCAGCGCGTAGGCATTGCCCGCGCGCTGCTTCATGAACCTTCCGTTTTGCTTCTCGACGAACCCGGCACAGGACTCGATCCACAGGGCGTCGGCTGGCTGGCGGAAACGCTGCGGCGGCTACGCGATGCCGGCTCGACCATCCTGATGAGCCTTCACGGCGAATCGGAAATCTCCGCGCTGGCCACGCGCGCGATACGCCTGGATGCGGGCGCCGTGGTTGCGGACACGCGCACGGGCGCGAGCTTGCGCTCGATCCTGACGTTTGCGAATGCCTAGATGAGTCTGTTCTCGAACACCACGGTTTTGCTTGGCAAAGAGCTGCGCACGGAGTTTCGCTCGCGCGAGCTGCTGACTACCACGGTAGTTTTCATCTTGATGGTGGTGGTGCTGTTCAGCTTTACGTTTGACCCGACGAGGGAAGAGTCGCGGCGCTTCGGACCCGGACTGCTGTGGCTGGCCTTTCTTTTCGCCGCGTCACTCATGCTACAGCCCGGATTCTTGCGGGAACAAACGAACGATACGCTCAGCGCGCTACGTCTTTCCGTTTCCGATCCCTTTGCAATTTTTCTGTCGAAGCTTTGCGCCAACACGCTCTTCCTGCTGATCACGGAATTGCTGATGCTCCCGATTTTCTCGGTGCTCTACAATGTTCCGCTGCTTGGAGTTGTGCCGCAGCTTGCGCTGGTGCTGTTCCTGGGAAGCCTGGGGCTTTCCGTCACCGGCACGACGTTGTCGGCAATTTCCGCGCAGGCGCGCATGCGGGAGTTGCTGTTACCGCTGCTCCTGCTGCCGCTGCTGACGCCGTTGCTCATTGCCAGCACGGAAGCGACGAGCGCGCTGTTCGCGGAGGAGCCGGTGTTGCGCTGGGATTGGCTGGCGTTCCTGATTGCGTTTGACATCATTTTTTTGACGGCGGTATGGCTTTTCGGGGAATATCTGTTGGAGGAATAAACATCAAAAATTTCCGCGGAGGGGACCCCTCCCCCCCCCCGGGTTTCGGAATCTGTGTGAAAACAAAGGGCTTGCAAGATAGGGTCCGGAATCTGTATCAAAACAAAGCACTTCCAGAATGGCGAAACGGGCGATGGACAGCGTAGGTCGAGAAAAATCATGACGAGCAAGGTCCTTGGCGCGGCGGCGGTGGTCATCCTTCTGAGTGCGTCGGCGTATGGCGCTTTCTTTCTGGCGCCGAACGAATTGACCATGGGATTTGTGCAGCGGATTTTTTATTTGCATGCGCCTTGCGGGATGACCGCGCTGGCCGCGTTTATGGTGTGCTTCGTGGGGAATTTGGGGTACTTGTTCAAGCGCGAAGCGAAGTGGGATTGGCTGGGAGTATCCTCCGCGGAGGTTGGATTGGCGTTTTGCACCGTGGTGTTGCTTACCGGGCCGATCTGGGCGAAGCCGGCTTGGGGCGTGTATTGGGCGTGGGACGCTCGCCTGACCTCCACGCTGGTGTTGTGGCTGCTCTATGTTTCGTATTTGATTTTGCGGACGATGGTCGATGATCCTGACCGGCGAGCGCTGATCAGTTCGTTTTACGGCGTATTCATTTTTCTCGATGTGCCGCTGGTTTATGGATCGATTTGGTGGTGGCGCACGCAGCATCCCCAGCCGGTCGTGTTCACGTCCGGCGGGATGACTCCGGAGATGCGTAAGATTTTCAATCTGTCGTGGCTGAGCTTGACGGCCCTGATGGTTTTGCTGATCCGGCAGCGCTATGAACTGGAAGCGGTGCGAGCCGAGGCGCAGACGCTCGCGCGAGAAGCGGAGGCGGCGTGAAGAACCTTGGCAGCGTGCTGGTGGCGTACATGATTGGCTGGGGCGTGTTTTTTCTCTATTTCGTGACGGTGGCGCGCCGCACGTCGGACCTGCGCAAAGACGTGGAGCGGCTGAAGGAAACTTTGACGCGAGGGAAATAGCTTGGCGGGGAAGAAGCGCGTCGGAATTGTGCTGTTTCAGCTTGGCGGGCCGGATTCATTGGAGGCTGTCGAGCCTTTCCTGCTGAACCTGTTTCTCGATCCGGACATCATTCCCTTGGGGCCGCTGGGAATTCTGCGGCGGCCCATTGCGAAGTTGATTTCCTCGCGGCGCTCGATTCCCGTGGCCGGCAAGTATGCGGAGATTGGCAGGCGCTCGCCGATTGGCCTGCTGACGGAGCGGCAAAGGGTGCGGCTGGTCGCGGCGCTGTCGCCGTACATCGATGCAGTGGCCGTGACCGCGATGCGCTATTGGCACCCAATGAGCGCGGAAGCCGCTGACACGTTGCGGAGGGCGGCGCCCCTCGATGACATCGTGTTGCTGCCGCTGTATCCGCACTTTTCGTATGCCACGACGCTAAGCAGCTTGAAGGAATGGCGACGGGTCTACGGCCCGCAGGATGGCGGCGGGAAAGAGCACACCGTCGGGCAATTCTACGATCATCCTTTGTACATTCAGGCCGTGACGCAGCGGATTGGGTCGGTGCTGCGGCAATTTCCGGATAGCTCGCGGATCCATCTGGTGTTCAGCGCGCATGGTTTGCCGATGAGCCTGGTGGAGAAGGGCGACCCGTACCCAGGGCAAATCGAAACGACGGTGCGGCTGGTGTGCGAGTTGGGCGCGCGGCAATATGCGGGGTGGCCGCGGACGCATCTGCTGTGTTACCAGAGCCGCGTCGGTCCGGCGAAATGGCTGCAGCCGCCGCTGACGGGGACGATCGAACAGCTGGGACACGAAGGCGTCAAGGAGATGCTGGTCGTGCCTATTTCGTTTGTCACCGAGCACATTGAAACTTTGCACGAAATCAATATCGAGGCGCGGGCCGAGGCCAAGAACGTTGGAATTGAAATCTTCCGGATGATGCCGGCTGTGGGCGATTCGCCACTTTTTATTGCTGCCCTGAAAGATTTGGTGCTGCTTGCCGTAGGAATGCAAGAGGCACCTGCGGCGGTGGCCGCTGGACAATTGGCGGGTTCGTCTGGCGCACGTACGGAATGAAGAGCTTTTACCACAGAGGGCACAGAGCGCACAGAGAAGCAAGCGGAGAAGGCGATCCGTGGCGGCGCTGCTCCTTGACGGCAAAAGAGTTGAAGCTGAGCTATAATCCGCAGCGAGATTTCGTGAATGACGACCACGTATAGCCCTGGGATGCACCGGTTCGCCAAATTCGTGGTGGCGTGGACGGTGCTTCTGTTCATAGCGGGAGCGCTGGTCACTTCCAATAACGCGGCGCTGTCCGTTCCGGACTGGCCTAAATCGTTTGGAACGTGGTTTCCTTCCTTGAGGCAGCTGGCCGGCGGAGCGTTTTTCGAGCACTCGCACCGCGTGATTGCGGGCGGGCTGGGTATTTTCACGCTAGTGCTCGCGGTTCTGATCTGGCTCAAAGATAATCGCCGCTGGCTGCGCTGGTTCGGCGTGATCGCGGTGGCGGGCGTGGCGGTGCAAGCGGTCCTGGGCGGCGAAGTGGTGCGACAACTGCTGCAATACTGGCTGCCGGTGATCCACGCGTGCTTCGCACAGATCGTGTTTGGCGCGGTGCTGGCCATCGCGGTGTTTACGAGTTCCTGGTGGATATCGGAACGTCCGCAGCTGGTGGATAGCGGCGCGCCCTCCATTCATACGCTGGCAATCGTGAATGCAGCGGTGATCTTTTTCCAGGTCGTGCTGGGCGCGGGCTTTCGCCATTCCGAAATCCCCGTTTGGCCGCACATGGCTGGTGCGCTTGCCGTTTTGGCCACCGTGCTATGGACCGCTGTGGCGCTGCGCAAGCGGTTCGGCGCGTCCAGCGAGCTATCGAGGGCGCGTGGCCTGCTCCATGCTATTTTTGGCACGCAGTTCCTGCTGGGCTTTGGCGCTTACTGGGCGCGGTTGGAGAGCCAGAAGGCTGGCCCTACCTCCGCGACCGTACTACTTACCGTGACCCATACGGTGGTCGGAGCATTGCTGTTCGCGTTTTCCATTTTAGTGGTGCTGCTTTGCTATCGATTGGTGCCGCGGAACAGGGAAGCGCTGGCCACGACGCGCCATGAGGCGACCATTTCGTGAGTACATTACGCACCAACGATTTGGCCATTCCTGTCCGCTCGCGCAGCGGCGCGTATGTTGCGCTGACCAAGCCGGATGTTTCGTTCCTGGTGTTGACCACTACGGCGGCGGGCTACTACATGGGTTCGCGCGGTCCGGTGAACTGGCTGCACATGATTCAAACGATTTTTGGCACCATGCTGATCGCGGCGGGCACAGCGGCACTGAATCATTACATCGAGCGCGAGTCGGACCGCACCATGCGGCGGACGGCGTCGCGCCCGCTGCCGAGCGGTACGCTGCGGCCGCGGGAAGCGCTGATTTTTGGCGTGGCGTTGGCGGTGGCCGGCGCAGTGTATTTGTACTTTGCGGCCGGCGTGCTGCCCGCGGCGCTGGGCAGCGCGACCTGCCTGGCGTATTTGCTGGCGTACACGCCGCTGAAGAAGCGCACCGTGTGGGCGACATTTGTGGGGGCGTTTCCTGGCGCGATTCCACCCATGATTGGCTGGGTGGCGGCCAGTGGCAGGCTCGATCCGGGTGCCTGGCTGCTGTTCGCCATACTGTTCTTCTGGCAATTTCCGCACTTTTACGCCATCGCGTGGATGTACCGGGAAGACTATGCGCGCGCGGGAATACTGATGCTGCCGGTGGTGGACCGTGACGGCTCGCGCACCTTCCGGCAAATCCAGGTGACGGCTTTGGTGCTGGTGGGCGTCAGTCTGCTGCCGGCGATCACGGGGTTAGATGGAAAGATTTATTTTTTCGGAGCGCTGGCGCTTAGCGTGGCGCTTCTGCAAGTTTGTGTGTGGGCCGCCAGCGCGAAGACGAATCTTCGCGCCAGGTGGCTGATGCACGCTACCGTTGCGTACATCCCGTTGTTGCTGGGGTTGATGGTCTACGACAAAATCCTCCGCTAATTTTGCTCCAAGGAAACTCACGGGATGTTTTCTCATGCCGCTCTGAACGCTTCGCTGAATGGTACGAGCGCGATTCTTCTGGCCGGCGGCTACGTAGCGGTTCGCGGCGGTAAAATCGCGGTGCACAAGGCGTTTATGATTTCCGCGTTTGCGGTTTCGTCGGTTTTTCTCGGTTCCTACTTGCTGTATCACTATCGCGTCGGCCATGTCGCGTTTCACGGGCAGGGATGGATTCGGCCGGTGTATTTTGTGCTGCTCACCTCGCATACGATTCTTGCGGTGGTGATTGTGCCGATGATTCTGGTCACGCTGCGGCGGGCTTGGATTGGAAAGTTCGACCGCCACCGGGTCATCGCGCGGTGGACGCTGCCGCTGTGGTTCTACGTTAGCGTGACGGGGGTTATCGTGTATCTGATGGTTTATCAATTCTACGAAACTGCGAATCGCACTGTTCCCCAATAAAAAGCGGTGTTTTAGCAGTTTGCCCAAGCCACTTTCGCGTTCAGGTTTACCATGGGTTTATCTTTGGGCAAGCGGCTGCCACGCGGACAATTGACGTGCCGTGAATCTATCGGTAGGTCGGGCTAGTTCGGGCTGAGTCAGTCAGATTTCGCATTATGAGGCGATTTGAGCGATTCAACGTTGCGCTGCAACCCTAGCTTCACTTGCGGGAATTGGGGAAAGCTTCTTCGAGTAGATCAGGACTTTCCACGGAGCCAACGCCCATTACTGCGCCCGCTGCATGTCTTCTACGCCGGCGGCAGGCTAAACCGACTGTGCCGATTGACGTCAGAGCCAGGGAAAGGAAGGAAGTTTCATCTGGCACAGCGACCGGTGTCACCGTGCTCGTGTAGTACGCAGGGTCAACACAGCAATTCGGACCAAAGGCATCAAGGTAGGCTGGGTTAGTGTGAATCCCATAAAATTCCATGCGTATCGTATCAACACCGACCGGAAAAAAAGGCGGGTTCACGGAGAAACGAATATCAAGTTCATCACCGCCGGTATCGAGGAAGGGCGTATAGCCCATAGATAAGTTGATATAGCCATTCGAGCCCCGGTAGGACAAACTGTCAAAAGAACCGAGGAAACCCGAAGCCCAGATGCTGGTCGTACCAGGCACTGCATACCCGTATACATCGGCATAAGAGTATTTCGCAGGGTCGAACAGAAAGCTGATGCTGACTGTCTCAGTACAGTTGGAGGAACAGGGTTGCGTAGCAATAAACGTGCCGGAGATATTCACGTCCAGAATGCCGTCCGCCCACACCGACACAGAAAAGAACGCCAGCATGGCAAGGGCAATCACGAATCTGCTCATAAGGAACCCTCAAGCACGTTCGATGCCAATCCCGCAATGGTCAAGGGAAACGATTTGTCAATGCTCGGCACTGCGCACGGTGCAAATGGTTGCCACAATTGTTAAGCTATTTCTCCTGTATTTTACTGAATGTGACGGTCGTCACTTCGATTTCTACAAATCCTGCTGTGAGAACGGGGCGATTGACTCGCCGATAGTCTCTCGGTCGGATAAACGCAATCTGCACGGACTCGCACGGTCCAAATCGCATAATCCCATCCAGTCTCTCAACCGAAGATCGCAATTGCTGCTTGGCCTTCTTCAAAGGCGCGCTCTTCTCTAACCGCAGGCATTTTCATGGCTATGCCAGGCTACGAATTTTTCGAAACTTGCACCAACCTTGCACCAAATCCGAAGGGCCGGGTCAGCTGGGAGCGTGCAACAGGCTATGTTGGAATGACTTCCAAGAATCGGGCCGAGGTAGCTCAGTGGTAGAGCAGCCGATTCGTAATCGAGCTGCTTCCTTCTATCCCTTTTGCTTTCAAAAGGCCGCAGGGCTGCGCCCGCCAGAAGTCGGCGGGCCCTGCGCTACAGGGATGGCGCAACATTTGTAGCGGTTGATCTCGATTACGCGGTTGCTGCCACCGGGAGGGCAGCGATTACGGCGTCGGTGAATTCTTGGGTGGTCGCTCTGCCTCCTAGGTCGCGGGTGGCGTGCTTGCCCTCGCGGTAGACGCGTTCTAGGGCGGCTTCGATGCGGCGGGCGGCGGGACGCTCGCTGAGATGATCGAGCATCATGATTCCGCTCATCAGCAGAGCGGTGGGATTTGCGAGGCCTTTGCCGGCAATGTCCGGCGCGGTGCCGTGCACGGCCTCGAACATGGCGCACTCATCGCCTATATTTCCGCTGGGTACCACGCCGAGGCCGCCCACCAGGCCCGCGGCTAAATCGCTCATGACGTCGCCGTAGAGGTTTGGAAGCAGGAGCATGTCGAACTGCTGGGGGTTCAAGACCATTTGCATGCAGGCGTTGTCCACGATCAGTTCTTTGTACTCGATGTCCTTGTAGCGCTCTGCAACGGCGCGCACGGACTTCAGGAATAGCCCGTCGCTCAGCTTCATGATATTGGCTTTGTGGATGGCGTGAATCTTCTTGCGGCCGCTTCGCTTGGCGTATTCAAAGGCGAAGCGCGCGATGCGCGTGGAGGCACGCTCGGTGATGATTTTCAGGCTTTCGACCACGCCGGGAACGACTTCGTGTTCGAGGCCGGAGTACAGATCCTCGGTATTTTCGCGCACCAGAACGATGTCTACATTTTCAAAACGCGAGGTCACGCCGGGTAAATTCTTGACGGGGCGCAGGTTGGCGTAGAGGTCGAGCGTCTTGCGAAGGGCCACGTTCACGCTGGGCGCTCCGCCGGCAATGGCCGTACCCGTGGGGCCCTTCAGCGCGATGTGATTGCGCCGCACGGAATCGATGGCGGCTTGATTGACAAGCTGGCCGGCTTCGGTGGCGCTGTCGGTGCGCGCCGAGAGCTCTTCCCACTCGATTTGCACTCCCGCGGCATCGATGATGCGACGCGTGGCCGCCGCGACTTCGGGGCCGATGCCTTCGCCGGGAATGACTGTCACCTTGTGCCGCATGGCTGCATCGTATTGTATGCGAAGGCTATATTCTTGTCGAAAGCAGCAGCCAAGCCGGGTTGCTGGATAAAGAACCGTCCCTTGTGCGGGTGAAATGGGGTTCTGTTATAATAGGCAAGTAGGATTGCTGGCGGCCTGGGGCCGCGAGCGGAGGCGAAGGGAATTATGATCAGTTTGACGCCCGTTGCTAGTACCAAGGTGAAGGAAATCATGCAGCTGCAGAGCCCGGTGCCTGTGGCGCTGCGCGTTGCCGTGGTTGGCGGCGGTTGCTCCGGTTTTCAATACCACATGGCGTTTGAAAATCAGACCAACGAGACCGACGAACTGTTGGATTTTGACGGGCTGAAAGTGGCGGTCGACCAGATGAGCTCGATGTACCTGGAAGGCGTGGAGATCGACTATATCGAGACGCTTGAGGGCGCGGGATTCAAGTTCAACAACCCCAACGTGAAGAGCACCTGCGGGTGCGGCAGCTCGTTCAGCGTGTAATTTTTGATTGTCGGAGGCAGTTGGCTCCGACCGAGGAATTCCGGGCTCCTGGACACAACGTTCAGGAGCCTTTTTTATGGCAGCCAGCGCATCGGAATGGGACGCCAAACATCGAGCGGCGGCGGTAGAACCGCCCGCCGAACCCGCGGAATTCGTGCGGGAGCTTTTGCCGCTGCTGCCGCTTGGTCCGGCGCTGGATCTGGCCTGCGGCACGGGACGGCACACCTTGCTGCTGGCGTCGCGTCACCAGCCGGTGACCGCGGTGGATTCTTCCGATGTAGCGCTGGAAATCCTTGCGAGGCGCGCGCAGGCTGCGCATTACGCGGTGAGTCGAATCGAGCGCGCGGCGCGGCTTGCCCACCGGCAGCACGGGATTCAAATCTGGCAGGCAAATCTCGAGGAGGTGAACCTGCCGTCGCAAGCGTTTTCGCTGGTCGTTTGCGTGAATTACCTGCAACGCTCGCTTTTCCCGCAGATCGAACGGGCGTTGATTCCTGGCGGCGTGCTGCTGTTCGAGACCTACACGATCGCGCAGCTGGAGTTTGCGGGCGGGCCGCGAAATCCAAAGTATCTTTTGGAATCAGGAGAACTGAGGACCGCTTTTCCTGCGCTGCGAAATTTGTTCTACCGGGAGTTGCGCGCCGGGAAGGGAATTGCGAGCTTGATCGCGCGGCGATTGCAATCTTGACGACGCGACCGTATTCTAAAGTGCCGGCATGAAGATAGCCCTCGCGCAATTTAATCCCACGATTGGCGATTTCGCGGGCAATTCCGCGCGCATTTTGAAATTGGCGGAGCGAGCACAGGCGCGCGGCGCCAAGCTCGCCGTTTTCTCCGAACTTTGCCTGTGCGGCTACTTGCCCCTGGACCTGCTGGAGCGGCCGGCGTTTATCGATCGCAACCTGACAGAACTAAAGGCCTTGGCGGGGAAGTTGCCGCTACCCGCGATTGTCGGCTTCGCGGGACGCGTTAAGAACGGCACCGGAAAATCCATTGCGAACAAGGCGGCGCTGCTGTGCGGCGGGCGCATCGTCTTTGAGCAGAGCAAGATGCTGCTGCCGACGTATGACGTTTTTGACGAATCGCGGTACTTCCAGCCGGCGGAAAAGCAATCTCCTTACGGGTTCGGCAACGAAGTCCTCGGGATCACCATCTGCGAGGACGTCTGGAACGACAAGAATTTCTGGGCCAATTTGCGTTACGAGCGCGATCCGGTGACGGAACTGATCGCGCAGGGAACCAGCCTGCTGCTGAATATCTCGGCGTCTCCCTACACCATCAACAAACGCACGCTGCGCCTGGAGATGCTGCGGTCCATCGCCATGACCCACAAACGCCCGGTGATTTATGTGAACCAGGTGGGCGGCGACGACAGCTTGATTTTTGATGGCGCGAGCATGGCGGTGACCGCCGATGGCAGGGTTGCCGCACAGGCGCTGGCGTTCGAGGAAGATCTGGTTCTCTTCGATACGGAAACGGGGGAGGGTGAATTTCATCCGCAGCCGCCGGAAGAGATTGAATACGCCTACCGCGCCCTGATCGTCGGGACGCGCGATTACGTTTCCAAGTGTGGATTCAAGAAAGTGCTGGTCGGGCTGAGCGGCGGCATTGATTCCGCGGTGGTGGCGGCGATTGCTGTGGACGCGTTGGGCGCGGAGAACGTGCAAGGCGTTTCCATGCCGGGGCCGTTTTCGAGCGAGGGCAGCAGGCGGGATGCAAAAGCGCTGGCGCAAAACCTCGGGATTAGCATGGTCACTATTCCGATTACCGAGGTGTTCGAGTCTTACTTGCAGGCGCTGGCTCCGGCGTTCGGCAATCGCGCTCCGGACGTGGCCGAGGAAAACATTCAGGCGCGAATTCGCGGGAATTACCTGATGGCGCTCTCCAACAAGTTTGGTTCGATGCTGCTCAGCACGGGAAACAAGTCCGAGTTGGCCGTGGGCTACTGCACGCTGTACGGAGATATGGCCGGCGGACTTGCGGTGATTTCGGATGTGCCGAAGCTGATGGTGTACGAGCTGGCGCGCTGGATCAATCGCGAAAGGGAACTGATTCCCGCTTCGACGTTCGAGAAGGCGCCTTCGGCCGAACTGCGGCCGAACCAGAAGGACGAAGACAGTTTGCCGCCGTACGACGTCCTGGACCGCATCCTGAAGGCGTACATCGAGGATTTGCGCAGCCCGCAGGAGATTGCCGACAAGTACGGGTTCGACCTGAAGCTGGTGCGCGACATTGCACTGTTGGTGGACCGCAACGAATACAAGCGCAAACAGGCCGCGCCGGGGCTGAAGATTACGTCGCGTGCTTTTGGATTTGGACGGCCGTTCCCTATTGCGCAGCGGTTTATTCCGTGAACATTTCCCAAGTTGCGAGAAAGGTTGACGTGAAAAGATTTAACACAGAGTGCACAGAGGGAAGCGCGCAGAGGTCGCAGAGGAGAGTATGGCTATGCGCGCTTGCCACCGTGATCGCGATGATTTGCTTGCCCGGTTTAGCGCGCGGACAGACTCCTGCGCCGGCAACGCCACCCGGTAAGACCTCCACGGGAGCGCCGCCTACGGCGCTACAGAAGAGCGTTGAGGTGTATTTGCGGAATCTCTATGCGTTTGGGCCCAGTGTGCAGCTTACCGTCTCGGTTCCCAAGGAGAGCGAAGTGCCGGGCTTGCTGGAAACTACGGTCGATCTCAAGGATGGCGAGAATTCGCAATCCGTGAAGTTCTATCTCAGCAAGGACGGGAAATATCTCGTGCGCGGGGAGATATCGGACCTGTCGAAGGATCCGCTCGCCGAAGCGCGGGCTCTTATTCAGATGAACGAGGCGCCATCGATTGGCGACCCGAAGGCTCCGGTCACGTTGGTGGAGTTCTCGGACTTCGAGTGCCCGGTCTGCCGCAGCTTGCACGATGTTTTGCGCGGCATGCTGCCGAATTATCCCCAGGTCCGCGTGGTCTTCAAGGATTTCCCGCTCGAGTCGCTGCACCCTTGGGCGCGGACCGCAGCGTTGGCGGGGCGCTGCGCTTACCAGCAGGACCCGAAGGCGTTCTGGAAGGTTTATGATGCGATCTATGACCAGCAAGAGGTTATCTCGGCCGCGAACGCCTGGGCGAAGATGGCGGATTTTGCCGCTGTGGCCGGTCTAAGCCCCGATCGGTTTAAGGCTTGTATGGCGAGCCCGGAGGCTGCCGCGGCGGTCGACGCCAGCCGGACAAACGGCCAACAGCTCGAGGTCAACAGCACGCCGACAGTCTTTGTGAACGGGCGACGCTTGGTGGGCGGCGACCCGCGCCTGATCGAGCAGTACATTAAGTATGAGCTGGCGCAGCAGAAAGCCGTCAAGAACTAGCGCTGCCGCGATGGCAGACTCAAACTCAAACTTCCATTTCCCAGCTTGACCGGCCGCGGGGCAGAGTACCGCGGGCCATTTGTCAAAGCCTTTGTGGGAGAGGGCTGTGGAAAGGCTGAGTGTCCCTGATTTCTTAGTTAACATAATATAACTTATACGACTCTATGTCAAGGGCTTTCTTTGCGTTTTGCACAGCTTTTTCGCAACGGTGCCCCGCGCGCACACCGCTGTCGCGGTGCAACCTGAAGGGAATGGGCCGCAGGGGCTGCGCAGACCCGACCCGCCTGCGGCGGGCAGGCTCCGCCCGGTGCTACAGGGGTTGAGTTGCTCGGCTCGTATCCTGCTTTGCCCCCACTGGCTGTTTCTCTCTCTTAAAGGGTTGTGTTGAGGGCTGGCAGGAGCCTGGCGCGGGGGGTGCGCCAGGCTCCTGCCAGTGTTGGGGAAGGTTTTATCCATGACGGATGTGTGTTGATGTTGCTGGCACAAAAGTCCGCACCAGTTCCCGAACAGATCGTGTCAGGGGTGGGCTTTGGCGGCGATGGCTCCGGCGGCTACGCCGATGGCTAGCCATTTGGCGTTGCGGGCGATGCGGCGGAGGACGCTTCCTCCTTTTGCGGTGCGGACGGCTTCGTTGCGCTCGCGGGTCAGTACGGCTGTCTTGGCTTGTTCGTCGGTCAGGTCGGCTTGGGCGGCGGCTAGTTTGGCTTGGCAGGCTCGGCAGTCGAGGCTGAAGTCGTAGAGCGGCTTGAGGTCTGCGGCTGGGATTACGGCCTGAGCTACGGGGGCCTTCCTCGGCGGATTGCTGTTCGACCGCGCCGGCTCTAAACCCTCGGGTCCACAAACCGGACCCTTCGCGGACCAGGGTAAACCCGAGCTACAAGTGCCCTTTTGCGGCTTGGTCATGGGATCTGGGGCTTGCAGCGCTAAGGGCACGGGCAGCGGGATTTGTTGCGGGAGTTTGCGGAGGATTTGCGCTGGCGCGGTTACGGTGTGCTTCTCTGCCGCTAGGGCGGCGAGGGTTTGCAGGAGCTGGGCGTCGCGGTCGTGCCGGCGGGCGTCGGCTTGCGCCAGGGCCTGGCGTCCGGCGGCAAGGTCGGCAGCGAGCTGCGCGCGGTCACGGCGATCGGCGCGCCAGGCGGCTAGCAGAGCTAGAATGAGGCCAGACGCAATGGCGACTGCGGTGACGCGGATCGAAAAGCGAGTGGGCATATTATGTGTCCTTGCAATCGAGCGAAATAGCGTCAGGCCTAAAAGGCAGGCCCTTTGAGGCTCAGGGTAAACCTGAGCTATGGCGATAGGGCAGACGCCTGGGCGGCAGGGGCGCAGCAATGCTGCGCCCCTACAAATAATGTTGCTTGCGGGCCAGGACTTGGGCTGGGTAGGCGGGGTTGGCTCCGCCGTTCCAGGCCAGCAGGGCGCGCGCGGTGTCGCCGGCCATGGCGTCGAATTTCTTGCGCAGGATTTTGCAGCCGATGGCCAGGCCCTGCTCCGGGTCGCACAACGTCGAGAGGAACAGGGCATCGAAGCCGGCTTCGCGGGCGACTTGTCCCATCACTTGCATCAGTCCCCAGGAAAATCCGCGGGCGTAGGCTTCCGAGGCGCTGACCTTGTTATTTGTATATAAGGATGCGACGTATTTGGCGAAGAAGAGCGGCTCGTAGCGAATGGCCCAGGGATTCCATGCCGACTCCTGCTCGACGACGGCGCAGACCAGCGCGGGGTCGAGCGACTGCGCGGCGGCGGCGCGGCGCGCGAGCAGAACAAGTTGTGCGGGGAAGGCCACGGGTTTTGAAGTAGAGGACGTAAATGAAATAAAGGACGTAGAGGAAATGCCCTACTTGCGGCGGTGATTTAGGTCGACGAATTGGACTAGCGGCGTTTCGTCTAGCTCAATTCCCTGCTCTGCAGCGATCTTCTGTAGCGCGTTGTAGATGTGCGGCAGATGATTGGTGGCGATGTCGCGCACGAAGGCGCGGGTGATTTCGTCGTTGCGCATGCGGCGGTGCAGCCAGCGCAGGAAGAGGACGAATTGCGCGGCGACGGGAACAGCAGTGGTCAGCCATGCTAAACCGTGGGGCATCGAATCGTCCTCGTGTTAATAGCTAGGGCCTCGTCTGGCCGATAGGTGGCGAGGTCGAGCTGCAAGACCTGTAGCTCAGGCCTGGACTTTAGGCCTGAGGGTTTTTCTTCGGTGGCTGCACCACCCTAACGGATCGGAAAAGCCTCACCCCTCGGAAGGGGTGAGCTACAGGTCTTGCTGGCGCAGGCCAAGGCGAATGCGAAACATCACAAAAAGAGGCCGGGGAGGCCGCCTAGGGTGCCGCCGAGGCTGGAGCCTAGGGAGCTGAAGAAGCCTGTGGGGCGGGAGGCGTTGGCGCGGACGTTGAGCAGCTGGGAGGGAATGCCGAGGCTGCGGCCGAGGAGATTGGTGTCCACGCCGAAGAGTCCGGAGAGGCCTTGCAGCGCGGCCATCTGGCGCTGGAAGGCGGTGTTGCTGAAGGCCAGCTGGTTCTGCTGCGCCTGATTCCCTTCCGCAATTCCCTTCTGGCGCGCGAGGTCGTCGGCGAGATCGGCGAAGCCGGCGGAGTTGCGCGTGCGCGCGGCGCGGTTCATGGCGGACTGCTGCAGCGCGTCGAAGGCGCTGCCCAGCGCGCCTTGCGACTGCGCGGTCACGGCGGCTTTGTCGGCAGGGCTCAGGCCGGGATTATTGGCGATGCTTTGGAATTGCGGCGCGAGCGAATTGCCGAGCTGCTGCTGGTTGCCAAGCAGTTGCTGGTTCAGCGCGTTGATGCTGGCGAGCTGCTGGTCAGTGAGTTGCTGCGTTTGTGCTTGAGCGCCACGGCCCATAGGATGCCTCCGATGTTAGAAATTACAAGTTCGAGGTTAGAAGTGCGGAGCCGATTAGCATGGAAAATTGCGCAATTTACTGGTCAGCGACGCCTAGGCCGCAAACGGCACCCTTGCGTGTGTAACATAAAATGCCGTTGTGTCGTGTCTCGACGATCAAATTCCAGATTCTTTCTCGATCGAACGGCGGCCACAGCTCCTGAAGCGCCTGCCGGGCTTGCTCTTCGCGACCGCTGTAGAGGTAAGCGAAAACAATCATTAGCGCATTGTAACGCGCCTCCATTACCGGTTCGGCGTCTGAGGGCTTTTCTGTCAGTGCCCTGAGCCGTTGACGCACCTTTTTAGTTAGCGCTTTCTGACTATCGCGGATGATTTCATCGTAGTCGCTAGCGTACTCGCGGCTGATGTCTACCAAATCTGAGCCATCCAGACGCAAGTAGACGAGAGGAAAGGGGCTGCACGCATGGCATACGTCATCAAAGGAGTCGAAGGCGCCGTCTTGAATCTGTAAGTAAATTCGTCCCGTTTCCCGGTCTTCGATAAAAGTAGCGTCTCGGTTATTCTCGAATTTGGTGAGGAGCCCAGGCCGGGGATCTAGCGAGAAGAAATAGTAAGTCCAACAACAGTGGGCACCGCCAGAGAAGGCCAGCACAACGAGATCGGGAATTCCATCGCCGTTTATGTCGCGGTCGTCCAGTAAGATTTTAAAGCTGTCGTCGCCGGCGGACAGGATCACGGTTCCTGTTAAATTTCGGACCAGCAGATGGCACCGGGGCTCATTTAGGGCATCTTTGTCGACCGTCGGGGTAATCTCCACCTTTAGACCGCGAAGGTTCCGCACGACCTTGCCCTGGCCATGGCGGCACTCATCCTTCCTTGGCAACGCGAGCGTTAGGCTTCCGTTGGTGAGCAAGAATAGGATGCTGCAAAGGGTAAGAGCGACGCGAAGGAGGAAATTCGCGCACGGTCTCCTGATCAGCCGGATTGGATTACAGGGCACGCCTTTCACCTCTCGGGCGATGTCTGATATTTGTTGTAGAAATTCCGCACCGGCCCATCCTTTGGCACACCGCGCTTGTCTCTTTCGAGAAATTTGTGCCAGTGGCTTTGGCCGTGGTTGTATGCCGCATAGGTAGCGAGGGCGACGTCTTCACGGCTCGCACCGGGTGGCTCCGAAAGCATGATCAGGTCATAATTGTGCTTCAGGATCGCAACCCCGGCTTCGGCGTTTGCTTTCCAGTCCCTTGTCACCGCGTCTGTAATCATTGCCGTGCGCCCGGCTGAATCCTTGACCTTATCGTGGTTAATCCGAGGGCCGTTGATCTGCATCAGGCCGTAGTCAACGCTTTTGACAATAGGATTACCCTGCTTGTCGTGGACTAGGCGGTTGTGCTTATCGTGCGCAAAATTCTCGTGAATTTCATTTACGTCGAAGTCGCTCTCTGCGGCAGCAGTAGCATACACTAGTTTTCGCGGCAAGTGATAATCATCCGCTAAGTAACCCAAGTGGTTAAGCACATCCTGGCGGCTAGGCGCCGTCGGCTGTGTTGGTGCCTGCTGATTGCGAGCCTGCTCCGAGAGCGGCAGGTAGTGCGCTTGCTCGCTATATTCGGAGGCCCGCGATTTCTCGGCGCGTTCGTGATGGTGAACCATGTCGCGAAAAATATGGGCCAGCGACTTCATTTTTTCGCTCCGTTTCAATACTTAGTGCACGGCGTACTCAGTTTTTTGCAGTAGGGCGTCCAGGTGTCGTCGCGGAGCCAGCCGAGGCGCGCGAGGCGCTTGCCGAATTTGGCGGCAATTTGCGGCGGCAGCCAGGCGTGGACGTCTTCCAGTCCGCGCTGCCAGGCGTCGCGTTCGGCGGCGGCGTGCAGCGCGAGCAGCCATTGCCAGCGCTGGCGCGGGGTGCCGGCGCGGGGATCGAGCAGCAGGTACGCTTCGGCGGTGAGGCGAAGGAACGCTGCGCCGACGATGGCGCCGTCGTGTGCCGCGCTGGGTTGCTGGGGAACAGCGTCGCTCTTCTCCAGAACCAGCTTGGTCACGAACAGCGGATTGCTCAGATCCGGTAGCGCGTAGTCGAAACCTTGCGCGGCGTGAATCGCGCGCAGTTGTGCGAGATCCGATTCGCGATATTCGCGCAGGAGCATGAAGATTGGGCCACTCTCTAGCTCAGGCCTGCTTTTTAGGCCTGAGGACTTTCGTCCGACGGATACTCGGCGTATGCGGCTCAGAAAAGCCTCACCCCTCAGAAGGGGTGAGCTACAGGTGTGAATCGACACGCCGATATTTGTGGCACACGCCGCAGCTCTACAAGACCTTTTGTCGACCGATGCGGGAGCCGGGGTTGGTGCCGAAGCCGTTGCCGCCGCGGACTTTGCCGCTGGGGGAGGCGCCGCTTCCCTGCGACGGTTGCGGCGCGGGGCCGCTGGCGCCGCCGCCCGCTACCGCTGTCGGCGGCGTGCCAAAGGCGATGGGGATGGAGGGCAGCGAGCCGATGTATTGCGAATAGGCGCGCCAGTACAGCGTCTGGTTACCGAGCTGCACGTAGAGATTGCGCGACGCGCCGAGGAAGTAGACGCGCGGCGCGCTGAAGGCTGGGGTGACGTCGGACTCGGCGAAGTAAAAGAGGCCGGGGCGCGCGTCGGACGGATCGGCGATGGAGATGTCGAACCAGCCGTTCGACGCTTGCACGGAGATGGAAGCGATCGGTGAAGGAGCTGGCGCGGACACGCTCGGGTCCACGCCGGCGCGCTGGCTGGTGGCGTTCACCGCGGAGACGATGCGCGTCAGCGTTTCGTACAAGTACGGATCGCGATCTTTCAGCGGCGCGAGTTGTGCGACGGTAAGCATTATAAATTATGTAATTTACTTGAGTTATAAAGAGAGTATCGGTTAGAGTAGCGATGTACTTCACTTATGGCTACGACTCCGCGCGACATTCTTGCCAGGACGTCTCTCTACGCTGAGGCGGCTCGAGAGGGAGGCGTTCTGCTCGCAATCTTCGGACCCATTGCCACGCTGGAGATCGTCCATTCTCTGCCTTGGAAGTACGCACTTGCGATATGGGGCGTGGCAGTCGTAATGTTAGTTGTGGGTGTCGAATTGGAGATCTTGGTTCGCCGAAAGCAGCGTGAATTAGCTCCGATTGCGCGGGTGTATCCGCAGGAGTATTACATATGAGCTGGTTCATGCCGTTGGTACCGATCACCCTCCTTGGGTTGTTTTCGATTCTCGCCGCACTATTTTATTTGCGCAAGGCTTCGAGAATGCTTGCGAGCCGACGCCCATCCACTCCAACACAACCGGCTGCCGCGCCGGAGTCTCCGCTGCACGCACCACGCTGACCGCCCGCATTAGTTCACACCCCGGACTGGGGACCAGGGGTCGATGCGCAGCGACGGCGTGAATTTCTGCAGGCGGAACCAGGCGCCGCTCTGATTTGTGCTTACTTGAAAGGCTACGCGCTCTCCCAATACGTTGATTGGCAGCTCCAAATCTTTCACCGCGGGTGAGCTTAGCGGCAGGGCTTGCTGCGCTTGCGGCGCGCTGGGCGAATTGGTGAAGCTGGTCAGCGCTAGGGAGCCGGCGCCCTCCACATACATCGTCAGATAGCTGAAGAGTTTGCGGTGCGCGCTGAGGCTCAGGGCTTGCTCGACGGCGCGCTCCGGAAAATAGTGCGTGGTGTAGTAGCTGGGGATGGCCGTGCCGTCGTCGGAGAGTTGCATGGCCGCAAGCTGATACACCTTGCCTGCGGGGCCGCCTCCGCCCACACCGGGCGTTCCGCCGCCCAGGGCGACGAGCGCGGTGCCATCGCTGCGCTCGATGAGCGCGCAGGAATTTGCAGCGATGGTCCAGGGTGACCACTTGCGCGTTTTGTCGGTGGCGGTTTTGCGGCCGGTGTAGGTGATGTTGATGGGCGGACGACCGGCAATATCTTCGGCCGAATCGAGATCGCGGTAATCGAGCATCAGGATTTTATTGGGTGAAGTCGCGGTGCCCATCGGCGCGCCTACGAAGATGCGGCGCTCTTTGGTGTCGACGGTGACCCATAGCGTCTGGCCATACTGCCAATTGATTTGATTCCAGGTGGGCTGAATTTCCTGCGATATTTTTACCGGCTCGCCGCCGTTGAAGATGTAGAGGCCGGTGCGGTGCGCGATGACCACCCAGTCTTCGCCGATGCCGACGCCGCGCACCGAGGGCGTGCCCAAGCGGCGGGAGATTTCCGCGATGGACCACAGCGCGGGCTCGTTGGTGCCGTCGTCTTGCGTTGCGTGCAGCGAGTGTTCCTTCACAAAGTAGAGGCGCTCGCGCAGCTTGAACGCGGCGCGAATGGTCTGGCCATTGTTTTCGGCGATGCTGAGCAGGCCGTCGATGCCGTCGTAACTTTCCGGATCTTCGACGCGGCTGGCGCGCACCAGCGAAGAGTTCACCGGCTGCAAAGTGGGGAAAATTTCGATGGAATCAATGTAGAGCTGGCCATTTTGATTGGGCGTGGTGTCAGCGTAGACGCGGAGAACGAGATCGCTGGGAATGGAGGCCAGTGGCGCGGTGAGTTCGGCGGTGAATTCGGCGTAGCTGGCGCTGAGCTGCGCGGCGGTGAGCTGCAGGCCGGTGGTGTTGATGCCGGCGCTGGCGCTGAAGAGATTCACGTGGAGCGTGCCTTGCGTCAGCAAGGAGTTGCGCGCGCAGCGGGCACGCACGCTGTAATCAGTATTGGCTTGAATCAACGGAGCGCCGAGGGAATCCTGCACGGCGCTTTGCGTGATCAGGCCGCGCGTGGCGGTCGAGCCGTTGCCGACAATCGAATACGCGGCGCCCCAGGCGACAAAATTTTCCTCGTCGGTGCCGCCGGGCGCGAAAACGGGATCGGGAGTCCATCCGAGCGGATAATGCGGCAGCGAGGGGCCGGTGAAGCCGCCGTCGAAGCCGAGGTTGACAAAATTGTCGAGCTTGTTGCGCTCGCCCCACCAGAAGAGGCGTTGGGCGTAGTCGATCACGCCGGAGCAGCAGCCCAGTTCGACGAGGCGGAAGAGATTGTCGACATTGGTGGCGGCGAGAAGGATGGCGTCGGAGAAATCGACGACTATGGAGGTTGTAGTGTTGTCGCTGATGATCATGTTGCCGGTGAAGAGCGTGGCTCCCGCCGCGGCGGGCAGGCCTGCGCCTACATAGAAAAAACTGGCGCCGCCGGCTCCCGTGAAGCACAGAATGCGCGCGACGACGTTCGATGGGCCGGTGGGGATGTTGGTGACCACGGCGCGCTTGCCGCCGCTGGCGGTCCAGATCGTGGCAGGGCTGGGCTTGGTGAGATAGCCCTGGCGCGTTTGGAAAATGACGCAGACCTGATGCACGCCGGTGGCGATGTTGCCTGCGGCGGACGCCGTGCCTCCGCCCGAAGCGGCGAGGCCGCCGGTTGTTGCGGTGAACGTGAAATGCGTGGAATCGGGCACGCTGGTGACGGCGAATGTGCCGTTGTAGCCGGTGACTCCGATGCTCGCGGTGGTGACAAGTTGGCCGGCGACGAAGCCATGGGCTGCGGCGGTCTGAATCGTGGCCGTGGCGGACGCCGCGGTGCCGCCGCCGGATGCCGGGAGCCCGGAGGCGCCGGCGATGTACGTGAATTGCGTACTGCTGGGAATCGAGACCACCGGAAACGTGCCGTTGTAGGCGGTGACGCCAACGCCCGCGACGGTTACGGATTGCCCGGCGGAAAGGCCGTGCGCGGCGCTGGTGGTGATGGTGACCAGGAAACCGTTCTCGCTGGCGCCGTTGGGGCTGGCGGCGACGGCCACCGCCGCAGGTTGCGTTGCGCCGTTGGGGCTGGCGACAACGGCGACGATCACATTTTCGTCGACAGCGGTGGGGCCCGCGCCCGGTCCGCTTTGACTCACGCGATCGAAATTGGTGTCGTCGAACTGGCGCGGCAGGTCGTTGCCGGCGGTGCCGTTGCTGATGGCCAGATATTCGCGACCGAAGAGCGTGGTGGAGTTGGCGTAGGAATTTGCGGCTAGGCCGGTGGCGACGCTGGCCAGCGTGCCGGGCGTGGTTTCCTTGTACAGAATGCCGTTGGAATCCAGGAGCATGGTGCGCAGCGTGGCGTTCAGCGTCTCGTACGTTTTCACGTAGTTGATCGTGGGATTTCCGGCGAGCGGGCCGAACAGCGCCTGCAAGCCGGGGCGCGTGGCCACGCCGCCGTTGCTGTAGATGACGTCCTGGCAATCGGGCGAGACTCCGTGCGGGAGGTCCGCGGGAGACATGTCGGTGACGAGGCCGCCGAAGATTTCGATGGGCGCGTCGAGTGAGCCTGCTGTGGTCATTTTATTGTACGATTGTCTATTTATATGGTATATACGTCGGACTCACGCGTGCTTCGGAGAGTGCTCCCAGTGGGGGTACTGGGCTCGCTTGAGACGCGTTGAGGGTTGCTCTGCAGCCCCAGGAGTTCGAGTCTCCCACTCTCCGCACTGGCTCTCAACGCGGCATTGATTTGTTCGGGATTCCTGCTAGAATGTAATTGCGTCTCAAGCGTGCCCAGTTTTGGGTTTAGGCGGCGAGTAATCGCCGCCTTTTCATTTTTACTCCTTGAGTGACATCCGGCGAAGGACAAGTATACTGATGGCAGCGCTTCGCGAGCGCGTTCAGTCGCCTAAAACGCGCTGTACTTAATTTGCTTGGCAGGCGTGTCCAGTACACGTATTAAATAGGGCGGCGAGAAATCGCCGCCTTTTTGTTTCTGCGCTACTTCCCTACTGCTTCGGGGGTTCTGGGTTCTCGCTTCTCTGCGTGGGCTCTGCGGCTTCGGGGCGAGTCTTTTTCTTCGGCGGCGACTAAGCCGTACTGCGCGGCTTTTTCGCGGTCGAGGATGGCGCCGCAGGAGCGGCATACGGCGACGCCGGGCTTGATTTTCTCGGCGCACACGGGACATTCGGCGAGCGGGCGGGCGTCGTAGAGCCAAGGCTTCTCGAGGCCGAGCTGGCGCGCGGCGCGGCGCTCGAGGTCGGTGATGAACATGGGATTCTTGGTGCGCTCCCATTCGAGATCGGCGGCGGCCACCAGGCGGCGCTGAAATTCCTCGAGGCGGCGGCGCGCTTCGGCAAGCTCGCTTTCCGTGGGCGCGTCGCCCGCGGCGACAAAAACGCCGTGGTAACTTCCCTCCCCCGAATCGCCATTGATTTCGCGCGCCAGATCTTCGGCAATTTCGCGCGCGGTGATGCGATATTCCATGGTGCGCTTGTCGCCCAGGTCCATGACGCCGAGACAGCCATGAATGGGCGTGATGGCGAAAGCCTCGCCAGGCTGCGGCGAAGAGATCGCGAGCGAACCGAAATAGGTGCGATTGCGCGGCGGCCACTTTTCGCTAGAAATATTCACGAGAGCGACGACGTCGACACCTTTAGCAGCAGCTTGAGATTCCACAACTCACCTCGATTCTTATTTTTGTGCGACCGAAACGGAAAAGCGGAGCCCACTCGTGAGGGCGACGGCTTGACGCTGCCCCGCGCATTTACGAACATAAGTGGCCGATGCGTTGCGCAGGCTTCCAGAGCCCCAGATGATACAAATGCGCGTATCTAGGAGGTTAAAACAGAAATCTCAATGGAACTTGATTCAGCGCGCCGTGTCCGGCTTGTCCGGGTAGTGATGTGGGCCGCCACAATTACGGCGGGGCTCTTGCAAGCGTTGGCGGTCCGTTTTTATATCAGCGGGGACGGGAACTCCTATCTGGATGTCGCTAGCGCATACCTTCGCGGCGACTTCGCAAATGCCATCAACGCGTACTGGAGCCCTTTCTATTCCTGGCTGATTGCTCTCGTCCTCTGGGTCTTCAAGCCTGGTGGATATTGGGAAACTACCATCCTGCATTTGCTGAACTTCGCCGGACTGCTCGTGGCGCTGCGTGCATTTGAATTCTTCTTCGGCAGCTTCCTCGCGGCCAGGCAAAACCTCACGCAGCCCGAAGGTGAGAGCGTCGAACTGCCTGTCACCATATGGTGGACGCTGGGCTACGCGCTATTCATCAACGCCACTCTCGAAGTGATGGCCATGTATCCGATAACAGCACCTGACCATTGGGTTTGCATTGTGACCTTTCTGTCCATTGGGCTGATCCTGAAAATCTCGATGAGGGGCGGCGGGCCGTTTCTTTTTGGGGCCTTGGGCCTTGTTCTTGGTCTGGGTTACCTGACCAAGACATTCTACTTCCCCCTGGCCTTTGTTTTCATTGGAACGGCTTGGTTAGCAAGCCGCAAGCTGAGCAGCAATCTTACCGGAGCAGTTATCGCCTTAGTTGCCTTCCTGCTCGCGGCCAGCCCATTCGTCTTTGCCTTATCGAAAACTAAACACCGATTAACGTACGGAGAGGTTGGAAAAATCGCCTATGCCGAGGCCATGAATTGGGGCCAGGAGCCTATGTTCTGGGAAGGCGGAGATGGCTCGGGTACTCCAAAGCATCCCGCGCGCATCATTCTGTCTTCGCCGACAGTGTATGAGTTCGCTGAGCCCATCTCAGGTTCGTACCCCATGTGGTATGACTCATCCTATTGGAAGGATGGCATGGAGATTCACTTTCGCCCGTTAAACCAGTTGAAGGTCTTCCGTCAATCGGCCGGCACGTTTTTTCTCATCTTCCTCATCCAGTTGGAATTTGTTGTCGGCCTGGCAGTGCTCGTCTTTTACGACCTACGACCTCGAGAGTGGCTCTCGCGCGCGTTCCGACATTGGTTTCTCTGGTTTCCTGCAGCCGCAGCTTGCCTGGGATTTGCAAGCGTCCTGGTTGAAGGCAGATATGTCGCGTCGTTCCTTGTAGTTTTGTGGCTGGCGGCCTTCGCGAGTAGCTTATGCTCCGCCTCTGTTGCAGCCAAGCGCGTCGCCGTAGCTGTCGTCCTCGCTGTCACGTTTGTGACTGTCGTGAAAACGCTCAAATACGCGACCACCGATGCCTTCGCCATTTCCAAACAGGTCAATGAAAATTGGGAGGCGGCGCAGAAATTGGAAGAATTAGGCGCGCATCCGGGCGATCGCGTCGCCCTCATCGGTGTGCTGGCAGAACAACATGTGCTGCGCCTCGCAAATGTCAAAGCCGTTGCCGAACTGCGTTATCGCGACGAGCAGAAATTTTGGACGGGGGATCCTAGTCTGCAAAATAGGGTGTTCACGGCATTTGCGGCTACCGGATCGAAGATCGTCATCGCCACTCATGCGCCAGAGACGGCGGTTAAAGAAGGATGGATCCGGCTCGGAAATACGGATTACTATGCGCGCTCATTGTTTGCAAAGCCGTAACCTTCCACGATTATTGGGTGCGGCAGTCTGGCTGCTGTTTTGGCTCCGGCCTGCACTGTTTTATCGCGCTTGCAATCCCTCGCGAATCCCTACCTGCCGGCTAAGGGCCTACTGCATGCGGTACTGCACCACGACGTTGGCGTCGGCGGGGCTGGTGGCGCAGCCGGCGGCGGCGGTCTGCACGGCGATGGTTAGCGAGGCGCCGGCGGCATAATTTTGCGCGAGGGCGCCGCTATCGTTGGCGGAGGCGGCGATGGTGAGGTTCACCGGCGTGGTGCCGTCAGTAAGCCGGACGATGGCGTTGGTGGTGCAGCCGCTTGGCGCGGTTTTCGCTTGCACCTGCAAACGCGTTACGCTGATGGCCTTGTCCGGCGTCCACGTCGAGCCGGTCCAGGTGGAAGTGAGCGCGCCGGGGAGAAACACATTTTGTTCGCCGCGAGGGCTGGCGCTGAGGGACTCTCCGCCCAGAGCCATGCCCTGCGTGAAGTGCTGCGTCCTGGTCCAATCCTGTTCGGCGTCGAGCTGCGCCAGCGGATGCAAATTGCCGCCGGACCAGTTCTTGGAGGTAGCTGTGGTGCCATACAAAAACAGCGCCGGCTGTCCGGAGGTGTAGGTAGTGTCGGTGGCGGTCAGCGTGGAGACGCCGTTTTTGTAACAGGTGAGCGCGCCGCCGGGCGCGGCTTCCAGTCTCAGAATATCGCCAATCGCGCCCGTGGCGGCCGCGCTGGTCAGTGTGGTATTGGAAACACCGGAAATCTTCTGGATGTAAATATTTGTCGTGTTCTCGATGCAGCTGTAGCCTTGCGTGGAACCGCCGCTTCCCGAGACCAAGACGGCGACACCCGGGAAATCGGTGGTGCCGTTCAGCGCCGTCAGTGTGACCTGAGAGAACTGCGCGGGGCTGAACAAACTGGCGCTCCAGTAGGCCACGTCGTTGGTCCCGACGGTGCCCACAAAATTGTTGGAGCTGATGTTGATGCCGTTGTTGGTGACCGTCCAGTTCGCGCCGATAGCGCCGTTGGCGCGCGTGGCGTTGTCGTAGGCGCTGTTGAGGTAGCCGGTCACCGGGAGGTAGCCGGAGACGTCGGGGATCGAGAGCGTACGGTTCGCGCTCAGCCCGCTCGGAAAATTGGTGGAAGCGACGTTGCCGTTGTTGGTCAGCCGGAGTTGCGGCCCGGACGGGCCGTTCGGCCCGACGACGGAAGTACCGGCGGTGGCGGCGGGCTGGCCCGTGCCGCACACGCTGCCTAATGAGTCGACGAATACCTGGGTCACGGGAAGGACCACCGAGCAGCCACCGAAGGCATTCAGGTTGAGTTTGGCCTGGTTGCGATACGGAACGTAGCCGATCGCGCCCGCTGGAGCGGCCGGAGGAGTGAGCGTAACGGTCTGGTTGCCGGTGGTGGTCACCGCATTTACGTTGGGACTCGCGGCGCTGTAATTCCCGTCTACATCGACCCACTGAATCTGGTAAGGAATGGTTCCGATGGGAACGGCACCGCCGGAGATGACCGCAATGCCGGGCGCGAGCGGCGCGGGCATGCCATAGACGACGCGCCCGTTGCCCGCGGCGGAGACCAATCCGTTGGTGAAGATACCCCCACCGCCCAGGCTCGCAAAGGCAGTGTTTCCTTGATTGGCGAAGGGGCCGTCGAGGATGAGGGCGTTCGCGTTGCCGGCTGTCGATGGAGCGATGAACAGCGGCTGGCCGCCGCTGCCCACGGACCCTCCGGACCACATGAGGGAAAAAATATTGCCGCCGTTCTGCGCGTCGACCACAGGCGTGCCGTAGCCCACAATGGAGTCGGCTTCCACCACGTCGCGGAAGACGATGCCGTTGAAGACTCCCGTCGGGCAATTGAATCGCACGTAGGGAGCGACGGCGCTTTCAAAGATGGTGGTGTCGAACTCAAAATCTATCGGCGCCACGGCGGAGCCGTTCGGCACGCAGTCGATATCAATGGCCCCTCCGGCGAAGTACAAGCCATTCACTTTGAGACGGCCGGGAACCTGCGAGGGATTGGTGGTGGTCACCGCGGCGCTGTCGTTGGTGAGTTGCAAGCAGGCCGAAGCGCTAAAGCCGGCGGCGCCGTTCTGGCAATTCCCGCGATTGATGAAGTAGTCGTAGCCGCCCTTGAAAACCAGCGGGCGGCCAAGACCGTTGTTTCCGTTAATGTCGATGTCGTCGAGGACGATCCCCGCGGAGCCGCCCCCGTCGGTTCCGTTGTCGGTAAGGATGGCGGTTTGCTGCACCCCTCCGCTAGCGAGCAGCACGCGATTGAAGTGCACGCCATAGGTGGCTTCCGGGATCAGGAACATGGGGTTGGCGTTGCCGGAGAATTGCGTTCCATTGACGTAGGAAAAGCTGGTGGTTTGATGGGGCTCGCCCTCGATGTCGAGTCCACCACGCAGAATCCAAGGCTGATTGAGGAGAACAAAATCGTCGTTGGAATGAATTTTGACGCTGTAGGAGAAGACATTGCTCAAGCCAGTGGTCAAATCCAGGGTGGCGTTGAAGGGGACGTAGAACATGCCGTTGGAGATGTACACCTCGCCGCCGCCCGAGTTGTAGGCCGCTTGAATCGCGGCTTTCAGGTTCAGGGAATTGTCGTGGAGAACGGTGGCGCTGGAAACCGTGCTGCCCGCGGAATTAGCCAGCGTGAGGCTCGTCGTGCCGCCGCCGGAAGCAATGGTGGTGGCTAGATAGCCGGGCTGCGCGCTGCCTGGCGGAGTGGCGGGGACATAGTTGGGCGCGGTGTTGACGTTGCTGCCGCAATCCTGGAACCACGGATCGATGCCGGCGGCGACTCCGGCGAGCGCGCCATTGCGGTAGATCCAGTAATGAATGGTGTTGATGCCGCTGAAGCTGCCGGACGCGAAGGTCAGGGTGTTGCAAGCGATCACGGTGACTACCGGCGAGCCGGTGTTGTTGGTTTCGTTGGGTAGCGGACCGTCGTTGGTGGTGAAGGTGGTGGGCGTTGTCGCAGCGATGGTTTTGACGCCATTGCAGGAATCGAACACTCCGCCGGTGAAGCCCGAAATGTTGACTTGCGCGCCGGCCTGCAAATTGTGCGCGACGCTGGAAGTGTACGTGGCCACGCCGTTGGTGCGCACGCAACTGGCGAAGGTGATGTTGTTGGCGCCGAGCGTGGAAGCTCCCGTGGTGGTTTGTCCGGAGGTGCTGGCCGCGGTGAGGCCGCCCTGGCGATCCTCGGCGATCAGCTGGTAGGTGTAGGTCGCGGTGCCATTCAGCAGATAGGTTGGCGTGACGGTGGCCTGGCCTGGCGTGGTCAACGTAGTTGCGGCGCCGGCTTTGTAGATGACGATTCCCTGCCCGTTCGCGAAGTCCTGGGCGCTGGCCAGGGTGAGCGCGGCGCTGCCGGAGTTGATGCTGCCAGTGGTCGACGGCGGCGGATTGGTTCCGCTACCGTAGCCACCGTAACGCGCCAGGCTGAAATAGGGATTGGGGCCTTTGGCCTCGAAGTTGGCGTCAAAATTTTGCTGCGCGGTGAACGTGTTGGGCACATTGGTTTGCGCGCCGCTGCCGGTGCCGACGGGGCCGATCTCCGTGCCGGTGTCGTCTTTGTAGTAGAGGCGTTTGTCGGCGGTTTTTGTGTAGAGATTCACGGTGCCGCTGCCGGCGGCGCCTGGCGGCGTGGATTGATTCGCGAGATTGAGCGTGCCACTGGCGAGATTGCCGATCACGGTGGTGTTGCCGTTTACTGTGAGATTGCCGGTGAGGCTCAGCGAGAAGGCGCTGATGGCGCCGCTGCTGTTCACGGTGCTGAAGGTCGGCGAGGACGGGTCGTTGGGCAGAATTATGTTGGGGAGCTGCTTGGTGGTGATGCCCGGGCCGGAGACTTCGATTTCGTATTTTCCCGGCGCAGCGTAGAAGAAATAGTTGCCGAGGCCGTCGGTGGTGGTGGGATTGGCGAGCGCCTGGGTGAGCGCGGAGTCGGAATAGATTTGCGCGAGCGGTGTGCACGGCTGCCCGGACGCGGGCATCGCGCAGACGCGGATCGTGGCGCCAGCTAGCGGGATACCCCGCGTGTTGAAGACGATGTCGTCCTTGCGCGAGCCCTGCGCGTTGGCCGGTGTGACGATGCCGGGCCATACATGCAGCGCCAGGCCTACGAGTGCCCACAGAAACCCCATCGCGATTTTTGATCGTATCATCTCAGAACCCTTCTCGCGTCTCATCAATCGGAAAAACTTAGAGCAGCTTGCGGGCGGTGATAGTGATCTGCACTACGTCGCTTGTGACGCCGGCGGGGTACGCGCCGGCGCTGATTTCTGTGCCGCCTCCGTTGAAGGCTTTGAGTTTCCAGTTGTTCAGCGCGCTGCCGGCGATGGGCACGTAGTAGCCGGAGTTGCCGTTCTGGCTGTCGGCGAAGACCTGGATGAGTTGCGTGCTGGGCAGCTTGTCGATCACTTGCGTGAAGTCGAGCGTGTCGCCGCCGGTCGGGTAATTCCCTGAAAACGCGAGCGTGCCAATGGCGTAGAGCAGGTTGCTGCCGGAGCCGTCGACGTTGCTGGGCAAAAGCGTGATGGTGATGGGCATTTTTCTCTCCTAATTCGTTTTGGAGTGCGGCGAACTTGCCTGCCTGCCGCAGGCGGGCCGCCGCTTTTGAGGCTGACGCGCAACTGAAAAAGCTGAGTGGCTCCGCGAAACACCTGAATGACGCTGCAGTTGGAAAAGCGTTAGCAAGCTACCGCACTCCAAAAGACTGCTAGAACGGGGTGTAGCCGCTGCGGGCGGAAAAGGGCCGGCGGCGGCGGGCGGATTGCTGCTCGCGGCGCACCGCGGCGGCGACGAGATCTTCGAGCGCGTCGCTGGCGGCTTCGTCCCACTTTTCTGCGAGCGGGCTGCCGCGCGCCCAACCGGCCAGCGCGGCGGTGGCGTACGCAATGGCTTCCTGCGCGTTGCGCACCAGCACGGGTGACGTCGCGTCGGTAAAGTCCGGATACGCTTTCAGATAGCGCAGACGAATCTGCGTGTCTTGCGTGGCGCCGAGGAAGTAGATTCCGTCGGCGCGCCACTCCCAGACACCGAGCGTTAGTCCTTGCTCGCGTGAGGGCAAGCCGCCGTGCTGCGAGAGGTCGGCCATCTCGACGAAATCGTCGGACGAGTTGTTGGCGCGTTCCCAAATTTTCAGCGGCACAAGCAGATCGGTAGGAAGCTGATTGGGTGGCGCGGTCGCATCGGTCAGGGAGACTTGCAAAGACGTATCAACCTGCGCGACCGCGGGAACGATGAGCAAGACATCGTCCTGGATGAAGCCGCCACCGCCGGCGTTGCCGAGCGCGCGTTGCGTTTTGCGATACGCGGAATTCGCGTAGGGCAGCAGCACCGCGTCGGTGAACAGGTTTCCCTGCGC